>SXGS01173726.1_pt1 | contig 15390 bp, 15 predicted proteins | sample 3174681 | NCBI WGS metagenome assembly SXGS01 (sample SAMN11356861, study PRJNA531348) | freshwater metagenome | isolation source: freshwater sample F1-80 | place: China: Fuxian Lake, Yuxi | collected 2017-12-25 | reverse complement strand
GTGAACGGATTTCTCGTCCGCAAGCGTCGATGCGGCATAGGCACCGGTGAGGGTGTCGGACGTGTAAACGCGGTCGCCGGGCAGGACTCGTGAGACTCCGGCCCCGACGGCCTTCACAATGCCCGAGGCATCCATGCCCGGCGTCCACGGCAAGCGGAGCGCGGGATTGCTCCCGGAGCGTTGGTAGGTCTCGACAGGGTTCACACCGATGGCGTGGATGGCAATCAGAACCTGCCCGGCCCCGGGAACGGGCTCGTCGATCTCTTCGAGTCGCAGAACTTCCGGCCCGCCGAATTGATGAACACGAATGGCTTTCACGGGCGGACGATTTCAGTTCGCCCGCAGCCGATCAAGCCGTGACGGTCACGGCGTCGAGTTTCTCGATCTTCCGGCGCAGCTTGCGCAAGGCGACGTTCTGGATCTGTCGAATGCGCTCGCGGGTCACGCCGAACTTCTCGCCCACTTCCTCGAGCGTCTTCTCGCTCCCGCCATCGAGGCCGAACCGGTAGTTCAGGATCGTCCGCTCGCGGGAATCGAGCACGTCGATGGCGTTGCGCACCATGGCGGCGTTGGTCTTATCCTCAAGATCCTGATACGGCGAAGTGGCCCGTTCGTCGGCGACGATGTCTGCGATGCGATTAGTGTCATCGTCACCCAACGGCGCGTCGAGCGAAGCAGGCCGAATCGACGCGGTCAGGAGCAGGCGGACCTGCTTGGCGGGGATGTCGAGCTCCGCGCCGATCTCTTCGGCGGTTGGCTCGCGTCCGAACTCCTCCTCCAGGCGCGTGGAGGCACGGCGGATGTGAAGCAGCTTGTCCGTGGCATGCACTGGAATCCGAATGGTCTTCGACTGATCGGATAACGCCCGTCGGATCGACTGCTTGATCCACCACGCAGCGTAGGTGGAGAGCTTGGCACCCTTGCGCGGATCAAATTTCTCCACGGCGCGCATCAGGCCGATGTTACCTTCGTTAATCAGATCGAGGAGCGGCAGACCGAAGTTCTCGTAGTCGCGGGCGATCTTCACGACAAGGCGAAGGTTGGCCTTGATCATGTGCTCGCGCGCCTTGGCGTCGCCGCGCCGGATGCGCCGCGCAAGTTGAACCTCCTCCTTTGGCGTCAGCAGCGGTGTCTGGCCGACCTCGCGCAGGTAGAGATGAAACGCGCTGTCGCCCGAGTAGCTCCCGTGCTCGATCACCGGCGTAGTCGGAGGGGGCGCAGTTGGTGCCGTGGCCACGACGGCTCGCGTTGGACGAGGCATTCCGAACCGGCTTTTCCGCAGTACCGTCCGCACGACGGGCGTGGGACTGGCACTTGGCTGGACGGTGCGCCGGGCCCGGGCAGGTTTGCGCCGGAAGGGACGGGCGCAATCCTTGCGCAAACTTCTCCGTTCGCTGTTCCGCTTGGTTTTCATGAGTTTGTTTGTTGGTTGTTACGACAAAGGCACTGACAAATCGCTCACGCTGCGAGACCGACTCCTGGCGGACGAATGCGCGCCTGATGCTGGTAATGCCGCACTGCTTCGGCAGCCTTCTCTCGCAGCAATTCCGGCAGCACCAGCAATGGATACGTCGTGACCCACGCCATGGATGCAGCATCCTCGGCGGCGCGACGCAGGCGCACGGCGAGATCGGAATCACGGACGCTGGAGAGGTGCTGAGAGATGAGCTGCTTCTTGAGCATATCGAGTGGGTCGATGTCCTGCCCATGATAGCCCATAAAGGGCTTTCCTGCCGGGGAGGCCCCGTCCCGTGTCGTAACTCGTTGCCAAGCGGTCGTTTTCGATGTCATGCGATTCATGGCGACAGGTTAGACGTCGCCTACGCATGGTTAGTCACCGATCCCCCCTGAAAGTTGCATTACAATTGTGTAAGCCGTTTCCCACCCCGTCGGTTGAAACGCTGGCGAAACGACCGCCGGAAGCAAACCCTCGTGGCTGCGGCTGCGCGAGAGAACGGAAGCCGAGTTGCTCAGCTACTAAACCAAGCCTTCGAGTATCGTCGGGAGACGATCCAAACTGCGCTTCAGTGTCGCGCGCGCGATCGCCTTTTCCGATTCCGCCTTGGCGGGATCACCGCGCTCAGGAAAGAGAATCTCCCAGCCGCTCGCGCGCAACCACGTCTCGTCAGTCACGGGATCGGTGTTGCCGCTCTGCCCGATCCCCGCCTGCCGGATCATGAGGTCGGCAATCTGCACTGCGGCGACCAATTGCGTGTGATGCGCGGCCCGTTCCGGTGCGTGATGGAAACGCGCCACGTCGATGAGCGCCTCAGGCAGATTGTGACTGCGGAGGTACATGGCTCCGACTTCGCAGTGATCGACGCCGAGGATCTGTTGCTCGCGTTCAAGCAAACTGAGCGGGGAGGTCTCGGCCGATTGATGAATCAACTCGAAGTGCTCAGGGCACGCGCTCGCCATCGCGATTTTGCCGACGTCGTGAATCAGTCCGGCCACGTAGTCCACTTCGTCCGTCGGCGCTCGCAAGGTGCTGATGACTTCGCGCGCGAGGATCGCCGTCCCAATGCAGTGCTGCCAAAACTCGCGCCACGGGAAGGAGGCGTTGCCGGCGAGCTTTTGGAAGTCCTCGAGAATCGGCGTTACCATCACAAGCTGTCGGATCTGCCGCACACCGAGATAGAAGACCGCATCCTCGATGCTGTTCACCGGGCTGGAGAGTCCGTAGTAAACGGAATTCACCAGCCGCAACATCCGCGCGGTGAGACTTGGGTCGCGGCGGATCACTTCTGCGACTTGCGAAGTGTATCGCTGGTCCGCGCCGAGCAGTTCGCGCAAGGCGCTGTTGATCGATCCAAGCGACGGCAGACGGGGGCAATACTTGAGGCGGTTCTGGATCTGTTCCCGGCTCAACACTGGAACCGGCCTCGATGGAATGTCTGTAGCGGCAAGAATCACCCGATCCATATCGTCGGAAACGGCCTGTAAGTTGACCCAGACAGGCCGGGTCGATTGTGTAGTCCGGCAATCCTGCGGCTGCGAAAGATTTCAACTTAAGTGCTCATCGAATCCTCCGATTGACTCAGTGCATGGTCAATGAACTAGAGGACATGTTGAAGACATCTGTCGGCGAGGTCTTCCGGAAGATGATGAAGAACGAGCCAGTGGCGATTCCGTTGACCGGAGAGGCAATGAGCGCTGAAACGCACATCGCCAGCGCGGTCGGATTCATCGGTGATGTCACCGGCGTTGTTTACATTTATGCCAGCGCGACATTTGCCGGGAAGCTCACGTCCGTCATGCTTGAGATGGAGCTGGGAGAAATCGACGGCGACGAGATGGTCAATGACGCCATGGGCGAACTCGCCAACATGATCGTCGGCAATGTGAAGGCCCAGATCGTCGAGAAGGGCAAATCCTGCGTGCTCACCATCCCCTCCATCGTTCGCGGCAGCAATATTTCGATCGAAGCCGTCAGCAGCGCCACGCGCCGTGTGTTGTGCTTCCGATGCGTGGACAATCAGAACCTGGTTGTCGAAATCATGGTCAAACCTCCAGAGGACAAGGAATAATGGGACTCAAAATACTTACCGTCGATGACAGCCGCACAATCCGGCTGATCGTAAGCAAGGCGTTCAAACAGTTCGATTGCGAGGTGCTCGAAGCCCAGAACGGCGTCGAGGGCCTGGCTGTCGCTTCCAAGGAAAAACCGGACATCATCATCCTCGACATCACCATGCCCATCATGGACGGGTATGAAACGTTGACCAAGCTGAAATCTGACCCTGAGCTCAAGTCCATCCCCGTCATCATGCTCACGGCCGAAGCCGGTAAGGACAACGTCCTCCGCATCGCCAAGCTGGGCGTCCGGGATTACCTCATCAAGCCCTTCAAGGAAGAGCTTGTCGTCGAGCGCGTCGGCCGCGTCATCGACCTCAAGCCCAAGGGCCAGACACCCACGAAGGTCAAACGCTTCGATGATCCGCTGAACATCCTCGTGGTGGACGACAAGCCCGCCATCGTTGAGCAGATCAAGAACGGCCTGAAGGACACGCCCTGGGTCGTCAGCGGCAAATCACAGTCCGGCGAAACGATCGATGCGTGCAATCACAACGCGCCCGACATCATCATCATTAGCCTATCGCTGCCTGACGCCGCTGCGTTCAACCTCTTTACCCTCCTGCGCGGCAATCCCAAGACCAAGAGCGTTCCGATCTTCGGCCTCTCAGTCAAAACGGCTGCCGAGGAACAAGCCAAGGCCCAGCAGCTCGGGTTCAACACGATGATCACCAAGCCGATCGACGTGGAAGATCTGAAGTCCAAGGTCTGCCGCGCGCTCAACCTCGACACGTCCTACAAATACTTCCAGCAACGCGACGGCGTGCTGCTGCTCAACCTGCCGGCCAATTTCGGCCCCAGCGTCGCCAACGAAGTCACAGTCCATCTGCGCCCGAAACTATCGGACGCCGTCGATGCGGGCCTCGACAAGGTCATCATGGACTTCAGCGCCGTGAAGACGGCGGACATCTCGCTCATCAAGCTCGGCCTCGAAGTCATGGGGCTATGCAGCGAGCTCTCACTTAAAAACCGCATCATCGGCTCCGAAGCCGTGACGCGCGAATGCAAGAATTACGAAGAAACCAAGGACTGGCGCTTCATGAACTCGTTCCAGGATGCCATCGCGGCCTTGAACTAGCCCCACGCTGCATCGCCAGCCCGTCACCGTGCCAATGCATCTGCTGATCGGGTCCATCGGATTGCTCGCCGCAGTGACGGTTGTCACGGCGGCGGAATCCGCGTACCTGCCCCGCCTCGGGCCGCCGACGCTGCGCTTCGAGTCGCCGCGCCCGGAGCCGGAAACAACCGTTGTCCCGCTTCCACCTCTCGATCCGAAGCCTGCGATCGCGGCACCAGTTTCAGCACCCGCGCCGAAAGCAGAGGCGGGTTCCCCCACGCCCGCATTGGCCGCGAGCGAGACCTCCACCAACGCCATTCCCGCGCCCGAACAGGCACCTGATCCGGAACCCTCTGCCCCCCAGCCGGGCCTCGCTGCTCCACCGCTCGAACCTGCTCCGACCGGCAACGAAAATCTCACACCGCAGATGTTTATGAAGTTCTTCACCGGCCGGCCGGGAACTAACAGCGCGAACTCCAGCGTCACCCTTTTCACGCCCTTGCCATTTATCCCGCCGGTTGCGCCGGCCCCGCAATCCAGTTCGGCCAGCTACCAGACAACGCCGGCTCCCGCGCCGGCGTCCGCACCCAAACCATGATTGCATTCCTACATGGATTGGGACGTTGCGAAGTCCGATTCCAAGTCACCCATGCTATCTTGGTAGCGTTGCTTGCGTTCGGCATGCCGTCGATTCGCGCAGAGGATTCCCACGGCAAGCCCGCGAAGGCCGCGCCCACCTCCGACGACGAACCTGCTGCGCATGGGAAAAGCCCCTCACCTGCCAGCCCGGACGACGCGCTTGAAAATCAATACCTCCAGAAGATCAAGGAGACCGCAAAGCCGAAGCCCAAGCCTGTCATCAAAGATTACCAGCACGAGATCGACACAGCGCGGCAGTTCCGCCGACAGAAGGACACCGTAAATGCCGAGAAGATGCTGGTGAACCTGCTCGACAGTGATCCACCCGAGCAGTTCAAGCGCGCCATCCTCTTCGAACTCGCGCTCGTCGCGCAGGACGAGAACAAACTCTCCCGCGCGCAACAGATCTTCGCCCACTACGTCCAGATGTTCCCGCAAGACCCGGCCGTTCCGGAAGTCCTCCTGCGTCAGGGTTTGCTCTACCGCGAGATCGGTGCCCACAACATGGCGATCGGGAAGTATTACTCGGTGATGAACTCGGCGCTGAACCTGAAGCTCGAACAGTTCGATTACTACAAGCGCCTCGTCCTCCAGGCCCAGACCGAGATCGCCGAGACCTACTTCCTCATGGGCAAATACCCGGAGGCCGCCGACTTCTTCAAACGCATCCTCAAGCAAAAGGCCGTCGAGATTAACCGCGCCGAAGTTCACTTCAAACTCATCCGCTGCTACGCCGGCCTCGGCAAACACACCGACGTTCTCCGTCAGGTCGAAGCCTTCGTGGAGGAACAGCCCGACTCGAAGGACGTGCCCGAAGCGCGCTACCTCGCCGCCAACGCCTACAAGGCCCTCGGCCGCACTCGCGACGCGCACTCGCAGGTGATGAAGCTCCTGACCTCGGCCGCAGACGTAAAATCCGAAAACCCCGATGCCTGGGTTTACTGGCAGCAACGCGCCGGCAACGACATCGCCAACCAGCTCTATCTCGAAGGCGACTTCCTCAACGCGCTCGAGATCTACACCCACCTCGCGGAACTGAACGATTCACCCGCGTGGCAGGTGCCGATCTGGTACCAGATCGGCCTCATCTACGAGAAACTGAACCAGCCGAAGAAAGCCACCGACCGCTATACCGTGATCTCCGCCCGCGAAAAGAACCTGCAAGGCACCAATTCCACCCCAAGCCTCAAGACAGTCATCGAGATGGCGAAGTGGCGCAGCGAACAAATCGCATGGCGCGAGAAGACCGACATCGAAGTCCAAAGCCTGCGTCTCAAGGCCCTCACGCGTTCCGGCACCAACACTGCTTCCATCAAGCCATGAACATTGAAGCGGCAATTCTCGCCGACCTCCGCGCCCATCAGTCCCTCTGCCGCGACCTCCTCACGCTCGCCGAAAGAGAATCCCAATGGCTGCGCACGAGCGTGAGCAATCCGGCCGCCGCCGCGCCCGAAAGCAATCCGGCCCGCCGGGCGTTCCTGCCGGAACTCACCGAAAGCCTCACCCGCCTGCGCCATCACCGCGAAGCTTGGCAGAAACTCACCGCCCAGGAACGCGCCGCGCAACCGACCGTCGGCTTCATGCTCCGCCAGGTGCAGGACTTGATCATGCGCATCATCCTCCTCGACCGCGAAAACGAACAGGCCCTCCTGCGTCGTGGTATGATTCCTCCGCGCGAGATTCCCCCCGCCCAACAGCAGCGCCCGCACTTCGTCGCCAGCCTCTACCAACGCGGCGCGGCCTAGGAATGCAACGCCAGCAGGGCAATGACTGAACGAGTTCCGCACGACTCCCGCTCCGGTTTCGTCGCGCTCCATTCTGACTAGGCGGGTTCCTGCTGCGTGATGCAGTGGAAGGAACCGAGTCCCCAGATCAAATCCGTCGAGTCCACGCCGACGACCTGCCGATCAGGGAACTGCTGCTGGAGAATCTCCACCGCCACCGTGTCGTTCGCGTGGCGGAAGGTCGGCACGAGCACCAGCTTGTTCGCGATGTAGAAGTTCGCGTAACTCGCCGGGAGCCGCTGGCCTTGATATTCCACGCGCCCCGGCGTCGGCAGCTTCACGATGTTGAACAACCGCCCCTCTGCGTCGCGCGCCAGCCGCAGCCGGCGGTAATTTTCCTGCAACGCCGAGTAATTCACGTCGTCGATATTATCCTCAACGATCGTCACAATCGTCGTCGGATTCACGAAGCGCGACAGATCATCCACATGCCCGTCCGTGTCGTCGCCGACAATGCCGTCCCCCAGCCAGATGATGCGTTCCACCCCCAGATAATCCCGCAGGCAACGTGAGATTTCGCCCTGATCCATCCGCGGGTTCCGGTTCTTGTTCAGCAGGCAGGCCTCCGTCGTGAGCAACGTGCCGGTGCCGTTCACCTCGATGGAACCGCCCTCGAGAATCATCCCCGGCGTGAACAGGTGCAGCCCGCGCAACGCTGCGACGTGCTGCGGCACGGCGTCGTCGAGATCGTAGGGCGGATACTTGTCGCCCCACGCGTTGTAGCCCCAGTCCACCACGGCGCGCTCATGCCGGCCGTGGAAGTCACGCACGAGAAAGATCGGCCCGTGATCCCGGCACCACGGTTCGTAAGCCGGGAAGTGATGGAAGAACACGCGTTCCAGCGGCGTCTTCAGCTTCGTGAGGATGGTGCGAACCTCGTGTTCCATGTCCGCGTGCCAGACGTTGATATTCACGTCCTCCACCTTCACGAGATGCTTGATCAACTCGGCGTACACCGGCGGCACGGCATCGTAGCGGTCCGGGAAGCTGATGCCATCCGGGCGCGGCCAGGTGAACCACGTCCCGACGTGCGGTTCCCACTCCGCCGGCATGCGCAGGTTCAACCGCGCGGGGGTCTTGTTGATGAACGTTGTCGTATGGTCGCTCATGATTGAAAACTCCTAGGGCAGCCGTTCGCCGCGCGCGGCTTCCAGCAATTGATACCATTCCTCGCGGCTAAGGTTCAACGCCGCCGCTTCCGCCGCCGCTCGAATATTCCCTGCATCCGTCGAGCCGACGATGGGCACGATGCCCGCCGGATGCCGCAGCAGCCACGCGATCGCCAATGCCGCCCGCGACACCCCGTGCCGCCGCGCCAGACGATCCAGTGCGGCGCGAATGGGCTTGGGCTTGTAGTCCTCCTGCGACGGCAGCACCGCCTTCGCGCCATCGGCGAGCAGGCCACCCGCCAGCGGGCTCCAAGCCATCGGCGCGACTTTCCACGCGAGACATTGATCCAGTGTCCCGTCCTCGAACCGCGACAGATTCGCGAGACTGATCTCCACCTGATTGACTACAAGCTTCATCGGGCAGGCCGATTGCAAGGCAGCCAGTTGATCCGGCCGGAAGTTGCTCACGCCGAATTCGCGGACCTTGCCGGCCTTCCACAGGCGCGTGAACGCGGCCGCGACCTCGTCCGGGTCCATCAAGAAATCGGGACGATGCAGTTGATAGAGGTCGATGGTCTCAATGCCCATCCGCCGAAGCGATTGCTCGCAGGACCACACGATGTGCTCGGTCGAGAAATCATACCGATACGGCGAAGTCTTCTCCGGTTGGCCGGCCATGCGAATGCCGCACTTCGTCGCGATGACAATCTGCCGCCGCAGGGCGCGCGACTCGCGCAATGCCTGTCCAAGGATCGTCTCCGTCTCGCCGTGGCAATAGATATCCGCCTGATCGAACAACGTGAAGCCCGCCTCGTGCGCCGCGAGCACAGCCCGTCGTCCCGCCGCCTGTCGCGCAGGCGTCACGCGCTTCGGCTCCCAAGTGCCGGCGATGCGCCAGCAGCCGTAGGCCAGCCGGCTGACTTTCAAGGAGCCAAGAGAGATTATTTTCATGTTCAACAACAGGAACCGGACAATTCGCGACCGCAAAAGCGGCGGAGGTTTAGATCAGAAACCCGCACTCGGAAAGCGCAAATCCACGAGGGGCAGAGAACCGGATGGCGAACACGAAAACCGTGTGAACAAAGTTTTCCGCGTCGCCTTTCGACAAGGTACTTGTCTCGAACGTTTCGCCCGGCACAATGCGCCGCGTGTTGTGCTTCGGCAAATGGACGGTCGCGGCGCTGGCGTTGATTTGTATCACCGCCGGTTGCGGGACACCCGCAGCTCCCAAGCACACGCCGCTGCCTTCCCTGACGGCGCAGAGAGTTCCCGCTCCCCTCGTTGTCGCACCCGCTGCGCCGCTCAATCCTCCGCCCGCTGCTCCGTCGCCCTCAGTAACGCAGTCACTTCCACCCGCGCCCCAGCCGGCCCCCGTGGTTCCCGCTCCCGTCGTGCCGGAAAGGGTTGGCGCAACACCGAATACTCTCGCCGGCCCGCGCCCCTGGCCGGAGTCGTGGGTGAATGCCTGGGTGCCGCTGGAAAGCTGGGGCCGTTACAACGGCCTGCCGCAGCCCGTGCAACTGGCCTCCGGCAAGGAACCTCTCTATCAGATCGCGTCCACCAATGGGCTGATGCTCGTGAAGATTGGCGCGGCTAGCGTGAACATCGGCGGCGTGCAATTCGGGTTGGGCTACACGCCGCGGCTCATTCGCGGCCTGCCCTACATTCACTCGCTCGACGCGCGCAAGACGCTCCAGGCGCTGGCGCAGTCCTTCCTGCCGCTGCCTGCGGGCAACCGCACGATCGTGATCGATGCCGGCCACGGCGGCCGCGACAGCGGGGCGTTAAGCTGCGCCGGCACGACCCATGAGAAGGATTTCGCGCTGGACTGGGCGCGCCGCCTCGCGCCGTTGTTGCGCGCGCGCGGTTGGAATGTAGTGCTCACGCGCACGAACGATACCGAGCTTTCCCTCGCTGATCGCGTGGCCATTGCCGACCGCGTGAACGCGGATCTCTTCCTCAGCCTGCACTTCAACTCCGGCCTGCCCAACCGCGACCTGATGGGCCTCGAAACGTACTGCCTCACTCCGACCGGACTGCCGTCGAACATCCTTCGTGATGACGACGATGACATCCGCGAGATGCACCCGAACAACGCCTTCGACGACCAGAACGTTCAGCTGGCCGCACGGCTGCACGGCTCGCTGCTGCGGACGACGGGCGCGGTGGATCGTGGCGTGCGTCGCGCGCGGTTCATGGGCGTGCTGCGGCATCAGAACCGGCCGGCCGTGCTCATCGAAGGCGGATACCTCTCCAATCACGGCGAAGCCCGGCGCATCGCCACGCCCGAATACCGGCAGGCGCTGGCCGAAGGCGTCGCGCGAGCCGTCGAGTAAGCGCGGCGCACGGAGTGTTTTCATCTCCGGAACGACACAGTTCATGAGGGGAAACGGCGAACTTGGCCGTTCCCGGAGGCAACTGGCTGTGGGTCGAACGCACAACGATCGTCCATCATTCCGTCCGCGCTTCCTGCGCCCGGCTGCCTCCAAATGCGATCCCCTCGCTTGCCTTGCACCTGGAAATTTGCGATCCCACTTCCCGTCGCATGATCGCCAATGTCCGCATCCATGACCTTCCCGCGCAGGATCGCCCGCGCGAACGGCTGGCCTTGCACGGTGCCGAGAAACTTTCCAACGCGGAACTCATCGCCATCCTCCTGCGCACCGGCATGAAGGGCATGTCCGCCATCCACATCGCCGAACAACTCCTCCGCCAGTTCGGCTCGCTCGACGCCCTCGCCCGCGCGCCTTTGGACGAACTCCGCAGGGTGAAGGGCATCGGGCGCGACAAGGCCGTCACGTTGAAGGCTGCCTTTACACTCGCGCGCAAGATGGCCGATGAACTCCGTCACGAAGCGCCGCTCATCGACACGCCTGAGCGTGTCGCTGAGCTGTTGCGCGAGGAACACCGGCACGCCGACGCCGAGACCTTTCAGGTCATCCTCCTCAACACCCGCCGCAGGCTCATCCGCGTCGAGACGCTTTCACGCGGCACGCTCGACAGCATTCTCGTCCATGCCCGCGATGTCTTCCGCGCCGCAATTACAGCCAACGCCGCCGCGATCATCATCGTTCACAATCATCCCAGTGGTGATCCCTCTCCATCCGAGGCCGACATCAAGGTGACGCGCGACCTCATCCGCGCCGGGCAGTTGCTCAAGATCGAAGTGGCGGATCACGTCATCCTCGGCCGCTGCACCACCGAGCGCGTGAAGGACTACGTGTCGCTTCGCGAACTCGGCTACTTCTACTCATGATCCATCCCACCGCCGTCATTCATCCCGGGGCGCAACTGCATCCCACCGTCAGCGTCGGCCCTTACTCCGTGATCGACGCCGATGTGATCCTCGGCGCGGACTGCATCGTGGGACCGCACGTTCATCTCACCGGTCACACCACTGCCGGGGCCGGCAACAAGTTTCATGCAAGCTGTGTCATTGGCGACGCGCCCCAGGACCTGCGGTATGCCGGCGCGCCCACGCGATTGCGCATCGGCGACCGGAACGTGTTTCGCGAGCACGTCACCCTCCACCGCTCGAACAGCCTCGATGAAGACACTGTCATTGGGTCCGACTGCCTCTTCATGGTCGGCAGCCACGTCGGGCACAACAGCCGCGTCGGCAACCACGTCATCATGGCCAATGCCTCCGGGCTCGGTGGCCACGTCGTCGTCGAGGATCGCGTCTTCATCGGCGGCAACAGTTTCGTGCATCAGTTCTGCCGCATTGGCACGCTCGCCATGATGCAGGGCAACGCCGGCATCAGCGCCGATCTCCCGCCTTACTGCGTCGTTCATCAGATCAACGTGCTCGCCGGACTCAACACCATTGGCCTCCGTCGCGCGGGCATATCGAGCGCCGATCGCCTCGAACTGCGCCGGATGTATCACCTCTTCTTCCGCAGCGGCAAACGCTTCGTGGAATCCCTCGCTGAAGCCCGCACTACTGCCCAGGGCGCTGCCAGCAAGACGCTCATCGACTTCCTCGCCGTCCCGACCAAGCGCGGCTACTGCGCGTGCGCCGGACGAGGCGAGAGCGACTCGGAAGCTGCGGCCGAATAATTTTCTTCATCCCGTTTTACCCATGCCCATCTCCTCCCTCGCCGGCAAAGCCGCTCCTGCGGAACTGCTCATTGATCTCAGCAAGCTCGAATCCGACTACTACACACGCCAACCCGACCTCGCGAATCCGAACCAGCTTGTCGCGTTCGGCACCAGCGGACATCGCGGCACGCCGCTCGACGGCACGTTCACCGAGGCGCACATCCTCGCCATCACCCAGGCCACGTGCGAATACCGCAAGGCGCAGGGCTTCACCGGCCCGCTCTTCATGGGCAAGGACACCCATGCCGCCTCCACGCCCGCGCAACGCACCGCGCTCGAAGTGCTCGCGGCGAACGGCGTCGAGACGATCATCCAGTCGAACGACGGCTTTACGCCCACGCCCGTCATCTCTCGAGCGATTCTAGTTCACAATCGCGGACGCAAGGATGGCTTGGCCGACGGCCTCATCATCACGCCGTCGCACAATCCGCCGACCGATGGCGGCATGAAGTACAATCCGCCCAACGGCGGCCCGGCAGAGAGCGACGCGACGACTTGGATTCAGGATCGAGCGAACGTCCTGCTGCGCGCCGGCAACAAGGATGTGAAACGCACGGCCTTCGAATCCGCGCTGAAAGCGGGCACGACGCATCAGCAGGATTTCGTGACCGACTACGTGAAGGATCTGGCGGCGGTGATCGATCTGGCGTCGATTCGTTCTGCCGGGCTGAAGATCGGCGTCGATCCGCTCGGCGGTGCGGCGGTGAACTATTGGGAGCCGTTGCGCCGCGAGTACGGCCTGAACTTGACCATCGTGAACCCGAACGTGGACCCGACGTTCTCGTTCATGACCGTGGATCACGACGGCAAGATTCGCATGGACTGCTCCAGCCCGTTCGCGATGGCGGGGCTGGTGAAGCTCAAGGATCAGTTCGACATCGCTTTCGGCAACGATCCGGACGCGGACCGGCACGGCATCGTCACGCGCTCGGTCGGGTTGATGAACCCGAATCATTACCTCGCCGTCGCCATCCGCTATCTGCTCGCGCATCGCCCGAAGTGGTCCACGTCCGCTGCTGTTGGCAAGACGGCGGTGAGCAGCAGCATGATTGATCGCGTGGTCGCCGACCTCAGCCGCAAGCTGCTCGAGGTGCCGGTCGGCTTCAAATTCTTCGCGCCGGGGTTGTTCGACGGCTCGATCTGTTTCGGCGGCGAAGAGAGCGCGGGTGCGAGCTTTTTGCGAATGGACGGCTCGGCGTGGAGCACGGACAAGGATGGATTGATCCTCGGTTTGCTTGCTGCCGAAATCACCGCCCGCACCGGCAAGGATCCCGGGCAGCATTACCAGGAGCTCACCGCGAAGTTTGGCGCGCCGAGCTACACGCGCATCGATGCGCCCGCGTCGCCGGAGCAGAAGGCGGCGTTCAAGAAGCTGACGCCGGAAGCCGTGACGGCAACCGAGCTCGCCGGCGACAAGATCACCGCCAAGCTCACGAAAGCCCCTGGCAACAACGCAAGCATCGGCGGGCTGAAGGTGGTGACCGCGAACGGGTGGTTCGCCGCGCGGCCGTCTGGGACGGAGAACATCTACAAGATATACGCCGAGAGCTTCCAGGATCAGGCCCACCTCACGCGCATCGTGGACGAGGCGCAGCAAATTGTGACGCGCTCGCTGGGCGGCAAGTAAAGGTTGCGAATACGTCTGGCCGCATAGACTACCCATCGTGAAACAACGCCTCATCGTCGGCATCTCGGGAGCGTCCGGAGTCATCTACGGCATCCGGTTGCTGGAAGCGCTGCGCCAGCGTGGTGACGTGGAGACGCACCTCGTCCTCACGAAAGCCGCCGAGCGCACCATCGCTGAGGAGACGGATTGGAAGACGGACGACGTGAAGGCACTGGCTAGCGTGGTGCATTCACCGGCGGACATCGGCGCGAGCATAGCGAGCGGATCGTTTCAGACGATGGGCATGGTGGTATTGCCCTGCTCGATCAATTCCGTCGCATCCATCGCCTACTGTCAGGCGGACAATCTCCTCACGCGCGCTGCCGACGTGATGCTGAAGGAACGCCGCAAGCTCGTGCTCGTGGTGCGCGAAACACCATTCCACCGCGGTCATCTCAAGGCGATGCTGGAAGCGACCGAAGCCGGCGCGATCATCATGCCGCCGATTCCCGCCTTCTACGGCCGCCCCAAGACGATTGACGACATCGTAATCCACACCGTCGGCCGGGTGCTCGACCTGTTCGAGATCGAACATGAGTTGCTGAAGCGCTGGGGCGAACCGACAGCCGGGGAATGAAAAAGACCGCAGGGATTTCTTCCTGCGGCCACGAAAATGGGAGAGCCGGCGGACTATGCCAGCCTCGGCTTCGGTTCGTCGCTCGCGATCGGCGCGGCGTTGAACTGGGCCTTAACCTTCGCAACGGCGTTCTCGGCGGTGAGGCCGTGCTTCTCGCGGAGGTAGTCCACCGAGGAGGCGTGCTCGATGAATTTGTCCGGCCAGCCGATGCGGACCACCGGGGTGTGAATGCGCTTCTCGCTCAGATGTTCGAGCACCGCGCTGCCGTAGCCACCCATCAGGACGTGATCTTCCAGGGTGACGACGACTTCCGACACGCTGGCGAAGCGCTCGTGCAGTTCCTCATCGATCGGCTTGGTGAAGCGCGGGTTGATGATCGCGCAATTGAAGCCGGCGGCGGTCAGTTGTGCCGCCGCCTTTTTCGCCACGCTCTGCATGTTGCCGAGGGCGAAGAAGGTGACCTTGTGTCCACGTGCGGCGGAGAAATCCTGTACGACCTCGCCCTTGCCGATCTCGAGCAGCTTGGGCTGATCCTTCACCGGCACGCCTTCACCGGCACCACGCGGGTAGCGGATGAAGGTCGGATGTTTCTGATGGCTGGCGGTGAACATCATGTCCGCGAGTTCGTCCTCGTCCTTCGGAGCCATGGCGATGGCGTTGGGACGACAGCGCAGGTAGGCGATGTCGAACAAGCCGTGGTGCGTCGGGCCGTCGTTGGCCGAGAGGCCGGCACGGTCCATGCAGAAAATCACAGGCAAGTCCTGCAAGCACACGTCGTGGTGAATGCAGTCGTAGGCGCGCTGGAGGAAGGTTGAGTAAATCGCGACCACCGGGCGGAAGCCCATCGTCGCCATGCCGGCGGCGAAGATGACCGCGTGTTCCTC
>SXGS01654758.1_pt1 | contig 15396 bp, 12 predicted proteins | sample 3174681 | NCBI WGS metagenome assembly SXGS01 (sample SAMN11356861, study PRJNA531348) | freshwater metagenome | isolation source: freshwater sample F1-80 | place: China: Fuxian Lake, Yuxi | collected 2017-12-25 | reverse complement strand
CCCGCGAAGGCGGGGATCCAGTAGACAGTACGTAAAAGCATGAGATTGCCAAGTGTTTTCATTAATGTGCTGTAGCAGTTTCACTTGTTCGATCATGGGATAGCCTGGGTCCCCGCCTTCGCGGGGATGACGCCTTGATACGATTCTGATTAACCGGAAGTGGTATTACTGCCAACTGCATTTTCTTTGCGCCTTGGCGGCTTGGCGCGAGACATTTCTTGAAAAAATTAGGCTGGGTTGCTTCGCCCGATGACTCGGGCTCGCAATGACGGATGACTTTTATAATTGTTCGAATTCTAATCAAGTCATTCTAGATCGGTTTCAATTTTTGTTGGATTGAGTTTTGGCGTAGGGTGAGTCAACATATCAACCGCACTCATGAGGCCTGCAACGACCATATTGGATGCCGCCAACTGGGCTGCCGTTTCTTGATGCAAATCACGCAATGCATCGCTTTGCGTGCCCACCTGAGTCCAAAGTACACTCATCGAAGCATTTCGCATCTCGTCTATATCCCCTGCATCAACATGTGGCGCACCAACACGCGCCGCCTGCAAACGAAACTTCTCCATAAACCTTGCTTTGGGGGATAACGTTGCCAAGTCTGGCGTCCAAATTCCCCAGCTTCCATGTTCGGGCAAACAAGCGCCCGTAGGATGCAATACGATATTCTCTTGCATATGACCCCGCAACCGCATTTGACCGCCGGTGCTTGTGATCACCATCGCGGTCGCATCGGTGAGTGCTGCTTGCGTGGCATCGCTGAGTGTTCGCGGTAAGGTCAAACTCAATGCACCCGGGAAATCTTTGTTGGGGGAACGAAGAACACGAAGCAGATCTTTCACTGTTTTTGGCCCTTTGGCTGAAGCAGGCCACATGCCCACAGTTTCCGCAGGACGTCGCAACAAAATAACCGGCCGCACTTCTTGTTTGGGGTCCGTGGCGACATGCGCAAGACGTCGCATCACCGCTTCAACACCCTCATCATCGCCAGCACCTATCTGGCTTTGCACAATCGCAAATCGCGGTTTTTCACTGCCTTCATGATGCGTGATCTCGCGAAGTAGAATATGCACGAGTTCTTCTGCTGATAGTTTTGCAATCGGTGTTTTTTCGTCGATGTGTGGACTTTTCGATTCCTCTAAACGTGCCAACGAACGTCCTGCACCATACGCAAACGTTGCGATCGATCCCTTCATGGGTTCGGCCCACATGCATGCACGTCCTGCATCCCACAAAAATGCGTGATCGCCTGTATTGGGTGGCGGAACAATCACCATGCCGCGCTTGGCAGAAATCCACGGTTGCATATTAAGCGACGCACTGCACGCCACACCCAAAAAGATGTCACACGGCCGATCATCGCTCTGAAGCCTATAATGAACAACGCTGTCGTTCGTGATTTCTTGGCCCGCGCACAATTTTTTTGCCTGCTTCTTTCCAAAAGCATGTTCCAGTGCATGGGTCGTTCGATCACCCGCCTGCTTGTAAATCCAAACAGTCATAGGCACATGGGCAGCCTCAAGAAATTTCGTTAACGTTTCAAGGCCTTCGCCCGCGGCATCACCGCAACCACGCATGGTGTTGCTCTGGGACTGTCCTGGATATTCTGTAAGTTTTGCGCCTGGTGCGGTGGGATCCGCAAGGCAATTGGTGAGCCAATACCCCAACGTCCACTGATGTTCATGAACCACACGCAATCGTTGCAGTGCAGGCTCAGAGACCGTCCATGATCCGTTTGGATTTTGCGATGCCATCGGTGCTGAACGCGGAAAACATACTTCAGGAATTTCGGGGGTAACTCCCGGTGGCAAACGTCCTTCTTCATTGGGGCGGATTGTCTTGCCTGTGAGGAGGATGCTGCAACCATCAAAAGAATGGGGATGTACATCGCTACTGGATGCCAACGTAGACAGCGGCTCCGATGATGGTGTTTTGGCTTCGGGAGAACCACGGGGTTCTTTGAAATTTACTCTATCAAGGCTCGCCATGGACAATAAGATACACACATCCGCGCGCAGAATAAACACATAAAAACAGATATTTACCTAAAATGGTCCGGGAGCCTCAGGAGCCGGTTTCGCCAAGATCAGGGTCCAGAGCGTCCCAGCTTTCCCCTGGGCAGTCCCCACGCCCACGTGGGAGTGAACACCAGCCATCATATTCTCGCAATGACCAGGGCTCTCAAGCCATGCCTGAAGAACATCCTCGGCGGATGTGAAGCCTTCGGCGATATTTTCGCCTACTTCTGAATACACAAATCCCGTCGATCGCACACGTACACCCACACGCGCACCTTCGGGACTTGCGTGATCCACATAATTCCGTGCGGACATATCCAGACTGTGCAAACGCGCAGCACACGAAAGCTTGTCATCGTAGAGAACATCGGCAACGGGCTCTCGCCACCCCGCTCCTTCGCCACAATCGACGCCCTTGCGACGAAGTCGATTAAGCAACGTGACCAATGTTTTTTCCTGCGCAGACGAAGCCTCAGGCCATGCATTGGTTAGACTACAATCGGCAGCATTGATCGGCGAATTTGATGGAACGGTATTTGACACACGGGGCCGAGGGGAATGAGAGACAACAGGCGCGCGCGACACATCGCCACACGCCATCAGCGTTACAACGCACAAAAAGAATAATGCGACTCTCCCCATCCATCGACGAACCTAACGGCAGTGGGAAGAGAAGTCGAGCGGAGATTTTTTAGCCCGCAATGTTCTTAAGCACTTTGCGAAAACCATCGCCGTGATCTTTCATCACCGTACTCACCAAACCATATTCACGATCGAACTGCATGGATTTGTGTTGGATCATCAAATAGACGACATTCATCAGTCGACCGCGTTCTGCCATCTCTTCGGTTTCCTGAAAAACCTTCATCAAAGGATTGCGCGCTTGCATCTGCGCTTGCGCTTCAAGACGCGGGTTTTCGAACGTGAGTACTTCGGCCGTTTCGCCATCGCTCACTTCGCCCTTTTTACGCGCGGGACCTGAGTATTTGCTCTTTGCCAAACCTTGCGCAATGGCGGCATCAATGACCTGCTTGCCCGCGGCTGGGTTATTCTTCGCACTTTCCTTGCCGGACGCAAGACCGTTTTCAAGCACGCGTGCAAACGCCATGCGATTGGACACCTGGGTTTGTTTTACTTGCTGTGCATTGCTGCGTCGAAGTTCATCCGGTATTCTAGATTCAAATCCCATACTAAGCATTATCGGCAAATGAATATTTAGGTTGTGTTATTTCCAGAAAACGCAACAGTTACGTATACTTATGCATCACAAGTCAAACAAACGTCTCAAACGTGGGCTCAAGCGCGATAAATGCACCCGACACAAAAACCTTGGTGTCGGCCTTACAACCCAGCGGGAGCTGATCAACCGTAATCGATGCTTTGGTCGTAAATGCACCCGACACAAAAACCTTGGTGTCGGCCTTACAACCCAGCGGGAGCTGATCAACCGTAATCGATGCTTTGGTCGTATAGGTCTCTTTGGTTATTTTTCCCTTAAACGGAATATTCTGCTGGAAATCACGAAACACGATGATCGGTTGCCTCACCCCAGCGCCGACAAATTCATCGCGCACTTCAGCAAACGCCCAATGGGATTCTTCGGGTTTTGTACCGCACATAAAAACAGCGAACATCGTTCCTTCTTTGTACTCTTTCATCTGGGCAAGTAACTGTTCCTCAGGAACAACATCGATCTGTTTTTCCGCATTGATGACCAAGTGACTTGCATCAAGCCGATAACCTGGTTCTGCTTTGTCTGGGCCAAAATGCCCCGAGAGAAGCTCCAGCATCGGCCCCACCTGATAATTGGCATCAAGCCCAGCAATAGACACATCGGTCACGCCTTTGCTTTGCGCCCATGTCATCATGAACTGGCGCTTCACTGTGGCATTCCCGAAGGAGTTGCGAAATTGGCCGCTGAACGCCCCATGGGAACTCGAACTATCAAGGCGCAAAAAGCGTTGGAATGGTATCAATCGATCATCGCTTCTAAGCCTGATCGGGATCGCCTACGGGGCATGGCGCACAATGCACATCACGCCATCCGCGCAAATGCACACGCAATGCTCGCAAGCTATACCGATGAACGCGATGCCACGGCGCTTGAAGAAAAAATTGGGATCGCACTGGAAGAAAAAGACCAGCGGGTTTGAATTACAACAAACTATTTCCATGCAGCATAGTCAAAACAGCATCACAGTAGTCGGTTGCATAGAACGTTGCGATGGCGCCCTGATACGTATCAAGGGTGGCTTCGGCCGCCACATATCTTCGTTTTTCAACCCACGACAAAAGACCCGCGCCCGGTAACTTACAGCCCGGGATGGTACGCTCAAACCACTTCGCGCCGTTGGAACAGTTGTAAGGATGTCCTGCACTTCTTAGAACATCGGGCAGGTCATGGGCCGCCGCCCACGTATAAAAAGAAGCGTCGTCCTTCGCCCATGTGATGAGCGTCGGGATCGCAATCGATGCCATGAAATCTTTATTAGACGGACACACGGGGTGCGTTAAAACAAGTGCCTTGACCTCTGGGAGTGTCGCGGCGCCTTGGCATGCTATTTTGCCACCCACGCTGCGCCCCGCAAGCACGACATCATGCAATGCAAGAGAATCGATCACCTGCCTGATCACATCAACCGCTTGAACTTGATCTCGAAACGCATCCTTGGACCCGGTGCTTTCCCCAAATCCAGGCATGCTCAAGCTCAAAATATTCAGCCCTTGCGATGCCAAGGGCGCCATGATCGGTTCCCATGCATGCCAATCGCTTTTTGCGCCATCACCGTGAATGGCAATCATCGTAAGACGTGCATCAGGTGGCCCTTCCATTTTTCCGTGCACGCGACCGTGGGATGTGTCGATAAAGACATCATGAACACCGGAGGAATATGGTTTATTAAAAACGCTCATGCGTCTAACGACCTCGGTTTAAGAATGTTGGGGATCCCCTTCTGGCCTTGCCACGGCATTTGTTTTTGCAATTGCTTCGCCAGAGATCCTGATGGATTGGCACGTAATTCCACGGGCTTGCTATAGTCAGGTGCGGGCGTAGGCTCTCCCCTCGACTCCTCTTGCATGTATTCCCACAAACGTGCAGCTACGATTTTTGGTGGGTCCGTTCCTTCGCGATATTCCACAAGATATGCGGGCTTTCCATCCGGTGTTTCCAAAATAAGGCCAAGCTTGTTAGCACGCGTGGTTAACATAGCAGCAACCTCCTTGCTCATAACCGTGTCTTCTTCTGGACGAGAGGCTTTCGGATCTACATACTCAGCAGCCGCTTTCACAAGAACCATATCCGGGACTTTATGATTGTAATTTTTTTGTTGATACTGTGTGGCAGCAACGACCTCAGCATTTGTCATGATTTGGCTGGTTGTCATTTGTGCCAATGGACATGCCGTATTGAACGTCGCGAGGCCAAATCTGCTTTCGAGTTTTCCGCCCTTGGGGTTTGAATATTTTAACTCAAGTTCTTTATATGTATCATCTTGCAGTGAACCTGTACGCTGCATTGCGGGGTTTTCTGTACCGTGTTGAATGTGCTGAAGCGCACGAACAACCTCGGGTCCAATGATTTTTAAAAAACTGTCAAGCTGATCGCCTGGGACAGGTGGCGTAACAAGCTCTAGAACAACCTCGTCTCCCACCGCATCCAGGGTAAAAGCAAAGGCTGGATATTCTTTGTCGCCAATTTTAACTTTGAGCTTCGATTCATAAGCAGGCAAATGCCCATTGACCACGCAGTCGGCAACACGCTCAAGACTACTGAGCCGAGCGCCTACGTTGTTAAACTGAATTTCAAGACCAAAACGTTGCTTCTCTTCCTTATGGCGTTTTGTCAATTCGCCCCATGTTGGCTCCTTGACCAAATCACTTTTGTTGCCTTTGATGCGATAATCGCCCTCTTTTCTGAACTGCCTCCCTGCTTCAGTCGTTCGGTAATTGCCCTTCCCGTCTGTATGTTCAAGTTGGTTAAATTCCTCTCTTGTAGCATACAGCGTCATCGATTTTGTTGCGCCAGGCAGCAACACGGAAACTTTGATGGTTGCGCCAATCTCCATTTGTGGCACTTTATAGGCAGCAAGAATATTGCCGTCGCCTTTGTCACATCCCTGACCTCGTCCCACTTGTTTTCTCAACTCCATCGCATCTGAGCCATAGGGTGGATGCGGCAATAAATTGCCCGGCGTTCTTGCGGCAGCACTTGAATCCGGAATGGAAGGGAGAGGATGGGGAGCATGCGGTCGACGACGTAAGGTTGGCTGCTTATCCCCTGCAGGTGGCTTTGGGCGCATAAAAACAGGGTCTGAGGACGAGCTCTCTTCGGCCAGAGTAGTCAATAATCTCGGCGAACCGACGCCGCTACTCTCTGTGTACGAACTTGATGGACTGAGCGGTGAGCTAGGCTCTGAGGCACCCAAACCCTCATCCGTGACGGATTCGTGAGGCAATACGACTTTAATGGCGCGGGGCTGAGCATCAATAGGTGGAAGTTTAATACCCCCCCCCTGGTCCTTGATGGTGCTCCCGGACCTGCGAAAGGTAGCACGACTAAAGCCATCGCGGGGGGCTGGCACTTCGGGTAACTTGGGCCCCTCTGTTGTCACCGACCCTTTTCGCCTTAATGTTTTTTTAGCACTTACTTCGGGCAGCGCCTCAGGACGGACAACCCCGGTGCCCTGCACAGGGGGAAGTGAAAAAGTGCCTTTGCTGCTCACCCATCAAGGATACGTCCTTATGAGTCTCAATTCTCGTTTTTATTCAAAACCGGTGAGCCAAGAGGCCTACACCTACGGAGTTACCCTACGGAGTTACCCTACCCAGACCCGCGCATTTTCGAACATGCGCAACCATGGTCCGTCCACACCCCAATCATCGGGATGCCAACTGTGCTGCACGGTGCGGATGATACGCTCAGGGTGCGGCATCATGAGGGTCACCCGGCCATCGGTTGTGGTAACGCCTGCAAGGCCACCTGGTGAACCATTGGGATTGGCGGGATAGCGCGATGTACCTACATCATCACCATCGACATACAACAACGCTGCGGCAACCTCGGGATGAAATGATGACGCGCGACCTTCGCCGTGGGACACCACCACCGGCAAATGCGCGCCCTGCATACCCGTCAAAAAGATCGACGGGCTTTCGGGGATCGCAACAGTACACAGTCGCGCTTCAAATCGTTCGCTGGTGTTTTGTTTGAATGTTGGAAAATATTCGGCACCTGGAATGATCGCTGCAAGCTCGGCCATCATCTGGCAGCCATTGCATACGCCAAGGGCAAATGTGGATGTTCGTGCAAAAAATGTTTCGAACATGGCACGCAAGCGTGGTGTATGAAGAATCGTCGCGGCCCAACCGCGGCCTGCGCCAAGGACATCGCCATAGGAAAATCCGCCGCATGCGGCAAAGCCTGCCATGTTCGCGAGATCATGGCGACCTGCAAGCAGATCGCTCATGTGCACATCCACCGCATCAAAACCTGCATGCGTAAACGCCATGGCCATTTCGATATGACCGTTCACGCCTTGTTCGCGTAAAATGGCGATGCGTGGTTTGATTTTTTTATGTATAAAAGGGCGGACACGGGGGTCCGTCCCTACGTAAGAAACGCGATAACCGCCCTCTTCCACTTTGCGCACAAATTCTTCGTGAGCGGTGACTGGATTATCGCGCAGTGCTTGCATGCGATAACTTGTTTCGCTCCACCAACTGCGCAACACCAACAAAGGTTCGTCGAGAAGTACTTCATCGCCATAGGTGATACAAACCGTGCGTGAGTCATTCACGCTGCCAATTTCATGGACACACGCAGCAAGATTGTATTTCTCAAATGTATCCAAAACGATTTGTTGATGCTCGGATTTTATTTGAATGACGGCGCCGAGTTCTTCGGAGAATAAGGCATTAAGAGGGAGAGTGTTAGAACAAAGAAGATCGACGGTGATGCCTGTATTGCCCGCAAAGGCCATTTCGCACAGGGTGGCGAGCAAGCCGCCGTCGGAACGATCGTGATACGCAAGCAACAAATCATGCGAACATAAATCGCCGATGGTTTTGATGAAATTGCGCAGCATCAGCGGATCGTCCACATCAGGAACGTCGCTGCCGATTTGGCCATACACCTGGGCAAGGGCGCTGCCGCCTAAGCGCGTTGATGAACCACCCAAATCGATCAATAAAAAAACCGCGCTGGGATCATCGCGTACAAACGGCGTCACACCGTGGCGAACATCGCTAAGCGGTGCAAAAGCGGAGATCACCACACTCACAGGCGACGTCACGCGGCATGGGCCTTGTTCATCGGACCATGCCGTACTCATGGACATGGAATCTTTTCCAACGGGAATACAAATTCCAAGCGCCGGACAAAGTTCCATGCCAACGGCATGCACCGCACGATACAATTGTGCATCTTGATCGGGTTGTCCTGCTGCGGCCATCCAATTGGCCGACAAACGAACATCGGACGTATCGCGCACACCGCCACTTGCGACTATGTTGGTTAACGCTTCACCCACGGCCATGCGCGCCGAGGCTGCTGCATTTACCACGGCAAGCGGCACACGCTCTCCCATGGCCATGGCCTCGCCGGCGAAACCCACGTGATCAAGCAAGGTCACCGCGCAATCGGCCACAGGCACCTGCCAAGGCCCCACCATTTGATCGCGCGCCACAAGTCCCGACACACTGCGATCGCCAATCGTCACCAAAAAACTTTTGTCGGCAACCGACGGCAATTGCAACACGCGCTTGCATGCTTCACGGAGATCTGTGACCACCGACGTATCAAATGCAGGTATGGCGATTTCGGTGCTGTTCACATCACGATGCATGCGCGGGGCTTTTCCGAGCAACATAGAAAGCGGCATATCCACAGCAGTTTCAGCATCATTGCCAAGAAAAAGTTTGTCGTCTGCGATGGCACATCCAATCACCGCAACAGGACAACGTTCGCGCTCTGCAATCGCAACAAATTCAGCAATGCGCTCGGATGCAATGGCCAGCACATACCGCTCTTGCGCTTCGTTGCACCACAATTCCATGGGCGAAAGTCCGGTGTCGTCGCGAGGGATTGCATCAAGATCAAATTGTGCACCAAGACCCACGTCATGCACCAATTCGGGCATAGCATTGGCAAGACCGCCCGCCCCCACATCGTGGATCGATAAAATGGGACTGTGGGCACCCATGGCCACACAGCGATCGATCACTTCTTGGCAACGGCGTTCCATTTCTGGGTTGTCCCGTTGCACCGATGCAAAATCCAAAGACGCATCGGTGCTTCCTGCACTGACCGACGATGCCGCGCCGCCGCCAAGTCCTATCAACAACGCCGGACCGCCAAGCACAACAAGCTGCGCCCCTGCATGAAATGGTTTCTTGAGCGCATGCGTATCGGCGACATTGCCCACGCCGCCGGCGATCATGATTGGCTTGTGATAACCGAAGCGATGTTGCGTCCCTGTGGAAATTTCAAAGGTGCGGAAATAGCCAAGAATGCTCGGACGACCAAATTCATTGTTGAATGCGGCGCTTCCGAGTGGACCTTCGGTCATGATGGCAAGCGGTGAAGCAATACGCGCAGGTTTTCGTTCATCGGCTTCCCACGGCTGTGGCAACCCAGGAATACGCAGATCAGACACGCAAAAACCCACAAGGCCTGCTTTGGGCTTGGCGCCACGTCCTGTGGCACCTTCGTCGCGGATCTCACCGCCTGCCCCAGTCGATGCGCCAGGATAAGGACTGATGGCAGTTGGATGATTGTGGGTTTCGACTTTGATCACAAGATGCGTCGGCATCTCCGAAAAGCCATAGGAGCCAGTGGTGGTATCGGGTGCAAAACGTTGTGACACATGGCCTTCGATGACCGCTGCATTGTCTTTGTACGCCGACAACACCCCATAATGATTTTTCTCATGGGTATTCCTAATCATCGAAAAAAGTGATGACGGTTGTTCAACACCATCAATCGTCCACGAGGCGTTAAATATTTTGTGACGACAATGCTCGGAGTTGGCTTGCGCAAACATCATGAGCTCTGCATCGGTAGGATCGCGACCTAAAGAGGTATAGCCAGAAACAAGATATGCGATTTCATCGTCGGACAATGCCAAGCCCAAGCGCACATTGGCATCACGCAATGTACCGAGTGGAATGTGTTCGAGCACACCCGGTTCACGATCCGTAAAAAGCGTTTCCAATGCTTGGCTGTTTTCATAAACAGCTTCAACCATGGGGTCGTGCGGTGGATTGCCATCGCCATGCCATATGCGTGCACGCTCAATACGCTGCACATCATGCAATCCAACATTGTGCGCGATATCCGTGGCCTTCGATGACCATGGTGATCGCGTGCCTTGTCGTGCCGCGATGAACACCGTTTTAGGATCCCAATCGGCATGGATCTGCGGCCCCAGCAAGCGTTCCAATTGTGCGATCTGCGATGCATTGCATGCACCCTGGACCATGGCCATATGGGAGGGTTGATCGAATAGGCGGAAGAAGAGCATGGCGGAGGTATAGCAATGTTAATTGCGAGTGCCTACCTCGACGGGCGGTTCGCGAACCGCCCCACCATTTTTTTTACGTCGCAAAAGGCGCAAGCCACCAAACATAAACGCGATGTTTAAAAAATCGTTATCGCGGCATCCGCCTTGGGGCATGCCGCATCGATTGCGCCCATCAAGCGGGACGAGTTCATCGCGCAAGCAATGATTGCTGCTACACATGGCATCGCCGGTACAAGCCGCCCCAACAGGGACTTGCGGCTTACACATGTGTGTCGTGCTTTCGCAGTAAGCTCCCAAACCGCAGAGTTCATCGGCAGTGCACCCTTCCTGGACAACCGTCTTACAGACCGTCGGAGAACCCTCTGCACGGTGACAATACTCCCCGGCAGGACACGAATAATTGTCGTAACAAACAGGTATACACACACCCTCATTGCATTCACCACCCATCGCACAAAGCGAGGCATTTCCTGGTTCATCACACGGTTCGCCCAAGTCACGCATGGGTACACATGTCTTGCTGGCATCACAAAATGTTTCAGTCCCGCATAACGCCCCATTCAAACATGGTCCTTGGGTGGGAAGAATTCGGCAGGTCCCCTCAACGCAAGAAAGCCCCAGTGCGCAGGACGATTCATCGTCAGGATTGCACGCCATGGCTTCAAGCCCAACCACCGTGCACACGTCATGGATACAGTCCAAATCATCCAGACAATCACTGCGCGATCCACATATTTCACCTGCAGATTTCAAAAGACCACACACGCCGGAAGCAAGTCCATCTTCAATATGACATGTGGTGCAAGGATCTTTGCAATCACTTGCAAGCATACATGCACCACCCGTGGAAACAGTTCCCGCACGCGTTGTCGCGTGGATTGGTTTTTGACATGTGCGGCTGTGATCGATCCATGGCGTTTCTGATACACAGATCAGATCATCCGCACACTCCCATGGGTTCTGACATGATTTGTCGAGAGTCACCGTGCCTTCCGCAAGATGGGCACACTGGTTTTGATAATTGATCCACGCCGGGGTTTCGAGAAGCGTGATCGCCGAGGGTGTTTTGCGCAACGTACGGGATGTATTGATACAGCGACGTGCACGCTTCCAATCCACCCGAATAAGGCCCGCAGTATACGCCGCAAGCAGATCACGTGCCCAGGCCCGACCAACACCTGTGGCACTACAAGCATACGCACCCACGCGAGGAGCCAAAAATTCAGGAACAGGTCCTGCACGACATAAAGGGCCATGCTGCACCGAGGGAACCAAACGCAACGCCACCACGTGTGCATTCATTTCACACAACTCATCCACACTTAAGGGGACTTCGATTTCGGCAAGCGGCGCAATACTTTCGGATTGTTTGGGATCTGCGCGTTCACTGCATCCCGTAAAAAATGAGAATAAGACACAAATCCAATAACGCATCAAACACCCCCCACGAACACCCTACAGCGCGAGCGGGGGAGCAACAAGGCGATTTAGGGACGTGGAAGATACAAATATACCGTTTAATGGGGAGGCAGGGAACATTCTGCTAAAGGCCGACAATGGCCGTAAAAGTTTCACGATCACGTGCATTTTTCAGAACAGCATGGATAGGATCTGCGGTTGCAGCACTTCTTACTATATTGATCGTGTCACGCTATGACCGCCCCAAGATCTCGGCGCCCACCGATCATATTGCGCCGTGGTCGATGCAGCCGCTCAAACAAGTCTATTTTATCGAGATAAACGACAATGTACGAATAACCGAACATATTCCATTAGAATTCCATTCAGTGAATGACGAATCGCTTATTCATTTGCCACTTCTTCGATGGTGTATTATTTTCGTTCATATATTGACGGGCGCTTTTTTCTCTACGCCAACGATTAAAGCATTGCTCGTCTCATTGGCATGGTTTTATTCTGCATTTTTAATCAAACAACTGGCAACCCATATCGCATCGAAAAACAATGCAAGACGCACCCTGGGATTGTGGATAGCGGCACCTTGCGTCGGCATTCCATCCATTTTCCTAGGCAACTGCGATTATTTTTTTATGATGTTTGCGTTTGCGGCTCTGGTTGCGCAGCAAGAAAAACAAAAAAATTTCCTCCAAATCATGACAACACTCGGTTTTTTGGCCCATCCATTCCTTTGGCCCATTTTGCTTTATATTAATTTACGTTCATGGAGGATGTGGAGGTATCGTCCATGGCGTATCGTTGCAAGCGTCATCCCTCTTGTCGCATATTTTGGCGTACTTATAGCAACCACCAATCAAAATATTTTATCAATCCTTGCATCCCTAACACATACGCAATTCATCAAAAATTCGGTGTACTATGGCCCTTTTCATGGATGGATTGACGCTTTTCGCACAGGTCACATTACCGATTATGCCAATCTTGTCATGTCCCTATTTTTCGTCATCATTGCCACAACGACACTTGGCTCATGGTACAAAAAGCGCCTATGGGCGCCATGCCTCGCCTTGAATGCTCCCTACGTGATTGTTGCAATCATGGTTTCTGCCGAGGACTTGTTTTGGACAACACGATGGGGTTCGCTCATCTTGGTCTCGGCGTCCATGCAATATCACCTCGGGAAAAATCCCATCATTCATAAGCTATTGCATGCCGCCATTGGTTTAGGTTGTCTGTCCCAGGTGCTATGGGTCGCCTATGTGATCGGGTGATCCGTCTCACGCAAAAATTCGCCATGCGATGCACGCTCAACCAAGGATCCAAGTTGCATAAATGTCGCGTGAGGCATTTCACAAAAACGGAGGCCAACCCCCATCTCCGAAACCACAGAGGTCACTTCAGCACGCAATGAAAAAATGACAGGGCGATGGCCTTCTGGAACATTGAAATCAAGATGGACATGTTCACCCACCGCCGGTAATTCTCCTGAGAGCCATAGAAACAACCCCCCTTGACTCATATTGCCTGTCATTCCATGGGAAATATCGCTGTGATTTTCACGACGCAGATCCAACGCAAGATGCGCTTCATACCGCGGGAAGCGTCGCGTGACCGCATAAGGAGGAGTTGATGTGCTGTTCATACAATGGCCGCCGAAATTTTGGGATTAAGTGTGCACCCTACCGCGAGCGCAGCATCCACGATAGCACGTTGGCGTTCAAGTTCTCCGTCATCTCCACCCCGAGCGATGGCCGTAAGATAGGGCAAAAAACTTGCCGCAAAGGCTTCTGAAGCATCGCGCGCAAGATCCCGCGGCAAACGATCGTTGGCCAAAATAGGAATATAGCCCGCGGGTAAATCGGTGCCGGGTGCAAGATCGGTCCAGCCTGCCATGGACCCCCCAATACCATTCCATAACAAGAAGGGTCTGGATGCGTCATGGGTAATTTCAGGCGTGGGGATAGAACCTCGTCTGTCACATGTGATGTCAGCAATGATCAAGCGCTGTCCGGTACGTGCAATACGATACAAATCGCGATCCGTCAGCAAACGCGGATAGCGCGGCTCCCAATGAACCGCATTCACCAATGCATCCAAATGCATCACATATTCAGCCATGCGACTTGCATAGCGTTCGGGTTCAGATTCGTAATGTGCAGCATTGAATCCGTGGCCTGGCCCCATCACTTGACCTGCAGCGACGTAACGATCTTGGCGCGAAAAAACCACTTTGTAAATTTTATTTTTCAATGCACCCGCGCGCACGCGGAGCAAAAGTTCGGCGGGTGTAAGGCTCTCATACAGTCCCGATCCCCACATATCATCAAGCACTTCTTGGGCGCCTGCCGACACATCACCATGGCCGATCACACCGATCACAAACGGACGTGTGATCCCATGGGAATGCACACGCGCAGACACGCCTGCCAAGACGTGCAATGCCCGACCATAGCTATCATATTCACGTGCCGCTTTAAGCCCTGCAAAGGGTGAATCTGGATACAACACACCCAGGGCCGCCAACGTATTGAGCATCCCGACGCGGCCCGCCCACGAACCAAATTGCAGCATACGTCGGCCACGATCGTTGAGTACCAACTCATAGTCCACAGCCACATACGGAAATGGTGTAAAAACAACGGTGCCATGACGGTGTCTATCGACAGCCAACATCGCACGCAAAAGCTGGTGATCTTGCCCGCGATGAACATTGTAAAATGCAAATTGACGCGCACCTGGGATCAAACGTCCATAGGGTTGTTTGGTAGAAAGAACCACATCCGGCGATGGGGTTCGGGATCCACGCAGATCAGCAAAGTCCCCACCAGGCTGCCTTTTCACCAGCGTTGCACCCGCCTCCAAATATTCTGCATCGCTAAAACAACGGGTGCGCGACGATTCAACCAGAATACGTATTTTAGGAAATGACGCGCACAATTGTTCGACCTGCACGGGTCCTAAAACGGCGCATTCATCAAAGCCGTCTTCGGCAAGCAGCAAAAGGGTACTGAGAGGACGCTCCAATAACGCATGGGCTGCACGGCGCCCAAAATCATCGGCCATGGAAAGTTTTTCATTCAAGCGCACGCCCGATACGATCGTTTTCGTCGTTGACCGAACCTCAGAAGATCGTCGATGGGTGGTCCCCACGGATTGTTTCGCGCCTGTCATACACTCCCCCAAGCCAAAGGGCGGTTCTCAAACCACCCCTACCCTTTGTACTCCATCATGCCACCCATCGCATCTTCTGCTTCACGCGCGATCTCATCATCACGCACGGCATCTTCATAACAATCGCTACAGAGACGCTGTCTTGTGCGTCCTTTCCCATACACTTTGATTTCATCGGTTTCTACATCGCATCCATCGCATGTGGCCATGTTGTGATCTCCGTTAGAAAAAGTAGCGGCGCAGCTTGCTGCGCCATATTTCGT
>SXGS01299235.1_pt1 | contig 15400 bp, 9 predicted proteins | sample 3174681 | NCBI WGS metagenome assembly SXGS01 (sample SAMN11356861, study PRJNA531348) | freshwater metagenome | isolation source: freshwater sample F1-80 | place: China: Fuxian Lake, Yuxi | collected 2017-12-25 | reverse complement strand
GCGCGCGCGTGGTCGCCGGGGCCGTCGCCGTGCGCGCGGCCCCCGTCGATCGCCAGCCCGCTCCACACCGTCACGCGTTCGCGCAGCGGGGCCAGCGGCTCGAGCAGGAACGGCAGCGCGAAGTCGCGCCCATCCTGGGCGGGCTTCCAGTCGTCCATCTTCTTGCCGTTCGGCGCGAACACGAACAGCGCGCGCCGCACTGGCGCCGCGGGTTGCGTGGCGACGGCGCGCTGCATCGCGTCGAGCCAGGGCAGCGCGAGCGCTGCGCCGGTGCCGCGCAAGAACGTGCGGCGGTCGAGGGCGCGGTTCTGGAACGGCAGCATGGGCGGCAATCATCGCTGCGCGCAGGCGTCGGCGGAAGGGCCGGGGGCGGTCAGTGCGAAGGTCCGCGCCGGCGGAACGGCGGGCTCGCCACCACTTCGAGCACGAGGTCGTGCAGGGTGACCTTGCCGCGTTGGCGCAACGCATCGGCGCGGGCGTCGAGCTGCAACCGGTCGACCTGGTTGGCGGCACGACCGACGCCGTAGACGAACAGCTTGCGCAGCACGGTGCGCACGAAGGCCGGGTCGTTGGCGATCGCCGCGGCGAGATCCGGTAGACCATCGACGACGGTGCCGGACGGCAGCGCACCGCGCGCGTCGATGGCGCCGCCGCGATCCTCGGTGCGGAAGCGACCGACGGCGTCGAAGTGTTCGAGGGCAAAACCGAGTGCGTCCATGCGGACGTGGCAGCCGGCGCATTTCGCATCGGCCCGATGCTGCGCCAGCTGTTCGCGGAACGACGCCGCGCTGTCGATCGTGCGTTCCGCGGCGAGCGTGTCGTTGCCGGGGGGCGGCGCCGGCGGTGCTGCATCGAGCAGGTTCTCGAGCACCCACTTGCCGCGTTTCACCGGCGAGGTGCGGGTCGGGTTGCTGGTCAGCAGCAGGATGCCGCTCTGCCCGAGCAGGCCGCCGTGCGGCCGTTCGGCTGGCGCCAGCGGCCGCCGTTCGAAGTCCGGCACCGTCACCGCCGGCAGGCCAAGGAACGCGGCGAGGCGCGCGTCGACGAACTGGAAGTCGCACGCGAGCAGCTCGTGCACGTCGCGGCCTTCGCGCAGCACGGTGAGGAACAGCAGCTCGGTCTGTCGCCGCATCGAGGCGCGCAGTTCGTCGTCGATGCCGGGGAACCGGGCCGGGTCGGGGCAACGTTCGGGCAACGCGCGCAGTTCGAGCCACTGCACCGCGAAGTCGGTCGCGAGCCACTCGGCGCGCGGATCGGCGAGCATCCGGGCGGCGGCCTTCGCCAGCGTCGCCGCGTTGCGCAGTTCGCCGCGCTCCGCCTGCTGCCGCAACGTGTCGTCGGGGCCCTGGCCCCACAGGAAGAACGACAGTCGGGCGGCGAGGGCGTGGTCGGCGATCGCTTCGTCGCTGCCGCCGGTTGCCGGCTCGATCCGGAACAGGAAGTGCGGCGACAGCAGGGCGGCGGTGATCGCGTTCGCTGGCGTCAGCGCCGCGATGCGCGCGGTCTCCGGCGCGGTCGGCGGGCGTCGCCACGCCCGCAGCAACAAGTCGCGCGCGAACGCCGGTGGCGTGGTGGTGGCGTCGCCGGCGACCGCATCGCGCGCCCACGTCGCTGCCGCGGGCAACGGCAGTCGATCCAGCGGCCCGCGGATTTCGAGCCAGTCGACGTGCAGGTTGCGGTCGCGTTGGCCCGGGTCCTGGTGCTTTGGATCGTAGTAGTCGTTCGTGAACGAGAGGCGCAGCTGGTGGGGGCCGCCGGGCAGCGGCGTCTTGAGCGGGAAGGTCTGCAGGCGCCGCTGTTCGACGTCGATCTCGACGAGGTCGCGACCGTCGAGTTGCAGCAGCAACCGGGCCGGTTCGTCGCCGGCCTGATCCGCTTTCGCGCGCACCGCGATCTCGTAGTCCCCGTCCCGCGGCAACACGATCGCCTGCTCGATTGTCGAGCGCGTGTAGAAGTTGACGATGTCTTCCCCAGACACTCCCGGCCCGGCCACCAACACCATCGACTCGGCTTCGTGGCGCTGCACCCGTTCGTGCGGCGCGATTCGTTCGAGACTGGCGGCGGCGACGTCTTGCGCGGCAGCCAGGTACTTCTCGAGGTGCAGCGTCGAGAACGACAGCGCGTCGCCGATGGAATCGAAGCCGTAGCCGAGGTCGTCGGCAGGGAACTCGCCGACCTTGGCGGTGCTGGTCCCGAACAGGGCGCGCACGCTCGCGTCCCATTGGCCGCGCGACAGGCGGCGCACGGTGACGCGACCGGGTGGCCACGGCAGCTTCGGCAATTCGCGCTGCAGCGCCGCTTCGCAGAAAGCGACCACGGCGGCGCGCTCGGCTGCGGTCGGGGCCTCGGCTGCCGGCGGCGGCATTTCCCCGGTGCGCACGCGTTCGCGGATGTGCGACAGCGCGGCGAGCCAGCCGGCTCCACTCGCCGGCAAGGCGCTCAGGTCGAAGCCACCCTTGCTGCCGGCCCCGTCGTGGCAGTCATGGCACGACGCGCTGAGGATCGGGGCAATCGCGCCGAAGTCCGGGCTGCCCTGGGTTTGGCCCAGGGCGGCGGCCGCGAGCACGAGCGCTGCGAACGGAGATGGGCCGATGCGCATGCCGACAGCGTTGCCGGCCGATCGCGGCGCGACAAGCGGCGATTGCCGGCACCTGCGAAGTGGGCGACGCCGCCGCCAAAAGTGAGGGCCGTCCGGCGTTTGGCCGGACGGCCCGATCTCCCCGTTCCCCGAAGTTCCGGCCAGGGAGCGCATGGCACCTGGCCGCTGGATGGTCGGTGCCGAGCCTCGTGTGGGTCACGGGGCTCGGCACTGCCAACCGGCGTTGGGTCGTGGTGACGTTGCAAGAAGTCGGCCACCGCGGCAGCAGCGCTGCCGAAACCCAGTTCGTTCGGAGGTGCGCGGAAAGTTGCAGGATTCCTGGTTAGGTTCCTGTCATGGCGACGCCCGGCAACCCGCATGGACAGCAGGCCCGAAGGGTGGGCATCGTCGGCGCCGGGCGCAGCCGCCAGGGCCTCGGACCGTTCCTGGCGCGCGCATTTGCGGCCGACGGCTGGCGGATTATCGGCGTCAGTGGTCGGGATTCCGCCGGGGCGGCGCGGGCGGCGGCCGAGCTCGGCGCCGGCCTTGGCCAGCCCGTGGCGCCCTTCGCATCGGCGCGCGAGCTCGCCGCGGCCGTGGATCTTCTCGTGGTCGCTACTCCCGTCGAAGTCCACCTCGACGGCCTGGAGGCGGCCCTCGGCGCCGGCGTGCCATGTCTATGCGAGAAGCCGCTCGTGGGCCTTGCCCAGGTCGACGCCGGGTTGCGCTGCATCGCCGAGTTCGGCCGCCGCGGCATTCCGCTGTTCGAGACCTGCCAGTGGCCGTTGGTCCTGCCGGCGTTGCACGCGCTGCATCCCGAACTGGCGGCAGGACCTGTGCGCAGCGTGGCGATGGGGTTGTCGCCCTCGCTCCCGGGCCGCGCAATGGTCGAGGATTCGTTGTCGCACCTGCTGAGCCTGCTGCAGGCGGCCGCGACCGTCGAGGCGAACGTGTGCGACGTCGTCCAGCGTGATGCCAGCCCCACAGCCGAACGCAACCTGGTCGAGTTCACGGTGGGTGGACCGGCCGGTCCGATCGACGTTTCGCTGCATTTGCAGCAGTGCCCGACGCAGCCGCGCCCGGCCTGGCTCGCCGTGAACGGCCGCCGCATCGACCGCCGCATCGGTGCTGGCTACGCCATCTCGTTCGTGGCGGCGGACGGCCGCGAAATGAAGGTGCGGGATCCGCTGCACGAGCTCGTGTATCGTGTCGGCCAATCCCTTTCGCACGGCCCACGTGAACGAACCGAAGCCCCAGCCGACCTCGCCCTCCGTCTCCGGCTCTACGCCGCAGTCCTTCAAGCCCTCGGCTGAGCCGCGCCCGGTCGACGGCAAGTCGATCGAGAAAGTGCACGACTTCGCGCAGAAGCTGCAGCAGCCGAGCCTGTGGCCCAAGGTCGTCGACTACGTGAAGTGGCAGCGCGCGCAGCGTGCCGCCACGGCCGCCGGCAAGCCCGCGCCGGACATGCCCGACCTGGCGCCGTTGTCCATCAACTTGGACCTCACCACGGCGTGCAACTACAAGTGCGACCACTGCATCGACTGGGACATCCTCAACAGCAAGGAGAAGCACGAGGACGAGGATCTGCGCGCATCGATCCAGCGCATGGCCGAGCGCGGCCTGCGCAGCGTGATCCTGATCGGCGGTGGTGAGCCGACGCTGTATCCCGGCTTCGTCGCCTTCGTGCAGTTCCTGAAGGGCCTCGGGCTGTCGGTCGCGGTGGTCAGCAACGGCAGCCGCGGCGATCGCCTGTTGCAGGCAGCGCCGTTCTTCACCGACGGCGACTGGGTGCGGTTGTCGCTCGACTCGGGCAGCAACGAGGTGTTCCGGCGCATGCACCATCCGTCGAGCCCGCACACCAACCTCGACGAGATCTGCTCGTGGATCCCGAAGATCAAGGCGGCGAACCCGGCGCTGCAGCTCGGGTTCTCGTTCGTGATCACCTGGAAGGGCGGCAGCCGCGGCGAGGTGAAGATCATCGAGAACATCCACGAGATGGTGATGGCCGCCCAGCGCGCCAGCGCCGCGATGTTCGACTACATCTCGTTCAAGCCGTTCCTCGAACGCCAGGCGGACGGCGCCGAGGTGATGGATCCGGCGAAGACCGAAGCGGAACTGCAGGCGGTGATCGCCCGCATCCAGCAGAACCTCGAAGAGGCCCGCGCCACGGTCCGGCCGGGCTTCCGCGTGCTCGCCAGCACCAACCTGCGCGTGCTGATGTCGGGCACCTGGCGCGAATACACGAAGCAGCCGAAGGTCTGCCACATGCAGCTGCTGCGCCAGGTGGTGACGCCGCTCGGCACGTTCAACTGCCCGGCGCACCGCGGCGTGCAGAAGGCGCAACTCGGCGACAAGGACGTGTGGGCGGTGCCGCCCGGGGCGCAGCACCAGACGGCTCGCCTGCTCAGCGACTTCGATGCGAGCCACGAATGCCGCGAAGTGACCTGCCTCTACAACAGCACCAACTGGTGGCTCGAAGAGATGGTCAACGCCGGCAAGGACCTGCCGACCGAAGCGCCGGGCCGCGAGCAGCGCGACTGGTTCCTGTAGTCGCGCGCTCCGGCCTACCGTGCTGTGTCCGTAGTCGCGGCGCGGCCTACAGCGTGCCGAGCAACAGGTCGATGCCGTTGCTGGTCAGCAGCCCGAACGCGTTCGAGCCCGGCGGCACCAGCGCCGCACCCTGCACGTAGACGTGCGAGTTGGACAGCGCCGGCGTGTTCGGGATCGCCAGGCTCCACGGCGTGGTCGCCACCAGCGGGAACAGCGTCTGCAACACCGTCGCCGGGTTGTAGAGGAAGCAGCCGGGCGCCCCGATCACGACGAGGTCGATGCCGGGGTTGGTCTGCGTGAAGCCGATCGCGACGAGGCCGATGCTGCTCGCGGGATTCGGCACGTTGGTCAGGTTGATCGTCTGCGTGGTGCCGAGGATCGGCCGGTTGACTGCGGTGAACGTGAGCCCCGCCGCATCGACGGTGATCGGGAACGGCATCGCCGCCGAGATGTCGGTGTTCGGTGGCACCGCGCTGACGCCGCGGCTGCGGCCGACCACGTTCGTCGCGGTGGTGCTGCCGACGGTGCGGTAGCGGAACTCGACCGCGCCGGTGTTGCGCAGCCGGAGCTGGCAGCTGTTGGCGACCGTCGTGTTGTAGAGGAACACCGCGTTCCACGTCACGCAGACCGCCGCGTTGCCGGGTTCGATGTCGTAGTGCACGGTGCCGCCGGCCAACGGGTTGAGGTCCATCCACAGCGGCGCGAGGCGCGCGGGACCCGCCGCCAACGACGTCACCGTCGGCTGGTACTCGGTCGCGGTCGAAGTGCCGTTGAGCCAGACGAAGCCGTTGCTGCAGATGCGGATCTGCGTCGTCGAACCGCCCGGATACGTGAACGTGAACGGCAGCGTGATCGCGGCGCTCAGCGCGTCGTCGCCGAGGGCGAGGTTGGCCGCCACCGGCGTGAACCAGGCGTTGGCACCCGATTGCACCGTGTAGCCGTTCGCGATCGGCGCGTGGTTGACGACCACTGCCGTCGTGGCGTTGCCCGACAGATCGAACGGGCTCGCAGCGCCGAACGTCTGCGCATAGGCGCCGTACGACGTGTAGCAGCCGGTGCCGTACGGGGTCGCCGCGGCAACCGTGCCGCCGCCGCCGCCGCCGAGCGTGTTGAGCACGAGCACGCCGCTGTTCACTGGATCGAGCCAGTTCGACAGGCGCGTCGCGTTGGTGCCGCCGCCGGCCCACGAACTGGCGATGGCGCCGTACCAGTCCGACAGGTTGTTGCCGCAGGCAGCGCCGCCGCCGTGCAGCTGGCCGATGATGCGGTGGTTCTGGTCGAACAGCGGCGAACCCGACGAGCCGGGCTCGGTGGTGCCGTCGTCCCAGTCGGTGACGCGCACGTGCGTTCCGTTGCCCGGCACCGCGGTGCCGCTGTAGCTGGTCACGCTGGTCGCCTGGTTCTCGAACGAGATCTTCTTGGCGTCACCGCTCGGGTGGTGGATCGCTACCGCCGACGTCGACGGCGTGTTGCCCGTCGTGCGGTTCCAGCCGGCGCGCGTGACGCCCCAGGCCACGTTCGGCGTGCTGTTCAGTTCGACCAGCGTGAAGTCCGACGTGCTCCAACCAGCACGGAACGTCGAGCCGGTGGTGAACTGGCTCAGGTTGGCGCCGGTGCCGCCGCACGTGGTGTTGCGGTAGTTCCAGTAGCAGACGAGCGACGGCGCCACGCCCGAAGTCACGCCGCAGTGGAAGGCGGTCAGGAAGTAGTTCTTCCCGTCGAGCGCCGTGTTGTTGATCATCGAACCGGTGCAGAAGATCGAGCCGCCGCTGGAGATCGCCGCGATCGCCGGAATCTCATTTGGCCACGCCGCACCTTGCGGGCACACGACGTCGACGTTGCACGAGCCGCTGCCGTCGATGCCGCTCGGCACCGCGTCCGGCCCGGCGCCGAAGAAGCGGTAGCCCGCACCCACGTGCACGAGGTCGAACAGCACCGCCGGCTTCACCGCCGTCGGCACGTAGATCTCGGCGACGATTTCCTGCGTGCCGGTGACCGGAAACCACAGTTCGCCGGTGGGCGAGTGGTCCGCCGCGTCGAACGGGCGCACGATGTCCGAGTAGTCCGAGCTGTACACCATCATCCGGCCGTTCGCCGGCAGGAAGAAGCGCTGGCAACCGAGGTTCACGTGGCTGCTGTTCGGCGCCAGGATGCGCAAGCGCCACAGCGACCAGGTCGGGTCGAGCACTTCCCAGGTTCCATGCGTGGCCGGGTTCGCGGCGACCACGTGCGGAATCGCGTAGCGGGCCGGTTGGCCGTTGGCACGCCGATGGCCGTCTTCGAGCGAAATCGCGGCCCGGTCCAGCGGCGGCACCTGCAGTACGGCGACTTCGCGCAGCGGCTTCGCCGACTTGTGGATGCGGCCGACGGGATCGATGCCCTGGGCCGATAGGAGGGAGACGAGCGAAACTGCCGCGAGGGCGGCGAGCGAGAGTCGTTGCATGGGGGGGAGAGGGCGAGTCCGGACGGGGCGACTGCTCGGACGTAGGGAACTCTACCGAGGTTCCGTTGCCGGCGGCATCGACAGTCGCCGCCCCGTCGCTACCGTTCTCGCCCCGTTGCGGCCCACCGGTCCGGCGGGTCCCCAGGCAATGACCCACCCGCAAGTCGTCCGCGTCTACAGCACCTACCAGGATCCCGACTACGAATGCCCGTGGCAGAGCGTGGCGCCGCGCGGCAGCACCGGTTCGGGCGTCATCGTCGGCCAGAGGCGCATCCTTACCGGCGCGCACGTCGTCGCCAACGCCACGTTCGTGCAGGTGCAGAAGCAGGACGATCCGAGCAAGCTGCCGGCGCGCGTGGTCGCCATCAGCCACGACTGCGACCTGGCGCTGCTCGAACTCGACGACACGACGTTCACGCGGGGCATCAAGCCGGCGCAGATCGGCGAACTGCCGCGGTTGCGCGAAGCGGTGCAGGTGGTCGGCTACCCGATCGGCGGCGAAGAAGTGTCGATCACCGAAGGCGTCGTGTCGCGCATCGAAGTGCAGCGTTACGAACACAGCCAGCGCCACCTGCTCGCGGTCACCGTCGACGCGGCGATCAACGAAGGCAACAGCGGCGGTCCGGTGTTCGCGCGCGGCAAGGTGGTCGGCATCGCGTTCCAGGCGCTGCCCGATGCCGAAAACATCGGCGAGATGGTGCCGGCGCCGATCATCGAACGCTTCCTCGCCGGCGTGCAGAAAAGCAAGGACCCGCAGGTGCCCGGCATCGGCATCTCGACGCAGCCGCTCGAGAATCCGGCCCTGCGCGCCTACCTCGGCATGCAGCCTGCACATTCGGGCGTGCTGATCACCGCGGTGCAGTTCGGCAGTTCGGCGTGGGGGCACTTCCAGGTCGGCGATGTGTTGATGGCGCTCGATGGGCTGCGCATCGCCGACAACGGCACCGTGCGCTATCGCGGCCGCTATCGCTGCCAGTTCGATGCGGTGATCGGCGACCATCATTGCGGGGATGTGGTCGCGGCGGTGGTGCTGCGCGCCGGCAAGGTCGTGCGCTTGCGCATGGTGATGCAGCCGATGGCGTGGCTGGTGCCGCGCATCGAGTTCGATCGCCGGCCGATGTGGTTCCTGTACGGCGGGCTCGTGTTCCAACGGCTGACCGCCGAGTTCTTGCGCATCTGGGGCGAGCACTGGTGGGACAAGGCGCCGAAGGAACTGCTGCATCTCTACTACTCCGGGCTGCGCAAGCCCGAGCAGCAGGAGGTCGTGGTGCTGTCGCATGTGCTCGCCGATGCGGTGAACGTCGGCTACGAGCCGTTCGCCAACGACGTGGTGGCGCAGGTGAACGGCAAGCGCCCGGTCGACATGCGCGACTTCGTGCGGTGCATGGACGCGGCGAAGGGTGAAGTGGTGCTGAAACTCAGCAGCGGTTCGACGGTGCTGCTCGACAGCGCGACGGCGAAGGCGGCGATGCCGCGCATCCTGCGCCAATACCACGTGCCGGGCGATCGTTCGCCGGACCTGGCGGTGCGCAAGAAGCGCGTTGGCAAGGGGCGGCGCGGCGCCTAACGGTTTCGCGCCGGTAACAGGGAAGGCTCGGCGATGGCGTTGAACCGGCCCTGGAGGCCTGGGCGAGGGTGGGCACGCGGGTTGCTTTCTGGCAACCTTCCGTCGCTCGCTTCGCCTATGCCGAACTCCGCCACGCTCGTCTCGGTCTGTCTGTTTGCGCTGGCCGGCGCCCTCCTCGGCCAATGCCAGCCGGTCTGGCAGCCTGGCTTTGGCAGCATCGGCGCCAACGGCCGCGTGCGCGCGGTCACCTACTGGGATCCCGACGGCAACGGTCCGCAGTCGCTGCGGTTCGTGTTTGGCGGTGAGTTCACGCTGGCGGGAACGGTGGTCGCTGCGGGCCTCGCCCAACGCGAACGCAGCACCGGGCAATGGAGTGCGATGCCGTCGGGCATGGTCGATCGCGTGCACGACCTCGCCGTCGATGGCCAGAACCGTCTCGTCGTTGCGGGCGCGCGCACGACCCCGACGGGAAGCGTGCACGTGGTCGCTCGTTGGAACGGCACCGCGTGGACGCAACTGGGTGGCACCTTCGACGGCGAAGTGCTGGCACTCACCGTGCGCAGCAACGGCGACGTGCTCGCCGGCGGTGCGTTCGCCGCGCACGGTGGCACCGCGGCGGTCGGCATCGCGCAATGGAACGGCACGGCGTGGTCACCGGTGGGGGCGGGCCTTGGCGGGGTGGCGCCTCGCGTCGAAGTCCTGTTTGCCGCCGTGAGCGGCGACATCTACGTCGGTGGCCGCTTCACCAGTGCCGGCGGCATCGCCGCGAACCACATCGCGCGCCTCAGCGGCAGCACGTGGGCGGCGCTCGGCCAAGGGCTTGCCGCGGACGTCACCACGCTCACGCAGATGCCGAGCGGACAGGTGTTCGCAGCGGGCTTGCTGCAGTTGCCGTCGATGTGGGATGGCATCACCTGGAGTCCCGTCCCCGGCCTCTATTCTGCACTTTGGGGCCCGACGCAGGTCACCGGACTCACGACGATGGCTTGGTTCTCGAGTCCAGTGCTCGTCGCCGTCGGCAGCTTCCGGCTGAACAGCCAGGTGTCGAACTTCGCCACGTGGGACCCCATGTTCGGTTGGTCGGCGTACATTTCTGGCGGCGTCGAACCGGGCACCGGCCGCTATGACTTCGCGACGGCGCCGGATGGCTCGCTGGGCCTCGTTGGCGACTTCCAGCGTTTCGGCGGCATCGACTGTGCGGGTGTCGTCGAACTGGGCGCGGGCATCGGGCCGCTCGGCGAAGGCGTGGGCACGTCGGTCGTCGCGGTTGGCGAACTGCCGAACGGCGACACGTTGCTCGGTGGTGCGTTCACCAACATCGGATGGGCGACGTGCGTGGGTCTCGGGCGCCAGAACGGCTCGCAGTGGGAGCCGCTTGGCACGGGGCTCGGGACCACCGTCAGTTGGTTGAACCCACCGACGGCGGCCTTGGCGTTCGCCCATGCTGCCGATGGCTCCACGATCGTCGCTGGCGCGTTCGACTATGCAGGTGCGGTCTCGGTCGACAACATCGCGCGATGGGATGGAGCGGCGTGGTCGCGGATCAGCGCCAGCGGGCATGGCATGGGCACCGTCACGTCGCTGCTGGTGCGCCCCGGCGGCGAATTGTTCGCCGGCAGCGCGGGTGTTTCGCGATGGGCCGGCGCGGCGTGGACCCAGTTGATGGGCTCGGGCACCGGAGCTTCGGGCACTGTCTACACGCTCGCGCAGTTGCCGAACGGGGATGTCATCGCCGGCGGCTACCTGCAAGGCGCGCCCGGCACGTCGCTTGGCGTGATGCGATGGAGTGGTGGCCAGTGGACGCAACTCGGCGCGGGCCTTGGCAGCGTGGTGTCTGCGAACGCGATCCTCGTGCGCGGCATCTGTGTGCGGCCCGACGGGTCGTTGGTCGTCGTCGGCGACGCCAGCGGCGTGCCGATGATCGCGCAGTGGAACGGCAGCGTGTGGCAAGCGCTGCCGGCGCCGAGCAGTGGCCATCTGTTCACGGCAGTGACCTTGCACGGCGGCGACGTCGTGGTCGGCGGCCAGTTCGCAGCAATCGGTGGCGTGCCGGCGGCGAGCGTGGCGCGATGGAACGGTGCCGCGTGGAGTGCGTTCGGCAGCGGCGTCGTGCAAGGCGATGGCACGCCGGGCACCGTGTACTCGCTGCACTGGTCGCGACGCGGCGAGTTGTTGGTGGGTGGTTTGTTCGAGCGCGCTGGCAGCCAGGTGGCGGTGAACTTCACGCGGCTCGTGCCGTCGTGCCCCGCGAGTGCGGTGCCGTTCGGGCAGGGTTGCGTCGGCAGCGGCGGTGCGAACCTGCTCGCCGCGAACGATCTGCCGTGGCTCGGCGGCACCTTCCACGCGGTCGCTTCGGGCCTGCCGGCGAACGGGCTCGCGCTCGGTGTGCTCGGGCTCGGCCCCGCCTTCGTACCGCTGTCGGCGGTGCTGCCGGTCGGTGGGCCGGGATGCACGCTGTGGACGACGCCGGACCTGGTCTCCGTGCAGGTGCCGGTCGCTGGAACGGCGACGCTGGCGGTGCCGATTCCGAATGCGCTGGCGCTGGTCGGTGCGATGCTGCACCAGCAGGCCATGGGGCTGGAGTTCGGGGCCGGCGGGGCGCTTGCGGCGCTGACCAGCTCGAACCGGCTGACGCTGACGTTCGGCACGTTCTGAGGGCGGCGTAGGCGGGGCGGCGAAGTCGAGGACTGCATCGAGCGGCGTGGGGCTTGACTCACTGTTCTACTTGCACTAGAACAGTGCAAACACTCGCGATGCTGATCCACATCGATTCCCGGTCGCCGGAGCCCCTGTTCGAGCAGGTGGTGTTCGCCGTGAAGGCCGCCTTGGCGAAAGGCACGGCGAAGCCTGGCGATCGTCTGCCGAGCGTGCGCGAGCTGGCGCGCGAACTGGCGATCAACCCGAACACGGTGGTGCGCGCCTACGAAGTGCTCGAACGCGACGGTGTCGTGGTGCGGCGGCAGGGGGCGGGGTGCTTTCTCAGCGACCGCGGCAGCGACCTCGCGCAGGGCGAGAAGCGGCGGCAATTGACCGATCTGGCCAAACGCATGGTCACCGAGGCCTACCACCTCGGCTTCCGTCCTGAGGACGTGAAGAAGGCCGTGGCGGAGGCGCTTGACGACGTGCAGTTCGAAACCAAGCGGAGGCAGTCATGAGTTCGCCGGTGGTGACGTTCGACGGTGTGCAACGCTGGTTCGGCAAGCAGCCGGTGTTGCGGGGGTTGTCGTTGTCGGTGCAGCCGGGGCAGGTCTATGCGCTGCTCGGTCGCAACGGAGCCGGCAAGTCCACGGCGTTGCGCATCCTGCTCGGCTTCCTGCAGCCGCACGCGGGGCGCTCGTCGGTGTTCGGCATCGAGAGCCAGCAGCTGGGGCCGGCCGATCGGGGACGCATCGGTTGGGTCGGCGAAGAGCACCGGCTCTACCCGACCATGACCGTCGGTGGCGCGGTTGCGTTCGAGGCCGGCACGCGACCAGGCTTCCGGCGTGCGTTCGCCGATCGCGCACTGCAGCGATGTGGTCTGCGCACCGGCCAGTGGATCACGCGGCTGTCGCGTGGCCAGCGCGCCCAGCTGTGCGTGGTGCTCGCTGTGGCCGGCAATCCGGATCTGCTCGTGTGCGACGATCCCGCGCTCGGCCTCGACGTGGTGATGCGGCGCGAACTGCTCGATGCGCTGATCGACCTGCTGGCCGACACCGGTTGTGCGGTGTTGTTCAGCTCGCACTTCCTGACCGATGTCGAACGCATCGCCGATCGCGTCGGCATCCTGCACGATGGCGCGCTCGTCGTCGATGCGACGCTCGACGACGTCAAGCGGCGCGTGCTGCGCTGTCTGTGGACGCCGCGGCCAGGGGGCGCGCCACCGACGGGTTCACACCTCTTGCGCAGTGCGGTGCGGCGCGGTGGGCACGAACTCACTCTGCTCGACGCGTCGCCGGAGCAACTCGCCGAGCTGCGTGCCACGGGCGAATTGGTCGCGGCGGCGCCGCCGACGCTGGAAGAACTGTTCCTCGACGTGACCGGAACATCAGGACCGGGCCTGTTGCGCGAGGTCGAAGCGGAAGCCGTCGGAGGTGCACGATGAAAGCGTTGCTGGCCAAGGATCGGCACTGGATCGCGATGTTCCTGATCGGCGGGCTCGCGGCGATGGTGGCAACGCTCTGCTGCTACTCGTTCGTCGATGTGTTCGTGATCGACGGTGGTCGCGAGGACGCGCTGTTCTACCTGGCGTGGTCCCTCGGCATGGCACTCGGCGTCGTCGCGGCGTGCTTCGACGAACTGTTTGGCACGAAGGACTACCTGATGCAGCGGGCGATTGGTCCGCGCGACGTACTGCGCGCCCGCATCGTCGGTTGCGCGATCGTGTTGGCCGGCTGGATCGCGCTCGTGCCGGTGTTCGCCTATGCCGTGTTCCTGGTCGTCGACCCGACCTGGCAGGCTGGGCACTGGCAACAGGTGCCGCGCATGTGCGGCACGATGGTGCCGGCGATCTCCGCGTGTGCGCTCGGCCTGTGTGCCGGCTCGCTGCCGGCCCCCTGGTGGGTGCGGCTGGTTGTGCTGGGGTCGTTGTTCGCGTTGTCGTTCTCGGCGGTCTATTGGTGGCAGAGTGGCGCGGAGTGGAACCAGACCGACTGGAGCGTCCTTGTCGCCGGTCACCTTGGGATCGCCGTTGCGGCCCTGGCCTGGACGTGGTGCAGCGCCGGCAGTCGGTTCGATGCCGACCTTCCCATTCCGGCGCGGTTCCGCAGAATCGTCCTCGTGCCCGGGCTCGTGCTGGCAGCGTGTGTGGTGGCGTTCGGGTTGACGGTGCTGACGAGCAACGCCGTTTCGCGCCTGCACCGTGCCTATCCGTCCTTGTTGCGACACGAAGGCAAGCACGTCTTGGCGACGCGGCCGGAATGGCGCGAGCCGTGGGTGGTCGTCGATGCCGAGCATCGGCCGACCGGACAACGCATCGAACGCGCGAACGGGCTCAACCGGGGCGGCTACGGCATCTACGAGGAGTTCCTGCGCATCGAACCGCCGCGATCGCGGGGGCTGACATCGACTTGTCGGGTGGGCACCGGGCGCGTCGTCGCCACCTTCGACGGTGACGTCTGGTGGTGTCCGTACGAGGAAGGGCCTGTGCGCGTGCCGAAGTCGGCGACCGAAGATCGCTTCGGGCCGGGTGTCCGCGTGCACGGTTGGTCGGAGACCGGCGCGCAAGGCGCAGCCGTCGTGGTGGCCTACGTCCTTGGTGACGATGCGTTGCATCGGTTCGACACCGAAACGATGCGGTTCCAGCGCGTGCCCTTGGCCGAAGGCGATTTGGTCTCCGGCATCACGAACGACGCGACGGACTACGAGGATCTGCCCGAGGTCTCGATCCAGATCGGCAAGTACGAAGGCGTGCTGCTCGGCGACCAGTTCGCCTACGCGTTCCGCGACGGCGAACTGCTCCGCATCGGCCGGACGCGAAAGCGGGAGCGGTCCGAACCGGAGGTGGAAGATCTGCGTGGGCACGTCGACGTATTCGGCTACACGGTGGCAGTGCCGGGGCGACTTGGGGGAGAACCGTTCCAACACGAGTTCACGCCGCGCACGCTCGTGGAACGAACCTGGGCGGGCCTCGCCATCGCCTTCACCGCCGTGCGCCCACCGCTCCTGCAGACGGGCCCTCACGAGCGGTCCGGGAGGTCGGGGGTGAAGCGCTTGGTCGAGTTGGGGTCGTCGCACACCGGGTCCTCGGACTGCGCGGCGACGACCGGCAGGTCGAGCACCATCTCGCCCCGCACGACCGCGTCGTCGGCGATGCCCTCGAAGTCGCGCGCGGTCACGCGCACGTCGGAGGCCACGCCGGCCGCCTCGAACTGCGCCTCGAGCGTCGCCACCGCCTCGGCCGCGTCGACCCGGTCGAAGTGCAGCACCGCCCGCCGGTGCAGGCCCTGCGCGTCGAGCACCTCACCGTCGCGGCGCAGCACGTAGGCGAAGTCGGGCACCACGCCGCCCGGCAGCGGGTAGCAGCCGCTGGTCAGCCCGTCGGGCGGCAGCAGCGGCCGGTACTGCCCGCTCACCGGCGCCCGCCCGAACGTCGGGCTCAGGAGCAGCAGCACCACCGCCACCAGCCCCACCACCACGCCCACCCGGTGGCGCGTGCGGGTCGGGACGAGACGGCTCATGGCCGACCCATCCTAGGAAACCCCGCTGACGCCGTACGACGGCACCACGCGCTGGTCGAGCCGGACCACACGCTGGTCGAGGAGGTCGCGCTGGCGACCGTCTCGAG
>SXGS01471095.1_pt1 | contig 15402 bp, 13 predicted proteins | sample 3174681 | NCBI WGS metagenome assembly SXGS01 (sample SAMN11356861, study PRJNA531348) | freshwater metagenome | isolation source: freshwater sample F1-80 | place: China: Fuxian Lake, Yuxi | collected 2017-12-25 | reverse complement strand
TGCTCGACCGCCAATCGTCAGGTCCTGCCTTGATCGTTGCGCCGACCAGCGTAGGCGGCAATTGGATGCGTGAAACCGAGAAGTTTGCTCCAAGCTTAAAACCGCATCTGTATCGCGAGCATGATCGCGACGAGTTGCTGCAGAACGCGACCGCTGGCGATTTAATTATCGCCAGTTATCAAATGGTACAGCGTGATGCGGAACGGTTTTGTGGTCGCCAATGGGGCACGCTGGTTTTGGACGAAGCCCAGTTTATCAAGAACTTTCACACTAAAACATGCGCCACCATTCGCCAGATCGAAGCCGAGTGGTCGCTGGCACTGACGGGTACGCCGCTGGAGAATCACCTTGGCGAACTATGGAGTTTAATGCGCGTCATCAGCCCTGGATTGCTAGGGTCATGGGAACGCTTTCGCGAAAGATTCGCCGAACCGATCGAACGCGGCAAGGATCATCAGCGATTGCTGTCGCTGGGCCGCGTGCTGCGTCCGTTCATGCTGCGGCGTACCAAGAGTGAAGTCTTGACCGAATTGCCACCGCGCACCGAGATCGTTCACACGATCGAACTTTCCGGCGAAGAGCGCAAGCGTTACGACGCAGCTCGCTTAGCGGCGCTTGCAGAACTGGCGGCCAAGGACCAGGGTGAGAACGATCAACAAAAACGCATTCGAGTTCTCTCTTGGTTGACTCGCTTGCGTCAGTTGGCTTGCCATCCGCGCCTGGTCGATCCGCGCTGGAAGAAATCGTCCGCCAAGCTGGACGGTTTAATCGATATCGTAACTGAGTTGGTCAGCAGCAAGCACCGAGCGCTGGTATTCAGTCAGTTTGTTCAGCATTTAACAATCGTGCGCGAAGCCATGGACAAGGCCGGGGTCAAGTACCAATACTTGGACGGTTCCACGCCTCCGGCAAAACGGCAAGCCGCCGTGGATGCATTTCAGCAAGGCGAAGGAAGCTTATTCCTGATTTCGCTCAAAGCTGGTGGGACGGGCCTGAATCTAACGGGTGCCGACTATGTCTTGCACCTCGACCCTTGGTGGAATCCAGCGGTGGAAGATCAAGCGACCGATCGCGCACATCGCATCGGACAAACTGAAAAGGTGACTGTATTCCGCTTAGTCGCCAAAGACACGATCGAAGAACAAATTCTGGCCTTGCACGCCAGCAAACGCGAACTGATCGCCGGTGTCCTCGACGGCACCGACCGCGCTGCCAAACTCAGCACCCAAGATCTAGTCAACCTGATCCGATTGGGCTTGACCACCGAGTGAGTGCAGTGGATTAGCGTCGGCATCTGGCTGCTGAACTGCTGAACCACGGATTACAGGAAATGGAAATTCACCGGCGCCTCGCCCTCCCACTTTTCGCATAGCCTGTTTCTTCATAGATCGCGAAGTTCTTTCGTGATCGTTCCCAACGTTGGACGAAAAATTCTTTTTTTCTTCTGAGAATGACCAAAGGTGTCTGGGGGCTGCCGTTTAATAAGGTACGCGAACGACACGGCAACGCGTTGTTCGAACAAGGCCATGCACCGACCTGCCAAAATGTGAGACGCATTTCTCATTTTGAAATAGTTGCAAAACAACTGCCGCCAATTTCGGCCAAGAGAAATGAAGAAACTAATTAGCGGGTTGAGGCATCTAGTGGTAGGAAGCAAGAATCTGGGTTTTAGGGCGAGCGGCAGATGGGAATTTACCAAGGCCTAAGCGAATACAAGCCCGATGCGCAAGCGAGTGCGTCAATCCTGGCATACACTCGCTTGCGCTTCGGGCTTGTATTGGTAAGAAACTATCTGCCGCTCGCCTAGGCAAAGCACCACTCGATTGGTACGAACTTTGCAACTTGAACCAAAATTCCCGCTTTCTTGTCAACTTGCCAAAGCTTGGTTTGTTTGCAGCGATTAACAAGAAGTTCCATTTCCGTAGCTTGTTCTTCAAGGAGGACGCAAAAATGCTAGTGCTTAGTCGTAAAGAAGGTGAAAAGCTGGTAATTGGCGACAACATTACGTTGGTGGTTTCCAGAATCTCTGGCAACCGAGTTACGCTGGGGATCGAGGCGCCACCGGAAGTTCGCATTGTTCGTGGCGAACTCAAACCGCTCGATGACAAGAACAAAGTTGTTCCCCTACGTCGCGCAACGACAATTACCATCGACGTCGAGAACATCGACGTCGAAAGTCTGTCGATGGAAAAGCAAGCCATTTGACCTACTCTCGCGTTGCAAGCTTGCCGATTGCTTCCGCTAAGCGCTCCGCAGGCCAAGCTTGGTCAAATGCTAGCTTGTGGTGTAATACGAACGTCCGTGTCGCTGCCGCAGTTGAGTTTCTCAACGCGGTGGAAATTCGGCAACGGCGCGAGGAACGGCGAAAAAAGCCCGCGAAACCGGTCCCTGCGTTGATACCCATCGCCCTCAACCGATTCACCAATTCGCCCAAGAAAACCGAGTCGGTCGTTTCATTAATTTGGATCGGATTGTCTTCGATTTCCGGAGACCGCAGCATCCACCCTGCTTGATAGAATCCAGCGAACTCGAGGGTGTTTGACGCCGGAAAACTGAACGGGAGTGGCATGTTTGACAGACGGGCATGCAGCTCCGCAAAGTACCGCCGAGTATGTTGGTTCAGTTGCACCAAGTAGGGAAGTTGGGCTGCGACCAGCGCGGCTTGAATTTGACTGAGCCCGTACGGCCCGCTGCCCGCACCTGCAGCAATGCGAATCCGCTGAGCGAGCTCTGGGTTGTTCGTAACGACCGCGCCACCCCGGCCTGACGATAGCACTTTGCCACCCCCAAAGCTGAAAATTCCTGCATCGCCGATCGTACCTGCCGCTTTGCCTTCTATCGTAGCCCCAATCGCTTGACATGCATCTTCGATCAACAGCAATCCATGTTCTTGGCACCAGGTTCGCAATCTCTCAATAGCTTGCAATTGACCGTGGAGATGCGAAACAACGACTGCTCGACAATTGGGGGAATAGGCTTGTTCCAAGGAGTCCGGATCGATGGCCCAATGGCCTTCAGCGACATCGACGAGCGCCACACGAGCACCGGTTCGCTCGATTGCCCAAAAATTCCCTGGGTAGTCGTAGCCGGACAACAGGACTTCGTCATCTTGGCCAATTTTCATGGCCCGCAATACGATCTCCAGCGCTGCGGTACCGCTCGAACACAGTTCCACGAATCCAATGTTGAACGCCTGGCATAATTGTTCTCGAAGGTTGTCAATTATTTCGCCAGTGTATTTTGCCCAGTGTTGCGATCGAGTTGCGGCTGCGATGGCGTTGGAAATAGAGTCCTGGATTTGATCTTGCAACATGCATGTCTTCCCACTGCCAAAAAATCAACAAGCGTGTAGCTGGTTGCTTTCACAAGCGTCCTTCAAAAATCGAGCAATTAAAGAAACCGCATCTTGAAACAACATGATGCAACAAGAAGACGCCCAGTTACTATCGTCGCTTTGCCTTCGCCATGCCAGGCAGTCGTTTCCTTAGCATGGCACCAAAACAGATGCGATGATCGAGACTGAAAGTCAAAGTCGGCATAACCATCACATTGCGCAGAACTATTAGTCGCGATCATGGTTGTGGATAGTACTGTACATCGTGCACGTTAAATCGGAAGCTAGGCTTTGCGGGAGAATTCTTTGGAGCGGTCGAGAAGCTAAGCACGCCATTTCGTGCTGGTGATCATGGGCTCCTGTGCCGTGTTTCCGCCAGGGCGACAATAGAAATGCCTACACATACTCCAATTCCATTTAGCCGAGAAACACCGCTGGCGCCCATCCCAGCAGTGTCCTTCAGTCGCTCGCCTGCTTGTCAAGAATTTGCTGGTCCGCCAAGCGTCGGGTTGACAATCAACAAGCCATCGGCTGAAAAGCCAGCGAGTGCTGGAACCTCCAGGAAGAGCACCAACAGAATCGACGAAGCGTTGATCGAATCGAAGTTAGGAATTGTCGCAGGACTTTTTTATGCGTTACATGCGCGACATATGCCTACCTCTGCGCACTGCCTGCGCGTCGCCATGGCAGCGTCCCAGTGGGGTATCTTTTTGCGAATGAATGACGACGATCTCGAGTTATTGGAAGTTGCCAGCTTGTTACATGATGTCGGCAAAATTGGAATGCCGGACCGAATCCTGCAGAAACCTGCCGCGCTCGACCAAACTGAGCAATCGATGATTTCTCTGCATCCGCGGATTGGAGTTGAGATTCTCCGCGCCATGGGAGCGGATTCCAAGCTCCAAAATACGATCAGCCGAATCGGTACTTGGTTTCAAGAAATGCAACAGGCGCTTATGCGCGATGAACGAGAAACCAAAATTGCGCAAATGATTTCGATCGTTGACGCCTTTGATTCAATGACCACCGAACAGGTGTATCGCCGTGCGTTGGTACGCGATCATGCGCTGTTGGAGTTGAGCAAACAAAGTGGAACTCAGTTTAATCCAGAGCTAGTCAGCCGCTTTGCAGTATCGCTGTCTGATAGTTCTACCGAGCACGCCGAGCGGTTGCGCTCGCGCTGGTTGGCAGGTTTGGGCACGGCCAAAACGGCCGTGCCGTCACAATTCCAGCGCGTCGAGACGCTGAACCTAAACGCGGCTCAACAAACATTAACGGATACCTTTCGATTGCAGATGCTCGACACCATGCATGTTGGCATTGCTTTCTTTGATCTCGAAGCGACCGTGTTGGAATGGAACTCCACGGCGGAGGATATTACCGGTCATAGCAAGGATACGATGCTGCAAATTGCCTGGAGCACGAATCTGCTGTCGCTGCGCGATGCGAATGGTCAACGTATCAGCGATTCAGATTGCCCGGTGCGCAAAGCCCTTACGGAACAAAAGCGATTTCATGGAAGGTTGGAAATCCTACGGAAAGATGGTAGCGACGTATGTATCGAAGCGGAAATCGTGCCGGTGCTCAAGCCTGACCGGCTCATCGCCGGAGCCGCTTTGTATTTTCATGATGTGACGTATCAGGTAGACATGGAAAAGCGGATCGAAAGCCTGCACGATCAGATTCATCGTGACCCGCTGACCGGAACTTTTGCGCGCAGCGAATTCGATCGACTGGTCCCTGACTTTGTAGCAGAGCATCAAAATCTACACAAATCCGGCTGTGTACTTCTGTGTGAAATCGATCACTTCAGTGAAGTCACGGAGAACAGTGGACTGGCTGCCACCGACGAGGCAATTGAGTTGTTGACGACGCTCCTGAAGCAGTGTAGCCGAGCAAACGACTTTATTGCGCGGTATAGCATTCACGAAATGGCTGTTCTCTTCAGTGGTTGTGAACTGGAACAAGCATCCAGTATTGGCGAGAAAGTTCGCCTTGAACTTGAGAATCGCCCTCTCGCCGCGCTGCGTAGCAAAAACGTAACCGCGAGTTTTTCCGTCTGCCAGGTAATGTCCGATGATACATCCGACTCGTTGATGCGAAGAGCTCACGAGTCCTTGATGTTAGCTAAAGAAAATGGCGGCAATCAGGTTCGCTATCTCAATCCCGAAGTGCCCAGCACTTCGCCGTCTGGGACTATCTGCAATCGGAATTGGTTTCGCTGGTTCGGCTCTCCTCAATCCGAGACGAACGCTCCCGTATTCCGTGGTTCGTTCTTGACCGTGGTTCCATTGGAGTTGGCCACCGAGAAAGTCAGTGCCCTGATGGAGGAGTTTGGCGGTAAGGTAATTCAGTCCAATGGCTTGCGCACGGCATTCGAATTCGATCCAGCAGATACCAGCGCCTCGATGAAAGTTGCCGCCCGGAAAGTCAGCCTGATTGCGACGGTCGAATTGTCGGAAGTCGAATTGAGAGGAAATCGGGAATTTGTGCAAATCTGTACAGTGTTCGATTTAAACATCCGTTCCAAGAATGCTCGCGAACGCCGCTCCGATGCGTTCGATCAACTAGCTCGTTCCGCAGCGTGGGCCATGCAGAGTTTTGTTATGGCAAAACCATTCACTGAATCCCACGTGCAACGCATGCGAGTATTACGCGGTGCAACTCCCAAAGTACATCCAGAGTATCTGCCGCCAGAAGATCGCTAGTAAGATACTGGTCCTGTTTCCTAACCAAGCACTTGTCGATGTCATAGGCCGGTGCTTCCATGCAAACGCTATTTTCACGCGAGTGCTAAAGCAGCTTTCAAGTTTCGGCAGCTCGCCGCCGAATTTGTGGTTGCTTTTCGTCGCCAGTGTCGGCATATTCTTGGGTAAGATCAGTCAACGCTGCCTCTGAAAAAATTTTCCTCTGCCGATGTGCATTTCCTCGCCGCGAGAATATGCTGGATAGTGGCTGGGACTTGAACGGAAATAGATTTCTCGCGGTTCGAGTTGGTTGTCGAGCGCGTCCAATTCATAACTCCCTTGACCATTCGCTGAAACAGAAATGTCGGATTTTTGGCAACTCCACAATCTGGTTGAGTGTCTCGACAAGAGCGGCTTGTTAGACGATGCGCGGCTTGAGAAGGTACATCAACTAGCCAACCAGCCAAACACGTCCGTCGGCGCGCTCTTATCGGTGCTTGTCAAATCACAATGGTTGACGTCGTTCCAATCGCGTCAATTACGGCGTGGACGTTGGAGAGGATTCCGGCTTGGCCAATATCGAATCTTGCGACCGCTCAGCAGCGGTGGAATTGGGATCGTGTTCTGGGCACGACACTGTGTTACAGGTCGGGATGTAGCGATCAAGGTCTTGCGTTCCCAACATCGATCCAAGACCAAGTTCCGAGAAAGATTAAAGCTCGAAGCTTTGGCATTATCGCTACTGCAACACAAGAATATCGTTCGCGCCGCAGAAGCCAATCCGCTGGCAGAGACCGATTACTGTTTGAACTATTTGGTGATGGAGCTTGTTCCAGGGCCCACACTGCGTGAGTTGCTCGTCGCCCGGAAAAAACTACGCTGGCAGCAGGTATGTGATTTTTTCTTGCAAGCCGCCCGGGGACTGAAGTATGCGCATCAGCAGGGATTTATTCATCGCGATATCAAACCCGACAATTTGATTATTTCTTCGGATGGAACAGTGAAGTTACTTGACTTTGGATTTGCAAAATATGATGGCGATTTACCAGAGTTCGAATCGCCGCCAGGCCGTCGAGTTGGAACCGCCGGATATATCGCGCCCGAGTTGTTGCTGGATCAACAGGAGCCGTGCGCACAGACGGACTTGTATAGCTTGGGATGTACTTTCTACGTCGCTCTCACCGGTAATCATCCATTTCCGGGAAAAACTCGAGAGGATCGCATTGACGCGCAATTAGACGGCCGATTCCGCTCGGTGTCGTATTGGAACCCAGATGTTCCTCGGCCAGTTGCTGAACTGGTGGAAAGAATGATTCGCAAGTCTCGCTTTGAACGCATAGCGACCATCGACGAAGTTATCGACAGCTTGTCACCTTACGCGCAGCGCGATTGTGTCGATATGTGCTTCAAATCGTTAGTGATAGCCCGCGATCGAGCTCGTAACCTGCGCAATGCACGCAATCGCTCGATCGAAAATCAGAAATTCCTGTCCGACGTTTCTCGCCACCTATCCTTTGAAGATTCCGCCGACTAATTCGTTCATGGACTACTTCTTGCGAGTATCCGAGCAATGGCGAGCACGAGCTGCCGAGTTGGCTGAGTGGACCATGAAGCATTTGGTCAATCGGACCGATGTTTGGGGACGATACCTTTCGCAACGCGCGCGAGAGCGCGACGATCGACCCACCAATCACGCTGTCACAGTACCGTTTCGCGACGAACGAGGCAAAGTTCTCCTTGGCATCTCATCGCTGGAGAAGCACTATCGGACCCGAGATGTGGGAGGCGTGCTGGGACTGCACAGCACCAGTGCAGAATTGACGTCGCGCTGGTTTGCGATCGACATCGATCGACATGACGATGAAGAACTGTCAGTTACCACCGAAGGAAATTTTGCTGCGGCAAAGTACTGGCGCGAACGCCTAGTCCAATTTGGCTTTGACGCAGTAATTTTGGATTCCAATGGCAATGGCGGTTTTCATGTCCTTGCGATACTCGCGGCACCGATGAATACACATTCCGTGCATCGGTTCGTCAAAGAGTTAGTGACCGACTACCAACGGCGAGGGTTGGACGAGGTGCCCCAAGTCTTCCCAGGTAAACCCCAGTGGCACCACTACGGCGATTGGTTGCGATTACCTGGCCGCCACCACACCGCTGAGCACTACACGAGAATTTGGAACGATGAACCGTGGGCCGAACAGGAGTGGTTGGACGGACACGAGGCTATCGATCGGCTGCTTTCGATACGGCCCACCGAGCCCACGACGTGCGAAAAATGTGGTATCGAACCGAGAAAACAAACTGTTTGCCTAGATTTCGATTGCGTGATTCACTCCTATGTCTCTGGTTGGCGCGGCATCGAAGTGATTACCGACCCTCCGATCCACGGCACTGACGAAGCCATCCGCCGCTTGCGGCGCCAGTATCGCGTGGTGATTCATTCAGCCCGCTGCGCCACTCAGGAAGGTCGCGATGCCATCGAGGCTTGGCTGAAACGGCACGGAATCGAAGTCGACGAGATTTGCGAACATAAACCTGCCGCGACTGTCTACGTCGACGACCGAGCCATTCGCTTTACTGGCAATTGGACAGCCGTCATGGACCAAATCCGAGATTTTCGCAAGTAGCGCGGACGAGCCCTTGTGCGACCGCGCTTCATTTCGATTTGACCGGTGGAGTTTCTACTTGAATGTGCAACTCGCGAAGCTGCTTGAGCTCAACATCGCCAGGAGCTTCCGTCATGAGGTCCATGGCGCGCTGAGTTTTTGGAAACGCGATACAATCGCGAATGTTGTCCAATCCACCGAACAGCATGACAACGCGATCGATGCCCAACGCGATTCCACCGTGTGGTGGAGCACCATAACGCAGCGCGTCCAGCAAAAATCCGAAGCGATTTACGGCCATTTCAGGAGTGATTCCCAGCAAATCGAAGACGCATTGTTGCGTCCCGCTATCGTGAATTCGAATGGTCCCACCACCCGCCTCATAACCATTGATCACCAAATCATAGGCCTGTGCGCGGCAAGCATCGGGAGTTTCTTTGAGCTTGGACAAATCTTGCGGTCGCGGGGCAGTGAACGGATGGTGCGTGGCGACCCAACGATTTTCTTCGGGATCGTGGTCGAACATGGGAAATTCGACGACCCACGAAAAGTGCATTTGCGCTGGATCATACAGCTTCAGTTCGGCGGCCAATTTGCGGCGCAGACCATTTAAGCCTTTGCAGGTTACTTCCCATGCATCCGCCAACAGCAAGATTAAATCGCCAGGCGACGTCTGAAACCTCTGTTTGAAACCCTCGAGCACGGTTGGTTCGACGTTTTTGCTGATCGGCGACCAAAGACTGCCGTCGGGTTCGCAACGGAACCATGCCAATCCTTTGGCTGCGAAGTCGTGCTTGACGAACTCGGTCAACTCATCAATCCGTTTTCGCGAAAACTCTTCCGCTCGACGGTCGATCTTCAACCCGCGGACAAATCCTCCCGAGTCGACCGCACCCCGAAACACGCGGAACTCCGTCTGGCGAGCCAGATCGCTGCAGTCGACAATCTCCATGCCATAACGCAAGTCAGGAGCGTCGCTGCCAAAACGCCGCATCGCTTCATCATACGTCATGCGCGGCAAAGGAGTCTTCAGATCGATTCCAAGAATCTCTTTGGCCAACTTGACCATCAATCCATCGATCAATCCAATCACATCGTCCGCGTCGACGAACGACATTTCGACGTCGAGCTGCGAGAACTCTGGTTGGCGATCGGCACGCAAGTCCTCGTCGCGAAAACACCGCGCAACTTGCACATAGCGATCGTAACCGGCGACCATCAAGATCTGTTTATAAAGCTGAGGAGATTGTGGTAGCGCGAAGAACTTGCCCCAATGAACTCGGCTGGGTACTAAATAATCTCGCGCGCCTTCGGGCGTGCTGCGCCCCAGAATCGGCGTCTCCACGTCGATGAATTGGTGGTCCGCGAAGTAGTCGCGCATCTTTTTGATAATTTGGCTGCGCAGCAGCAGCGTATTCTGCATCGCTGTGCGACGCAAATCGATATAACGATATTTCAGCCGCAAATCTTCGCCCGGTAATTCCTCTTGATTGGGAAAGAAGGGTGGAGTCAGAGAGCGATTCAACAGTCGCACTTCTTCGGCCACGACCTCAACAGCGCCAGTGTCTAGTTTGGTATTGTCTTTTCCTTCCAGCCTGCGATCGACGCGGCCGCTGATCAACACCACGTCTTCGCCACGAAATGATTTGGCAATTTCCAGCGCGGCGCTACCGCTGTCCGGGTTGACAACTACCTGAGTTTTTCCGTACCGGTCGCGAATGTCCAAGAAAATGGTTTGCCCGTGATCGCGAGAGGTGTCTACCCAGCCGCAAATCGTAACGCGCTGTCCGACATTCTCCAGCCGAAGTTGTCCACATGTGTGGGTTCGCAACAAGGTCTAACACTCCTCGACAAAATTCGCGTTAATAATTCGAACCAACCCTCATCCCCTGTGCTCGTCCAAGAATTGAGGGTGCATTGCGGTGTGCCGCGCGCAACAGTGCTACAAAAGGTAGCCGACTTGCCGGTAATTCTAATAGAGAAACGTTTTGCGACTAGCGGTTTACCGGCGATGTTCGTCGCTCTCGCATCTGCTGATTGAAAATAGCTGGGTCAAATGGATCTGCCCCAGTATTTCCAGGCGTTTGGCCTGGTCCCTCACCCAAAATTTGTCGCAAACGAGCGTCCAGTTCGTCAATCTCGCTTTGGGGAGGCTGCTGGAATCCTTCGCCAGAGGTGCTCTGAATCGTATTGCTGGAATGCGGTACACTGCGCAGATTCAAACTGCCCGGGACGACGGGCGTCAGTGCAGGCGCATGAGTACCGACAGTTGATCGCTCAGGAGAATAAATCTGAGAATTCCAAGCTGCCGATCCATTCGCGGTAACAACGGGGTTTTTCACAAAACTAACCCAAGCCTGCAGAGCCAACAAGAGGTCGGTTTCTGCGGGTGAAATCGCAGGCGCCTTCTGTATTCCATGCGATTGAATCGCTTTTCTGATGAGTTCCGTTTCCATAGGCGTTTTGTTCGACAGCAGACCCAAGACTTGCCTTAAGTTCTCGGAGGTTACGCGGGAACCGTTTCGGCCCTTGGGGTCGTACAACTTCAACCGGTTTGTCGAACTGAAGCCGTGACAGGCCGCTTGCGAACAGCGATTGATGAGAATCGGCTGCACTCGTTCGGTAAATTGAGAAACCGCCAAAGGGTGCAGAGTCGGCATCTCTTGGGCGCTGGCGATTGAGACGAGTGACGTCGTCGCCGGAGAAATTTCCGTGGTGGATGGCTTTGGGCCCAAACCAGCAAATTCTCGAAACTCGTCGTCCGCCAAGATCTTGTCGCGTAGTTCAACTCCAAGTTGCCGGACTCTGGGGTCATCCGACTCGACTTTGTTGACCTCGAGAAAATGTTCGGCGGCATGCTTGATCAAACCTGCTCGAATACACCATCGCGTCAACTGAAAATGATCGCCGACTGTCATGCGGCTTTGTTTGCGACGTTTGTATTGATAGACTTCTTCTAAGTCTCGACCAATGAATTCGATTTGGCTGGCGGTATGAGTAACCTTGGCATTACTGCCTAACTCGATTTGAACTTGACTACCGAACTGATGAACATTGCCGACATGGAACGAACCGTGCTTAAGCAATACGACGCCGGGACCTTCGAACGCTCCTTGCTCCCGTGTATTCTGTGCCCAAACTGTTCGCGATTGAGTCATCCAAAACGCGATCACCAGCACCAGCGGCAAGACCGCAGCAAGTCGTGAATTAGTACTATTGAATTGGTGTACCATGGTGCGGCTAAAGTTACGGCGTCGAATTCTCCCCAGTCAAGATCAGTTTGTTGGATTTTAGATCTTCGATAACGCAGTGAAGCAGATTTGTGTATAAGCAACCTAGCAATTGCAGGGCTAATTGTCGGATGATGCAACGACTAGAAATGCGTTTTGCGGGCCGTGTTCAGGGCGTAGGGTTTCGCGCGACTGTGGCCGGCTTGGCGCGCTCATGTCCAATTACTGGGCGTGTTTGCAACCTCAGTGACGGTCGAGTTGAACTTCTCGTTGAAGGTGAGCGCTCGGATTTGCTGCGCTTCCGTGAGGCCATCTTAGAGAACATGTCTCGTTACATTGTCGATTTCACAGAATTCTGGTCGGAGGAGGTACGGCAAGGCTGGAAGGACTTCGCGATCGACCGAGACAAGCTCGCCTGACCAACCAGTTCCTCGCTCAAACCAAGTCAGGATTTACTGCAAAAGAAATATCGCTAGCAGTGCCTCGTCAGGCCCAGATTGCTCTAGAACTAATTGAAAGAGATAGCTACGCTTCGGTACACGCTAGACTAGTTGAGGATTCTGTCTCGACGGCGCGCAGCAACTGGCTGTCACGCCTCGCGTATGTTGCGAAGTTTGAGTTATTGCTGGTTGAATGGGCAAGGAGGCCATCGTGCAGACGATCAAGACTGCGGTTGTCGTTGTTCTGCTTCTAGCCGTTTGTTACGGAGCGATCGTAGCATTGAATGCTCCGGATCCGAAACTGCCACCTGAACTTGAGCAATGGGCAGAACAGGGCGAGCTGGATCTGTCGATGGACCCCGGAGAAATGGTTGCCATTGAAATGCCCCAACCAAAATCCGCGCCCTATTCCTCCAACGGTACTTTGAGGACAGAGGAACTAGCAAATACTCCTAATCAGCTTCCCACCAGTCTACCCAAGTTCGATCTGCAAGGATCCCATGTTCAGTCAAATTCATCGCCGCAGTCTCAGTATGAACCCGGAAAGTCAGAGTCGTTGATTCCAGAATTGGCTGGCCCGGACGGACCGATGGTGCTCCTTGAGCATTCGCCTGCGTCGAGCAGTCAACCGAACATCAAGCCCCAAACAGCGAGCGAATCGAATTCACCTGGCCTACTGGCAAGTTCAGCAAGTTTGCCAAATGTGTCGGCGCCGACATTGCCGAGCTTCCCGTCAACAAACCACACTGCTTCTCCGACCGCGCTGCCTGGTCATCTTACTTCGGCATCGTCCGGTGGCGTTGCGACGCTACCAAGTTCGACAAACACGTCATTGGGATCAGCTCATTCGGTAGCAACGTCAACGCCTCCTTCGCTGGCCGGAATCAACACCCTCAGTTTGAACTTGCCCGAAAATCCGACTTCGGCAGCCGAATCACTGCAGAACGGCGGCAACCTGCAGAGCCCCAATACCGCGACCTCCAAACTGCCGACGATGTCTTTCGGCAATGCACGTGAACAGACGTTGAAACTAGCCAAAGAAGGCAAATTGAAAGACGCTTTGTTTACGATGAGCATGTTTTACGACAGCGTCGAACTCACTCGCGACGAGCACGTGGATATGTTGGCCATCTTGGATGCCTTAGCTGCCGAAGTCATCTATTCGCGTCAGCATTTGCTGGAAAAACCTTATCGCGCGGTACCCGGTGACACCGTGGATTCGATTGCGATCAAGCATTCCATCACGCGGGAGTTACTTGTACGCATCAACGGCCTGGACAATTCGAATGTTGTGTTACCTTCAACGGAGCTGAAGGTTGTGCGTGGACCTTTTCGAGCCGAGGTCGATCTGACACGAGGCGAATTGACATTGCTGGTCGGCGAACTCTACGCTGGCCGATTTCCAATCTCGGTGGGTCAAGATCCGTTTCCTCGCGAAGGAACATTTGAGATCGTCGACAAGCGCATCGATCGCTCGTATTATGGTGCCGGTTCAAATCCTATTCCAGCCAATGACCCACGCAATCCGTACGGCGGATACTGGTTAAACTTAGGGCAAGACATGTGTATTCACGGGACCGCGGAAATGGCCACAACTGAACTTAGCAAAGCAGGTTGCATCAGTCTTGCGCCCATCGACGCCGCCGATGTCTACGCAATTCTTGCACAAGGTACCAAAGTCCGCGTGCATCGATAAGGATCTCCATGACTGCCAGCTACGACCGCAATCATCTGATTTCGTTAGTTCGCCAATACGCACTTAGGTTTGGAACCTTTACTCTCGCCAGCGGCAAGATCGCCAATTTCTATCTCGATTGTCGCCAATTGACTTTGCATCCACAGGGAGCGAATCAAGTTGCACTTGGTATGCTGGAATTGCTGCGCACCGACATGCCCAATGCTATCGGTGGCATGGCCATCGGTGCTGATCCCATTTCCGCCGCTACGATCACACTGGCCGGCCAACAGCAAATCGATCTACGCGGATTTATTGTTCGTAAAGAAGCGAAACAACATGGAATGGGACGGCAGGTCGAAGGGCCTGTCGAATCTGGTATGAGTGCAGTCATCGTCGAAGATGTTGTCACCAGCGGCGGCAGTGCGCTGAAGGCCGTCGAAGCAGCTCGCGAGTTCGGCCTCCAAGTAAATCGAGTATTGGCGGTCATTGATCGCTTAGAAGGTGGTCGTGAAGCGATCGAAGCACAAGGCTTGAAAATACAGACTCTGCTGACGGTTCGCGATTTTGGAATTTCGTAATCGATAGTACATTTCCGGCTCGTGTACTTTGTTAGGAAACTTGGGTTTCGCAAGCGAACTGAACCGACATGGAAACGTCACTGCATCGACAATTGAAGCTCCACTTGGCAGCCTCCGATGACCACACCGAAATCGCTGTGGACGATTTTCGCATCGATGCAATTGGAAGCCGAGGCGAGTTGATCGAGATTCAGCTTGCATCCCTGGGCGCCATTCGAGAGAAAGTCGTCAAACTGCTCAGCGATCCTCGCCGACGTGTTCGGGTAGTGAAGCCGATAATCGCGCGCAAATGGATCGTGACGCGGGAAGAACCAGGGGGCGAGATATTGCGTAGGCGCCTCAGCCCAAAACGCGGCGAACTGCTCGACATCTTCGTAGACTTGGTTCACTTTTCAAATATATTTCCAGCGCCGCGCTTAACCCTTGAAGTGCTTTTGCTGGACGTCGAAGAACAAAGAGTTCCTCGCAAAAAGAAATGGCGGCGTGGCAAGGACTATTCCACCTTGGATTTGTCGGTCGTGCAAATCGTTTCGTCGACGAACCTCAAATCTGTTAAAGACCTGTGGCGAATTTTTGACTCGTCCGACTTACCGCGAGAATTCGATACGGCGCAACTCGCTGCCGCCCTGGGACGTCCGCGTTGGCTTGCCCAGAAAGCAGCCTATTGCTTGCGCACGACTAAAGCAGTTCGATGCGTGGGCAAAAAAGGCAACAGCCAACTGTATCGTTCGCGATACCAACATGGGTTTCGTACGGAAATCGATCAGCGGTTGCCGATGGATACTGGTATTCGTTGGAAGGCTACGGCTTAAAAGAGTAGAACGATTGTCCTCAATCGTTTATCAC
>SXGS01180652.1_pt1 | contig 15406 bp, 13 predicted proteins | sample 3174681 | NCBI WGS metagenome assembly SXGS01 (sample SAMN11356861, study PRJNA531348) | freshwater metagenome | isolation source: freshwater sample F1-80 | place: China: Fuxian Lake, Yuxi | collected 2017-12-25 | reverse complement strand
TTGGCTCGCGTCCATATCACGCCAGCGAAGTTCCATGGGGAATGGAACTATGTCATCGAACCTTGCTAACTATGATTTGCTCAAGTTATTATTTCGCTCGCCCTTAGCAGCCCGTGTGCCAATAGTTCCTCAACGGTCTGCCAAGGCCGCGCGAATTCCAGACGCTAAATCAGGGTTCGTGAATCGATACCCGCTTTCCAGAAGCGTGGCCGGCTTCACACGCGCGGAAGCCAGCAGCAACGCCTCCGCCATCTCCCCTGTGACCAACCGCAATGCAAAGGGAGGCACCGTCAACCAACCAGGGCGATGCACCGTTTGGGCCAGGCATTCTGTGAATTCTCTGTTGGTCACCACTCCTGGCGCCACAAAGTTCACCGGACCTGACACCCCACGTTGCAACAAACAATGCCGGAGCGCGCCAACGGTGTCCTCAAGCCCAATCCAGCTCCAGAACTGCTCCCCTTTTCCCAACCTCCCCCCCATAAAAAACCGAAACAACGGAGCTAGCTTCGGCAAAGCGCCACCGCGCCCACTCACAACCATCCCGAACCGGCAGCAAACCGTCCGAATCCCGGCGGCTGCGGCTTGCAATGCCTCCGCCTCCCACTCGGCGCACAGGTCCGCTAGAAAACCGTCGCCCTTGGAGCTCCGCTCATCCATCCATTCGTCCCCTCGATCACCGTAATAGCCGATCGCCGAGGCCACCACAAACGTCTTGGGACACGGCATTCCCGTTTCCTTGAATCGAACCAAAGTCCGGGCCAGCCGGCGCGTGCTTTCAATCCGACTGCTCTTGATCAACGCTTTTCGCGCCGCGGTCCATCGGCCCGCGGCGATGCTCGCCCCGGCCAAATGCACCACCGCGTCCGCCGACCGCAATTCTTCCTCCCAGCCCAACGGAGAACTGAAATCCCAATTCAACTGCTTCAGCCCGCGGTCGGTTGGTAACACCCGGCGATTCACGCTGACAACTTCCTCCCCTTGGGCGTGCAAAGCCCGCGCAAGGGCACCCCCTATAAGTCCACTGGTTCCCGTAATGATGATGCGCACAGGCCTCTGGCTCAGAATAGCGGGGATGAAATTCCCGACGAAATCAAGCCCATCAAAACCCATTCTCCACAAAACTGCCAGCCAAACTCAACGGAGGGAACAGATTCAGCCAAGATCACTCCTTTTTAGGAAGTCAGAACATATGGAAGAGGAAGGGCTAAGACCCACTAGAACGGTTCTTCTCTGTTTTCAGTGGATATCCTCGGTGAATCCAAGATAAGGACCAGACGCGCGGAAGAGGAGACTCCGTCGAGCCGGGCTTGCTTTCCACCACGCCATCAATCGCCTCAGCACGTTCCCTTCCGAGGCCATTTCGAGGTTGGAGACGACTCTCTCCCAATTGAAGGTCCAAAGAGTGGCATTGTCCTCCGCAAATAGCCCTATTCGATTGAGAACAGCGAGGAACCATTCGCCTTGGGCAAGTGCCGTTCTAAGGTTTAACTTGAGTGAGGTCCAACATCGCAGCCGAACATCGACGCCGTACATGAAAAAGGCGCGACGATGAAATCGCGCCTGTTTGCGTGAACAAATTGATTCTTTGTCAGGCCGCCTGCTTGCGGTCGCGCAAGGCACGGAGACCTTGGAGACCAGCAGGGATCAATAGCATGGCACCCACGAGGTAGGTGGAGGGCTCGGGAACTGCAGAAAGTTCCGCCATTGCTGTTAGCGAGCCAACATTGTCATGGTAAAACCCAGGAAGGGAAGCCGGGGCTCCAAAATCAAACGCGTCCGCAAAGCCAAGATAGAATCTTGTGGCTGTGGCTGGCGCGTTGAAAATCTGGGTTGCCAGCGACGCATTCTTCCCATCACCAATGAAGAAAGTTTGATTGAGGAGGGGAGTAAAGACGGTTGCTGAGTTCGCGGTAGACACATCAAGGCGCGCCGGTCCTGCCCCACCGGGCACGCTGCCGTCTGTGAACACACCGACAAGGAACATCGTCTTTGAGCTGTGAATGATTCCTGAGATGCCCCCAGTGGACAGGATGTCTGTGGTTCCCGACGCAAATATCCCTCCGTCAGGTCCGTTGAACGTCCCGCCGCCGCTGCAACAGGAAACCGAGCCACTCACCGAGCTGAAGGTGAAGTACTGCCCCGCACCCGCCGTGAAGGCAATGGAAGGCGGCAACACTCCTGCTCCTCCTCCTCCTGGAGCTGGAGGGCTCGCGTGTCCTGCGCCAAATATATTCGCCGTCGCTGGCACAGTCACAGTAATAGCTCCCATCGCGGGAGAGGTGGTCGCAGCCAAACCAATAAGCAAGGCGCAAAAGAAGGAAGCTTTCTTGAGTCGTAGTCGGAGTTCAGAAATAAAGTTTTTCATAAGCGTGTGGCGGGTAAATACTGCGTTGAATTCTAGTTGAACTCCAAAAACCTCTTCTCGACAATCAAATTATAAGTCCATTTTACACACTATTGGGACATACTTTGGACCATTGATTCTGTATACAGCCCTCGATTCTTAAAGGGGTACCCAGCGCCTGTAACCCCCGCTGCGAGGAGGAAAAACAAGCAGTGTCTTCTCGGCCGAAACTTAAGGCGCCTGACCTTCATCGAAACGTAAGTCTTAGCCTTAGGGTCGGCGCTAGAAAACAACACGCCCCAGCCCGAACTGATCTCCCGTCCGCACGGGTTTGCCGTCACGAAAATGGATCTCAACGATCTTCTCGCTCATCACCGGGCGCTTCTCCTCGTCGGTCAACTGCGCCACCGTCTTGCGGGTGGTGATGTCGATGATGTCGCCGGTGGACGGCCATGCGTGGCGGCCATCGAGCCGGAACGTGATCCAGCCGGGCTCTTCGCGCACAGCCAAACTGGCCACCTGCTTGGGCGGCATCACGGTGTTGTCAAAAACGTGCATGCGCAGGTTGTGCGCGTCGCACACCCACAACTCCCGCTCGTCCGGTGTGAGCCCTATCCCATGACTCGGACATCCGTGACGTTTCACCGGCCCCTTGCTGAAGCCGTTGACTTCGACTCGATGAAGCATTTTCCCTGCCTTCAAATCACCAACCTCGAAGCCCAGCAGCTCGTTCACATTCACAAACGTGAGGGATTGCGAGCCATTTACGGTGAACGGACGGATGGGTTTGGTAAACGGCCCAACTTCCCGCACGATCTCGCGTTTGGCTATCCCGGCCACGCGCAAGAACGGCGAGCGCAGGCCGGCTAGATAAGCTTCCTTGCCGTCGAGACCGCAGATGGTGTTGTGCGCGCCCGACTGGACATCAATGCGTCTCAACACATCGCCCTTCGCGGCGTCCACGACATGCCAGTGATCCTTCTCAAGCGACGGCAGATAAATCTCCTTCCCATCCGGCGTGATCGACATGCGGTCGCAGCCCCCGTCGTATTCGCGCTCCCAGAGCAGCTTCTCTGTGACCAGATCCAGGCACTGGAGCGTCTTCAGCGTGCTGATGTAAATGCGTCCCGTGGCCGCATTCGCGCAAATACCTTTCACATTGATGGGCTTGCCTGCGGCGTCCAGGCCACCCGTCGTGATCCGTTTCATGAAACGGTAATCATGATCGATGTCGAACACCAACAGCCCATGCCCGCCGAACTCGACGTAGTTGCGAATGCCCGGGGCTGCAACATAAAGATACCGTCCATTGGGAGGCGCCCCCGCCATGGCTGGTTGAAGGAACAGCGCGCCGGCCAAGGCCATCGCGAACATAGGTTTGGTCAGTAGGTTTTTCATGGCGTCTTCGTGTGGTCGTCTGAAGGATCGGGATTTTGCTTGGAGAGAAGAAGTGGTCGATGCGGGCTCAACTTTCGACCTGAGGGTCCTTGGCTGTTTCTCTCATGATTGCGATGCGGTGCCGGTTGCGGGCGCGGATCAAGGCGGAAATGGGGCATACGGGTTGAACAGTCTCCAGTAAATCTTCTTAGGCTGCATCTTTCGTGATTCGACATGTCCGTCAAAAAACGTCAACACCGCCGCCCCGCTGTGCCTCTTGTCCTCCGAGTGAATCATTCGAGTAGCCGACCTGCTGTTCGGCTTGCCTGCGGCATTGAACGTGATGTTATCGGGGGCGAAAAGATTGTAGTTCACGAAGCCGTTGCGGATGCCCGTGCTCTCGGGGTTGATTTCCGTGAAGTACACCGTTTCCACGGGGCTTGGCACGGAAGAAAGCTTCGTAAAGAGAGCAATGTCCGGATTCATGATCCTAACCGAGGCCGTAGGAAAGTGCACCGAGTTAATCGTGTAGTGCAGTTTGCGCACCAGCGGACTCGTCGTCCGCAACGACGGACATTGGAACAGCGCGCTGGCGCCGAAATACTTATTGAGCAGGGCGTCATTGCGCGCGTCCGCGCCCGTGTAGGTCGGCCCGCCCACATAAGGCGCCAACAACGTGGCCGCCAACACGCCCTGCCCGCCAAAGTCGTCACCAGGAACCGTATCCTGGTGATCATCCCCATAGAGTTGGGTGGCGATGCCGAATTGCTTGAGGTTGCTCAAGCACTTGATCGTCTGGGCCTTAATTTTCGCTTTAGACAACGCGGGCAGGAGCATGCCTGCGAGAATCGCAATGATCGCAATGACCACTAGCAATTCGATGAGCGTGAAACCCAGCCGGGCATCCCGCAGCGAGGATCGTGAATATCGCTTCACTGCCTTTTTGATTGATTCAATCCTATAGCGCCCCCACAGATGGTTTCCAAGAATTTTTCCTTGTATTGAGACTCGGCGCCCTTCCAAGACAGCACTTCTTTCACCCTTCCCATGAACCGAACGGGTTCATGGTCCGTGAGCAGGTCCGTAAGGAACAAGGGGCTTCCCATGAACCGTGCCCTGGGAGCGCCGGCGTCTCGCCGGCGAATTCATGGCTTCAGCACAGCAACGTGCCGCCTCTCCCGCCCTTCAGGCACCCTCTTCCCCGCCCCAAAGCGGAGGAGAGGGACGGTGAGAGGAGGCGCTCCTCCGGTTCATGGGAAGTGAACCGATCTGGCTATCCCTCCGCTGACCGCCCCCGGAGCAAACGTGAACCGGGGAGTTGAGGGGAAGAGGTGAACAGGGCTCGAATAAATCTTGGAAAAATTGCTTTACACTTTCTCTGGTTCCCTCTATTTGGTTTTTTAATAAAGGAGACGGCGGCCAGTTTTACCCTCGAGAACCACCGAGGATCACATCGTTGAAGTGCCGCGCCAAAACAAAGGAAGGATTGACCAAATGACCAGAAAAATCTGTCGGCTGAGACGCTTCATTCCCCAGATCATTGTTCTCTCGTCCACCGTGGGGCTCATCGCCATCGCAGTGGCCCAACGCGATGACGCAGCACGGCCGGAAATCTCGGAAACCATCCTAAAGCACGCCGAGTTTGTTCCTCGCAACGTTCAAATCCCAGACGGCTCTCCACAAGGAAAACTTGAAGAATTGGGCTTTCGGCATCCAAAGCTGTACCACGCCACGAAGGATCCGTCCGAAGCCCGGGCACTCGAGGCTCGGCGGAAAGAATCCCGAATCGCCTTCGAGGATCCCAACCGATTCGTCGAGGCCCAAAGGGAGGAGCGCCGCAAAAGGATGGAATCTTCCCGGAATGTTGGCCTGCGTCAGCAGTTGTTGAAAACGGAAGAAGATCTCTTGGCACTGGAGCGAGAAGCTGTCGACTCGATCACCAAACCAGAAGGCCGTAAAGAAAAGGCGCGCGGCAGGGGGAATGGAGCCAGCATCGAACAGGAAGCCTTTGCCTTCAGAGCGATCCTTCGGCCCCACGAAGTGGCCAGGGAAATCGAACCCCTCAAGAAGAAAGAGATACGCGACCGCGAGACCGATGCGCTCAACGCACTCTCCGTGGCTCGCGAATTCTGGAATGAGGAACGGCATCTCCGAAATCACGGCTTTAGACGCCCCGCTAAAATCGAGTCACACGACACGAGGGCCCCCAATCAAAACAAGGATGGCAGGCCATGAAACGCTCAGACAAAACAGTTCGGCTGCGTCTTGCCGCGCTGGCTCTCCTCTGCCTGGCAAGCCCGATGGCGACACCCCCCGAGGCCCTCGGTCAAAGCTTGTCAGAAGCCGTCGATTTCAACGCAGCCACTTGGTCCACTTACGGGAGCGCCTCCTGGTTCGGCCAGTCCTCGGTCGGCTATCTTGGTGGAGACGCTGCGCAATCAGGCAATCTCACCCACTCACAAAGCGCGACTCTCGAAATCCCGTCCTTCTCCGGCCCTGGAACGCTCTCCTGGACATGGAAAGTCTCGTCCGAGCAAGGCTTCGATTACTTATCCTTCTATCTGGATGGCGGGCTGCACGTCCGAATCTCCGGGGAGACCGGCTGGCAAACTCAATCGATCGGGATCGCCGCAGGAGCTCACTCTATCCGATGGATCTACTCGCTGGACGGAAGCGTCTATGGCGGACAGAATCTGGCTTGGGTGGATGCGGTTCAGTGGACCCCAGCCGGGTCCCCGGGCGCGGGAGGCGGCACCTCTCTCCCCTTGGCAGAAGCGCTGGACACACCCTCGATGACATGGGCCACATCGGGTGCCTCGGCTTGGTTTGGACAGAGTTCCGTGAGCGCCAATGGCGATGCGGCGCAAGCCGGAACATTGACACATAATCAGGCCAACAGCCTGGAAACCATCATACAGGGTCCCGGCACGGTCGGCTTCTCGTGGAGAATCTCATCGGAACCGAACCACGACTTTTTGAGAGTCACCGTCAGCGGCTCTGAGATTCTTTCCGGGATCTCTGGAGAAGTGGGATGGACATCCCAAACCCTCTCTATTCCGGCCGGCAGCCATGTCGTTCGATGGACCTATGCCACCGACTCCAGCGTTCTCAGTGGCGCCAACACCGCCTGGGTGGACGCAGTCCAGTTCACGCCGGGAAATCCACAGAGCGCAACTTCTTCTTCCACGGTCGCGCTGGGTGAGGCCCTGGATGCGACCACTCTGGGTTGGTCCACGTCTGGGGCCGCAAACTGGATCGGCCAGCAGCAAGTCTTCCACCAAGGGGGGGACGCCGCCCGGGCTGGGACGCTCACACATTCGCAAATGAGTGAACTGACCTCCACCGCGACAGGTCCGGCCCAACTCTCGTTCGCGTGGAAAGTCTCCTCTGAAAGCGGATTTGATCATCTGAAGTTCTATGTCGATGGACTGCTCCAGGACTCGATTTCCGGTGAGGTGCCTTGGACCCAAAGAGCCTATACGATCGCTCCGGGCAACCATCTTCTGAGGTGGGTTTACTCGACCGACGGAAGTGTCTTGAGCGGTTCGAACACAGGTTGGCTGGACGCCGTGGCCCTCACGACCACCATCCCACCTCCGCCCCCATTGAGTGTGCCTTCCAGCAGTTCTGATCTCGTGTGGCGCCATCGCGCTGCTGGATGGAATGGCATTTGGTACATGAACAACGCGATTCTCGAACGTTCCGTGCTGAGCGTCCCAGAAACGCTTTCTGACTTGGATTGGACCATCGTCGGTGTCGGGGACGTAAACCAAGACGGCCAAAACGATTGGGTGTGGCAGCATCGCACGCTGGGGTTGATCGCGTTTTGGTTCATGAACGGACAAACACAAATCGGCAGCGCTTTGGCTTCTCCTTCGACAACGGGTGATCTCAATTGGAAAATCGTCGGCGTCGCAGACTTCGATCTGGACGGCCGTCCAGACCTAGTGTTTCAGCATGCCACGGCGCGGCATGTCGCGATCTGGCACATGGTCGGGGTCGCCGCCAACACGACGACCTTGATTTATCCGAATTCAACGGGAGAGAACGATTGGGCCATCAAAGGAGTCGGCGATTTCAACAACGATGGAAGACCCGACCTTCTATGGCAGCACGCGTCGATCGGTTTGCTCGCCATTTGGCACATGAACAACGCCATCATGGTCTCCAGCACTTTGTTGACTCCCAACACCACGGGCGATCTGGGATGGGACTTGATCGATTCTGGCGATTTCGACCGTGACGGGCGCCTCGATATTGTCTTTGAACACCAAAGCTCCGCGCAAATTGGCATCTGGCACATGAATGGAGCCACCCGTGTGGGCACAGCCTTCACAACCCCGCCAGTCCCTGACTCCACTGCTTGGCAAATCCAAGCCATCGGACACTTCAATTATGTGGTGCCCGACACCGATGGAGATGGCATGCTGGACACCTGGGAAACCAGCTACTTTGCCGGTCTGCAAGAACACGGCGGTGGGGACTGGGACGCGGATGGCTTCAGCAACTTGTCGGAGTTCCAGGCAGGAACAAATCCGATCGCCGAACTGGGTTTGCAAGTGTTCACGCTTCTAAAATAACTCGGCGACTCAGTCCAAGGCGAGAGATCCGGTGGTCGCGGATGGGTGTTCTGTGCCTCGACAACTTGCAGTTGACGGAACTGGATTGCTTTTCCGATGAACGAGGAGTCTATTTGGAAGAGACACCCGCCCGGCCAGGAGAATGATCGTTTCCGGACTTGCCCTCCTCCTGGACGCGCCGCGGATGAACTGGAGCCTGAGCTTATGGTGCGAACAGCCTTTGAAAATCACAGCCACTCGAGCAGGGACAGCAGCACGCCGGCGTCTCGGGGGCGTCCTGCACCATGGACGGCCAACTCCTTCGGGAATCGCGGCTTCACGCTGATCGAGCTCTTGGTGGTCATCGCGATCATTGCGATTCTTGCGGGAATGTTGCTGCCGGCACTCGGCAAGGCCAAGACCAAAGCTCAAGGAATTCAATGTCTGAACAACCTTCGGCAGCTTCAATTGGGCTGGATTCTCTATGCCGACGACCACGCGGACAATCTGGTCTTCAACGCGCTTGATCCCACATCCTCCGGCTGGGTGAAAGGGATCTTGAACTTCAGCGGTGCCCACCCGGATAACACCAACAAACTTTATCTGACCGACCCCAGATACGCCAAACTCGCTCCCTACTCGGCCTTCAGCGCCGGGATTTATAAATGTCCAGCCGACAAAAGTTCCGTCCGGATCGGAGGGCGCTCTATGCCGCGAGTGCGCAGCTTGTCGATGAGCCAGGCCATGAACTCCACCGACGACTGGTTGAACGGCGTCCATGGCAAACCTTATTATCCCGCGGGCCGGCGCTTTCGGATCTTCAGAAAAACCTCAGACATCGATGGGTTGGGCCATTCCCAGGCATTCGTTTTCATCGATGAACACCCGGATGGGATTAATTATGGGGATTTCGCGGTCATCTACCGCGATCCCTCCGAACTGGCCAAGACTCGAATCGTGGACATGCCGGGCAGCCAGCACAATGGCGCCGGCGGACTTTCATTCGCCGACGGCCACGCGGAGATCAAGCGGTGGGTGGATCCACGCACAAAGCCCAAAGTCGTCTACGGCGACAATGGCTGGCAGACTTGGGTGGTGAATTGTCCCGGAAATCAAGACATGCTTTGGCTTTCCGCACGGACGACGATAACCGAGCAGTGAGGCTGCCGGTCGAAGCTCAACGTGTGAAAGAAAGCTCCTGATCGCGCCGACATCGCTTGAAGAGAATCTGTTACGAAGGCTATCTCGGGGGATCCAGGAGCATGGGAAAAGTGGGCGGCCACTTGGTGAGTCATTTGCTTTCGACCGGTCGTTACCGAGTCCATTTCTTGCCTTGTGAAACGGACTACATGAAAGGCCGCTGGCGAAAGGAATTCAAGGACCTGATCACCTACGACCCCGCGTCCCTGGAGATCGATGAGAGCATCGATTTTTGTTCCGTCATGAATGCCCGGCGCCAGCATTTTGCGAGGGTGACTTCAACGTGGTTTTACCATGAGCTTAACTCGATTCCGAAGAAAGTTGTGGAGGATATCAACTCAAACGACTCGATCTATGTCTGCAGCTCCTTCGTGGCGGACGTTTTCGAAGATCAAGGGGTAACGGTTCCTATGAGCATCCTCGGACACGGCTTTGATCCCAAGCTCTATGCTCCGGCGAGACGGAAACACGGGAATGAGTTCGTCTTTCTTTGCGTGGCGGAACATACCCCGCGGAAGAACTTGCCTATGCTGATTGAATCGTTCCAGAAAGCATTCCAAGGCATCCGTGATGTGAAACTGATCCTCAAACTAGGCCTTCACGGCGAAGGAGACATTCGCCGATACATCACCCTGCCGGAGCAAGTCGTCCTGCACGAACGGCGATCCCTCGGTGAGGTGAGCTTGGCGAGGCTCTACCAACGCGCTCATTGTTTCGTGCTGCCCACCAGAGCCGAAGGATTCGGAATGCCTGTTCTGGAAGCCATGGCGACGGGGCTGCCTGTAATCGTCACTCGGTACAGCGGCCATTTGGACTTCTGCACCGACGCAAACTCCTTCTTGATCACGAACCGAGGATTGGTGGAAAACTCGGTGGATTGCTTTCCCCACTACAAAAGCGAGTGGGGAGACCCTGACCCCGACCACCTCATCTCGCTGATGAGGTTCGTCCATGGGAATTACGACCAGGCATTGGAACGGGGCCAACAAGCCTGCCGCGACGCTCACTCTCAGTGGACGTGGCGGAAGCAATTGTCGCGGTCATTTCCGTAGCGGTCCTCCGCGGGGACAGGCGCGGAGGACAATCACCCGCGCCCCTTAGAAATCGCCTCGAAACGGAAAGCGAAGAGGCGATTGATCCTTAAAACGGCAGATGAACGTCGTGGAGATTTGCAAAAGCCTCAAACCTCAGAAAAGAAAGAGGGATTCGTTGCCAACAAATCGCTTTCCATCCCCTTGAAATCCTCACTGCAACCAGCTCACTGGCCCCATCCGATGGGGAGAGGGGTTCTTTTTCGGGAAACCAATACTCAATTCTTTTTCACAAATTGCCTCAGAAATTCTGAAGTCTGAGCCTGGATGACAAAGGCTTGAGTAAGAGGGAGGCATATCCCTTGTGGATCCGGTGAGTGATTCGGCAAAAGTTTATCGCCAGGATCTTGCGAAGAATCGCCTTGGACAACTGCCGTTTTGAGGATCACAGGAGGATCGGGTGAATGACTTCTCCATAATCACGATCCAAACGCTTGCGTCCTGGGATCTCTAAACCTCGAGCATTCAACCCCAGCAAATGATGAATCGTGGCGTGCACATCGGTCACGTAGTGGGGATCTTGCTCCGCATGAAATCCGATTTCATCGGTGGCGCCGTGGATGACGCCACCTCGGATGCCCCCTCCGGCCATCCAGACACTGAATCCATAGGGATGATGATCCCGTCCATCACCTCCCTGTGATCCCGGCGTGCGGCCAAACTCTGTCGCAAACACCACAATCGTATCGTCGAGCAGCCCCCGGGATTTCAAATCCTTTAGTAATCCCGCGATGGGCCGGTCGACCTGAGCGGCGAGGGACGAATGATTCGCCTTCAGGCCGCCGTGCGCGTCCCAGGCGCCGGCGGCGCCATCCCCGTGCTGAATCTGAATGAATCGCACCCCCTGCTCCGCCATCCGCCGCGCCACCAGAAGCTGCCTGCCGAACGGCTCCGTCACTTTCTCGTCCAAACCATAGAGTTTTCGCGTCGCCTCAGTCTCGGATTCGACTCGCAGGACCTCGGGCACGGCCTTTTGCATGCGAAACGCCAGTTCGTAATTGCGAATCCGGGCCAGCAGCATTGCGTCGCCCGGATACTCCTCAGAGGCGAGCGTATTCAGCCGGTGAACCAGTCTAAATTGCTCCGCTTGCTCCGAATCGCTCAACGCCACCTCCGGCGAGGCATAGGCGAGCGGATTCTTCGGGTCCACTTTCAAATTAACCGCGTCGAAGGCGGGGCCGAGATAGTGGCCATCCCGCACATCGAAATAACGCGGTCCCATATTCACGAACCTCGGAAGATTCTCGCTCTCTGAACCGAGTCCGTAGGTCACCCAAGCCCCGATCGTAGGCTCGCGAGGATCCAGCATGTGCCTGCCCGAATGGAACTGGACTTGCGCCCCGTGGTTGTCGTCCGTGGTCCACATTGAACGAAGAAAGGCGATATCATCCGCGCATGAGCCGATATGGGAAAACCAGTCGCTGATTTCGACACCGCACTTGCCGTGCTGCCGATACCCCACTTGGAGGGGAAAAAGCGTGTTGCGCTGCTGCCCGTTCGCGTCATTCACCACCACGACGCGGACTTTCTTCAGCTTTTCCTGAGATTGCACGCTCTTGAACGGCGTCTCTGCGATGCTCTTCCCCGCAAACTGATTCAACGCCGGCTTGGGATCAAAGCTCTCCATGTGGCTGACGCCGCCCCGCATGAAAAGCCAGATCACACGCCTGGCTCTCGGTCGAAAATGAGGCAGACCCGTCGGTGGCTTCCAAGCTGATTCCTCCGCCAACAAGCTGCTCAACGCGATCCCGGAAAATCCTGCGGTCAACCCCCGCAAGAACGCGCGTCGTGATCTAAGCCGACGATATTCCAAATCAAAAGACCTATTCATCGCAAGGTCACGTAATCGTTGTGATTCATCAAAGCCTGGAGAAACAAAGAGCGTGCCCTGGCCCCATCGGATTCTTGCCCTCCAACGGCGCGAAGCCGCAACAAGGACTCCAGACAGGACGATTCCTCACTTTCACTCGGCAGCCTGGCAAGCAACACCACAAAAGCAGCCCGTGTGAACCGGCGGTCCGCTTCCTCCCCCTTCGATCCATCAGGTTTCCGCGATCCGGCGATCAGAAGCTTCTCCAGCGCTTCGGAGCTCTCGCGAGTGAGTTTGCTGTTCGCCAAGGCGAGCGCCTGCTGCGGCGTCACGCTCTCGCGGCGGCGATAGCATTCGAAAACATTGGAGTTATCGAACGCCGCCAAGAACCGATGCTCCAGCTCGCCGTGCTGCTGAAAATATAAGGCCCGGCGATGACTGTTCTCTTTCAACGGCACGGGGATCGGAGGACCGCCCACTTCCAACTCCAAAAGTCCCGCCGTGAACAAAAGTCCGTCGCGGATAACTTGCGAATCGAGACGTTTGGGATTCATTCGCCAATAAAACCTGTTCTCCGGATCACCGGCCATCGTGGAGGGATCAGCTCCTTTTGTTGAGGAGCCCAGTCGATACAGTTCGGAATTCAACAGGATCCGAAGCAAGTGCTTGAGCTCCCAACCGTGATCCATGAACTCCACGGCGAGCGCGTCCAACACATCCTGGTGAATCGGAGGCGCGGCGCGGCGGCCCCAATCCGAAACATCGGCCACCAGCGAATCCCCAAAAACCCGAGTCCAAACGTGGTTTACGAACACTCGCGCGGTCAACGGGTTGTTCCGATGCGAGATCCACTTCGCCAAAGCAAGCCGCCTCCCGGTGCTCCGGGAAGGGTAGGTCGAGGGATTCTTGTCAAAACTGTCATCGGGACCCACGAGAGCCTTCAACGCACCCGAGGAGGATCTGTAATGGCCGTCAGGATTCTCGAAGCGTTTCGACTCTTTCTCAAAACTTTCCTCCGCGGCCTTGAGCCTTTTCTCGATGTCAGCCTTCTTCTCCTTGGGCGCCGCAGCAAGATCCTTTCTGGCGACCGCGATGTCCACGAGGGCCAGCGCTCGTCGATATGCCGCATCCGCCACCGCCGCAGCTCTTGCCCGTCCGCCGGCGTTGGCCGGTTGCGGGTCACGCCGCGTCAGCAGGGATTCCCCCAGCCCTTGCTTTGAAGCGTCGGCAGCCCAAGCAGTTTCAATGGCCGCCTCTTTGAGAGTCGCCGCCTCAAGCTTATGTTCCGCGATCTCGACCGCCGCGCGAGCTTCCTTCAAGGCGGCCTCAGACTCCCGTGACAACGGATCCGAACCCGCCGCGGGATTCGCTTGGCGCTGTCTGGCATCAACCGCCCCGAGTTTCTCCCGGGCTTGATCCAGCGCGATTTTGGCATCCTTGTTCAACCTTGCCGCCGCCCGGAGCTGGTCTTCCAACACATACCGCCTGAGACCCGGACTGTGGGCCGACACTGGCAGATTAACTGGTTTGATATGCAGATCACCAAATATGGCGGGAATGCCCGCTTGGATCACCCGGTTGGTTTCAGGTTGCCGATCATCTCCTCGCCGATGGATGTAGGTAGGCAGTTCCACCTGCAAATCGAAGGCGCGCGGAAGTCCGTTCTTCTCAAAGTCCGGTTCGCCAGGCCACGCGTCGAGTCGTACGTGATAGGGTTCGAAGACGGCGCGCATCCGGTAATAGTCGGCCTGTTCCAGTGGATCATACTTGTGGTCGTGACACTTGGCGCATTGCATGGTCAGCCCGAGAAATGCGCGGCTCGTGTGCTCGACCACTTCGTCCAGCCACGTGGTCCGATTGAACAGATAATAGGAACGGCAAAGAAAACCGGTCGCTCGCAGGGCCCCGGCATTCTCCGGTTCCAATTCATCGGCGGCCAGCATTTCCAGGATCATCCGGTCATACCCTCTTTCACCGTTCAGCGATTCGATAATCCAGTCCCTCCAATGCCATATATGCTTTTGGCTATAGCGAAGCTGGGCATCCAATCCCCACCAGTCGCTGTAACGCCACAAATCCATCAAGTGCCTTGCCCACCGTTCCCCGAACGCGGGCGAAGCAAGCAAACGATCCAGCACCTTGAGACGAGCGACCGGTGAAGCGTCTGTGGCAAATGCCTCGAGTTCCCCAGCGGAGGGTGGAACACCGATGGTATCGAGATAAACCCTTCGAAGCCACAGGCCCTTGGAGATCTCGGCCTGGCGAACGAAACCCTTGGAGGCAAGCCGAGCTCCAAGCAGCGCGTCGAGCAAGGTGCCAGAGTTCTTTGAGGGAGGCGGCGCGGCAAGCGCGGCGCGTTCAGGGGGCTTGAAAGCCCAATGATCCCGAGGATCCGGCTCTGGACGCTCGTTCAATGGACCCGAGGCGCCCTCGGCGAGCCATTGCCGGAGCTTTTCGATCTCTTCCTTCGACAACGGCGAACTTTCCTGCGGCATTCTTTCTGACTCGTCTGCAATCGTCACCTTCGCGAGCAGGAGTGAATGGGAGACGCCGAGGGGGGGGCCACTCTTGCCTCCGGCTTTGAGCGTGGCGAACGTGTCAAGCCGAAGGCCTCCTTTTTGCTTCATCGACCCATGACAGGAATAGCAACGCGCCTTGAGGATCGGCTTGATGTCCTGTATGTAGCTGACGGCGGCCAAAGAGCGCATCGGCAGCGGCAGCAAGATTGCAGCGATCAGGATCAGGAGGGTTATTCGGTCCATTCGCATCACATCACGAAACTTATCAGCACCCCATCACGGATACAAACTCGCGATGAATCGCGAGCCGCGCGGGCTTGAACCTGGGGCCATCACACGCCACAGTTGTGGTGATCGTTTGGGGCATGCCTATCCGGTTCATTGCCAAACAACTGAAGCTGACATCAGCTTTACTGCGCGGGCTGCAAAGACATCATCACGCCGGGTGGACCCACTCGCCGTTGTAGAGCGTTGCGTAGGTGGGTGGCACGGCGTGCGCCGCG
>SXGS01244140.1_pt1 | contig 15408 bp, 10 predicted proteins | sample 3174681 | NCBI WGS metagenome assembly SXGS01 (sample SAMN11356861, study PRJNA531348) | freshwater metagenome | isolation source: freshwater sample F1-80 | place: China: Fuxian Lake, Yuxi | collected 2017-12-25 | reverse complement strand
GTCGCGGATGAGTTCGATGCGCAGTTCCTTGTCGTCACCGAGCCTCGAGTGGTCGGTGAGCGACTTGAAGTTGAGCTGGTCGAGCGCGTCGGCGGCGTTGCTGATCAGTTCGCGCAGGAACACCTCGCGGTGCGAGTAGAGCGAGTTGACGACGAGGGACAGGACCTCGTTGACCTCGGCTTGGAAGACGTGCTTTTCGGCGGTCGCGGACATGGGTTCTCGGGGCGGGAGAGGGTCGCTTTCGGACGAACGAGGATCGCGACCGGTTGGCGAAGGTGCAAGGGTGGTGACGCGCGGCAAGCCACGTTGGGGTCGAGGGGTCCGCCGATGACGGCCGAAAGACGAGGGCGTGCGAACCTCATTGCGCGCTTACGCAAGTCCCGGGGAGCGCCAGCAATTGCCACAGTGACGGCCTTGCAAGTGTTGAAAGTACGGGCATCCTTCGATGCCCTGTCCGCGTTCTTCGCCTCGTCGGCAACAGAATCTCGGCTCTCCCCAAGAATCCCATGCTCAAGATCAGCAAGTCTGTCTTCGGTGCCATTGCGGCGCTGATGGCTTCCTTCTCCCTGCAGGCCCAGTGCTACGAGCCGCTCACCGGAACCGTTCTCGGCGGCGGCGATGACGTCGTGTTCGGCGCCCAGCCGCTCGGCTTCGCGTTCCCATTCAACGGGGTGACCTACACCGACGTGCACGTCTGCACGAACGGTTTCGTCTACCTGTCGAACCTTGGCGTCCCGGCGCCGGGCGCGGCGGACTACACGCCGACGCTGCCGGAACTGGTCGCCGGTTCGCCGAAGGTCTGCGCCATGTGGGACGACCTGAACCTCACGGTCGCGAACACCGGAAGCGCTCTCTTCAACGCGCTGCCAGGCAAGGGTGTGATCACCTGGCAGAACGCGATCAACTACGGGACGGCGGGCCCGGTGTTCTCGGTGCAGCTGCAGCTGCTGGCCAGCGGCGAGATCTTCGTCGCCTTCAACGGCGCAGTCGCCACCGTGGTCGGCAGTGACTGCTTCCTCGGGATGTCGGAAGGCAATGGCGCCGCAATCCCGGCCGTCAGCGACTTCTCGATCGTCGGCTCGTCGGTCGTCACGACCAACGTTGAGGTGTTCAATTCAAACCTCGTGCCGTTCGACTTGGCGGGCCAGACCGTCCAGTTCATTCCAACGGGTCTCGGCTACACCTGGATCCCACAGCTGTGCGCGGGCGCCAACACCTCCTACGGCAGCGGTTGCTACACCGTCAGCGACTCGATCTACCAGCGCTTCGCTGACGCGGCCGTCGCCTCGGCGGGCCTGACCAACCAGTCGATCCAGTTCTTCCCGGCTGGCGCCAGCTACCTCGTCACCTGGGGTGGCGGCACCTACGTTGCGCCGAGCGGCACCGCGGCCAACCTGACCGTGGCGGCGGCCGACGACCTCGAAGTCGTCGTGACCCCGTCGATCGCGATGCCGACGCCGCAGGGTCCGCAGGCGACCCTGCGCGTGCACACCAACGCCGTCGTGTCGTGGGGCGCCGGCGCGCAGACGTTCCCGGGCACCAACAATTACACGCCGACGGCGGCCGGTTTCCTCAATGGCGTCAACGCCGGCATCTACGCCTGGCACGACTACAACGAAGCAGAAGGTGGCAGCGGCCGCATCAAGCGCGAAGAAGTCGTCGTCGGTAGCGACACGATCCTCTACATCACGTGGGACAACGTCGAGAACTACTCGAACCCCCTGGGCGTCAACCCGGGCACGATGCAGATGCAGCTGAACCTGACGACCGGCGTCGTCACGATCGTCTGGACCAGTGTCGATGCCAACACCACGAGCGGCTTCGGCAGCTCGCACCTGGTCGGCTACTCGCCCCCAGGCGCGTCGATCGACGGTGGCTCGGTCAACCTCGCCACGGCTCTGCCAGTCGTGACGTCGTCGCTCAACATGTCGGCCCTGTCGCTGTCGGCTTCGCCGGCGCCGGTCGCAGGCGCCACGGTCGTCTACACGACCAACAACATCCCCGAGTTCGCTCCGACCTCGGGCCTCTACGTCGCCGTCAACATCATCAGCGTCGGCAGCGTCCCGGCTCCGGGCCTCGACCTCGGCTTCCTCGGCGCTCCTGGCTGCGCGGCCTTGATCGCGTCGCTGGACGTCACGCAGTCGATGGTCGGCGCCTCGCCGTCGAACACCGTGTCGTTCGCCCTGCCGCTGTCGGTCCCGGCCGGCATCCAGTTCTTCTCGCAGTCGGCGGCGCTGTTCCTCCCGAACACGCTCCCGAACGGGCAGAACACGTTCGGCATGACCACCAGCAACGCGATCGCGTCGCTGGTCGGCGCCTGGTGATCGGTTGATCGTCGCGGGCCGCTCTGGCCCGCGACCCCGCCCCGTGCCAGCGTTCGCGCTCCGGGGTGGGTGCCGCGCTACTGCGCGGCGCCCTTGCGCCGTTGCGGCACTCCCTTCGGCGCCAGCATCACGAACCATGTGCTGAGGGCTGTCACCAACAGCAACGTGGTGAAGTGTCCGCGATGCTCAAGGACTGGGGCCATCGCCGTTCGCAGTAGCTCTTTGGCTGACTCGGCGGTCCCGGTTGTCTTGGCACTCGCGATTGCCGCGTCGAACAGCGACTGGAAGCGCACGCACCACCACGTCCAGACGCCGACGGCCGCGACGCAGAACGTCTGCAACGCGATCCGGCTGGGGCCAGGGTGAAAGAGGCCAAGGCCCGACACCGGCAGCAGGAACACCAGCCAGAACCACCAGCCGACCTGCGCCCACACCAGTTCGCCGAACACCGAGCCAAACCACGCCATGCCGCCAACGGCGACCAGCACGACGACGCAACCACCGAGCCAGCCCGCATCGTTGCGCGCGCGCCGTTCGAGCGCATGGCGGCCGATGGGGTGCAGCAGCAACATCAGGTTGAAGATTGGCACTGCGCACGAGGTGAGCAGCACGAACCCGAGCCAGCTGAACCGCACCACGGTTGCTGCCGTCGGCTGGCCCGCGCTTTCGAGCGAGTCGCCGGCGATCCGGCTGCCGAGATAGAGGCCGACCACGATTACGACCTGGCGCCCGCCGGAGAAGCGTTCGAGCCAGAGGAACCAGCGCAGCACGAGCCGGTAGAGCGGGTTTCTCGCTTTCAGCGCCTCGACCAGGCCGGCGCGGGCGCCGTCGTGGTTGGGATCGCGCCGCAGCGTCTCCTGGAAGTGGTGCAGGGCGCCCTTCGCGTCGCCTTGGTGCAGCAGCATCACGCCGCGGGTGTGGTGGCTGTACGGATTGTCGGGGTCGCGCGCGAGCGACGCGTCGGCCGAGTGCGCGGCTTCGGCGCCGCGACCGAGTCGGGCCAACGCCAGCGTGCGCAGGTTGAGGCAGTCGGTGTCCTGTGGGTCGAGGGCGAGGCCGTCGTCGGCGGCAGCCAAGGCGTCGTCCCAGCGGCGTTGGGCGATGCGTACCTGCGCCAGCGTGCTGCGGTGGTGCACGTCGTCGGGGTCGAGTTCGATGGCCCGCGCGATCGCCGCCGCGGCAGCTTCGTGTTCGTTGCGATGCCAATGCACGACGGCAAGGGCGCCGTAGGCGAAGTCGAGCTCCGGGTCGAGGCCGACGGCGCGTTTCGCCGAGTCCAGCGCCTCGTCGGCCTGGTCGGTCCGCAACAGGGCCTGCGCCAGCAAGGCGTGGGCGGGGGCGTGGTCGGGCACCTGCGCCAACAGCCCGCGCAGTTCTTGCGCGGCGAGGTCGTGCCGTTGCTGCTGGAACAACAGGATCGCGCGCTGCCAGGCAGCTTCCGGGTGCATGCGGCCAGTGTCGCCGCGGTGCGCCGATGCGCAATCGTGTCGATGCATCCCTCCGAGACCGGTGATTGACGCATCGACGGGACGATGGGAAGGTGCGCAATGGCCACCTGCCTGCCCAGGGCCCGCGGATCCACCATGCTCGAACTCGTCCTCACGCTCGCGGCAATGCCGCAGGGCCCCGTGTTGTCGCGACACGAACGGCATCTGCCCGAAATCGGCATCACCGTCATTGACCAGCGGACTCTCGATGCGGCGGGCGCGCGCATCGTGCGCACGACGACCGATGGCTCCGGGCGCAGCGTCGATGCCGATGCCCTGCGAGCGGCGGCGGTGGCAGCGCGCACGGCGCAGCAGGGCAAGCTGCACGCGTCGTTGGTCGAGAAGCTGGCCGATGGCGAAGTGCACGAGGTCGCGTTCTGGCTGGTTCTGCCGACGCGCCAACCCGATCTGCGGGCGGCGATCGATCGCGCCGTCGCGGCGGGCGCCAGTGCCGAGGAGGCGCGGCGCGCGGCTCTCGCACTGGCCGCAGCCGCGGTGGCGCCGGGCAACGCGGAGTTCGCTGCGGCAGCACGGGGCGCAGGTGGCGTGGTCACGCACACTGACACGATCACGCCGATCGTGTTCGTGCGCGGCGGCGACGCGCTGATCCGCACGCTGGCGGCCCGCGCCGACGTCGACCTCGCCTACTGGTCGGCGCCGACCTGGTTCGACGAAGGCGAAGCCGGGCCCGGCGTCATCGCTGCCTGGAACGACTGGGCGAGCAAGACTGCGCGCACCGACGCGGTGCATCGCCGCGGCATCGACGGGGCTGGCGTCAAGGTGCTGGTCAACGACACCGCACCGGTCGCGACCACGAATCCGTTCCTGCCGCCCATCGTCGCCGGCAACGCGACGACGCCAGCGGCGCACGCGACCGCGGTGGCCGGCATCATCGCCAGCCGCCAGGTGCCGAACACCGGCGCCGCACCCGGCCTCACGCAGCTCTACAGCTACGGCGGTAGTGGCGACACGGCGGCGCCGATCGCGTGGGCGTGGGGCATGAGCCAGGGCATCAGCTTCGGCAATTGCTCGTGGTGGAACGGCCAGAAGGGCCAGATCCAGTTCCTGGACCGCTACTTCGACTACATCATCCGCCACTTCGCCGTGATGCTGTTCAAGTCGTCCGGCAACCAGGGCGGCAGCGACGGCAAGGTCACGACGCCGGGCTGCGGCTACAACATGACGGCGTCCGGCAACGCCACCGACCAGAACACGCACGACTGGAACGGCGATGCGATGTCGTCGTCGTCGAGCTGGGTCAATCCGCTCGAAGGCCATGACAAGCCCGAGGTCAGCGCCTGCGGCACGACGATCACGACGACCTCCACGGCGTCGCCGTGGATCACCGCTGCGGGTTCGGGCACCAGCTACGCGTCGCCGGTGACGTGCGGCATCGCCGCGCTGCTGGCGCAGACGGATCCGCTGTTGCAGAGCAAGCCCGAAGCGGTGCGCGCGCTGTTGATGGCGGGGGCGTTCCACAACATCGAAGGTGCCGCGGTGCTGAGCGATCGCGACGGCAGCGGCCACGTCGATGCGGCGGCGTCGCAGTCGGCGACGGCGCGCGGCCAGTTCCACGTCACGACACTGACGCCGGCGTCGTTCGTCGGTGGCAATTACGACCTGCAGATCCCGCTGGTGGCCAACGACGAGACGCGCCTCTGTGGCGTGTGGTTCTCGCTGGCGAACTCGGCCTACACGACCGACGTGCTGCAGATGGACCTCGATCTCACGGTGTGGCTCGGCGCCACGCTGGTGGCGAGTTCGGCCAGCGCCGTCAATCCGTTCGAGATCGTGCAGTTCGTGCCGCCGGCCACCGGCATCTACACGGTGCGTCTGCAGCGCCAGTCGTTCCTCGGCGCCAGCGAGCCGTTCGCGCTCGCGTGGGTGACGCGGCGCGATGCGGCCACGAACGAAGTGGTGGTGACCGGCAATCCGGCGCCGGGTGGCGTCGCCAACTTCGAGTTCATCGACCCGTACCATCCCAACGCCAGCTACCTGGCGGTGCTGTCGTTCACGCCGTCGCCGGCGACGACGCCGATCGGTCCGAAGAAGGTGCTCGAACTCGGCTACGACGGCTTCACCGACCTGTCGCTCCTGCTGCCTGGTTTCGCCGGCGTGCTCGGCACCAACGGCCGCGCGACCACGACGCTCGCGATTCCGAACCTGCCGTGGCTGACCGGTCTGCCCGTGCACTCGGCGATGATCACCATTGATCCGTCGCTGCCCGAAATCGTCGAGGAGACGTCGCGCACGACCACGTTCGTCATCCAATGACGTCGGCCGCCGCGAGGGTGGATCACAGCTTCAGGAAGTCCTTCAGATCGTCGTAGAGCCCGGCGTCGTTGGCGTAGAGCACGTAGTTCTTCGCTGTCGCGAACCACTCTGCCGTCGTCGGCTTCTGCGCTTTCGCCGCGGCGAGCAGGTCCTTGGTCGTCAGCGGTTCGGGCACGCCGCTGCGCAGCGCGTCGTCGAGCTTGGCTTCGATCGCGCGATCTACCACCGCCTTCAGGTCGGCGCCCGAGAAGCGGTCGGTCTTCTTCGCCACCGCCGCGGTGTCGATGCGATCCTGCGGTTTGCCCGCCAGCAGCAACCGCAGGATGTCGGCGCGCGCCTCGTCGTCGGGCGGCGGCACGAAGATCACGCGGTCGAAGCGGCCCGGCCGCCGGAACGCGCTGTCCATGTGCCACGGCGCGTTGGTGGCGGCGAGCACCAGCAGGCCGTCGTTGTCACTGCCGAGGCCGTCGAGTTCGGCTAGGAACTGGTTGATCGTCTGCCGGCCGGCGCTGTGCTTCATGTCGTTGCGCGCGGCGCCAAGCGCATCGACTTCGTCGAAGAACAGCACGCAGGGCCGGTGCTGCCGCGCCGATTCGAAGATGGCGTGCAGGTTGCGTTCGCTCTTGCCGATCCACATGTCGAGCACGTCGTGGATGCCGATGCTGAGAAAGCTCGCGTCGACTTCGCCGGCGGTCGCCTTGGCGAGGAACGTCTTGCCGCAGCCGGGCGGGCCGTACATCAGGATGCCGCCGCCGGTCTTCTTGCCGTACGCCTTGTAGAGATCGGGCCGCTGCATCGGCAGCACGATCTTCTTCCGGATCTCGTCCTTGAGGCGGGCGAGCCCGCCGACGTGCAGGAACTTCACGTCGCTGCGCATCGGTCGCGGCAACGCGTCGCCCGCGGGGTCGCTTGCCTGCCGCACGCGGCCATCGACGACTTCGTCGTCGTCACCGCCGGCTGCTTGCAGGTCGATGCCGAGGCGCGAACCGAGGTCGGCGTCGCGCACCGTGGGATCGGCTTCCACGGCCTTGCGGTACTGACGTGCGGCGCCTTCGACGTCGCCTTCGGCTAGCAGCGTGCGGGCCAACTCGACGCGGGCGCGGTGGCTGCCGCGGTCGGCCAATTGCTCCAGCACGATCGCCGCGGCCGAGTGCTTGTCTTGCGCGCGGTACGACTTCGCCAACAGGATGCCGACCATTTCGTCCTTCGGTTCCTGGCGCAGGAAGGCCAGCGACTCCTTCTCGGCGTCGGCGTAGTGTCCGTAGGCGAAGAGGGTTTCGGCGAGCAGCCGACGCAGCGGCTGGTTGGCCGGAGTGGCAGTCAGCGCTTCGCGCAGCGAGCGGATCGTCGCATCGGCGTCCATCGCCCGATTGGGCCAGAAGGCGGGCGGCGGGGCAAGCGGGGTTCCTGCTTGCGCCGGGTCTCGGCTTTCGCAATGGCAATGCCAGGACAACGCGGCAAGCTGCTGCGCAATCACAGCCACGCCCGAGATGACCGACCAAGGCGGGTCATGTTCTTCCTCGACAGCACTGGGTTCTTCTCGCTGATCTGCCTGTTCGTGCAGTGCGGAATGGCGTGGATCTTCGCGGCGTTCTTTGCCGTGATGTCGCCCTCGCACGGACCCTGGTTGCGGCGCTGGTTCCGGGCCTTCGTCGGCCTCGGCGTCGCGTTCGCCGCGTTGTCGGTGCGGTTCTTCATGGCGCACCATGCAGTGGCCGGGGAGGCCAGGCTGCACGAAGGCGACCTGGTGGTGCGGCTTCTGTACGGGCTCTACCTGGTGGGCAAGGTCATGTTCGCCTGGTGCCTTCTCGGCGGCCTCGCCGCGTTGCGCGGTCGCAGTTGGCAGTCCCACCGGTGGTTCGTCGTCGTGTTTGCGGTCGCATTCGTGGTTGGTGCAGCGCTGCCGACGATCGAGAGCGTGTTGTTGTTCCAGGCCGTGTGGATGCCGTACGTGATGTGGCGTGCCGCGTGGTTGTCCCGCACACGTCCGGAGGAAGGGCGCGAAATCGGCCGCACCGTGCTGCGTGGAGCCTGTGCCGTTTGGGGGGCGCTGTGGTTGCTGTACGCAGTGTCGGTGCTCGTGGTCGGTCCGGTTCCGACGGCGACGGAGAATTTCTTCGGCTACGTGCTGCGCCTGAACTCGCTGTTCGACCTCGGACTGCAGGTGGTGGTGGCGACGAGCCTGATCGTCGTCGTGATGAGCGATTCCGAGCGCGCGAAGCTCGATGCGCTGCGCGAACGCGATCGCCTGCGCGAGCAGGTGCAGCGCGACGAGAAGCTGCTGGCGTTGTCGACGTTGGTCGGCGGCGTCGCGCACGAGTTCAACAACCCGTTGACCGCCATGCTCGGCCACGTTGACGACTTGGAAGCGCTCGAACCTGTGGTACGGCAGCGGGCGATCGCGATCGTCCGGCAGCAGATCGATCGTTGTCGCGTCATCGTCCAACGCATGTCCTTGCTGGGGCGCGGCGCGTCGTTGGCAGTAGGCGAAGTCGACGTCGACGACGTGCTGAAGTCGACGGCGGCGCAGTTCACGGCGCGCTTCCAGACATCGGGCGTCACCTTGCAGCTCGACGTGCCGCCCTTGTTGTCGGTGTTGCATGCCGACCCCACTGGCTTCGCACAGGTGATCGTCAACTTGTTCGGCAACGCCCTGCACGCTTCGCCTCGCGGGGGCACCGTTCGGGTGACGGTGCAGGAACGCAGCCACGGCGTGTCGATCGAAGTGCAGGACCAGGGGAAGGGGGTTCCGGTCGGAGATCGCTCGCGCATCTTCGAGCCGTTCTGGACGACGCGCGCGCAAGGCGAAGGTCTCGGGCTCGGCCTCGCGGTCGTCGATGCGATCGTGCGGGCGCACAGTGGCCGCGTCGAGGTCGAGGACGCGCCCGGCGGCGGCGCCCGCTTCCGTCTGCTCTGGCCCTGGCGGCCGCTGCGCGCCACCGCCGCCGAACTGCCCGCGGGCACTGCGGTGGGCACGCCCGGCCGTGCCCGACTGCTCGTCATCGACGACGAGCCGCTGGTGCGGGCGATGATCAGCCGCCAGGCGTCAGCCGAAGGCTACGAAGTGGTCGAGGCCGAATCGGGCGCGCGCGCGCTTGAACTGTTGCTGGCCAAGGGGGCCGAGTTCGCGGCGATCATCTGCGACCTGCGCATGCCGGGCACTTCCGGGGCGGCACTGCATGATCAGCTGGAGCGGCAGGCGCCGCAGTGGCTGTCACGGCTGTTGTTCGTGACCGGCGACCTCGCTTCGAACGAGGCCGCGGCGTTCGCCGAACGTTGTCGCGCGCCAATCCTCACCAAGCCGTTCTCGGCGATCGAGTTGATGCGGCGCGTGCGTGCGGTGCAGAACGTCGGCTGAGTCATTTCGGCACGTCGCTGCCGAAGTCGAGGTCGATCGCCGGCGTCGGGATCTCGCCTTGCCAGAGTTCGTTGTCGGCCGGGTCCCACAGGAACATCTGGAAGTGGAACCGCACAGCCAGGCGATGGCGGCCACGCAGGCGCGACAGGGGGGCTTCAGCGCGCTGCCAGTAGTCGGCGAGGAACACGATGCTCCGGTTCGTGGAGACCGGGTGCGCCAGGTCCGAGGTCATCGCCGCAGTGACGACGCCGAGATCGTCGCGTTGGACACAGCGTGCGCCGTCGAGCACGAGGTCGAAGTGGAACGGTTGCGGAACGGCTGCCTGCGTCACGCCAGTGACGTTGTAGGAGCGCGGCCGATCCGACTCGTTGCGCAGTTGCAAGGCGACCACGAGCGGCTTCTGTGCCGTCGGGCGATCGGTGTTGCACAGGATGCGCGCCTTCATGCCGTCGACCGCTTCGCTCCACGGCGACACCACGCCGCGCACCGCGAAGCCGGTGGCCACGGAGAGAGGTTCGCTGAAGGTCAGGAAGCGCGAATCGCCGAGTGGGGTGAACGACCGCAGCGTCAGCTTCAACCGGTACTCGCCGACTTCTTCCGGCAGGCAACCGACGACGCTCTGGACCGCGCAGAGCCCCACGCGTTGGATGCCCCACCAGTAGTCCTCGCTCACGCCCGCGGCTTCGATCTTCGCTTTCACCAGCGGGCTGATGCCCGGATGCGGCAACTTCACGTCGACGAGTTCGACGGTGGCGCGCGACGCGGTCGCCGTGAACGTCGCCGCCACGCGTTCCACGGGCCCCGTCTGCACCCGGCCGTCCGGGTGGGTCAGTTCGGCGTCGAGCACCACCGGCACGCCGGTCGGGTCGTCGGCGAACACGCGCGTGGCGAGCTGCGCATCGGTTTCGCCAGGCTTGCGCGCGACGATGCGGACGGGAGTGTTGGTCTTCGCCGTGGCTTCGAGCTCGAAGCGGATGGCGCTGAACAGATCCCACGCCGGTTGCACTGGCCGCAAGCGCAGCGACAGCCACGCGTTCTCGGCGGCGACATCGCGATCGGCGTCGTTGCCGGAGTTGGCGCCGAACCACACGACGATCGCCAATGCGGCAGCGGCGAACACCGCTGGCAGCAGCGATCCTTTGCGAACCTGGCGTGCCGCGATGGTCGTCGGCGGCGCGCTTTCGGGCTCGAGCGTCGCCCAGACGAACTCGGCCCGCGCCGCGCGCAGCAGCTGCACCCGCAGCCCGAGTTCGCGGTGCTGCGTCACGGCGACGCGAATGGACTCCGCGGCGGCCGGCGACAGTTCGCCGTCGAGCCACGCGACCAGGGTCGCGTCGTCGAAACCAGGGATTGCAGGGTTCATGCGTCGTCTCCGAGATCTTGCAGAAGTTCGGCCAACCGCAGGGTGGCGGCGGCGATGCGCGACTTGATGGTCCCGACCGGCAGTTCGAGCGCTGCGGCGATCGCGGCGTAGTCCATGCCCTCGATCGCGCGCAGCACCAGCACGTCGCGCAGGGGCGGCGACAGCCGGGTGATTGCCATGTGCACCCGCGCGCGCCGTTCGGCCGCCGCCAGCGCCGTGAACGGTTCCGCCGCGAAACTGGCGACCGCGGTCTCGTCGAGGGTCAGCGCCAGCGAACTCGCCGCGGGTTCCCGTTCTTGCTGTCGGCGGTGGCGGGTGGCGAAGCGCACCAGCGTGCGCACGGCGAGGCGATGCGCCCACGTCGTCGGCAACGCTTCGCCGCGGAACGTCGGCCAGGAGCGCGTCAGTTCGCGAAACACCTCCTGCGCTCCGTCCGCCGCCGCGGCTCCGCACAGGTGGCGGGCCAACCGCTCAATGCGCGGCGTCAGCTCCTGCGTCAGTTCGTCGAGTTGCATGGTTGGCGTCATCGTGGCGCACGGTTGGTGGCACGCGGGGCGCTCCAGGTTCGGTCCAATGCCGATTTCTTGTCGATTGGTCCCTTCCAGGCGGACACCGCCAGGCGAGTTCGGATTCCGTTGTCCGGTCGACACGCATGTTGCCATGGCAGGGGGAGTTGCTGGTTCGGCAGCGTACGGAGGAGGGCAAATGCGGAGGCTGATGGCACTAAGTTGCAAGTGACGGGGTTTCCTTGGTAGGCCGAATCTCTAGGGTTCCGCTCTCGGCTCGTTCTGTCTGACCCGATTCTCCAACCAGAAAATCGACACATGCAACGTCTCGTTTCCCTCGCCGCGATTGCGGCCCTCGCCGTCACGGCGACCGCGCAATTCTCCATCGTCGTGCCCAACGGCTATGCCGCCGTCGAAGGCAGTTCCTCGAACCTGTTCCCGTGGGGCCGCGGCGGCACTGGCCTGCTGCAGCAATGCGTCTACGACAGCTCGCACTTCACGGCGCAAGGCATCAACTTTCCGATCCTGATCACGGGCCTGAAGTGGCGCCCGAACACGAACACCGCGCTGGTGGCGTCGAGCTACACGGCCGGCTGCACGGTGTCGTTGTCGACGAGCCCGCTCGACCAGGCTGCCGTCTCGACGACGCTGGCCAACAACCGAGGTGCTGACTTCGCGACGTGCTACAGCGGTGTGGTGTCGTGGGCGGCGCAAGCGGCTCAGGTCGGCCCGACCCCGTTCGGTATCAGCATCCCGTTCACGACCCCCTTCTTGTACGACGCGTCCCTCGGTGACCTGAATGTCGAGTGCGACCTGCCGATCCAGACGTTCACGGGCACGGGCACGTCGCTCGACGTGCACACCGTGGCGGCCACGGCGCTCGGCAGTCGTGCCTACATCAGCACGGGCTACCCTGGCACGGGCGTCGGTTTGGTGACGTTGAACCACGCGGTCGTGATCGAAGTGACCTACGTGCCGGCGTCCGGCCTCTACAGCTCGTTCACCGCGAACGTCACCAGCGGCACGTCGCCGCTGACTGTGAACTTCACCGACACGACGTTCACCAGCGCGCCGGGCGGCGTGGCCAGCTGGGCGTGGGACTTCAACGGCGACAGCATTGTCGACTCGACGCTGCAGAACCCGTCGTTCACCTACACCACGTGCGGTGACTTCGACGTCACGCTGACGACGAACGACGGGGTCCACCCGGCGAGCGTTCTGACCAAGACGGCCTACATCAAGACCGACAACATCGTCGCCAACTTCACGTACGGCCTGATCGGACCGTTGACGGTGCAGTTCACCGACACCACGAGCCCGGCGGCTACGGCGTGGGCCTGGGACCTCGACGGCGACAGCATCGTCGACAGCAACGCGCAGAACCCGGTGTGGGTCTATCCCAACGGCAACGCGGTCAACGTCACGCTGACGGCGACGCGCAACTGCAAGACGTCGGTGAGAACGACGACGATTGTGCCGCTCCAGCAGCTGACCACGACTCTCGTCCCCAACAACAGCGTCGGCTCGCCGGCGACCCTGTACTACAACCTCGACGTGCTGAACCCGCTGGGTGTCACGATCAATTCGTTCGACTCGATCTCGGCGACGTTGAACACTGCGTTCACGGTCGACTACTACCTGAAGCAGGGCACCTACCAGGGCTCCGAGTTCGTCGCTGCGAACTGGACGAAGGTCGGCACTGCCGCCGGCACGTCGGCGGCCGTCTCCGGCACGCCGTTCAACGCGCAGTTCTCGCAGCCGCTGCACATCCCGGCCGGTTCGTACGGCGTCGCGATGCGCTACGTCGGTATCGCTCCGCGTTACCTCACGCTGACCGCGCTGACGACCTATGCCAACACCGACTTGTCGCTGACGGCTGGCGCGGCTTCGCTGTCGACCGCGGGTGCGTTCACCGGCACGAACCTGAACTCGCCGCGCGGTTGGAGCGGCACGATCTACTACGGCACGAACAACATCACCGGCGCTTCGGGCCACGGCTTCTTCGGCAAGGGCTGCGTCGGTTCGCTGGGCATCGCGCACCAGACCTACGTCACCCTGCCGCAGCTCGGCGGCAACCTGTCGGTGACGGTCGACAACATGCCGTTCGCGATCGGCGTGATGGCGATCGGCACCAGCAACACGATCTCGGGCTTCGGCCCGCTGCCGGTCGATCTCGCGATCGTCGGCGCTCCGGGTTGCCCGCTGCGCGTCAGCTTGGACGCGACCGATACCTTCGTCGGCGTCGGCACCACGGCGACGTGGAGCTTCCCGATCCCGAACCTGCCGGTGTTGAACGGCGTGTTGCTCTACAACCAGCCGGCGATCCTGGATCCGGCGGCGAACGCCTTCGGCTTCACCATGGGTGACGCTGCGGGCTGGGTCATCGGCAACTGAGCCGAGAGCCGCAAGGCGCCTCGGGTGCTTGACGGGGCCGTTCCTGCGCTGCAGGAACGGCCCCGTTTCCGGTTCCCGCCGTCGTCGGGCGGACATTGCTGCCACAGCGCGCATTGGTCGATCGGGCCGAGACCGCGCACCAGGAAGCGGCTGCGGATGCAGTACGACCGGCCATGGCAACCGGCGGCATGCATCGCCACCGGACCGCCGCGGTGCGCCCGTTCGGCGTCGAGCACCGCCAGCATCATGCGCGCCAGGTTGCTGGCGCCCGTGGCGATCAGTCGGGCTGGGCCCACAGCTTCGCACCACCCGACAGCCCGGCCGAATTGTCGACGTAGGACACGTCGTCGCCGAGCGCCGCGCACACCTTCTTGGCGTTGCCGCCGCCGATGTAGAGGTGGTCGAAGTGCGTCAGCGTGCGCAGCAGTTCGATCGCCTTGCGCACGCGCTTGCGCCACTTCTTGGAGCCGACTTCCTTGCGCGCTGCGTTGCCGAGCTGCGTGTCGAACGTCTCGCCTTTGCGGAACGGCATGTGCGCGATTTCGAGGTGGGGGCACAGCCGGCCGTTGGCGTAGAGCGCCGTGCCGAAGCCGGTGCCGAGCGTGACGACGACCTCGACGCCCTTGCCGCGGATCACCGCGAGGCCCTGCACGTCGGCGTCGTTGGCGACGCGCACCGGCTTGCGCAAGGCTTCGGCGAGCGCCTTCGCCAGGTCGAAGCCCTGCCAGTCGTCGTGACCGAGGTTGGGAGCCGTGCGCACGATCCCGTCGCGCACCATGCCGGGGAAGCCGACGGCGACGCGCTCGTGGGCCGGCAGCTCGCGCACCAGTTCGACCAGCATCGCGACGATCGCGTCGGGTGGCGACCCGACCGGCGTGTCGATGCGCACGCGGTCGCACAGCAGCGTGCCGGCGCTGTCCACGACCGTGGCCTTCAGGCCCGAACCACCGATGTCGATCGCCAGGGTGTTCACGGTTGGGCAGGGTAGCGCCTTGTTGGCGGCAGGACTCGGGGTGTTCTTCGTGGTCGTCACGCCATGGCATCGGCAGTTGCGGGGCATGGCCTGAACTCCACCCGTGCGGGCACGATTCTGCAGAATCCCGTACCGCCGGCGCCCGTTCCGGCACGTAGTGCCCGCATGGTCGATCCGGCGCAACTCGAACCGCACACCGCCTGGGTGCTCGGCTGGTTCCGCCGGCGGTTTGGGGCCGATCGCGCCGAGGACCTGACGCAGGAAGCGTTCGTCGCCGTGTTGCGCAACTCCCATCGGCTGGAGCGCGATCGGGTCGGGGCCTACCTGCTCGGCGTGGTGCGCACCCTGAGCACGGTGGAGTGCCGCCGCCGTGGCGGCATGGTGCAGTTCGCCGAGGAGCCGGTAGCCGACGATCCTGCGGCACCGGGCGAGAACGTGCTCGCGGCGGTGCGGGAGCTGCCGCCGGAACTCGAGCAGGTGGTCACCCTGCACTACGCCGAACAACGCAGCTACGACGAGGTCGCGGCGCTGCTCGGCGTGCCGCGGGCGACGGTGCAGAGCCGTCTGCGGCGGGCGTTGGAACGGTTGCGCCGCACACTCGGCAAAAAGGAGAACGTGTCGTGAACGAACTCGAACTGGAACGTCTGCTGCGGCGCGAAGCCGCTGTCGATGGCGAAGCGGTGGCGCGCGTGCAGGCCGCGGTGCGGGCGGCGGCACGGTCGCTGCCGG
>SXGS01477797.1_pt1 | contig 15409 bp, 10 predicted proteins | sample 3174681 | NCBI WGS metagenome assembly SXGS01 (sample SAMN11356861, study PRJNA531348) | freshwater metagenome | isolation source: freshwater sample F1-80 | place: China: Fuxian Lake, Yuxi | collected 2017-12-25 | reverse complement strand
GGCAAGTGCGGCAAGCGATCGACGACTTTGTTGAAGTCTACAACGAAAAGGCAGCGCCGTTTGAATGGAAGAAGGCAGTCGTGTTCCCTTCCGGCCCCAAAGCCAAGTACTCTGACTTATGCAACTAGGTACTAGTAGTCCTCCCGCCTCCTTCAGCCGGCCGAGCCGGCGCCACACGAATGGCGCCGCCCAGATCCAGCTCAAGAGGGGTACGGTGTACCACACAAGCGCAGCCGTGAGCATTCCCATTGCCGGTTCCGCGGCGGCCCCCCACGCGAGCGACGTGGGGCTGAATTGTATATCCGCGTACTGCCTCACAAGCGCCAGATAACGAGCGGGGCCGCTAACGGCGATGAACAACGTAGACAACCAGCTAAGTACGCTGAGTGCGAAAGTCCCGGCTGCGGTCAACCATTGCCGGGCAGGTCTGCGCGTCCTCACGCCAGACCAAACGATCAGCGGAACGAGGAACAGCATTTCCATCGGGCGGAAACCGGCGAAGAATCCCGCGCTCGCTGCCGCAAGATAGAACCAATACGGACCTGCGCGGTCACGGGAGAGCGAACGCCAGACTGCCAGCATGGTCGCGGCAGTTCCGGCGACGAGGAACACGCGCACCTGATTCGTCAGGCCGCTGAACCAGAATGCCGGGTGAAAGAGCAACAGTAGCGCGGCGCAGAGACCGGCCCTGTCTCCAAACATGTCACGGCCTACCCTCCACACCAGGAACATCCCGGCGAGAGATCCGAGAATTCCGGTGAGAACCAGCGCCATTTGCGGCGAAGATACAGCCCGGTAGATGACCCGCGCAAGGAGGACAAAGAGCGGATATCCCGGCGGTTGGGGTTGGTGCTCCAAGGGATCGAAATCCGTAAGCGCCAACGCGAAGTTCACACTGTCGAAATGGTAAAGATACTTGGGCGCCAGAAACAATCGAGATGCGATAAGAATCGCGGCGATCCCTCCGCCCGCGGCCCACTGGTATCTTTCTCCTCTGGTTATCACTTCCGGGTTCCAATGAGAATGAGACTCTGCCCGGCCGGAAGATTCACTCCCTTCGAGATGAGAAACGACTCAATCGCGAGCGGAACATAAAGCAGCCGGTCGAGCCACTTGGGTACGAGAGTAGTCCCGCTTGCTGGCGGACGACTCATCAGTGGCTCCCAGACCCGGAAGCGAGCCAGCGCCACCGGCATCAAAAACGAATTGGCATACGTGCAGCGTTGAACCTCGAATCCACTCGCGCGCGCGGCATCAATGAGCCGACGCCTGGTGAAGCGCTGCCGCTCGTGAGTAAATATCGAGTGGCGGCTCCGGAGAACGTCCAATGCGGAAACGCGGATTACCAGGAGTCCGCCTGGCCTGACGATGCGCGCGAATTCCGTAAGCGCGCGGACTTCCTCCCCTCGTGGAAAATGCACCAATACATCCAGGGACACTACCGCATCGAATGCGCCTTCGCGGAAAGGGCATGCGGCGATGTCACCTTGCACGGGCCAAATTCCGCCACCTCGTGCCGTGCGCGAGACACCTTCCCACGCGAGTTCGGCGGGGAACATACGCCACCCGTAACGCTTTTGCAGGATTCCGGCCATGTGACCTGTGCCCGATCCGGCTTCCATCACGGACGAGATCGCGCGGCTCGCGGCAAGCGGATCGAGCAACTCAAACAGGATTCGCTCCATGCCTCGGAACCACCACAGCCCGCGCTCGGCTTCCGCGAGTGTGGCGAATTCGGCCGGATTCATTGGGCATTCGGCCGGACTCATTGGGTGGACGCTGGGTACTCCAGTCGGACCGCCGCGGGCCGCTCCGGGTGCTTCGTGAAGCCGAGGTAGCGATCGCTATTTCCGCGATAATAGGCCAGCGTACTTCGAAGACCATCTTCAAATTCGATCCCGGGAGCCCACGCCAGTTCGCGTTGCATCCGCGTCAGGTCCGTTACGTAGCTTCCAATGTCCATTCGGGTAAGGGATTCGGGGAAGGGCAGATGGTGAATCGGGCTCCGTCCGCTCTGGCGGGCTGCCGCCGCCGCGATCTCGCTGAGCGTTAACGGATGAGGCCCGCCCACATTGAACACGCGGGGTTCCATGTCCGGCGCCAAGCCTGCTCGCAGGAATGCTTCGACAACGTCATCCACATGCACCGGATCCCGCAACTGCTCGCCGCCGCCGTACACCAGGATCGGTTCGCCGGTCAACGCACGGGCGATATAAACGCCCAGAAATCCCTGCTGGGGAAGGTGCAACGCCATGCGCGGTCCGTACACATTACTCAATCGGAGGACCCGGCAGTCAAGATCGCCGCGCCTTGCCAAAAGCAGGTGGTATTGCGTGGCAGCGCACTTGTGAACGCCGTTGAAATCGATCGGCTGGACTGGGTGTTTTTCGTCCACGGGCAGGTAAACCGGTTTCCCATAAATCTGGCGCGTGCTCGCGTAGAGGATTCGCGCGCCCGGACAATTGGCCCGGCAGGCCAGGAGGAATCGCAACTGAGTCACCGTGTTGAGATAGAGGTCTCTCTCCGGATCTTCCATGCTTCGGGAGTGGCTGATCTCACCCGCAAGATTGAAGACTGCATCGGCATCCTTGAGCGCCGAGGTGAACCTCTCGACATCTCCGATACAGGAGTCAATCACATTGATGGCGGACGCGATTGGCGCAATATTAAAGAGATTCGCACCGCAACCCGGCACGCTGGAATCGATGATGGTCACGCCTGCACCGGCCTCTACAAGCCGAATGGCTAGATTGCTGCCGATGAATCCAAGGCCGCCGGTGAGGATGACCCGCTTGCCACGGTAGTCATTCATACGCCACCTCGTTACAGAAATCAATCGCTTCCGCGTGGTTTCGTGCCGCTGGACCTGTGATGAAAACGGCTTCGATGTGCCTCAGTTTGAGCGCCCCTTCGGCCACCAGGTGGGAGTAAGGAAAGCAACTGGCGTAAACTGGTCCGGTGGAACGAGCGGCGGCGCGAATCAGCGCTTCGGTTGGCGCCGCCCGGCGTGCATACTGGTGGTGCTTCACGGTCCAAACATATCCTGACTGGTGCAAAATGACGATTGCCGCCGCGAGTGTGGGCATCCAGCTTCGCTTGTGAGCGAGAGACCACTCCCGAAGCGTAAGGGCGGCGGCACCCACTATCAGAGCGATGCCGGCGCTGGCGAAATAAGTATGGCGGCTGGGCACGCTCGTCATGTAAGTCAGGAAGCTGTACGGCAGCAGCGTGACAAGTATCCAGGCTCCGGCGATCCACATCAGCCTGCGCCATTTCGAGGCTTTGAGGACGGCGAGAATAATTATCGAAACAAGTCCCCAGATCCACAATAGCCCTCCTGTGCTCCGTGCTACCACGGCCCAGAAAGGAGCGCTTAATGAGAAAGTGCCGTCGTTGAAGTGGAGATGATTCTCCCTCGCGAGAGCGGCCAGCGTGAAGTAGAAGCCGGTGCCCAATACGAAAGGCGCCAATCCCCACAACCGCTTGAGATCCCGATTCTCCCCGGCCAAGACCGCAACCGCGCAAAGCGGCACGAGCGCCACCGCCGATTCCTTCGACAACAGCGCCAGCACCCAGAAAAACAAAGCCCCGGTGTAGGCGGCAATTTCATGGGAGCGCGACTGTATCCAATGCACCCAGCACAGGAAACTGGCGATCGAGAACAGGAACACCAGGAGCTCAGGTGCCGCGGCATACCAGACGACAGCTTCGCTATGGCGCTGACTGACGGCGAAGAAGCAAGCCGCCACGGCCGAGACGCGCCAGCCGATGGGACGCCAAAGTCCCAGCGCGAACACCATTAACGAATTCACAATATGGAGCAGCAGACTCGACAGATTGAAGACAAATGGGTTAAGGCCAAACGCACGTTCCGTCCAGTAAGTGAGAACTATCGAGGTTGCGCGGCACCGGTACAACGCGTCCTGGAACAAGGTTGACCAGCCAGAGAGGGGACCGTAATCACGGCCCAGTTGGATCTGGATGTAATCGTCCGAAATAAATGGCAGCCGCAGTGACCGTCCGTAGGTCAGGAATGAGAGCGCTGTCACGCTCAACACCATCAGGGTGACGGTGCGCGGCGAAAACGTGAATTCACCGCGCGCGGCAGGATGAGCGCCGTGCGAGCGGGCCCGAGCGCCAGTCAACGCAGGTATCGCCACCAACCGGAAAAAAAGAGCGCAAAGCTGTACGAAGGTATTCGCCAACGACTGCACGCGGAAAAACTGGGACCGGCCGTACGTCCGCGGATAGTGATGCACCGGCACTTCCACGACTCCGGAGCCGCTAAGTTCCAGGCTCCGTACAATCTCCACGCAGATCGTTCCGCCGGTCGACTTGAGGCGGGAGGGGTCCAGCGCGTCTCTGCGAATCAACCGGAAATCGCAATCGATGTCTCGCAGGCGGATACGAAAGAGGCGGCGCGCAAACCAGTTATAAAGCGAACCAATGGCGACCCGATGCCACGGATCGTTACGTTCGATCTTGTATCCGTTGACGAGCCCCGTTTCCGGCGTCACTTTCGTGAGCAGCAACTCGAGTTCGGCAGGATCGTACTGCCCGTCTCCGTCTGTATAAAAGATGAATTCCTTCGTGGCGGCCGCGAACCCGCTTCGCAGCGCGGCTCCGTACCCCTGATTATTTGGATGTGTGAGCACCCGCAGCCATGGACTATACTTCCGGCGGAGATCTTCGAGCACCTCTGCGGTATTGTCCGTGCTGCCATCGTTGACGACAATGATCTCGTAGTCGGCTGCGACCCGCCGCAGCGTGTCTACCATTCTTGCAAGCAGCGACGGCAGTGAGAGCGCGTCGTTAAATGCGGGGAAGAATACACTTAGCCCGTGCGAAAAACGACGTGCATCGGAATTGTGCGGAACTGTTTGCCAGTTCCGGTGTTTAAGACTCATCAATCACCCGCCCCGTCGTCCACCCCACGTTGGAACTATTTATCGCAGTGTGCGCCAAAGGACGCTCGTTGTCAAGTCCACCATGGGAAAACGGTACCAGGTACCCTCGTCAAACGGAGGTATGTTCGCGCCGCGGCCCCGGCTCGGAGGTGTAGAATGAGTTTCCCGATGATTCTCGCTAACGACTTTCGCCGGCAGTGGGACGAGACCCGGGAAGACGCGTTGCAGGTGTTCGATCAGGTCGGCGCCCGGGGCTGGTTCGTCCTCGGGCGGGAGGTGCGCGAGTTCGAGCAGGCATTGGCCTCGTTCTGGGGCTTGGAGCATGCCGTTGGCGTCGGGAGTGGCATGGACGCCATCGAGATTTCGCTGCGCGTTCTCGGCTGCGCCCCGGGAGACCGTGTCCTCACCACCCCTCTATCGGCATTCGCCACGACGCTCGCCATAGTCAGGATCGGCGCAATTCCCGTGTTTGTTGATACGGATGAGCACGGCCTCGTCGACTTGGCGCGCTGTCGCGATTTTTTGCGGCAGAGGCCCGGCGTCCGCCACTTCGTGCCCGTGCACCTCTACGGGCATTCGCTCCCTGTACCTGAACTGCGCCGGATGCGAGAGGCGTTCGGCTTGAAACTCGTGGAGGACTGCGCCCAATCGATCGGGGCGGATTTTCAAGGCGAAGCCCCCGGCTCGGCGGGACAACTGGCGGCCACGAGTTTCTACCCGACCAAGAACCTGGGAGCGATGGGAGACGGAGGAGCGATTCTCTGCCGCGACGCGGAACTCGACGCGCGAGTGCGGGCGCTACGCGACTACGGCCAGACAGCAAAGTACCGGCACGAATTCCTGGGATACAACAGCCGTCTGGATGAGTTGCAGGCAGCTTTCCTCCTCCATGCAATCCTGCCGCGCCTGGAACAATGGACGCGGCGGCGGCGCGAGATCGCGAGCGCCTATGTTCAGGGGATTCGCCACGGCGATGTGCGCGTTCCGGGGGCGCCACACGGTTCAAACTCCTGCTGGCACCTGTTCCCGGTTTTCGTGCCTCCGGAGCGGCGTGACCGCTTTCTTGAATACTTGAAGGCGGCCGGGGTCGAGGCCGGCCTTCACTATCCAACCGCGATACCGGATCAGCCGGCACTCGGCACGGTTCCCTTCGAGCTTGCCGATGAATGCGCGGTTGCGCGCCGTCTTTGCCGGAGCGAGGTGAGTCTCCCTGTTCACCCTTTCCTCACCGGCACGGACGTGGCCCGGGTAATAGAAGCGGTCAATGCCTGGTAGCTATGTAACCAACGCCGCCCGCTTTTCGCCTCATATATATACATAATGTCTCGCGGAATTTCCGTAATTCTCATTGTTTTTCTCACGGGTCTGGCTTCGGCGCAGGTCGTATCCGTTCGTCCCGCGCCGCAGATCTCCATGCCCGCACACACCGTCGACGGCAATAGCCCTGGGGTCTGGCAGGGAGACCGGTTGAACGTCTACACGTCCACGGGAACTCCGTCGAGCATGAACGGGCCGGGTATTTTCGATCTCTCGGTGGGTGCGCCGCCCATTGTGAACTCGAAAGTGCACTTCCCGATGTGGATCGAGTCGGTGTGGAGAGATGACGATGGGCTGACGTACGGCTGGTATCACCACGAGGCCCCCGTTTGCGGGAAGCTCAATTCACCGGAGATCGGCGCGCTGGTTTCGTCCGACGGCGGCCATACATTTGACGATCTGGGGATCGTTCTGTCTTCGGGAGATGGCGTGAATTGCGGTGCGCAAAACGGTTTTTTTGCCGGTGGCCACGGCGATTTTTCGGTGATACTCGACCGGAAGCGGGAATACTTCTATTTCGTGTTCACGAACTACGCAGGACCGGCGCTGAATCAGGGCATCGCCATGGCGCGAATGCCGTTCCCGGACCGCGCCAACCCGAAGGGCGCCGTTCGGAAACTTCATCAGGGACAGTGGGAACAGCCAGGAGTGGGCGGCGCGGTGACACCGATATTTCCCGCTCATGTGCCGTGGGAGCGATCCAACGCAGACTCGTTTTGGGGCCCCGCGATCCATTGGAATACGGCAATCGACCGCTACGTAGTTCTTCTGAACCGCGCCTGCTGCAAGACGAACTGGCCGCAGGAGGGAATCTACATCAGTTTCAGCGCCGATCTGAGCGACCCCTCAGGTTGGGTGACGCCGGCGAAAATACTGGATGATTCGCAGATAGGGTTCGCACCCGGATATTACCCGCAGGTTTTTGGGGTTGATCCCGGTGATACGGACACCATAGCCGGGCAGACTCCGCGATTGTTCATTAAAGGCGTGTCCAGGTGGGAGTTGTTTTTCGACATCGCAGCGGACCGTGACCCGGAGGAGGAACCGGACCCGGGCGATCCCGGCGATGGGTCTGACGGCAATCGTGGGTTGGATCAGCCGTATAGTGACGGCGAGACGGCATTTCGCTAATCCGCTACGGCTCGGTGTGTCGATCCGATTGAATGGAGATGGGCATTCGACGTTCCACAGCCGCGCGTGGGATCGCAGTGGGAGAACTTGAGCATCCCAAAGGAAGACCCGATCCCATCTCACTCGCCTGCCTCAGTCCGCCCGAAATCTCGTGCACGGCTTAGGTAAGCTAGTTTCTCTAAACGCAGGACGGGTCTCGCCTTCACGCGCAGCTTCCGGCCATCAATCATGATCGTGGCGGCGCGGTCCGCTTCGCGAATAGTCAGCCGGGTGAGATCCTTCGTCGTGATCCGGTAGTTCTTCTGCTTTATGCACGGGGACAAGGAGCGAGTGTACGAAGCTCCCCGAGGCGTTCCACACCATTGGCACTAAGTTGTAACGGCGGCGCGGCGTTCCGCCCAGTATTTCTTCATCCTTTCGCTCACCTTCCTGCGTGCGACAGCGTTCATGGGCTTGCGGCCACGGCGGTTCTCCTTTGCCTCCGCGATGTCGGCACGTTGCAACTCTTCAAGGAAAACAATGGCATGGTCGAGTTTTTGCTTCTCGACGTGGAGCTCGTGGATAATCCGGTAAAGATCCATTTGGGTCCAACCCTCAGCGGATGTTAGCAGCGAATCGCGAAAACCGCAAAAACTACTTCGTCAGGAACGGCCATAAGTATGTTAGTTTATACCCGTATTTCGTGACGGCGACGTACACCAAAGCGGCGAGCGCGGCCAGAACGGCGCCCATAATAGCCAGAACCTTCTTCCAGGGAAACCGGCGGTTTTCCCTCTGCAGAACCAGCAGGTAGCTCGCGAAAAGTCCCACGTAGAAAAGCAGCACCATGGGAGTGGCAAAGAGCACCAGATTAAACACATCGGGCGTTGGAGTGACGATGGCCGCCAGGACGACAATAGCGAGAATCGCGTACCGGCTGTTGTCAATGAGAAACTTTGGTGTGACAACCCGCAGCAGGGTCAGGAAGAAAACCAGAATCGGGAGTTCAAACACGATTCCGACGCCGATGACCACGTTGAAAAACAGATCGAAGTACTCATTCACCGACACCATCGGCGTGATGTTCACGTCGCGGCCGATCCCCAGCAGGAATGTCAAGCCATAGCGGAACGCCACGAAATAGGCAAACAAGCCTCCCGCGATAAACAGGCCCGCCGAACAAATAATGAACGGCGCGGCCCAACGGCGCTCGCGTTTGTACAACCCCGGCGAAATGAATCCCCAAATCTGGTAAAGAATCCAGGGAGAGGCCAGGAAAATGGAGACGAGAATCGGCAGCTTGACCCAGATAATGTTGAAGCTCTCCATGGGAGAGATAATGACAAGCTTCGGCGGGTCGAGTCCGAGCGCGCGAAGCGCTTCCTCGGCGGGCTTTTGCACGATCAGCCACAACTGACCGGCGAAGGTCAGACTCAATACGAATGCGATGCCGATTCCCGCGAGCATGGAGAAAATCCGGACGCGAAGCTCCTGCAAATGCTCGAGAAACGACATGCGGAGCATGCCGTCGTCCTCTTCGGGCTCGGGTTCTTCAGGCGGCGTTCCGGAGCCGTTGCCGTTACCGCCCGTTCCCGCCGGCGGTGGAAGTGGAGATCCCGCCTGCTCGGGTGCTGCCGGACTGTCGATGACGGAAGTCACCTGTGGTCCCTCCTGGTAGGCATAGGGATCGTCGTATCCGTAAGAGTTGTCGACCGTAGGCGCGTAGCTTATGGACGGCTCGGAGGCCGTCGGCTGTTCGGGCTGTGTTACGGGAGCCACACCAAGGGCTGGAGGGGCTTCCGAAGAAGGCGCCTCGGGCGCATGCCCGTTGCCTGGTACAGTCTCCCCCGAGGGGGCCGGAACCCCCTTCAGATCTTCGGGTGAGGACATCTTAACTCTTAACGGTTTGGGGAGCGGCCACGATTTCAGCCTCAAGCTGATGAGGACTGTCAGAGGAAGCCACCGGCGCATCCGCTATCGCGGATGCCGTACTTATGTTGGCTGCTTGAACAGACCCGTTGGCGACTGTGCCTTCCGGGTTCACGGCTGCTGTCAACTGAGCGCCCTCAGGTGCGGATGCGCTTGCTGTAGACGTAATTGTTGCGGTGGAATCGTGCGATTCGGAACCATAGGCTCCGCCGTCGTAGGAAGAGGAATCGTAGTTGTAGCTGTCGTAATTGTAGCCACTCGTAACCTCTTTCAGGGATTCGTTTTCCCGCTCCAGGGATTTCATCTCGCGATCGAAAGTGGATTTCAATTCGTTTGATGCACGGCGGAATTCAGTCATTGCCTTCCCGATCGTCTTGCCTAATTCCGGGAGCTTCTTCGGCCCGAAAATCAGTAAGGCGAGCATGAAGATAAAGATCGTTTCCTGCCAACCCAGCGGACCCATCTTTTGCCCTCCTAAGGGAAATTCCTCTTAATCATAGCCGTGAAGGGAGGTGCAGTCAACACACCGCAATCACGACAATCACGACAGACCCAGCAGTTCGCGGAAAAAGCTGTTCAGGAACCGGCCCCCGGGGTCGAACTCCGCGCGCTTTACGGCCATCGCATCCAACCGTTCGCCAAGCGCGCGCACGGCCTGCGCGCGGGTAACGCCAAAGGTCTGGTTGGGAAGAGGGATCCCGCCCTGATCACTGGACCAGTCGTTGTAAGCCGCGAGGAACTCCCACCAGCCCTGATTGCCGGTCGAGACCGGGTCGATCGTCATGGCGTTGCCCTGGAACGAATAGGACAGCAGGGAGTTTCGATCTTGGGCGATCCGGTAGCCGACGTGAAGCATGTTGGTGCGATAGCCCTTGGTCTTATAGTAATTCTTGACCCATTTCGTGTACCTGGGCAGGACCGTTGCGAAGGTCTCTTCGGGAAATGCCCATAGGCTGAAGGTGTAACGGCCTTCGCCCGCGACTTCCGGATAGCGGATGATCTGGTCCGGGGCGAGGGTGTTTTTGCTCTGGATGAGGGTCTCGAGATTCACCCGCCACAATGCGCCATAGGCGTCGACGACCTTGTAGCGGATCACCTTGTTCGCGATGTCGCGTTCGGCCCGCGCGCAGGTGACCGGGCCGGCCTGCGACCAAAGATAGTTTCGCAGGGCCCACACATGCTCTTCGGACTTACCCTTCGTCTTGGGGTTGTACTTGCGGAATTCGACGGTGACGCGCTCGTCGAACAGGAACAAGTAGTACATCATGGAGTAGCCGCGAGCCCAGAGCTCCGGCAGTCTGGAGGCGAACTCCTTTACCGAAAAAGTCTCGTGGAAGACTTCCATCGGCTGAATGGGGCGAATGAGGAAGGTGGCTTCGGTGACAACTCCGAAGGTGCCATAACTGCAGCGGAGCAATCGCATCAGATCGGGATCGGCCGACTCGGTGGCCTCGAGCGTTTTTCCTGACGCGAGCACCATCTTGATCCCGATGCAGTAGGAACTTACCTGCCCGAACTCGCCGGGCATCGAAGCGTCTTTGGTGCCGGCACAGGCCGCCGAACCGATGGTCAACCCGCCAATCTCAGTGTTCACGAAGAACTGCAAGCCGCGCCGCTTAAGCTCCTGAGCAACGTCGATGAGGATCGCGCCGGCCTCGACTCTGACCGTGCCGCCGGTGATTTCCAGAATGCGATTCATGCCCCGCATCTTAATCAGGGTCCCGCCGTCGGCCGCAGCACAGGCGGTTTCAGAATGATTAGATCCAACGGCGCGGACGGGCGAGGGGAAGTTAACCGGGTCCCGCAAGACGCGAACGATATCCTTCGTTGATCCGGCCTCAACAACAACCTTCGGGTTGGAAACGACATCTCCAAACCAGTTCGTGACTTTGGGCATGAAGGACGCCCTCCTGTATCTGAGATTCTATACCAGCGCTTCGAACCGTGCCTTCCGGAATAGTCTCACTCCTGACGGGGAACCGAGCAGGCATCCGGAGTTACGTATTCTTTCGTCTGTTCGTGCGTCGGCGCGGGCGCCAGGGAATCGAGCGCAGCCGGATGAGCTTGGTCTGATGAAACCGCGGCGTTTCCGCGGGGACGGTTTCCACTTCAATGGCCGGCGGTGGTGGAGCCGCGTTTCGTGTGGTCAGAATTTCAGAACACGAGTCGCAAACTCACCTGCGCCCGGCGCGCGTTAGTGCCGTCCGGGAAACCCTGCGACGCGCTCCCCGTTCCATAGGTCGCGAGCGGGATCAGCGTCAGGTTCGCCGGGTTCTCCTGAAATCTCTGGTTCCGCCTTGCCGTGTCGTAAGGTGTGTTGAACATGTTGAACGCCTCGAACTGCAGATAGAGCTTCATGCGGTCGTTGACGGGAATCAACTTCGCGACACGCGAATCCACGCGATAAATCCGGTCCACGTCCAAATCGCTCAAAGGAAGAAATGGAACGCGATTGGTTCCGCCAAGTCCGTTTAGCGAGCCCGTCACAAGAGCGCCGGGAAAGGCCAGTCCGTTGATGTTAACGGTGGAGAGTATCGGAGGCGACGATTGCAGCGTCGTAATCTGGCTGAACTGCCAATTGTTCGCCAGGTAGCGGGCCCAAAGCCTGTCACTCTTTGTGAACGTCGGATTCCACACCGCGTTGATAACAAGGCGGTGGCGGATATCCAGCGCGGACGACCCCTTCTCAGCGGCGTATTCTCCGTTGGCGTAGCTCGTGGGGCCGCCGCTGAAGAATATGTTGGCATTCCCGCCGCCCTGGTTCAGGTCAATCGCATGAGACCAGGTGTACGCCAGCGACCCTTGGAAGCCCTTGGAGAAACGCTTATTGACTTGCAGCGCCAACCCATCGTAATAGCTGATCGCGCCGTTCTCTACCTGGTTGATCCGGCGGTATCGGGGATCAGTCCGCGGCCCGCGGTATGTAGGCGTGGTGTAGGAACCAGTTACGTTGTTACGTGAATCCAGAATATTGTAGGTGATTGGCGCGCCGAGAGGGCCCGTGTTGAGGTCGCGGATTGTGTACAACCGGACGCCGCGACTCCAAATGTAAGAGACGCTCATCGAAACATCCGGCGAAAGCTGGCGCTCAATCGCGATGTTCGCCTGATGCGTATAAGGATTTCTGAGGTTCTTGTCGGCGACCGAAATGTCCGTCGTTCCAGGCGGCGGATTAAGATTGGTCGATGGCAGGTTGTTCGGAAAAACCGGACCCGTGGCCACCGTCGTGAGCGTGATCGCCTTCTGGTAGACGTTGTTGTTGAGGAAGAAAGAGTTGATGAGTCCCGTCTGGTACCGCGCGTAGAACAAACCGTACCCCGCGCGAATGACAGTCTTTCCGTCCTTGAGGCTGTAGGCCACGCCGAGGCGGGGCGCGAAGTTCTTCCCCGGCGAAGGGATGATGCCGGTCTGTCGATAGTCCGGATTCACAAGCGACGGCTGCGGGATCTTCGCGTACTCATAGCGAACACCATAGTTGACGACCAGTTGCGGCGTGGCGCGATACGTATCCTGCGCATAGAGGCCTGTATCCAGGAGGTTCGTGTCGACCACCGGATTCCCAAATCGCTGTGAATACTCGGTCCAGTTCTTTCCTCCGGTCACGTTGCCGCTAAAATCGCGCGCGAAATTCGTGAAGCTGGCGTACGTGTACGAGCCAAACTGATTGCTGAGCTGGTTCACGTAGTCCTCGGTATGGCTGATGTCGGCGCCGAATTTCATGGCGTGCCGGCCTCGGGTCCAACTCAGGTTGTCGGCGAACTGGAATCGCTGTTCAGATGGGTTGAGCCGCGGATAGCCTATGGCGTAGCCGAGGTTTCTCACGCCGTTGATCGTGAGGCCGGCGCGGCCTAGAGCTGGGACCAGGAATTCGGGACTGGCGTCGTCGAAGAGGCGATCCTTGAACCAGCCGAAGCGCGCTTCATTCACCGCGTTCGGATTGGGAATGCTCGTCCAACTGGCGCGTCCGTAACGAGTGCGGACCGTGGAGTTCGCATTATTGCCGATGCCGTTTCCGTCCGGCAGAACGGCCTGCGTCTGAATTCCGTTGGGGGAGACCCAGCGGAGGTAATTCATGCTGAAGCTGAAACTGTTGCGCTCGGTGGATCGCCAGTCGAGTTTCGCGAACCCGAGCTCGGAATCGGCCGTGCGCTTGATCACCGCAAAATTACGGGTGGTAACAAACTGTTTGGCGGTCGCGCACTGGGCTGGCGTGGCGGGCGCCGCGCATGTGGCCGAGCCGTTCGGCTGAACGTCCTGGAAAACGCCGCCCGCGCTGAAAAGGGGAGGAGTCGTTACGGTCGCGATCAGCGGGAACCTGCGCCGCGTGGCTTCGAGATTCACGAAGTAGAAGACCTTGTCCTTCTTGATTGCCCCGCCGAGGCTTCCACCCACCTGATGGCGGACTTCCGGCGGGTTGAAGTTGGCGTAGCGGTCGCGAGCATTAAGCGTACGGTTGCGGAAAAACCAGTAGCCCGTCCCATGCAGCTCGTTCTGTCCGCTTTTGGTCACCGTGTTTATGACGCCACCGGACGCGCGCCCGAACTCGGCGGCGAAATTGTTCGAAATGACTTGAAACTCCTGGACGGCGTCCTGGGAGATCTGGCTTGAAATGCGCGTACGGCCGGCATTCTCGTTAAAAAACTGATTCGTCGTGTCGTTTCCGTCTGTGAGATAGCTGTTGCCGCCGGCGACACCCCTAAAGCTCACGAGTCCGAAAGAGCCGTCAGGCACGATGGCAGGAGAGAGCAAAACGAAGGAATCGACGCGGCGTCCATTGATCGGCAAATCGAGTATCTGGCGCGCGTTGACGACCTGCGACACGTCGGTCTTGGTATCTTCTACGACAGACTGCGTCGCGCTGACTTCAACCACGGTCGAGGCTTTCGCAACATCGAGCGTGATGTTGACGTTCACGTTCTGGCCGACAAGGATCTGGATCTCCCGCGCGTCGTATTGCGCGAAGCCTTCCTTCGAAGCCGTCACACGATACCCCGGCGCGGGCAGGAGCGCAGGAGCGTTAAAAATTCCGGCCTCGTTACTGGTTAAGGTACGCTTGATCCCCCTCGATTCGTTGGCGACCACGACTGCGGCGTTCGGAACGGCGGCACCCGACGCGTCGCGGACCGATCCGGTAATTGCACCCATACCAGCCACCGTTTGCCCGAACGCAGCCGTTCCGAGCGATACGATGACAGCAACTAAAAGCAGCGTCTTTCGCATAATGATTCCTCCACTACCCGCTGAGTACCACGCTAGCAAAGTGCGTAGCCCGTGGTGTCCCGGCAACGGCCGGCAGGCGGGCGCCCTTGGCCTCGATGTCCAAGATGATTTTACACCCCGCGCATGAATACCGGGTTTCAATCCGACTGGGCCCGTGCCTTCCGCCTCTTTAGGTACCTTTCTGTTGCGGTCAGCCCCGGGAGCTATTTCGCTCACCTGCGTTATACTTCACGCCTGGCGCCGGCCAACTGCATCGCCTCGGAGCGGGAAGGCAACTCGTAGCGCTCCTGTGGCAAGCCTCGGCATCACGGCACGGACTGATGTCCGCGGGAACTCGGATGCCTCGCGTTACCTGGGGCGTATACAGCGGACTGTCTCCGATATCGATGGCGCGTTCACGACCCCTCAGTTCCTCCAACCGCTTCCGGCGTTGCGCAATATCGCGTCGACCTGGAGGCAGTGGGACGGACTGCCGCACAGGGCGAAGCATGGAGCCATACCAAGGTCCGCCGCCTTCTCCGTGTGCACCTTTTAGGAATGGACTTCCGGGAGCTCACCTATGACCGGCACGGATTGAAAGAGAGGCTTACCGATCAATTTCCGGCGCGGGTCGTTCGTGATATTCTCGTCTGAACTTAGCTTACAACCTGAGCTATGCGCTGTAGGAGGCGTCTCGGCAAAGTGAATTGAGAGCCAACCATTTGGGGACCCCGTTATCATGGGGTGAAACTGAAACATTGCGGAGTCGCGAGCTTCGCAAGCCAACCGCATGGAGGCCACCCAAAGGGTTACGAACAGAATTCAGGATAGCGGGAACAAGCCCGTCAAACAAGGCTCCGGAGCGAGAGCTCTGGAGCCCAATAGAATCGGGGCTTCGACGCCCTTCAACTTTTCCGGTAAGAACCTGACTCCGTACGGAGGCCTGT
>SXGS01245080.1_pt1 | contig 15411 bp, 16 predicted proteins | sample 3174681 | NCBI WGS metagenome assembly SXGS01 (sample SAMN11356861, study PRJNA531348) | freshwater metagenome | isolation source: freshwater sample F1-80 | place: China: Fuxian Lake, Yuxi | collected 2017-12-25 | reverse complement strand
GATTGCAACGACCAATGGGACGGCTCTTGATCGGGTATAGAGCGCCTGGAAGGCAGCTACTCCGTCCATGCCGAGATAAAGCAGACTGAATCGTAATGGTCCGTGACCATCTGGGTATGAAGGCAGTCTCTCGAAAATACACCAATACCCATAGGGCCTGACATGCCTGTCACGATAGCGGTTTGGTTCGCCATCGATTCGTGGGTCGATCCGTATCGTCGCCCACGCTTCGTCAAGGTTAATTTCACCTTGATCTAGCACCCGCGCTGACTGCAGTCGGTAACCAGAAAATGCTGGTCGGTTTAGTAACCCTGAAATTTCCTCGAATGAATAGCCGTAGTCAGCATAGACAAAACTGTGGCAGTGGCCACCAAGGTATTGAACTGGGTGGCCGTCCGTCCCACACGACGGGTAATACAGAGAGCCATTGAGAAGTTCTCGCCAAGGTATCAAACGGTCAGTTGATCCAGATGCCAACCACTCAGGCAGAGGCTTCTCGTCCGACTCCTCCAGCATCAGATCACGCCCCTAGGGTATTCCCATTGCGAACCGCGAGCCTGATAACCTTTTCAACGGGCTCGGTTTCCTTCTGGGCACCATCTGATTCAACTTTGCGGTAGGTTGTTACTTTCCCTTCGGCATCCTGCGTGACGATTTGCTCCCGCGAAATGGACAACACAACATCGTCCATATCTTCATCAGAAGGGAATGGCATGTCAGATTCCTCAACATCCCAGAGCAGTTTGTTGCCCTCAACAGCCCATCGACCGCTGTAATGCCAGGTGTCCATGCCTTCGCATTTCCCCTCGGCAAAATATGAACCGTTGGCGTCAAATACCGTGATCTCATCCATTTCAGGGTCCGTGGTACGGGTAGCCCACTTGCCAGGGATCAGCGTGACATCGAAATCCGGATTCTTTGCCACCGGCTGATCGGGAGACAATCGCCGCTTACTCAGGGCGCTCTGGCCAGGCTTGTAATCGACGCCGTTCTCTTTGAGGAAGTCCAGGGCACGTTCATCCTCATTCTCGGCAGCCTTCTTCAGCCATTTAAGTGCTGCAATCCAATCACGTTTGACCCCAACGCCCTCAGAGTGCATTACGCCAAGGAGGCCCTGTGCCCTTGGGTGATCCTGATTGGCGGCTTCCAATAACCATTTGGCACCAGCAGATGGATCCGCCTCTACTCCGTAACCAAAAACGAACATCTCGCCAATAATCGTCTGTGCCTCAGCATCGCCCTGGTCAGCCGCCAGACTGGCCCATCGTCCGGCTTCTGAATAGTTGCGCTCGACATCCATTGCATAAAAGTAGATCTCAGCCAGGCGACACTGACTCCTAAAGTAACCAGCCTTGGCTGATTTCACCAGCCATTCACGAGCTTTGACGGGATCTTTGGGGGTTCCACGCCCCCATAGATAGCATTCCGCCAATACCCACTGCCCAGCAGCATCACCTTGCAAGGCAGACATTTGCGACCACTTGAAGGCGTCATCTTCACTTTTCTCGACGCCGTTACCGGTCGTATAGAGAAACCCAAGCATCCCTTGCGCAAAGGCATGGCCGTGCTCGGCTGCCTTTTTGCACCAAGCAACAGCTTCCGCCTTGTTGGCTTCTACTCCCGCCCCCTGGAGTAAGAGTTCAGCGAGCTTTGACTCCCCATCTGGGTTTCCTGCCTCAGCCGCTCGCTGGTACCAACGAAATCCTTCCTCGGGATTTTTAATGACACCAATCCCGTGCAGGAATGTTGCCCCGAGACTCATCATGGCCTCTGTACTGCCGTTTTCAGCGGCCGTAGTCAGCCAACGTATCCCTTCGGTTCCATCGCGTGGTATTCCTTCACCTCTGAGATAGAACCTGCCAAGGTATTCCTGAGCTTGCGTATGCCCGGATTCAGCTGCCACGCGATACCACTTGATGGCCTGCTTGGGATTCTTCTCAGTGCCTTTCCCGACCTCGTGCATCCAGCCATAGAAGAATGCAGCCTCGTCATCGCCAGCTTCAGATCCCTTCCGGTAACACTCCAAGGCAAGTTCTTCGTCAATATCTACGCCATCGCCGCGCAGGTATATTCGCCCCAGGATGGCTGCTGCCTGTCGGTTACCAAGCCTCCATGCTTCTTCAAAGAGCGACCTGGCACTTTGTGGATTTCGGCCGTCCCCAATGCTTTTCAGATCCAGGAGCCCCAGCAAAATCATGCATCCGGTGATGCCATGCTCTTTGCCGAGTTCGTACCACGATCGGGCCTTTTGAAGATCACGAGGACCGGCAATGCCATCCTCGAAGATTCGACCTGACCACTCAGCGACATAGCGGCAATCTGCGTTAAAGGCTTGTTCCAGAAGTTCGATGCCTCTGTCTGCGTCTTTCGGTCCCTTTTCTCCACTGACGAGGTAACGCCCAAGCGTCGAGAGATAGATCGGATCACTCTCTGCGGCCTTTTCCAGCCACTTGAATCCTTCCTCGGTGTTCTGAGGCAAGCCGTCTCCATCGAAGTAAAGCTCAGCAAGCATTGCCCCTGCATTGAAATGCCCCTCATCAAAGGCCTGCTTGACCAGTGTCAGTCCCCCTTCAGGATCAGCATCGCATCCTTCACCCCTGATCAACATCCTTCCCAGATAAGTAGTGGCAAGTGACTCTCCCTTGTCCGATGCTCGCCGGAGAAGATCCATTCCCTTGCCAAGATCTTTTTCAATGCCGTCACCGGCAAGGTACATTAGCCCGAGATTGCAGCACGCACGGAGTTCCTCAGCCTCAATCGCCTTTTCATACCATCGCACTGCCGTGCGATCATTTTCTTCGACACCAGTTCCATTGGCGTAGAACTTGCCCATGTGAAACAGCGCAGTGGGGTCACCACCTTCGGCCAAGGATCTGATTTTCTCGATAGCCATGTGGAAACGCCGCGTCTCGCGGGTTGGGCCATTGGCAAGTTTCCGGGCCTTTTCTTTGGCTTCATCAAGATGACCTGCCCCCTCGGGCTTATGCCTGATATAGGCAGCAAAGTCTCCAGCGAAATCGCTTTCAGAGATGACTGACCAGATGATCTCGTCAATTTGTCGATCGTCATACTGAATCATGTTGATACCTTTGCCTTTCAGTCAGTTGATACCAAGTAGCCTGGCCTGATCCAAGAACGTGGACTCAGCGTCTGCCGGCGTAGAGGGTATTTCTGGCAGACCCCGGATCGGGAATCGGCTAGGGACTGGCTGTACGAAACAAGTTAGCCATATCCTCAGACAATGCAGTGAATCGTATCTCCTGCAAGTAATGAAGTCTGGGCAAAACCTGCTTCGCTGCCTTCACCAGGATAGGCACGGCTTCGTTGTGAGGATAGGCATACACCCCCATCGATATAGCCGGAACCGCAACATGAGTGAGCTTTTCTCGATCAGCGACCAGCAGAGTGTTTGTCATTGCCTGGAAAAGATGCTTTGCAGGTTCTGGGTCGAACAGATACTTCGGTCCCCGCGTGTGAATAACTGTGCGCTGATGTAGCCGAAATCCTGGTGTAGCGATTGCTCCACCCAAAGGTAAAGGAGAAAGTTTGTGGCTATGCGCCTCAAGTTCAGGCCCTGCGGCTGCGTGGATTACGCCGCACACTCCTGACCCCGCTCTGAGATTTTCGTTGGCGGAATTGACTAGCCCATCGCAGTCCAACTGATCAAGAATGCTGCCCTCGACGATCGATATTCTCGGCGGCTCAGGATGCTTTGACCTGTGCTCGGCGGTTGCATAGAGATCGGTCAGGACTGCCTGAATGTCTTCCGGTAGCTTGAGCCAGGCAAGCCGCGCCATCCTCTCGGGGATGCCGAACAATGCCTCAGCCACGCCACCGGCAATCGCAGCAATGGTGTCGCTGTCTCCCCCGATGGAGATGGAATTCCTGATTGCGTCCTCGAAACTTTCTGCTTCCAGCGCACAGGTAAGTGCCTGTGGCACCGTGTCCTGAGCGCGCTCGTTGTACCGATAGGACGGTCGTATCTCGTCTACGCTCTGCGAGAGGTCATATCCAAACAGATCGACAATTTCCTGACGTATTGTCGACGCTGGCTTTCCGGAGCGAGCCAGGAAGATCGCTACAGCGGTCGCCCGCGCTCCCTTCATTCCTTCTGGGTGGTTATGGGTCACCTCGGTGACACGGTCGGACAGCCAGAGGGCTTCGTCGATTGATCTGGCCAGAAAGCCGGCTGGCGAGACACGCATCCCTGCACCATTTCCGAAGCTGTTGTAGGGCCCCTCATCATCGCTGCCCAGCCATTGAGCGAACCGCATCCCCCAGCCACCATTCTTCCAGTATCTACGCCCCCATTCCCTGAGCGATACAGCTGGATCGATGTGACGGGTCAGGGATTCCGCCACCGCCGCTGTGCATACTGAATCGTCGGTGAAGAAGCATTCAGGATGGAAGAAGGGATCAAAATCCTTGGCACGGTAGTTGTTGAACTCATAAACCGAGCCAACGATGTCGCCGATGATCGCTCCGAGCATATCAACGACCCCAGATTAATTCGAGAAATGCAGGTAAGGCTTCTGCTGCTTTTCCCTGGATAAATAAATCGGCCTCATTGGAAAAATGGGTCGGCTCTGGATTGATCTCGACAACAACCGCCCGTTCCGACTTAGCACGGAAGGGAATGCTTGCTGCAGGTTGAACCTCCAGCGAACTACCAATGCAGATCATCAGATCGCACGTGTCAGCAATCCTCATCGCCCCTTCGAGGATGTTGATGTCCAGTGGCTCGCCGAACCAAACAATATCGGGTCGAAGCAGGCAGCCACATCCAGGGCAACGTGGTACCGGGCCGGCTTCGAGCGTAATGGCAGCCAAGTCCTCCTTCGTTGCATAGGGATCGCAATGCTCATGTACTGCATAACCGTCGCAGACATGGCAGATCACCTGGGACACATTCGGGTCGGGGATTTCTTCCGGATCGACGAAGGCCTTCAGCCGGAACAGACTGCCATGAAGTTCCAGAACGTCTTTGCTGCCTGCCTTTTGGTGAAGGTTATCGATGTTCTGAGTAATCACAGTCACTTCGGGTACAAGCGACTGAAGCCCAGCAACGGCTTTATGACCGGGATTTGGGTCTGCGTTGCGCACAAACTCTGCACGATGAACGTACCAGTCCCAAACCAGTTGAGGGTTTCTGCTAAATGCCTCAGTACTCGCCACCTCCTGCGGGTTGAACTTGGCCCATAGGCCGGTCTGCGCATCGCGGAAGGTGGGAATGCCGCTTTCTGCCGACATTCCCGCTCCCGTGAAAACGGCTACCTTCTGGCAAGAGCGAAGTTTCTCGATGAGATCAGGACGAATCATTCCGTTATCCAATACAGGGAACTTTCTACCATGCGAAGTTGATCAGTCATGCGACTAGCTGTTGTCGTCAGGACGATTCTCGAACTGAGCCTTGCCCTGCGCCTTCTTACGTCGTAAATAACTCGCCGAAGAACCTTCCATGGCCATGCTGGCCAGCATCTCTTCCTTGGCTGAAAGCCTGCGGCTCATCTTGCCGGATGAATACAACGCCTCTTTGCGGAAACGTGCTGAATCCATAGCCTTCGCCAATTCGGCCATTTCTGCGAGCACTTCCATCACCCATGGATGACCAGCAAAGCGTTTTTGTGCCTCGGCGATCATTTTCTGAATAGCCGCCCAGTCCCCGTACTCAGCAGCAGCACGGGCTTGCTCAAGGAACTTGCCTGCTTCCAGCTCTGTGCGCCGAGACAGAACCAACGGATCTTCCACCAGAGCTTCCCAAGCTTGTGGGGACATCGCTTTGAGCGCCAACGTCGCATCCTGGAATGCGATTGGGGCTCCATCGATCGTACTCGCTGAGATGGCTGCTTGAAGAATCTGATTGCCAGACTCCAAGGCCAATCCAGCGGGGATTTCCAGTTCAATCAGCGCCCATGCTTCTGCACCCCAGGGAATGTCTGGCAGGCTGATTAACGGGAACCCATCACGCTCTTCGACCGGATAATCGTTGATGAGAGTGATCTTCACGCCCTCTGGGGCCGCCAGTGACAGTCGAACATGACGCGCGTAGAGGTTGGCGATCAGGTCGAACTCCTCGGCAAATGGCTCAAACAGGTCGGCTGCCGTATCGCCGTAGTAATGATTTCCGGCACCTCGCTTGCCCATCTCAACCATTAGCTGCTCATTGAAGTCACGCCCAAGACCATAGGTGGAGGTCGTTACGCCCTTGGCCACGGCAGCGGCGCAGAAATTGGCGATCGCCTCGGTTTCTGTGGTTTCACCTTCATTGGCGTTTCCGTCCGAGAGGAGAATCACTCGGGCAAGTGCTGCCTCAGAGCACATAGGAAGCAGGGATTCCATTCCGGCTTTCCAACCACCGTAGAGATTCGTATTGCCACCAGGGCGAATTTGGGCGAGTGCGCGATGAAGATGCTTGCGATCTCCGACCAATGTTGTCTCTGCAAGGATCCGAATGTTGTTGTCGAAAGCTACCAGCGAAGCCAGATCCTTGGAATCCAACTGATCTACGATGTACTTGGCGCATCGGACAGCCTCGATGAGTGGTTCGCCGGACATCGAGCCTGAACGATCAATGACCAACGACAGGTGGTACGGCTTGCGCTCGATCTTTTTGGCGGGATCGGGATCAGGGGCCTGGACCCGGATCAGAACGGGCAGTTTCTGCCCCATGCCCTGGATCAGGGCTGGCTTCAGCGGGGTGATCAGGACTTGCGGCTCGGTGTTGGTCATCGTGTCTCCCTTTCGGCCGGCGTGAATGCCGGTGCATGGAAGACAAGATACGGGGTGGCAGGCTCACCAAGTGAGCATGGCGGAAAGCCTTGCGGCACAAGGCCTTTGGTCAGTTTCCGCTAATTGACTTTTCAGCAACCAACAACTTATCCGTCACATCCACCACTCCCGGATAGGACCATACGCCGTCTTCTAGGTGGAAAATCCATGCGTTAGTGTGATCTCTGTACGCGGAATGTTCAGCCACGACTGTCCGAGGTACAAGGCACCCCTTCCAGACTGAAAAGTCCTCACGAAACAGTATCCCTGCGAGAAAATCAAAGTGCCCCTTGTCAAGCGCTCTAAGGGCGCTGAGTTGCCTAGATCCATTGTGCGCAGTAATCCGACGCGCCTTAACCTCATACTTCACACCATTTGCTGAAACAGCGTCATGCCCCTTAGTCGACTTGCTAGTTCTTGTTAAATCCAAGGCTTTTTCAAATAACAATTCGCCATAGTCCGCAATTGGGTTGTTGGTGCTGCGAATAATCGATCGATCCCGCAGTTCAATTAGTATTTCGCCATAAAGCCTGAACAACTCTTTCGGGGTTTTGTTTGTCAGATTCAATCTAGGTCATCCTTCAATATTTTGCTGCGGCATCCCGCAACCGAGTCTTAACGGCATCTCGAAGGCTTTCGGGTTCTAACACTTCCACGTCCGGGCCGTACTTCAAGATATCCATCACCAACTCGCCGTCGCCACTGTATGGAATCTCCAGAACGTAACTGCCATCAGGTTCGAAGCGCGATTTCTGATCGACATGCCAAGTCTCATGAGCCGTCCAGCGTGCCTGCCAAGGGCTAAATTTTAGAACCGCCCACTGAACCTCACGACCGGCGTAAATCCCATAACCGGCCGCAAGCACAGCATTCAATTCCTCATCAGAAACGTCCTGCGCGGGCATTTCAAGGACCGTTGCTCCCCGAATTGCATCGACAGAGAACGTTCTGATCGCCTTTCGAAGATGACACCATGTATCGAGGTACCAGTTTTCCTTGTACCGAACCATTCGCTGAGGCGACACATCGCGACTTCGGATCGTATCTAACTCGCGATCATAGTGTTCAATTCGCAATCGTTTCCTGGTCAAAGTTGCATTGGCACATGCTTCGAAATGCTCTAACTGCAGCCTGCGAGGCGTTGCAGGCAACAACAGGATTCGCTTTCGAATCTCGTCCGGCGCATGGCTTGATTTACCGAGCAGCTGCTCCATGCGCTTTTTCAGAGGAGCAATGTGTGGCCCAAGGAGTCCGGGCTGAATGGACTCCAACAGACCCTCGATGGCCAGCAAGGCATTAATTTCCGACTCGTTGAACCACAGCCCAGGAAGTTCGTGCATACCTTTAAGGGTTGCCTGCTTGTCTAGCCGATAGCCCCCCAGGTCCGTGTCATACACAACCGGGGCGTTCATCTGGCTACGCAGAAACTCGATGTCGCGGGTGAGCGTCGCCCTGGCGACCTCAAGTGTGCTCTGTAACTCCTTTCGCGTAATGAAACGCCGGTTTTGCAACAGGTTATGCAATTTGTAGATTCGATCAGCTTTTTTCATCTTCTTGTTCCCGCTCGATATTCTTGGCGCCTTCTCCTCCGAGCTACAAACGACAAAAAGCCCCGATCCGGCAGCAGCGAGCATACCGGATCGGGGCTTTCCATGCGAACGAGATACTTCAGACTGCAATCGGCAAATGTTCCCAATGTGTGGTGTACAGGGGCGACATTTTCTCCCGTCGCATCGACCAGGACTTTTCTACTCCCGTCGCTGCCGACCGCAACGTGCCTCTGCCCCATATGGCATTGACCCGATCCATGACCGCCATCAACCGCTCATTGTTGCGGTGGGTACCAAACAGCGATGCCTGCTGATTCGCTGAATCCATCAAATTCATCAGCATGATGCCTGCCTTCTGGTACGCATACCCGGGGCGATAGATGCGCTTCAGTCCCCATAACGCCGCCTGAGTTAGCCTCAAGGTGTCATCCGTAGCTTCCGGCAGCGGGATGGTTAGCCCCTTGCTGTACTGCTGGACATTCTCCTTGTGCGGGTTGGTACGGACATAGACCTGAATCATGCCGGCTACGGAACCTTGGCCGCGCAGTTTCTCGGCCGCTATCGCCACATAACTGGCCACGGCCTCTTTCAGTGGCTCGAGGCCATAAACGTAGTTACCGAATGACCGCGATGACATGATTTGCTGCTTGGCCGGTGCCACACCCGGTTGCCGCGAACGATCAACAACCAACAGATCACCATCGTTGATGCCGAAGCCCACCATCGAATTGCCTTGGACCCGAACGAAGAAGGTTGCTTCTTCGTGCTCGACCAGGTGCTCATCCAGGCTGAGCCGGGTCTCGACGTAGTCGGTCGCCGGTGAGGGAAACCCGGCCGGGACCGGCTGCGCCAGCAACGGGCACCCCGGTACATAGACCACTCCCGTTTCGGGAAACACCGGGCCACCGTGTCCGGCTGGCTGGCCACGGGGTGCAAGAACGCCGCAGGCCATGATCAGTGCCGATAACGTCGGATGAGGCCGACCAGGACGCCGAAGATTTCCAGCTTGTCCTTTGGGCGGATCACCTGGTAAGCAGGATTGTGTGGCTTGAGCACTTTCTGACCGCGCTCAGTCGCCAACTCTTTCAGCGTGTAGTCGTTGTCGACGATGGCAACGACAAACTCGCCATCCTTGGCCTGGGTCGTTCGTTCAACGACGGCCAGATCCCCGTCGTTGATGCCGGCCTCGCTCATCGAGTCGCCCTTGACCGGAATCAGCACGGTCTGACCAGGATCACGTACAACATACTCGTCGATCAGGAAGGGTGCAGCGGGAACGGCATCGACCGACACGGGATTGCCAGCCTGGACGCTGGCTTCAACCAGCGGACGCTCGAAGAAGCGCGGACCTGGCACCCATGCGTCGTCATCCGGTGTGCGGGTCACAAACCCCTCACCGGCAAGGCGTTCGATGAACTTCTTGGCCGCCGGTGTCGAAAACCCCATCAACTCTCCGACGCGCGCCAGCGAAGGAATCCGCCGCGTCTCGGTGTAGTACCGGCGCAGTTTGGCGAGGTGTTCAATGTCGCGGTTTGGAGAGCTCATGATGCACGGCCTTGGGTTTATAGCTATTAACCATGCTAGTTAATAAAAATAAACCTGTCAACGCGATCTGGTCTTTGATCTCGAATCAACGGGTTGCGTCTCGTAGGCGGCAAACACCTCGCCGACGCGCTTGATGAAACTGACGGCGAGCGGGCAAATGAGGATGTAGATGATCAGATCGGTTGGCATGGCATTCCTCCTGTGTAAAGGTAATGTCATGATCAGTACAGAAAGGCTCATTGGCTGAGCCTTTCAATAAGTAAGCTCAAAAATGTCTGAATGAGAATTCGGTTAGCATTCCCTGAAACTACTGGAGGTTGTGCCATGACTTTGTGGAAAGTCCATTGCGAAGAAAGTCGCTATCCCGGGATGTGGCAGCGCTGGTATATGAACCAGTGCGTAGGTGTCGGTTGGCATCCGAGCGAGGGCTATTCCTATTCCTGTGAAAACGCCAAAGATGCGCCTTACCGGGTAGGTTGGAGTAAGTGCCGTAACCAACTGAAGAAGATGGTTGTAGGTGACAACTTGGTGGTAACCCTAGCAGACAGCCGTATTGCGCGAATCGGTCAGATAACAGGCTTCTCTCTCGAAGATGGACAATGGGACCCACTAGTACCTCCTAGCAAATCATTGCCAAACGGTGAAATTGGGCGTCGAGTGCTTGTTCGTTGGCGCCTAGACATTGGACCTGATGACCGAGACTTGGTTGTTTCACTTCCGGAAGGCCAACGACTATCGACAAGCGAATTCCTGCCTACGATTGCCGAAATAAAATCGCGCCAGATAGACGATCTCGTTACGGCTATGAATGATCAGAGCAACTGGGTCAATCTCTTAGGGCATTTCGGATATGAGAAGGCATTGTCAGATTACATCGCAGCGTATCCATACCGACTGGAAGATGGGCTTCTTCGACATCCGAGCGACAAAGTACGCGAACGGGTTTTCGATGACAGGAGGCGCCTTGATGTTCTGCTCGTCGACCGTGAAGGAAGGTCCGTCATCGTCGAATGCAAACAACAATCACCGACAAAAGAAGATTGCGATCAACTCTGTCATTACCTAGCAAAGCTCAAGGAAGAAACCGGCTCAGATGCCAGAGGGATATTGGTACATGGTGGATCTGCAAAACTGCGGACTGACATTTCCACCTATGCGAAGCAACAATCTATTGAGATCGTCAGATATTCTCTAGACGTTGATTTCACGCCTTGTGCATAGACAAGTTTGATCCGATCCAATGAGTGATCTTTCCCTACTTGTAGAACAGTTTATTTGTGTCGCCAGAGACAATAGGATCGACATCTACAACGAGTTCGATACTGCACCGACATGATGCAGAAACCCAAAACACATGCCAACACAAACTCGTCCCTGACTGCCCGGAAACCCACGCCAGATGGGCGATTGAAAACCTGTACCGAGTACCCCGTAGTCAACAGGTTTCGAGAAAAACGGCCTGTAAGAGAGCAGAAAGCGAAGAACGCGGGGTAGCGAGGTCAACAGGTACAAACGAAAAACCCCGCAGGGCGCAGGGCTCGGCGGGGTCATCGTCCAGTCAGAGACTGGTTTTGCCAATGTTATTGGCGGAAAGGGGGTCTGTAGAACCATGTTCCGTAGAACTCCGAGTTGTTCCGTAAATGCCTGAATAAAAACATGGTGATATAAATTTATATTCCGCAGAATTCCGCAAAGCTACCCCACAATCTGCTATTATCTGTGGGGTAGTTTGTGGGGTAGCTTCGTTGGGGTAGCTTGTGGGGTAGAGCATGGCAAAGAGCATAAATCGGTTGACTGCGGCGCTGGTTAAAAGTCTGGCATTGCCGGGCTATTACGCAGACGGCAACGGGCTGTATCTGCAAGTTTCAAAGACTGGCAGCAAGTCCTGGATATTCATGTTTTCCATTGCCGGTAAGCGTCACGACATGGGGCTAGGCTCTCTCCGTGATGTGAGCTTGGCAGAGGCCCGCGTCAAGGCCGCAGAGGGGCGCAAGGCCGTCCTGGACGGGCGCAATCCGATTGGTGAGCGTAGCCATGCCAAGGCGCTGGCACAAGCAAAGTCCCTGACCTTCGCTGAATGTGCGGCGGCATACATCGAGGCGCACCGACCAAGCTGGAAAAACGCCAAGCACGGGGCGCAATGGGAAAGCACCTTGGCGACCTACTGCGGGCCGATCTTTGGAGCTTTGCCCGTGGCCGAGGTGAACACCCCGCTGGTAATGCGGGCGCTGCAACCGATCTGGGAGACAAAGACCGAAACCGCAACCCGCTTGCGTGGCCGTATCGAAAGCGTTTTGGATTGGGCGACCGTTTCAGGCTACCGGCAAGGCGAGAACCCGGCACGATGGAAAGGCCACCTTGATAACCTTCTCGCCAAGATCAGCAAGAGCCGGCGCACCGCCCATCACCCCGCGCTGCCGTGGCCTGACCTGGGGCAATTCATGCCTGCACTACGCCAGCAAGGGGGTGTTGCAGCCAAGGCGTTGGAGCTTGCAATCCTGACCGCCTGCCGATCGGGTGAGGTAAGAGGTGCGACTTGGGCAGAAATCGACCTTGAGGCCGCACTATGGACAATCCCTGCCGAGCGCATGAAGGCCGGGCGCGAACATCGCGTGCCACTCTCCCCGCAAGCACTGGGACTGCTACGCGCCCTGCCGCGCTTCGAGGGGTGCGAGCTGGTCTTTCCTGGCCCGTCAGGAAAGGTGCTTTCAGATATGAGCCTGACCGCTGTTTTGCGGCGCATGGGCCGAGGCGACATCACCGTGCATGGGTTTAGGTCAACCTTCCGCGACTGGAGCGCCGAGACTACACATTATCCGCGTGAGGTCTGCGAACACGCGCTGGCGCATGGCCTGCCCGACAAGGTGGAGGCCGCTTATATGCGGAGCGACCTATTGAACAAGCGCAAAGAACTGATGACTGACTGGGGGGCGCTATGCGGCGAATGAAGACATTCAAACGGGCCATTGGGCGGGACGGAAAATATGATTCATTGACCGCTATTCGGACAAAAACAATCACATCGGCTGACGGCTGGCAGGCTGTCCATGCCTTCCTTGAGTTGCACCAACACGATGACATCGAGGCGGCGGAGGTCATGGCCTGTAGCATCCTTGAAGCGCATGGCCTGCCCGCAACACTTGTCCATGACGGCGAACTGATAACCGAGATCGTCAAAGGGCGAGAACTCACCCCTGCTTGGCACGCAGCACAAATCCTTTTCTACGCGCACGCCACCCGGCAGCACATCCAGACCGGCAATGCCAAGGATGCCGTGTGGACAGCCATGCGGCTACAGAACCAAATCGCGCAATTGATCATCCGCGACATCGAGTTGGACTATCGCATCGGGGCCGCACTTCGCAGCAAGGCCGCAAACGGGCGCAAATACTCAGAGGCCGAAGTTTCCGAGTGGGAGCGCATCCATGCCGAGCTTGTTGCAAGCGGCAAAAGTGAGCGAAATATCGCGGAGATCATCGCCCGGCGCATGGGCTACGAGCCGAAGGCCGCAGATTCAATCAGAAAGCACTTTCGGAAATAACGGGGAAAACCCTGTTTTCCCCATTTGGGGATGATTATCTTGCTGTTCACCGTAACTTTACGGGTACCGGAGAACAGCAATGGAACAGAGCAAGATCATCCGCCGGCGAGAGTTGGAAGCCCTTATTGGCCTGAAGACATCGGCCATTTATGCAAAACTGAAACCTAACCCCAAACGGCCCCAGGAGTTTGATCCCACATTCCCGCGCCCGGTAAAACTTGGGGTGCGTGCAGTTGGCTGGCGACTGGCCGAGGTTGAGGCATGGATTGACTCAAGGGGCGCGTGATGACCGCCCAAAAGAAAACCCCCGGATGTGGCGACATCACGGGGGCGGATAACAACAAGCACTGCGCGAGAAATTCTAGCAAATTCAATCTGTTAGTCAAGTCAACCATTGGCTGGCTGGTACTCACGGCGACGATCTGTTGCATCAATGCCGCGCTTATCGTGATGGCCCTGGGCGAGGTGCAACCATGACCGCATCCGCCTTGCTTTCACGGCTGGATAGGGTCAAGCCCACCGGCCAAAACCGCTGGATTGCCCGTTGCCCGGCACACGATGACAAAAACCCAAGTTTGGCCATCCGTGAAACAGAGGATGGCCGCGTCCTGGTGCATTGCTTCGCTGGCTGTTCCGCCGGCGAGATCGTTTCGGCAGCCGGGCTGGAGCTGTCCGACCTGTTTCCACCGCGCCCCCTGAGCGATGGCCGACCGCCTGAGCGCCGTCCGTTTAGCGCGGCTGATGCGTTGCGCTGTCTGAATTTTGAGGCACACATCGTCCACCAGACCGCACTATTTCTGGCATCCGGGCAAACCCTGACTGAGGCCCACATCGAGCGCCTGGCGCTGGCCGTTGAGCGCATCGAATCTGCCCTGGGGGTGGCGCTATGAACCCGTTACAGGAGCTTGATCAGTCGTTGGCCCGGATAGATGCCGCCCGCCACAGAAAAACCCGCCTAATCCCTGCTGAATACTCAACGGAGACCGCTGATACAGGCGTTTTTTTAGGGGCCGGAATGCCAGAGTACCAACCCGACCAAAAAAACGCGCCGTTTAATGGCTTTGTCCGCGAGGTGCAGTTGATTCGCGGCTGCGATCTGGCCCCTGAGCCTATCGAATGGCTGTGGAATGGCTGGTTGGCGGCTGGCAAGATGCACATCCTTGGCGGCGCACCAGGAACCGGCAAAACGACCATTGCCATGGCCCTGGCCGCGACTGTTACGACCGGCGGGCATTGGCCGGATGGCACCCGATCCGTGGCCGGCAATGTCGTTATTTGGAGTGGCGAGGATGACCCGGCGGATACCCTGATTCCCCGGCTGTTGCTGTCCGGCGCTGACCTTGCCCGCGTGTATTTCGTCACCGATGTGATGGACGGCAACGAGCGGCGATCCTTCGATCCAGCCCGCGACATGGAACCGCTGCGGCGCAAGCTGGCCGAAATCGGTGGCGCAAAGCTGTTGATCGTCGATCCAATCGTTTCGGCTGTCGCGGGTGATTCCCATAAAAACTCCGAGGTGCGGCGCTCACTGCAACCCTTGGCTGACCTGGCCGCTTCGATGCGTTGCGCCCTGTTGGGTATCACGCACCTATCCAAAGGCACTGCCGGGCGTGACCCCGTGGAGCGACTGACTGGAAGCCTGGCTTTCGGTGCGCTTGCCCGTGTCGTACTGGTGGCAGCGAAGCACCAAGAGGAAGGCGAGGATGGGCGCACCGCACGGCTATTTTGCCGAGCTAAGTCCAATATCGGGCCGGATGACGGCGGCTTTGTGTACGACTTGCACCAGGACGAATTGCAGGCACATCCGGGCGTTTTTGCATCGGCTGTACTGTGGGGCGATGCCGTGGAAGGTGCTGCGCGTGAGCTGCTGGCGGTGGCGGATGCACCTGGAGACGATGGCGAGGGCAACAGTCTGTCCGATGCGAGGCGATTCCTGGCCGACCTTCTGGAAGATGGACCTCTCCGTGCAGGAGAGATTTTCAAGGATGCGGATCAAGCCGGATATTC
>SXGS01175756.1_pt1 | contig 15411 bp, 7 predicted proteins | sample 3174681 | NCBI WGS metagenome assembly SXGS01 (sample SAMN11356861, study PRJNA531348) | freshwater metagenome | isolation source: freshwater sample F1-80 | place: China: Fuxian Lake, Yuxi | collected 2017-12-25 | reverse complement strand
CGCCCCGCTACCGTTCGGGAGCGGCCTGGGTTGGCCGCTCCCTCACGGTCGCGGTACGGCAATCCTCTCTCCAGTGGCCGCGTGGGGTATAGCGTCGGACCAGGCCAGGGATCGCCAACTCATTTCTTTTCTTTGGCCCACTGCTTCATCAGCTCGATGTTCTTCTCGATCGCCGGGTTTCCCTTGCCGAGGTAGGCGGCCATATCGCTGTCGTACATGGCGGCGGACTCGGGTTCATGGTCTTTGGCTTGCGCCATCCAGCCGTCGAGGCGTGTTCGCAGCAGTTCCAGAGTCTCACGCTGCGCGGGATCGGCGGCGAGGTTTCGCACCTGCCAGCGATCCGTCGTCCATTCATAAAGTTCTTCGGTGGGTCGAGCGGGGCTGAAGAGCAGCGTTTCGCTGAGCGCATCGAGTTTGCCCGCGTCGTGCAGCGAGCGGAGCGTCTGGACGACCGACTTGCCGTCTTTGTAGGCGTTGGGCTGCAAGTGCGGGCGTTGCGGATGGAAATTGCGGATATAGAGAAACCGATCCGTGCGGACGCTGCGAATCCGTTCGACGGTCTCATCACAGCGGTCGCGGGCCGCGAAGACGGCGTCGCGCGGTCGATCGTCCTTCGCGAATAGATCGCGGCCCTGCATGGATGACGGTATCGAAATGCCCGCAGCGGCGAGCGAGGTGGCGGCCATGTCAATGTGCTCGATCAGGTCGTCACGCACTTGCCCCCTCGCGATGCCCGGCCCGCGCACGACGATTGGGATGTGCGTCCCTTCGTCATAGAGAAACTGCTTGCCGCGCGCGTGACTGATGCCGTGGTCGGTCATGAAGATGATCAACGTCTGATCTAGCAGGCCCTCGCGTTCCAGTCGTGCGATGACCTCGCCGACATGCTGGTCAGTGAAGCGCACAGCATCGAGATACGCGGCCCAGTCGCGCAACAGCACCGGGTCGCGCGGGCAATACGGCGGCAGCGTGACGGACTCTGGATCAGTGGAACTCCCGAACTCCCGCTGTGCGCGAGCCAGCAGCGATTTGGCATTCTCGTCGTTGCCGCCGCGCAGCTTGCCTCCCGCGAGTTGCACCTGCATGAAGAACGGTTGCTCCGGCTTGCGTCCCGACCAATCGCTGGAGTCGTAGATGCTCGCGTCCCATTCAAAGTTGTAGTCGGTCTTGCCGAGACCAGCCCCACCGCGCTTGCCCTTCTTGCCGACAGAACCGGCGGGCAATCCGTTGCCGATGCAGGTGTAGTAACCCGCTTTCTGAAACAGCGCGGGGATCGGAGTCACGCCCTCCGGCAGATGAATCTTCAGGGCACCTCGGCCGCTGCGATGGTGCTGTGCGCCGATGCTTGTCTGATACATGCCGGTGATCATCGCCGAGCGACACGGTGAGCAAACCGGCGCGGTGGTGAATGCCCGCGTAAACCGGATTCCCTCGCGCGCGAGCCGATCCACATGCGGTGTCTGAATGGTCTTCTCGCCATAGCACGAGAAGTTCGCCGACATGTCATCCACCACGAACCACAGGATGTTGGGCTTTGCAGCCGGCTCGGCGGAGCGGGCTGGCGTAATCGCTGCGATCGCGATCAGAAAACCGATGCAGACTGTTTTCATAGTTCAACTCGCATTTAGCACTACTGCGCACTTTCGTAGCCGCGTTCGCCAGAACGCGGGTTCCGAAATGACCGCATTCTGGCGAATGCGGCTACGACGTGCGCAGTAATATCGGGAAGGTTCCTTGTTTGGACGCGGATTTTTCTGTCGCACATTTTTCTGTTCAATCAAAACTGCGTTTACAGAAAGATCTCGGACAGAAAGATGGCTGCAACGACCGAGGCCCGCACTCTTGTTGGCTCACTCTTCGTTCAATTCCGTCGCGTTGCTGTCTGGAACGTGCTAGATTCGTCCGTAGATCCTGGTCTTGATCCCTGACTCCAGCGAAGCCCACATGTTCTCCTTAGATCACGACTTCCGCGTTCGATTCTTGCGGCCCAATTGGCTTCTGACGATGGTGGGGCTGATCGGCTTGGCGATCGCTTGGCAACCAGCCTGTGCCGACGAGCGGCCGGTGAGCTTCATCAACGATGTCATGCCGGTTTTCACCAAGGCTGGCTGCAACGTCGGTGTCTGTCATGCGAAGGCCGGGGGCGGTCAAAAAGGATTTCAGTTGTCCCTGCTGGGATTCGAGCCGCTGGAGGATTTCGACGCATTGGTTCGAGAAGGTCGCAATCGGCGATTGTTCCTTGGCTCACCCGATCAAAGCCTGCTGCTCTTGAAAGCCTCCGGTCAGATGCCGCACGGTGGCGGAGTCCGCTTGCCTGCGTCGTCGGAAGGCTACGCGCTGCTCCGCGAATGGATTCGCCAGGGAGCGACGCTCGATCGCGAGTCGGTTCCGAAGCTGTTGTCGTTTGATGTTCAGCCGCCTCGTGGTTCGATCAAGCGAGGTGGCGAACAACAACTCCAAGCGATCGCGAAGTACTCGGACGGCAGCGTTCGCGATGTCACGAACATGGCGCTCTACGAGGCCAACGACAAAGCGATGGCCGACGTGAGTGAGCGCGGGTTGGTGAAGATTTCCGATATCGTTGGCAACGTCGCGGTGATGGTGCGGTATCAAGGAAAGGTTTCGGTTTACAGCGCGTCGGTGCCGCTGGGTGCGCCGGTCGAGAATCTGCCGTCGTCAAAGAACTTTGTGGACGAGCATGTCTTCGCGAACCTCAAGGCGCTCGGCATCCCACCGTCAGTCCTCTGCGATGACGCGACGTTTCTGCGCCGCGTGATGCTCGACATCGGCGGGCGGTTGCCAACCGAAGAAGAGTCGGCCGCGTTTCTCGCCAGCAAAGACGAAGGCAAGCGAGACAAAATCATTGACGACTTGCTCCGCAGTCCCGATTACGCCGACTTCTTCGCGAACAAGTGGACGGCGTTGCTCAAGAATCGCCGCGATGATGAGAGCGATACGGTCTCTAACTTCGCGTTTCATGCGTGGGTGCGAGACAGCTTTCTCGCCAACAAGCCGTATGACCAATTCGTCCGCGAGGTGCTCGCCGCGACTGGGACTGTGATCGGCAATCCGCCGGTCGCGTGGTACAAGCGGGTGAAAGAGCCGAAGCAACAAATCGAAGATGTGGCTCAACTTTTCCTCGGCGTCCGAATGCAGTGTGCTCAGTGTCATCATCATCCGTTCGAGCGGTGGAGCCAGGATGACTATTACTCACTGGTCGCGTTCTTCAGTCAGGTGGGCCGCAAGCCATCGGGGACGCGCGGCGAGGATTTGATCTTTCATAAGCGCGGGATCGCGACCGCTGCGAACATGAAAACCGGTGTGCCGCTCAAGCCCGGAGCGCTGGGGGATGCGATTCCTGAGATTACTGCCGATGAAGACCCGCGGCTGAAGCTCGCCGATTGGATGGGTGGGAAGAGCAATCCGTTCTTCGCGAAGTCGCTCGTCAATCGGTATTGGAAACACTTCTTTGTGCGTGGCCTGATCGAACCAGAAGACGACATCCGCGACACGAACCCGCCGACGAATCCCGCTCTGCTTGACGCTCTCGAAAAACACTTCGTCGCCAGCGGTTTTGATCTGAAGGAACTCGTGCGAGTCCTGACGCAATCGCGAGCCTATCAGCTCAGCGAAGCCCCGAACCAACACAACCATGTCGATCGCCAGAACTACTCGCGGTACTACCCGCGACGCTTGCAGGCCGAAGTCTTACTCGACGCGATCGACCGGCTGGCGGGAACTCAGACCGACTTCGCCAATCTCCCACCTGGCACGCGAGCGGTCGCTCTGCCCGACAACAGCTACAACAATCAATCGCCCTTCTTGCGAGTCTTCGGCCGTCCCGAAGGGGAAAGCGTGTGCGAGTGCGAGCGAGTGCAATCCTCGAGCCTCGCGCAGAGTCTGCACTTACTCAACGGCCCCGACCTGAAAGCCAAACTCGCCGCCCCCACCGGCCGAGCCGAACGCCTGGCGAAAGACACAAAGCCGATCGAAGCGAAAGTCCGCGAACTGTACCTCGCCGCATTTTCCCGCGAGCCACGTCCGCAAGAACTGAAAGCCGCGCTGGATTACCTGAACGAACCCGGCACTGCCGCGAACACCAATTTCCAAGACCTGATTTGGGCGTTGATCAATACGAAAGAGTTTCTGTTCAACCATTAGCCGAATACAGGCAGTATTCGGTCGTTGAGGTCAATTATTTTGCACCGGAGTCCATCTTGATCCGTCGAGCTTTTCCCGCTGAAGTGACGAACGGGCAGCTTCGCTTTCAAGCACCCCTGACGGACTTGGCGGGACGGTGCGTCATGGTGGTTTTGGACGATTGCGATTCGCCATCAAACCAGTGGCCGCGACTGACTCCGAGGCCTGTCGCCGACGATGAATTGGACATCGAACAGGATGTGAATTTCCAAAGGCCATTCCATTGGGAAACCTTTGCAGTCTCCGTCTGTGATGGCGGCAACTTGTCTCCGTGCTTAATGCCCACTATTTCGGCCCAAAGGGCCAGAGCTATGTCAGCCCAGGGCAACGCCCTGGGGACTGGATCAACGCAATGAATCAAGCCCCCTCGGGGCGGCCCTAAATCCAAAACGCCATGCCACAGTCCCTCGCCAAAGTAGCGATTCATCTGGTCTTCTCGACCAAGAACCGTACGCCGTTGCTGAAGGACGCCAAAATCAGAAAGGAACTCTACGCCTACATGGCAACGATCCTTCGCGACAACGTCGACTCGCCAGCCGTGTTGATCAACGGAGTCGAAGACCACATTCATGTACTCGGATTGTTGAGCCGTAAATTCGCGATCAAGGACATCGTCCAGGAAGCGAAAACCGAAACCAGCAAGTGGTTGAAGAAACAATCACCAGCATTGAGTAAGTTTGCGTGGCAAGCAGGCTACGGAGTGTTTTCCGTCAGCGAATCGAAGATTCCAGAAGTGAAGCGTTACATCGATAATCAAGAAGAACATCATCGGAAGATGAGTTTTCAAGACGAGTTTCGTGCGTTATGTAAGCGGCACGGGATCGAATTGGACGAGCGGTACGCATGGGATTAGGGACGCCCCGTTTGGGCTTTTCGATTGAATTGATATCCGAGTCCCAGGGCGTTGCCCTGGGCTGACATAAGGCTGGCCCTTTGGGCCGAAGATCGGGTGTACTATGAACGGCTTCATTCATGTCTTGAGTTCCTATCGGCATCTGCTTTTCGCGGCTTTGATCTGCGGAGCTTCGTTGAGCTCGGCTTCGCCGACATTTGCTCAATCGGTCGGCCTGCCCGCTCCGAGGTTGCTGACGACGACTCCGATGGGGGCCAAAGTTGGCGCTCAAGTCGAAGTCACGATCAGTGGTGAGAGCATCGAAGACGCCGACGAGCTGACGTTTTCGGACAAGCGGATCACGGCGACTCGCAGCCTGAACGCGGCGGGGCAGCCGGAGGCGAACAAATACGTCGTGACGGTCGCGGCTGATTGTCCGGTTGGAATTCACGAGGCACGCGTGATGACTCGGCTGGGGATTTCCTCCTCGCGAGCGTTTTCCGTTGGGACGCTCGATGAAGTTACTCGTACAGTTCCGAACACGACCCTCGCGACGGCGATGGAATTGAAGGTCAACTCCGTCTGCAACGGAGTGATGACTCCGCGAGCGGTCGATCATTATGTGTTTGAAGGCCGAAAGGGGCAGCGACTCATCGTTGATTGCGCAACACGCGGGATTGATTCCAAGCTCGATGCGACGGTAATTGTCGCTGATGCCGCAGGGCGAGATCTGCAAGTCGAACGCCGTGGCGGCGTGCTTGACTTTGCGGTCCCAGGGGACGGCAAGTATGTCATCAAGCTGCACGAGCTGACCTTCAAAGGTGGGCCGGCGTATTACTACCGGCTCGGTTTGTGGGAGTTGCCGATCGGTGCGCCGATCGTGCGGCAGCAGTCCACGAAGCCGGTCAACTCCTTCTCGTGGCCGCCGCAAGGTCTCAAAGAACTGGCAGAGATCGCTGAGAGCGAACCAAACAACAATCGCACGAAGGCTCAGAAGATTTCGCTGCCGTGCGATATCGCAGGGAGTTTCTTCCCGGCGGCCGACGTCGATGTTTTTGAGTTCGAGGCGAAAAAGGGAGACGTGTGGTGGGTTGAGGTTGCCTCCGAGCGATTCGGTCTGCCAACCGATCCGTCGATTCTGGTGCAACATGTTGCTCGCAACGGCGACGCCGAGAAGATGACCGACGTGGCAGAATTCAGTGACATGCCCAGCCCGGTGAAGGTGTCGAGCAACGGCTATGCGTATGACGGTCCGCCGTACAACGCTGGCAGCGCGGATATCCTCGGCAAGTTGGAGATCAAGGAAGACGGCCTGCATCGGCTGCAAATCACCGACCTGTTCGGCGGGACGCGCAGTGATCCGAAGAATGCTTACCGGCTCGCCATTCGCAAGGCGGCTCCCGACTTCGCGGTGGTCGGATGGGCGTTGCACATGGAACTGCGCAACGGAGATCGCGCCGCGTTCTCGAAGCCGCTGGCCCTGCGAGGGGGGGCGACGATGGCTCTCGAAGTGGTCGCCATCCGCCGCGACGGTTTCGATGGCGACATCGACCTCGCGATGGAAGGATTGCCGCAAGGAGTCACCGCGAGTGGCCTGAAAATCCCTGCCGGCCAATCGCGCGGCTTGATGCTCGTCACGGCTGACCAGGACGCACCACGAGCGATCGGCAGCGCGACGTTCTTCGGCCGAGCCACCATCAACGGCGAAGTGGTGACTCGGCCGTGCCGCATGGCGTCACACGCCTGGCCGATCCCCGATTCGTGGGGTGAGATTCCTGCTCCGCGATTGCTGGCCGACGTGCCGGTCTCGGTCAGCGGCCGCGAGTTCGCGCCCCTCACGCTCTCGACCCCCAAGGACGTTCAAACGGTCACGGCCGGCGAGAAGCTGACAGTTCCGATGCTGCACACGCGCCGCAGCGAGTTCTCCGGCGCGGTCCTGCAACTCCGCACGATGGGAGCCGGTTTCGATCGCACCCCGCAGTTCGATGTGCAGATCAACGCCGATCAGTCACAAGCGATCCTCGACACGGCAGCCCTGAAAACGGCTCCGGGAGAGTATCTGATCGCCTTCTACGGAGGTGCCGTCGTGAAGTACCGGCATCTCCCCGAAGCGATCGCAGTGGCCGAAGTAATTCACAAGAAAGCTGTCGAAGACTTGATGGCGATTGAAACCGAAGTGAAGAAACTGACGGAGGCAGCGAAGGCTGCAGCCGCCGAGGCCAAGCCCGATGCCGACAAAGCTGTCGAGGCCGCAACCGCCAAACAGAAAGCCGCCGCTGCCGCCGTGGCTGCGGCTGCCGAACAGATCAAACAGGCAACGTCCGCCGCCCAACCACGAGACATTGTTGATATTGTCGTGTCCGAACCGATTAAGATTCGTGTGAATGCCCCTGCTGTAAAGTAACCTTCAACTATTAGCCGAAGTCGTCAGGCTTCGGTTCCTCCCGACACGAGCGCATCACCGAAGTCTGACGACTTCGGCTACGGAGCTTCGCCATGTCCAACCACAGCACTGTCTTTTGTCCCGGTCCCGACAGCGTCTGCTCTGGTCGACGCGGATTTCTTCAGACCGGTTTGACCGGATTCGCATCGCTCAGTTTGCCGGGGATCTTGCGACTGCAAGCTCAGAGCGCAAAGGCGGCGGACGATTCTGGAAGCAGTCGCGACAAGAACGCCGTGATCATGGTCTGGCTGCCCGGAGGAATGTCGCATATCGAGTCGTATGATCCAAAACCGAATTCCGGCAGCGAATACAGCGGCCCGTTTGGCACGATTCCCACCGCGATTCCCGGAATGCACTTTTGCGAGCTGATGCCGCGGCAAGCTGCCATCGCCGAGAAATTCACAATCCTCCGTTCCATGCGACAAAGCGCGGGTGGACATCCGGCGGGCTCGATGCAGTTGCTCTCTGGCGATCCCGACACGCGCGACAAACCGAAGCCGCGTTACCCAGACTGGATGTCGGTGACGAACTACGTTCGATCGCTGAAGGGACCGCGCAAAGAACCGCTGCCGGGCTACGTCGGGATCAATCCACCGATGGGTTACAACGGCCCGGCGTATCTCGGCGATGCTCACTCGCCGTTCGTGGTCTCCGGGGATCCGAATCTGCCGACGTTTTCGGTCCCGAACATTGGCCTTACCAACACGAATGAGGTGCGCCGCCTCGGCCGTCGATCCTCCTTGCGACAGAACCTCGACACGCTCGAACGGACGTTCGATCAACAACGGGAACTGGCCGCGCTCGATGAGTTCGAGTCGCAGGCGATGGCGTTGCTGACCAACTCCAAAACGAAGGAAGCGTTTGATCTGAGCCACGAAGATCCGCGCATTCGTGACCGTTACGGCCGCCACCAATGGGGCCAGCAAATGCTGCTCGCCCGGCGATTGATCGAGGCGGGGGTTGATGTCCTCACGACGAGCTTCGCCGGACCGCTCTGTGGACGAGTCCAAAACTGGGACGATCACGCGGTCAACATGCACGTCTTCGACGGCATGAAGTTCCGAGCCGCCGCCTATGACCAAGCGGTCACGGCGCTAATCGAAGACCTACACGATCGGGGCCTCGACAAGCGAGTGATGCTGGTCGTCACGGGCGAGTTCGGTCGGACTCCGAAGATCAGCTACGCCGCGAGCACTGGCGGCGGCGACGCCAGCGCCCCGGCCGGAACGATTCAACCAGGCCGCGATCACTGGCCACGAGCCTTCTCAAACCTCTGGGCCGGTGGTGGCATTCAAACCGGCGGCTTCATTGGTGGTACCGACAAGCGCGGTGAAGATTCCATCGAGCGTATCTGCGGTCCCGGCGACTTCCTGGCGACGATCTATCATCACCTGGGAATCGACTCGGCCAACACGCTGATCAAGGACTTCAACGGACGCCCGACCCCCATCGTCGATCACGGCAAGCCGATCCCGGAGCTGATGGGTTAGTGAGTCGTCACGACTTGAAACTTGGGTTGTGAGCGGCACGGCGCTAGCCGCCGGTTTTGCGAAATCACCGGCGGCTAGCGCCTTGCCGCTCAGTCAATTTGACATGTCGATCACGCGACATGCCGCAGTGCGTCGATGGGGTTCATCGCGGCGGCTCGGCGAGCGGGATACAGGCCGAAGATCACGCCGACCGCGACCGAGATGCCGAACGCTACCGGAATCGACCAGGTCAGCACGATCGGTTCGACAGTGCGCACGGTTTCCGGAAGCGACTTCATGACATCTGGAAACAGTTGCGTGATGCTCCAGCGCAGACCATCCACGAATGGTTGGCAGGCGAATCCTCCGGCGATCCCGGTCGCTCCGCCGCAGACGGAGAGCAAGATTGTCTCGATGATGAATTGGCGAGTGATGTCGCGGCGGCGTGCTCCGAGTGCGCGACGAATGCCGATCTCGCGAGTCCGTTCGGTGACGGTGGCCAGCATGATATTCATGATGCCGATGCCGCCGACGACCAGCGAGATCGCGGCGATCAGGCCCATCATGGCCATGAACATCAGCCGCGTGTTGCGAGCTTGTTCCAGCAACTCCATCGGCACGGCGATTTCGTAGTCCTCTTGCGGGTGTGTCCGTTGCAGAGCGACGCGCACCGCTTCGCCGGTGGCGACAGCGGTATTCTGGTCTTTGAGCCGCAACGTGATTTGCGAGAGGCCACGACCGCCGTTGTTGCCCGTGCTGTAGTAGTCGCCGTAGCGGATTTGAAATGTCTCGATCGGCATATATAGGTTATCCGAGAAGTCTTGTCCGCGAACCTTCCCCTTCATGCTCTCGATCTGCGAACGGGGCGCGACGATGCCGACGATGCGGTAGTAGTCGGCACCGACGCGCACCGACTTGCCGATCGGGTCTTCGTAGGGGAACAGCAAGTCGGCGACTTCTTGGGCGACCGCGCAAACTTTGAGCTTGAGAGTGATGTCGGCATCGGTCAAAAAGCGACCGCGTGAAACTTTCAGTAGGAACATCTCCAAAAATTCCGGCGTACAGGCGACGATCTCGCCGCGCGCGTAGCGGTTGAGGTAACGAAACTCGCTCCCGTTCCGGCGTGCGAACGGCACGGCCGACTCGACGCTCGGCAGCGCGCCCAGTACCGGGACATCTTCTTCGGTTAGGCCGTAGGTTTGCGACTTCCCCTTGGACTGCTCGGACGGTGGACGATTCGTCGTCACCAAAATGTTCTTCGCGCCGAGTTCCGCGATCTGCTGCTGAGCCTTCGCGGCGATCCCTTCGCCGATCGCCAGCAGCCAGATGACACTGGCAACGCCGATGAAGATGCCCAGCACGGTCAGCAACGATCGCAGCGGGTGCAGCAACAGGCTCTTGATGCCGACACGCACGTCTCGCAAGAAGAAGCGAGCGCGGCGGAGTGCTCCGTAGCCGAAGTCGTAAGACTTCGGTGTGGTCGTGCCACCAGCGACTGAAGTCTCACGACTTCGGCTACAGAGCAGATCGGCTGGATCTTTGACTCGCGTATCGGACTCGATGACGCCGTCGCGAAGACGAATGACTCGGCGGGCACGGCGGGCGACATCGTCCTCGTGAGTCACCATCACGATGGTAGTTCCCGACTCATTGAGCTTGTCGAACAGGTCGAGGATTTCGCCCGTCGTGGCCGAGTCGAGGTTGCCGGTCGCTTCGTCGGCCAGGACGAATCGCGGCCGATTTACCAGGCTGCGCGCGATGCCCGCCCGCTGTTGCTGCCCGCCGGAAAGTTGTGGCGGCCGATGGCCAAGCCGCTCCTCAAGGCCCACCGTCTGAGCCAACTCGCGGCAAAGACCTCGATCCGCTTCCGTCACCTGGCCACGATAGGCCAACGGGGCTTCGATATTCTCCAGGACCGACAGTTGCTGAATCAGATTGTACGCTTGAAACACGAAGCCGATTCGGTCGGCTCGAATCGCGGACAGCTCGTCGTCGTTCAAGTGCGCGACATTCTGATCGCCAATCAGGTAATCGCCGCCTGTCGGCTGATCGAGACATCCGAGCAAATTCAGGAGCGTGCTCTTGCCCGATCCCGACGGCCCCATGATCGCGACGTAGTCCCCTTCGGGAACATCGAAGGTGATGGACCGCAGCACTTGCACTGTCTCACCGCCGAGGTAGTAGTCCTTGCAAAGCTGATTCAACCGCAGTGCCGAAGAGATCGACTGCGGCGGCGCATTTGCGGAGCTTGCGGGCCTCGTCAGCGTGGCACTCATAGCGAACGTTTCCGTAGGACGGGCACTCTTGCCCGTCAATGCGCAGCAAATCCAAAGCGAAGACCGACGGGCAAGAGTGCCCGTCCTACGACTTCTTGGCGGTGTTGCTCGTGACCGACTTCACATTCAGGGTCTCTGTCTTGAGAGCGTCCGGCTTTGTCGCGACTGGCACTACCGCAGGCGGAGACGTTAGTTTCACTTCCGGCAGGTTCAGTCGGTCTTTGATCTCGGAATGATTGACGATCACCTTCTCGCCGGCCTCGAGTCCTTCGCGGATGGTGATGATCGCGTCGTTAGCGCTGCCAACTTTGATCTCGCGAGTTTCAAAGGTGCCGTCTGCGTGTGGGACCGCGACGAAGAACTTATCGCCGCGAGCAATCGCCGCGTCGATGGGGATTTGCAGTTGTGAATCCAGTTGCTCGACCAGCACGTCAACCTGAGCCGACATCCCCGGACGCAATTCGTGGGGCGGGTTGTGGATTTCAATCTCGACCGCGTATTCCTTGATGTGCGACGTGTAGATGTTGACGCTGGGAATCGGGTACTCGCTGACCGACGCCACGGTACCGGTCAACGGATGGCCGGGCAGTGCGTCGGTGATGACTTCGGCGGTCAAACCTTTGCGAACCTGACTGATGCGCGACTCATGCACCTTCGCCAGAACACGCATGCGGGTCGGATCGGGCAAGCGTACGAGAATCTGCCGTTCGCGCACCGGCATCCCTTCGGCGATCAGCAGTTCTCCCGTGGTCTTGCCCCGATTGGAATCGTTGGCATAGACGACCTGTCCGTCGGACGGCGCGCGGATGATGCACTTCGCAATTTGTTCTTCGATTTCCTTGAGCCGCTGCTTATCGAGCTGCCACGTTTTCTCGCGAGCATCCAGTTTCGCGCGTGTCGTCCGAATGTCGGCGTTCAACTGCGTGAGCATCTTCTTCTTTGAGAATTTCTCCAGCACATCCTTCTTGGTCTTCGCGACCCCCAATTCCTTGCCGGCCTTCTCGACGGCGAACCGATCCGCATCAAGCTGGACCTGAGAGACGTATCCCCGCTCTGCCAGCTTCTGACTGTAGGCGAGATACTCTTCCGCACGGCGCTGGTTCTCGTTGGCGACCACGAGCGCGCTCTCCAACGTCTCAAGCTGTTCGCGGAAGGTGCCCTCTTCGTACTCGTTCAACGCCAGAGCGGCCGACTGCATCGCCGCTTCGGCTTCAATTGCTTGGGACTCACTGCCGCTGCAGGTGATCTGTTGCTGAACCAATTCGGTCTGCAACGCCGCGTCATCCAGCTTCACCAGGAAGTCTCCCGTCTTGACGCGAGTTCCCTCGGGGACGATCTCCAGAATGTTCGTGCCGCTGGTGGCCCGCGACCGGACTTCGCAACGGACTTCAACGCTGCTGGAGCTTTCGATCTCACCTTGCTCCAACACGCGATTGATAAACGGGCCGATCGTGACCTCGGCGGTCAGGACGTTCGGGGCCGTCTCGCGGTGGAAGAAATCGGGCAGAAACTTCCAAGCCGCCAGCGGAACACTGATCACGACCAAGGCGATTGCTGTCGTCCACAGCGTTGAACCACGGCGCGGCTGAGGGAGACCTTCGGTCGAGCGAGGTGACTCGGTCAGGAGACCGGCCACAGCGCGAATCGTTGCGCTCGATTCAGCGGGAAGGCGTCGCATGATTTCGATTGGGCAGGACCGGCGGGAGCGAGCAGCTTCAGAGAGAAGCCCACTTGTCGTGAGCCATCAGGTAGGACACTGAGGAGGGAACCAATTCGGAGAGCCGGATGAGTTATCGTCATCGGCGGAGTAGGGTACTTCAGCCGGAACGGCTTGTCAGCCCAGTGAATTCCGACGGATCGGGAAAAGTCCGCCAAGTCGCGCCGGTCGTAATGCCTTCCCGACGGGATGATCCTGCCTCCAGATTGGTCGGTGCCGGCGGTACGGGCAGCTTTGGTGCGATTGGACCGGGATCGATCCAGAGTCCTTCTTGGTTCAACTGCATCGTCCCCATCTCGAAGTCGAGCAACACGCGGAGCACTTCAAAGCCGACCCACGCATTGAGGAAATCATTTTGTGCGTCGAGCAAGTCGTTCAACGCGGACACCAAGTCTCGAGCGGCTGTCGGTGAAGTCTGACTCACAGCAACAACACCTGCGGCCACTTGCTGTTTCGGTGGTTCCACCAGACGTAGTCGAGCCTGCGTGACCTGTGCTACCGCCACCAACACCGCCGCGCGACGAATCTCAAAATTGATCTGGCTCAGGTCGACGATACGCAACGTGTTCCGCAGGCTTTGGCTGATCTGATCCTCAAACAACATATACTCGCGGCGTGCCCGTTGATAATCGATCAAGGCTTCGCGGTAATCGTTTCGTTCTGCCAAGCGAGTGATCGGTGAGTCAAATTCCAGTCCCATCTGAATCCGGCCTTTGTCCGAAGTGAACACAGCGGGGTTGTCGCCGCGAGTTCCCAAGTCACCGCTGACCTTCAGGTCCAGACGGCTCATCAGTTTGTTTCCAGCGACCTCGATTTGACGCCAGGTATCGACCAGATTGGCTCGCGCGTTCATCCAGTCGAGTCGATACTGCTTGGCCGTTTCGAACGCCTGCGTTTCTGAGACTTCGAGGGGCACCAACTCGACGGCTTCCAACCGGACAGACGCTTGAGTCAACATCATGTCAAGCAGAACGCCAGACAATTCGGTGGTGGCATCGAGCAAGGCCTTGCGACCCGCCTTCGGCTGGCTACTCAAAGTGTCGGACGGAATCGCCCGGAAGGCGGCCATCACTTTCTCAAAGTCTTCGCCGTTTTTCGTCAGACGCACTTCGTGATCGGCAATCCGGCGGCGAATCAAGACGGCATCGAAGAGTTCCGGAGCCACGTCGTAGCCATAGGTTGCGGTCTGTTCGCGGAGTTCGTTCAATCGCGCGGCCCGCTGCGGCCAGATGCTCAACAGCTTGTCGAGGTCAGCCCGCGAGGATTTCATCTGCGCCACGATGCGGCCGTGAAAGGCCAGCAGATCGCGATGCCGATCGGCCAAGTCCATCTGTTCGGGAGGGACCGATTCGGAACGCAGCGGTTCGAGGATGTCGTTGACTCGATCCAGCAGACCAGTCAGTTCGGGGTCGATGAAATTGAAGCGGTCGATCAACGGATCTTCGACTCGCAGTGGAATACTCGGAGGCAACCCCAGACTGATTTTGAATTGATCGAGCCGAGTCGCGTAACCCGCTCGCGACGTCAACAGATTGCTCTGAGCGTTGTAGTACGCTTGCCGAGTCTGATCGACTTGCAAACGGCTCGGCAATCGACCAGCGACAAACACCGCATCGAGTTGAGTCACGCTGTCTCGCAAGGCCGCGAGGTTCGCCGTGCGATTACGAATCAATTGTTGTTCCTGTAAGACCCCCAGAAACCCGCCGATCGGGGCCGCTCCCGCACGGCCGCTGGGCAGTCCTGCAATCAGCCCCAGGCCACTCTGGCCAACAAACCTGTTTCGTGACGGGCCGTCTCCCGGATTCCGACCGGCGACCACTTGCACATAGAAGCCTTGCCGAAATTGTTGCATCTGCCGCACATTCGCCAGCAGCGTCCGTTCTGTCTGCGTCAGGTCAGCCAGCACAACGGCTCTACCACCAAGTCGCAACAGTGGTTGCTTGAAGCTGAAATCAATCACGGAACCAATCATGTCCGTGTCGCTTCCCGAAAACTGCCACATCAATGTGTTCGCCAAGTTTGCCACAAAGTCGCCACCAGAGGCATTGAGCTTTCTCAGTGTTCCGGTACTTTTCGTTTCGAGCACGCTTCGTCCGTCCGAAGGCTTGTGATCAGGACCATCGAAGGTCGCTGTCGTCATGTTCCCGGCGAAAAACTGAGCGTCGAAACGAAATCGCTGGAACGTCACGTCCAGCGCGGACAGGTACAAATTCTCCAGCTCAGTCTGATAGTCGCGGGACTGTTTGCGAGCGACACGCACGGAGTTCGGCAAGTCGAGTACGATCTCACCCTTGTCGTCTCGCGGCAACGAAGACAACCACGATTGAGCGTCTACGAACGGAGCGTCACCGTTGTCATGCCAGTGCTTCCAGCCGCGGTGCCCATCGACGCAGTGCATCAACTCGTGTGAAGTCGGATCATCGGGGGGGAGCGGCTCGCAGTCGGGGTCGAACGGATCGAACAGCCGCGAGTCG
>SXGS01146031.1_pt1 | contig 15415 bp, 13 predicted proteins | sample 3174681 | NCBI WGS metagenome assembly SXGS01 (sample SAMN11356861, study PRJNA531348) | freshwater metagenome | isolation source: freshwater sample F1-80 | place: China: Fuxian Lake, Yuxi | collected 2017-12-25 | reverse complement strand
GTATCGGAGGGGAACGAGCAGAAGGATCTGGACAAGAAATTCCACGATTACCAGGACGTGCTGAAGGTGCCGGAGTATCTGCTGGTGGACCCCACGCAGGAGACGTTGGTGCTGTATCGAATGGGGGTCAGCGGGGAATATGCGGTGGTGGCGGCGGATGCGCAGGGGCGGGTGTGGAGCGAGCAATGCCGGGTGTGGTACGGCTGGGAGCCGGCGGGCAGCCTGCGGATGTGGGACGAACGCGGCGTGGAGCAGCAGGACTACACGGAAACTTACGCCCGGGCGGAGGCGGAACACGCCCGGGCGGAGACGGAACACGCCCGGGCAGAGACGGAACGCGGCCGAGCGGAGACGGAACACGCCCGGGCAGAGACGGAACGCGGCCGAGCGGAGACGGAACACGCCCGGGCAGAGACAGAACGCGGCCGAGCGGAGCGGTTGGCGGCACGCTTGCGCGCACTGGGATTGGACCCTGAAGTGTGAGGTTCCCCGAGCGGGATGACAGCGCGCCGCCCACAATGCTGGGAACGGCCGGCGGGCAGCGGGTCCTCACTGCGCCGTGGTGCTGGTACGGGCTGCTCGGCGTAATACATGCTATGCCGTCGCGGAGGCGGTGATGAATGCGTCCGTCGTGCATGACCAGGCGTGCTTGGTTTCGATCTCGCGCACGGTCATCTGGGTGGCGGCGAGGGAGCTCACGGTGTCGTGGAATTCCACCCCGGTGGTTGCGTCGCGTACCAGGATGACGTTATAGCCGCGGCGCTCCATGGCCAGGATCCCGTAGTCACGGTGCATGATGCACCAGTTCGTCGCGAACCCGGCGTACACCAGATGGAGGATGCCGCGCCCGGCCAGAAGGCGGTGGAGTTCCGGTCCCGTGTGGAGGATCGGCTCATCCGGGTGGGGCTGCACGAGGGGGCTGATGTCCAGATCGCGCGGGTAGCGTTCGAGCGCCTGCTGGAGACGGGGCTCGGGGTTCCGGCCGAAGGCGGCATATTCCCCGCTCCGGTAGATGCCGCGGAAGGCGGGCGGAGGCCAGTCGAGGGGCGGGGCGGGCTGGTTCGGGGGATCATCGGGCGGATGACTGTATCGCTGAGCAACGGCGGGCGAGGGCGTGTGGATGACGAGCATGCCTGCGGCTCGCGCCGCGTGTCGCACGGGCAGCACCCGGTCCTGCAGCACCTGCGTGGCCCGTGACAGCCAGGTACTGATGTAGTGGGTGCTCCAGAGGTCCACCAATACCAGCGCGGTCTGTTCCACCGGGAGGGGCAGCAGTCGCTCGATATGGTGGAAGTTCTGTTCCTCGCAGGGAACGTCGGGATCGGTATAGACGCGGTAGTAGCGGCAGGGGAGGGAAAGGGTGGCAGGAGCTGGCATCGGCTATCGTTCCACCGCGTACACCTGTGCGTGCCCGGTCCGATCGGAAGTGTAGAGTACCCAACGCTCGCTCGGGCTGAAACTCGGGTGTGGGTGCGTCCACTGCGGACCGTAAACGGTGTCCACCTTCATCTCCATCCAGGAAAGGCTGGTGTCTCGTTCCGCCGCAGCGCGCGCGGCGGCAAAATCGGCAGCCACTGCGTAGCAATCCCTTTTCCACTGGCTACCGCCGCAGGAGGCCTCGGGGTAGCAGAGTGCCTCGTGCGTCCCGGTTTCCACATCTACCAGGCGCAGGCCGATGTCCGGAAGCGTGGTGTCGCACAGTATGGTGCGGCTGTCCCGTGTGGCGGCGATGTGCCACGCATTGAACCGGGCAATGTCCCGAAACTCGCGGCGCGCAAGGTGAAACCGGCGCAGCACGTAGGGCCAGTGGGAGACGATCAACTCTTCCCCCGCCTCCCCGAGAAACGTCTCGTGGACCAGGAATTCCTGGTTGTTGTGCTCGTACAGGCAGGTATTCCCGGTTCCGTCGCGCCGGGTCATCCACATGCGGGGAGCGGGATCCTGCGCATACTCGAGCCATTCGGGGTCGCGGGGATGGAATTGAGGATGGATGATCGTGCGTTCTTGCTCCAGGATCACGTCTGCCGCGGATCCGTCTGTGGCCGCGATGGCCAGTCCGCACCGACCGTTACGGCGGATGGCGGTGACCAGCCAGGCGCCGTCCGCGCTCAGGCTGCACTCCCCCAGTTGGCCCCCAGCGAACTCCGCCACCGTCCGGGTATTCCCATCAGCCAGTGACACTCCCTGTATCCGCGCGGGGACGGTGTAGAAGAGTTCCCCCCCATCGTGCGAGAGGATGCCCGAAAACCCGTTCAGCCCGTCTACATCAGTGAGCGTCCGGATCTCCCCTGCGGGAAACCCTCCCACATAGTACTGTGGCTGTCCGCTTCGGTAGGAACAGAAAACCACCTCCCCCTCGTCGGGCGTCAGCGACGAGGTGAGAAAGTAGAGGTGGTGGTGGACGGACGGGTGTGCCGTCAATTGCACTACGCGACGTCCCGTTCGGGAGTCGTGCTCCTCGCGTGCCTCCGAGGGAAAGGTCTGCATCAGAGCTGTTTCGGCTGGAGACCGGGAAAGTTCCAGAGTGTGAACTGGCGACGGGCCCGGCGGGCTTCCTGCCAGCGCCCGGTTGCCAGCGTTGCCCGCTGAAGTTCCGACCAGAGAAACGCTGCATGGGGTGCGAAGGTCGTCGCCCGGCGCAGGGTCTGATACTGGCGCTCCGTGTCCTGGAGACGGCCATAGACCACGGACGCGGAATGCAGGAACGTCGCGCGGTGAATGTGGAGCGGCACGCGGCGGGCAGCTTCTTCATAGGTCCGTGCGGCCTGCTCGAGGAACTGCCGGGTCAATATGGGTGTCTCGTCTCCTCGTCGTGGGGTGCTGCGCTCTTCGGTATCGGCTCGCTCCTCCAATGCCCGGCCCAGTGCGCTGGCGACCCAGACATCGGCGGGGTCGGTTGCATACCGGCGGCGGAGTTCTCCCAGCAGGCGGTTGGAGTCATCCCGATTCTTTTCGAGGACCGTCTGGGCGATGCGGGCGGCCTGGGACATGCGGGTCTCAGTAGACGCCATCCCTCCGTTGCCGAGGCGTGGCGCCGCAGTGAACGAACCCGGTCCCCCAAATCCTCCGGGCCCGGTGGGGGAGGGTGCGCCGCTGCCGACAAACCCGGGGTTGATGCCCGGCATCCGGCGGGGGAGACCCTCGGGCATCGGCATGCCTCCCGGTCCCGGCATCGGCCCCGCCAATGCGGGCCCACCGGGGTGCGGCATCGGCGACGGGACCGCCATCCCAGGCCCGCCGGGTGAGGCCGCGGGCGGAAATCCTGGTCCGGGAGGAAAGCCGGGGCCGGCTCCGGCCCCCGGGAGGGTCGGGATCCCCGGCCCGGGGATGGCGGCTGCGGCGGGTTGATCCGGCGTCTTCCCGTTTGGCGCGCTCAGCGGGGGTGTGGGGTCACCGGCTGCGGCCGCCTCCGGCCCCGCACCGGCCGGGACCGTGGGAACGAAAAGCGCGGGCGGGACGCCCAGCGGCACAGTTTGGGTGGTGCTGGGCGCCGTAGGGAACCCGCCCGGGGTGGAGGGGAAAACTGTGCCGGCGGACGGCATCGGCGGGGGCTGGAAGCCGGGCAGGCCGGAGCCTCCGGCTGGCCCGGTGGTCCCGCTGAGGACGCCGGGAACTCCGGCCCCCTGGTCCGTTTTGGAGAAGGGTTCCCCGGCGACCAGTGTTCCCGCCTCGGGCAGGTCCAGGGTCCCGCGGACTCCCGGGGCGAGGAGGCCCGGCGGCGAGTAGGGGTAGAGCGCAGAACTCCCGCCGCCGGCGAGTCCGCCTCCAATGCCGCCGCCGCCGCCGGGCAGCAGGCCGCGCCGCCTGTTGCCCCAGTTGCGGGTTGCGAGCGAGCCGGTGATGGTGTTACTCCACTCCAGGTTGTGCGGGTCGAGGATATCTACATCCAGTTGCGCGGCGACGTCGGGCGAGACACGACGCAGGCGGCGCGTAGCACCGAGCGCCGCCCGCTGCCATCGCCGCGAGGCATCCGGATTCTCGTCCCGGTGCAGTACCTCCAAAAACAAATAGGTTTCCGCCAGACGGGCGAGCAGGACTACGGACTTCGGGTTGCGCTCCAGGTCCTGAATCAGGTAGCGCGCCCGTTCTTGAAGGCGTTCCGAGAAGGCCGGGGGTATTCGCACCGGCTCCGGGACCAGCGCCGCCTGAAAGGCACGTGCGCCGAGCGGTCGCGCGGGACGTCCCAGCGCCAGACGAGCGATGCCGCCGAGCATCAACAAAGGCACGACCACCGCCAATACCCAGGGCGACAGCCGCCGCCGTATCCGCCGTGGCGTATCCTGAAGGGGGCTGTCACAGACAGGACAGTGGTACTCCCGCCCCCAGAGCGGCGGCCGGTAGGTATTTCCGCACCGATTACAACTGGGCCATTCCGAAGCCATCACCGCCTGCGCCATCGGTCTCCTCCACAATGCCTTCATGCTGTAGTGGTACCGATTCAATTGGGCGGTTGGGGCCGCTGTATCCTGCCTGACGCGCGGATCTCAACAACAGTTTCGGCGCGGGCGTCCGGGACGCTTGTGGTGTCCGGGGCGCCCGCGGCTTCGAGCCGCCTACCAGGCGGCGCCCTGTCCCATCGTCAGGAAGGCGCAGGCGACCCAGATGCCGACGAACGGCACGACGGCAAACAGAACCAGGAACACCCAGAGGCCGGCCTCCATGACCGGCATCATGCTCCAGAGGCCGTCGCAAGTCGGCGCATGGGGCGCATCACGGCCTGCGGCGAGAGGTTCCCCCGCCAGTTGTATGACCGCGGGCACGTCCGCCTCCGCAGCGCGCCCCGCTGCTTGTCCCGCGATCGTTGGATATTCCAGGGCCACGGTTCCGGCCGAGGCGCGCGGTTGACTCTGGGGAGCGCCGCCGGTTCGGCGGGCGCTGGGAGCGGGGTTCGAAGGTTTTCTTTGTTGCAGCGCTGGCATGGGGTTCTTCCTGGAGATCGAAAAAAAAGACCCCCCTCGTACTGCCGCCGGCGTCACAACGCAGGCCGCGGCACGAGGGGGGCAGTCCTGGCCCCATCCACTCCGGACCAACCTGGGTCCGGAGTGGATATTTCGACACTCCAGTGAATCAGGACGCGCGGGGGTATCCGGATTGACGCACAGGAGATTTGTTCTTTTGAAGCGTACAAGAACTGCAGTGGGCGTCGATCGGGAGGGAATATGAATCGCCGTACGTTTCTGTCTGCCGCCGTGCTCTGTCCCGGCATCTCCGGCGCCGTTGCTGCGCAGGCTCCGGACGCGCCGGAGGGCGCCGGGGGAGTATCTGCCCGCACCGATTGTGTGCGGGCAGATGCTGCGGCGCGCGGCGCCGACTTCTTCTTTCGCGACGGGGATCGCGTCGTGATGATCGGGGACAGCATCACCGAGCAGCACCTGCATTCGAATTACGTGGAGATCTACGCGCGGAGCCGTTTCCCAGACTGGAAACTTGCTTTCCGGAATGTCGGTATTGGGGGCGATACGTCTGCCGGGGGCAACCGGCGCGCCGCGCGGGACATCCTCGCCTTCGAGCCGACCGCGGTCACCATCACCTTCGGTATGAATGACGCGGGCTACCGCCGGCCCGAAGATCCGGTCCGCCGCGAAGCCTATGTGCGGGGGCTGCAGGGGATGGCCGATCAACTGAAACCGCGCGGGGTGCGGGTGGCCGTGCTGAGTTCCAGCCCGGTTGAAGAGAAGGACGACGGCCCCGCGATGCAGGGATACAACGAGACGCTCGAGCGATTCGCAGCAGCGGCCCGGGAGGTGGCGGAACGGAACGGGTTTCGTTTCGCCGACCAGTTCCGCCCGCACGTGGCGGCGCTCCAACGGGCGCGAGACGTGGACCCGAAGCGACGCATCAACGGCGGGGATGCCGTGCATCCCGGGCAGTCCGGCCAGTACCTCATGGCCTGGGCGATTCTGCGCGGGCTGGGCGCCCCCAACCGGATTGCGTCCGCCACAGTGGATGCAGTCACCGGCCGGGTGGTGGAGGCCGAGAACTGTGCGATTACCGCCGTTCGCACCGGCGGCGGCGGACTCCGATTTGTGCGCAGCGCGGGCGCCCTGCCGCTCTGGATCGCACCGGCCGGGCGGCCCATTCTGGAGTGGGCGCCCCTGCAGGAAGAACTGAACGCCTGCCGGCTGCGGGTGATCGGCCTGAATCCCCGCGCCTACGAGTTGCGGGTGGACGGCGAGCCCTGCGGCTCCTTTCGCGGTCCCGACCTGGCGCTGGGAGTCAACCTCGCAGGAATCTGGGAGGGGCCGCTGGCCCGCCGCGCACAGGCCGTCCACGATGCGGTGTTCACGAAAAATCGCTACTACCACGACCAGATTTTTCGCGGTGTGGTCCTGAACAACCAGGTGCCGCCCGAGCAGAAAGACGGCCTCATTCGCCAGCGAGAGGCAGCACTTCCGGCTCTGGAGCAGGCCATCGCCGCAGCGCTGACGCCTCGTCTCCATCTCTTCGAACTGCGTCCCACCCCCTGATATGGCCGATCTTCCCGCGCTCACCGCGCAGGGTCACCCCCTGGATCTCGGCGCCCACGCCTTCGGCTTCCTGCGCGAGTCGCAGACGCTCTTGCACAACCCGTCCGCCCTCCGGGACCGGATGGAGACGGACGGCTACCTCTTCCTGCGCGACTATCTCGACCGCACTCAGGTGGTGGACGCGCGCCGGGAGGTCCTCGAAAAGCTCGCATCGGTGGGGGAGATCGATCTGCGGCAGCCGCTGATGGAGGCGATCCGGGCGGGCGAGGGACGCCGCCGCGCCGTTGACGCCGGCGCTCTGGCTCGTGAACTCCGCACCGGTCCCGCGCTCCGAGCGCTCCTCCAACGGGGGCGCATGCTGGACTTCTTCCGTGCCTTCCTGGACGGGGAGCCGCGCGCTTTCGACTATCTCTGGCTGCGCACGGTACGTCCCGGCGGGGGGACGGGCTGCCACTACGACGTGGTCTACATGGGGCGCGGCACCCACCGGCTCTACACGGCGTGGACCCCGCTGGGGGACGTCCCGCTTACCGACGGCCCGCTCCTCATCCTGGAGAACTCACACCGTCTTGAAGATCTGAGACGTACCTACGGCGCTCTGGATGTGGACCGGGACCGCGACAACAACCCTTTACGGCGGCGGCTGGTTCAGCCGGAACCCGGTGGAGGTGCGCGAACGCTTCGGCGGCCGCTGGCTGACCGCCGACTTCCGCGCCGGCGACATGCTGATCTTTACTATGTTCACCCTGCACTGTTCGGCCGACAACGCCTCCCCCGTGAACCGCATCCGCCTTTCCAGCGACAGCCGCTACCAGCTCGCCTCCGAGCCCGCCGACGAACGCTGGATCGGCGACGATCCCCCCGCTCACGACGTGGAGAAACAGCAGCAGGTCTTCGTGAGACCCAGCACCGCCCCGGAATGAATCCCGAGGCGATTGCGGCGAAACCGGTGGCGGTCTGGCGGGGGCCCGCCGCGTCCTCACCCCTCGCCGCGCTGCCCGGCGGGTTTCATCAGGGTCCGACTCTGGTTCGACTCCTGGTTCGGGTTGAAAAACGGGTCGTTGGAGTGGTGATAGTTGCCGGAACCGTCCGTCCAGTGGTACTGGGAGTTTGCGTCCTGCTGGGAGGTTCCCTGGTAGGGGTCGTGAACTGTTTCCACGCCCCGGATGTAGTCGCTGAAGGCGTCGGTCGCAGAGCGGCCGGTTCCGGCGTTGGGGCGGGAGGCGTGAGCAGCAGTCTGGCGCTGCTGCTCGAAGCCGCGCAGCACGGCGTCATTGTTGGCGCTGATCGCCTGGCTGAGTTGACCGGCGGCCTGGATCTGGGAGTACCCGGCCTGGATGTAGGCGTCGAACTGCTGCTGGAGTTGCTGATTGATGCCGGCGCAGAGCTGCTCCCAGCGCGGGTTGACCCGGAGCGACGCGGCGATGCGGTGGAACAGGGGAAGTCGAGTGTCCAGGGAGCCGCCCGGGGCCCGGTAGCGCAGCGCCCGGGCGAAACCCCAATTCGTCTGCATGGTTGTGCCCATCGGGCCGTGGTAGGGCACTTGCTGGTAAACCACGATGCCGAGCCATTCCTCATCGAAGGTCCTGCCCTGCTCGGCGTAGGTGATCCGCGCGCGGACACCCTCGGCCGGGAGGCTCCCGGCTTCGAAGGCGAGCAGGGGCAGGATATCGGGGCCGGCGGCGGCGCTGCGGACCTGGAGGCCCGGGGTGCGGCTGTGGTACTTGGGGATGAGCCACCGGGTGAGTGCTTCGGCGGCCGGCATCGGCGGCAGATGGGTCTGGCCGAGCGCAAACTGGCCCGGCTGGGTCATGCCGTAGTTTGGCTCCAGCCAGCAGAATGACTCGCAGGGGAGGAATGCGATCTGCTCTCCGGAACCCGCTTCCGCCGCTTCCGCCCAAGCTACCACCGGAACGCTGACGTTCTGGAAGTTCCAGACCACATCGCTCCATGCCCGCCAGTCCGAGGGATGTGCGAACGCGGCCGCCACCATTCCCTGATGACGGTGGTCAACCACCTGGTGCAAGACCCACGACGTGTCGGTTGCAGACATCGCTCTCCATCCCTCGCCGTGCGTGCTCGTGGTGAATCAGAACCCCATCTCGCGCAGGATCTCCCGTGGGTGTCTGCCGGCGCGGCGCTGCTCCTGGTAATGGGCCTTCTGCTCCGGGTCGAACGAAAGGAAGAGGCGGATGTCGTACCGGCCCGGCTGCGTGACCGGGAGGCCGCCTTCATCTACCCAGGCGCCCAGCGGGTACGCCCCGACAGCCAGCGGCATCCGCACGACGGCCCGCTCGCGGGCGGACTGATAGATCCCCATCAGGATCTCCAGGGTCCGGCGCGCCTGCCGCCCCTCACCCCGGTGCCCGTCTGCGGCGCCCTCGACCCAGGCGAGCGCGGCCTGCGCCTGGAGCACCCAAGGATCGTCATAGCCGGTGTCCTCCGTCTGCCAGTCGCCGCCGCCCCCGCGCAGCCACCGGACGGAACGCTGCCCGACCTCCAGGATGCCGTCGCTGCCCGTGACGGTGTAGTTCTCGACGTTGGAGGTGCCGGTCAGGTCGCACTGCACCAGCGCCTGCACGCCTCCGACGAATTGGATCAGCCCCATGCAGCAGTCTTCGATGCAGACATTGCGCTCGAAGCGATCCGATTGACGTTCGACGGCGCCGAACACCCACTCGGTGGCGGGGTCGCCGGTCAGATAGCGGATGGCGTCCACGACATGCGTGCCGCAGTTCAGCAGCCCTTCGCCGGTCTGAACGTTGACCATGCGTGGCTCACCGATGGCGCCGTCGGCAAGTAACTGCCGGGCGCGGGTCCAACTGTGGTTGTAGCGGCGCTGGTGCCCGATCACGAGCTTCACGCCCTGCTCGTCGCAGGCAGCCAGCATTGCATCCGCCTCTGCCAGGCAGGTAGCCATCGGTTTCTCGCAGAGGATCGCCTTCGGCTGATGCCGGGCCGCCTGTAGGGTGAACGGGGCGTGGAGGGGATGCCAGAGGCAGATGCTGACAAAGTCCAGCTTCTCCTCGCGCAGCATCTCTTCGGCATCGGCATAGATGCGCGGGATGGAAAATTGCGCCTGGATGCCGGTGCGGGCTCGCTCCACCGGGTCCGCTGCCGCGACCAGTTCAATGCCCGGCGTACCCTGGTAGCCGCGCGCGTGCGCCGCGGAAATGCTCCCGCAGCCGATGATACCTGCTCTGTAGCTCATGGTTGCTTGAAGGCGGACGGCAGCACACCTGCCCGCTCCCTCTCTCCTCTCTCCTGAATGCTACGCCGAAGCAACGGTCGCTCCGAGGACCTGTTGGCCGATGTCCACCCCGACCTTGTGGCTCCAGGCAGCGAGGAGGCGGCGGAAGATGGGGCCGGGCAGCCCGTCCCCGACGGGCATGGTGTTGATCCGGGTCACCGGCGCGAGGCAGTACGGAGTGGTGGCCAGGAAAGCCTCGTCGGCATTGATCGCGTCGTACGGTTGCAGGTCCCGCTCCTGGAACGGAATTCCGAGCTCGGCGCAGAGTTCGATCACCACTTCGCGGCTGATGCCCGGCAGGATGTTGCGCGTGGTGGGGGAGCAGACGGCGCCGTTTCGCACCAGCAGGAAGTTGGCGCCGCCGGTTTCCGTCAGGTTTCCATCCAGATCGAGCAGTAGCGCGGAAGCCTTCGGGTCCACCTGGCGGGCTTCCAGGTCCGCCAGGTAGTAGTGAAGGCGGCTGCGATATTTCATCTTGGGGTCCATGCACTGGGGCGGCACGTGCCGGTTGGACGCGATCACCAGATGGGCTCCCTGGACAAACGTCTCCTTCCAGAGGTGCAGCGGCAGCGGCATGGAGTGGATGCAGACCGTCGGCCCGCTGCTCCCCCCGGCTCCCGCCGAACCGGCATAGACCCGGAACTCTCCGGGCGTGACGAAGTGGATGATTCCGAGTTCCGCGCCGGGCGGCAGCAGCGGCAGATTGTGCGCCGCCAGTTCGCGCGTGATCTCTCGGAGGCGGGCCAGGTCCATGCCGATGTCCAGGCGCAGGTACTTGAGCGACCGGAACAGACGCCGGAGATGATCGTCCAGGCGGAATAGCTCGCCGGCGAACGTGCGGGTGAACTCCGTCGCGGTGGCGCCCAGAACGATCCCGGCATCGTAGATTTTCAGCCCCGCCTGCGACGCGGGGACGAAATTCCCCGTCAGGTACACGATGGGTTCAGCAGACACGGATATCTCCTCTATCACCCACGGGACTTGCGACCGTGCTCCGCAGACTCGGCGAAGAGCCGGGCGCGAGCGCGTGGCGGGGGCGGCGGAGCGAGCACCGTCTTTGGGTCCCAATACGTATCGGCAAGCCCATAGTCCAGGATTTCCTGCCCGACGAGATAGAAATCGGTTGCCATGTCACGGTCCAGTTGCTCGCGGCTCCGGCCGGTGTGCTGGGCCAGGCGATCCGCCATGTTGGCGTTCAGGCGTTCCAGAAAGCGGGCATTTTGTACCAAATTGGCCGCGAACTCTCGGCCCAGTTCCCAGGCCACCTGATGCAGCATGGCGATGGCTCCCGGGACGATGTACCGGCGGCGACCCGCTGCGAGACAGTCCGCCGCGCCCGACAGGGCCACCCCGACGCAGAGTGTGTCCACGCGCCCATGTTCTCGCATCACGTTGACGACAGCCACGGCGTTGAAGCTGGATCCGCCGTCTGAGTTGATCACCAGCAGAAACTCCCGATCCCAGTTTTGCAGGATGCGCGAGAGGATTTCGTGCGTTTGCTCGTCCGTGATTTCACCGGTCAGATACAGGAACCGGTCATCCGGCTTCCAGTCGCCCCCATCAGCCACGAGGTTTTTCTCCCGTCTCACCCTTTGGCCGGCTGGAACTGATGATTCCGCCGACCAGCACCATGAAGATCCCGAACATCGCCCGCAGTGTCTCCTGCGGGATGGCGTACACGCGGGGTGTGACCACCAGCGCTCCTACCGCCGAACCGATGGCCATCCATGCGGCCAGGCTCCAGATCACGTTGCCCCGCAGCGAATGGGTGAGGGCTCCGGACACAGAGACCATGACGATCACAGCCAGCGATGTGCCCTGGGCCTGGTGCTGGGTGTAGCCCACCAGCAGGACGAGTGCCGGCACCATCACCACCCCTCCCCCCACCCCGAGCAACCCGCTGAGAGCTCCTGTGAGGACTCCCACCCCAACTAATTCCAGTACCCGCACCATCGCATTTGGGTGCGGCTGTCCCTGCGGAAGGTGCAGAAAGCCATGCAACAGCATGTACACGCCTGTCACCGCGACAAAAGCGCCGAACAGGCCTCGCAGGCGACGCGCCGGCACCCGCATAGAAAGCTGCGCTCCCAGAACCGCGCCGGCAACTCCGCCCAGTGCCAGCCAGAGGATCACGCCCATGTCCAATCCCGGCTGACTGTTGAGTTGGGCCCCCCGGTTGTACAGCAGCGCGGAAAGTAGCGCCGTTGAGAGCATGACGGCCAGCGACGTCCCACTCGCCCGGTGCTGGCGCACGCGCAGCAGGTAGGTCATCCCCGGCACCAGAAACACACTGCCTCCCACCCCCAGCAGTGAGCTGGTGATTCCCGCCATCAGGCCGATGGCGAGCGCGGTGTACGGCGCGTGGACGATCTCACGCGGGGGCGCAGGAGGGGGGAGGTCAGTAGGCATGGTGGCTCCGTAGTATGGGGTTCCCTGTTCTCAGCCCGGGCACCTTCTTGTTACCGGCACGCCGTCAGGTTAGGAAATAGGAAAGAGAAAATCGAAAGTAGGAGGGAACGGGTTCGGTGGCCACCCGCCTGGCGCGGAGGACGGGGGACGAGTGCAGGTTCTCTTCCCCGGCGACGCTGTTCCGCCTCGACACCCCGCACTCCACACCCGACCCATGCACCTCTCCATTCCCACTCCCAGCCTGGTAGTTCTGATCGCCATTTCCGGTTCGGGGAAGTCGTCGTTTGCGCGGAAGCACTTTCGGCCCACGGAGGTGCTGTCCTCGGACACCTGCCGCGGTTGGGTGGCCGACGATGAGAACGATCAGAGCGCGACGCAGGATGCGTTCGCGGTCCTGCATTTCGTGGCGGGGATCCGGTTGGCGGCGGGTCGGCTCACAGTGGTGGATGCCACCAACGTGCAGCCCGAGGCCCGAAAGTCTTTGCTCGAACTGGCCCGACAGCATCACCTGTTCGCTGTTGCCGTGGTGCTGAACCTTCCCGAGCGGGTCTGCGCCGAGCGAAACCGGGACCGTCCGGATCGCATGTTCGGGCCTCACGTGCTGCGACACCAGCGGTCCCAGCTCCGGCAGTCACTCGGACGTCTGGAACGGGAAGGGTTCCGGCAGGTCTACGTCTTGAACTCGGCGGAGGACGTGGATGCTGCGGAGGTGGTGCGCCGCCCGCTCTGGTCCGATCGTCGGGAGGAGCACGGTCCATTCGACCTGATCGGCGACATCCACGGCTGCTTCGATGAACTGGCCGAAGTGCTGGAGAAACTGGGCTACCGGGTTGGAACTGCGGACGAGGGCGGGCGACCCGCCTATCAGGTGACTCCGCCGGAGGGGCGCCGTGCCGTCTTTCTCGGCGACCTGGTGGACCGCGGACCCCGCAGCCCGGATGTGCTGCGGCTGGTGATGGCCATGACTCGCGATGGGACCGCCTTTTGCGTTCCCGGCAACCACGACGATCGTCTTCGGCGCAAGCTGGAAGGACGCGATGTGCGGCTGGCACACGGGCTCGCCGAAACGCTGGCGCAGTTGGAAGGTGAATCGCCCGAGTTCATGGCCGAGGTGTGCCGCTTTCTCAACGGGTTGGTGGGGCATTACGTGCTCGACGACGGGCGGTTGGTGGTCGCGCATGCGGGAATGAAGGCGGAGTTCCAGGGGCGCAGTTCCGGCGCGGTGCGTTCATTCTCGCTGTACGGAGAGACCACCGGGGAGACCGACGAATATGGGCTTCCTGTGCGCTGGAACTGGGCGGGTGAGTATCGGGGCCGGGCGATGGTCGTGTACGGGCACACCCCCGTGTTCGAACCCGAGTGGCTGAATGGGACGATCAACATTGATACGGGATGTGTGTTCGGCGGCCGCCTGACCGCGCTACGGTATCCGGAACGGACGCTGGTGTCCGTCGAGGCGCGACGTACATACGCCCAATCCGCTCGCCCTCTCGCCCCGCCCGCGCCGCTCGTCACTGCACAGCAGTCGCATGACGACCTGTTGTACTACGAAGACGTCGCCGGGAAGCGCCGCATCGAGACTCGCCTGCATCCGCCGATCACGGTGCGGGAAGACAACGCCGCCGCGGCTCTGGAGGTGATGAGCCGCTTCAGTGCCGACCCGCGCTGGTTGATCTATCTGCCGCCGACGATGTCGCCGCCCGAAACTACCCGGCGCCAGGGGTTGCTCGAACATCCGGACGAGGCCTTCGCCTACTTCCGGCGCGAGGGGGTGCGGCGGGTCATCTGCGAGGAGAAGCACATGGGCTCTCGCGCGGTCGTCATCGCCTGCAGGAACGAAGAGGCCGCCCGCCGGCGGTTCGGCATCAGTGGGGAGGTCGGAGTCTGTTACACGCGCACCGGCAGGCGCTTCTTTGACGAGCCGGAACTGGAACGGGCTGTGCTCGACTGCGTTCGCGCCGCGATGACACACGGCGACCTCTGGAGCGAACTGCAAACGGATTGGGTGTGCCTCGACTGCGAATTGATGCCGTGGTCGGCCAAGGCCCGGACACTCCTTGTGCAGCAATACGCCCCGGTCGGTGCAGCAGCCGGCGCCTCCCTGAAGGCCGCGGCCGGCGTGCTGGCGCGTGCCGCAGGGCGTGGACTTGACGTCGGCGCTCTGCATGCCGACTACGCGGCTCGTGAACGCCAAACGGAGCGGTACGTGCGGGCCTACCGCAGCTACTGTTGGGATGTGGCATCCGCGGCCGACCTGAAGTTGGCGCCTTTTCACCTGCTGGCGGTGGAAGGGGGGGTGCAGGCCGAGCGGGACCATTGCGGGCATATGGAAGTGCTGCACCGGCTCTGCGCGGCGGGGGACGGGCTGCTCGTCGCCACCCGCCACCGGACGGTGGACCTGGAAGATCCGGCATCCGAGGCGGAGGCACTGGAATGGTGGGCGACCCTGACCAGTAGCGGCGGAGAGGGAATGGTGGTAAAACCGGTAGAGTTCGTGGCGCGGGGCCCGCGGGGGCTGACGCAGCCTGCCGTGAAGTGTCGGGGTCCCGAGTACCTGCGGATCATCTACGGTCCCGAATACGACCGCCCCGAACACCTCGAACGCCTGCGGCAGCGAAGCGTCGCGGCGAAGCGGGCGCTGGCAGTGCGCGAGTTCGCGCTCGGGATCGAGGCGCTTGAGCGGTTCACACAGCAGGAACCACTCCGGCGCGTCCACGAATGTGTCTTCGCCGTGCTGGCGTTGGAGAGTGAACCGTTGGACCCGAGGCTATGAAGATCTACATCATCACCGATATGGAGGGGATCTCCGGCATCTGCCACGAGGAGCAGGTGAAACGCGAGTCCCCGCACTACGGGCCGGCGCGATCTCTGCTCTGCGCGGATGTGAACGCCGCCATTGCGGGCGCATTCGACGGGGGCGCCACCGAAGTCGTCGTGAACGATGGGCACGGGGGTGGCTTCAATCTCATCCTCTCCGAGATGGACGCGCGCGCCGTGTATGAACGCCCCAACGGCGGAATGGATCTGATGCCCGCTCTCGACGCAACGTTCGCCGGCCTGTTCTGCGTCGGTTACCACGCGATGGCCGGTACCCTCAACGGTTTTCTTGATCACACGCAGTCCTCGGCGAGTTGGTTCAACTACTCGATCAACGGCCGCCCGACCGGTGAGTTGGGCCAGTGTGGGGCGTGGGCCGGGAGCTACAACGTGCCGGTGCTGCTGGTGACGGGCGATCAGGCGGCGTGTGTAGAAGCGCGCGAGTTTTTCGGTGAGATCGAGGTGGTGCCGG
>SXGS01444351.1_pt1 | contig 15416 bp, 13 predicted proteins | sample 3174681 | NCBI WGS metagenome assembly SXGS01 (sample SAMN11356861, study PRJNA531348) | freshwater metagenome | isolation source: freshwater sample F1-80 | place: China: Fuxian Lake, Yuxi | collected 2017-12-25 | reverse complement strand
CTTCACCCTGAGTTTTTCAAGCACTTTTTCGACGGGCCGGACAGAACACGCATTACAAGCATTGAACTTAGCCAATTGTAAATCCTGCGGCGGACCCCGAAAACGCCCCAAAACGCCGCGAACTGCGAAAGTCAGGCTAACCCGCTCGAGCCGATTACCGCCTGGCGAGAGAACGGCTCGCCGGGGAATCTAGCCTCGGTGGCGTACATGGCCGGGGCGGCAGCTTCGACGGGAAACCAGGGCGTCTTTCCGCCCATTCGGGGTCTCGGATTCGATATCGCCGCCGGAAGCGCCGGCAGACTGGCGGACATGGGCGGCCAGATGGCCGAGGCGGCTACGCCCTCGCCGGATTTGCGTGGCCGCGCGGCTTCCACCGCGAACCACGGCACGATGGCGCAAGGCCGCATCCCGGCGGTGATGGGTTCCAGATCGGGCGTGGGCGTTCCCAGCGACGCCGGACAACGGATGGCAAGCCTCGGCGCGAGCCCGGGACGAGGGGTCGCTCGACCACCCGCGGGCTCTTGTCTCCGCGGTGGGACCGGAGCCGGCACGTTCGACTCCTCTGGAGTCGCGGCAACGAGCGCAACGGCGGCGTCCCAATCGATGGCTCGAGGAAGCGCAATCCGGCGCTGTTCCGTCGCAAGTCCGGGCGACTGATCCGAACGGGAAGCCTCGGGACCGCCCACGGGTCCTCGCCTCCGCGTCCGGAGCGGAACCGGCGCGTTCGTCTCTTCCGGAATCGCGAGAACCAACGCAACAGCGGCGTCCCATCGAGCGGCTAGGGGGAGCGCGATGCCGTGCAGTTCCGTCGCAAGCACCGGCGAGAGATCGGAACGAAAAGCCGCGGGACCATTAGCGGTTCTTTGCCACGGCGGTGGCGCCGGAGCCAGCGCGTTCGTCTCCGCCGGAATCGCGTGAACGAGTGCAACGGCCGCTTCCCACTGGGCGGCTCGAGGAAGCGCAATGCCGTGCAGTTCCGTCGCAAGCACCGGCGAGAGAGCGGAGCGGGAAGCCACGGGTCCTTGTCTGAGCGGCAGGACCGGAGCCGGTGCGTTGGTCTCTTCGCGTGTCTCCGATCGAAGCGCTACGGCGGCGTTCCACCGGGCGGCGCCCGGCGGCGGAATCTGGACCTGTCCCCCCTCCTGCGCTGGTGCGCACCGGGCCGAGGGACGCAGCCAACAAGACGCCCCCGGCGAAATCGTGGCCGATGTCTCGCCGGGTTCCGGCGCCCGCGGTTGTGGCTCCCAAACCCGGGTAAGCGGCGCCCGGCCCTTGACCAGTCCGGCCGGCGCCGGGCCCTGTTCCAGCCAGCGATGCACTTGCGCCCAGTTGAACGGTTGGACCGTCAGCCGCGACCTCGGTTTCCCGCTCGCCACCAGAGCCAGGATCGGCGCGATCCGGGATACGAGAAGGGTCTCCACGTCCCCGCGCACGGCCTCGGCGCGAATGGGTTCCATCCGCGTCGTTTGGCCGCGCTCCTCGTCCTGGCGCAGGGCCACCGATAGCGCGGGCGCCGCCGGGGTGGCCGCCGCGAAGCCGCATTCGCCGAACTCGCTCGCGCATACCGCGAACTGGCCCTTGCAATAGCCGCCGCTCACGAATCCGCCGTCGGGTGGATCTCCGCGCGGAGGTAGGGCCGCGGCCGGGGCCGGGGCGTCCTGGCGATCGTTGCGATCCGCCTCGGTACGCGGCGCCGCGATCGCCAGCCGCTCGGGCTGGACTCTCGCGATTTCCTCCACCGGCTCGTCCAGTTCGTAGAGAACCGGCGATGGCTGTGCTTTCCTCGCGCCCGTCGTGAACGCCGGAGCCGCCTTGGTGGACGTGGCGCGCTTCAGGCTCGAGGCCGTTTGCTGCAGCCGCGCCAAGGCCATCTGCTCCTGCTCGCGTTGAAACTCCACGCGATGCTCGGCGGAACAAAAGTCCTGGCCCTGCAGCCGCTGCAGTAGGCTCAGCTTTTCTCCACAACGCCGGCAACGTCCTTCCATGGCCTCTACCTAATAACTCTCTCGCGGGCTTATGCCCGTATTCTCATTGTAGGCAATGTGGCGCTCATTGGCTAGAGGTATATTGGGACGGAAGTTACTTAGTACTGGGAACGCCGTGGTAATGCCCGCCCGGCGCGGACCCGCCACCGGATAGACCGCGGACGGCTTCCCGTCCAGTACCCAGACGGCCGCCGGCGCCGTGAGCCGGTAGCCTCGGATCGATACCGATACCTCGGCCGCCGCGCCTCGCCGGTGCAGGATCTCCACGGCCACGTGTTCCGGCCGAAGGCCGGATACGCCGCTTACCTTCACCACGCGCTGGGCCACCGCTCCCGGGAGAAGCCGCTCGGCTTCCGGTCCCAACGGATACCGCGATCCGAACCTCGCGCCTTCGTCCACCGCGTTCTCGAGGTCGTGCAGGATCGAATACGCCCGGCCATATTGAAACGCGCCGGCCAGCAACGGTCCGATCACCAGCAACGCCGCCGCCATCTCGATCAGCGCCGCCCCCCTCCGCCGCTTCATGGACGCTCTCCCTGCCGCACCGCGTGGAATCCGGTCCCGGCCGCCGCGCGCCATCGGGAAGCCTGCATGAATCCACCGGCGACTTCGCCCGTGTCCGGCGTGCCATCCGCGGCGAGCAGCAACGCCGCCACACCCGTCATCTTCCGGTCCGAGTCCACCACGGGAACCGCCACCAGACGGCGTCCGTTACCTCGCCCTCCCGCCGCGTAGCTGGCGTAGCCGTCCGACTTCGCGTCGGAGTCCTGGTTCACTCGCTCCACCGCCGCCAGGCTGGCTTCACCAACCGGCGCCGCTGTCGCGGGCAACACGTCGCCCAGCTTCCGGTGCGCCGACTGGTAGCCCGATAGCACGCCAGCCCTCGCCGTCCGGGCGAGCGGTTCCTCGTAGTACGAGAGGTTGTATCTCTGCCCAACCACCGGCGAGGCATCTTCCAACGCATAGGGATACAGTCCGGAATCCCACCCATCCACGGCTGCCTGGCCAGCGATCGCCGACGCCCGCGCCGGCAGCGCGCGCCGCCCCGTTGCCGGACTCGACAAGGGCATCGCGACGTCCACGCCGACATCGACGCGCGCGAAGAGCGCGCCCTCCGTAGCCGGCGAATCCTCCCAGTGCCCGGATGCGTCGTTGCCAAATCGAACTCTCGCGTTCGGTCCGGCGTAGTCGCGGGCAGCCGAGATGGCCCGTTCCAACCCGGCGGCGGAACCGTCCAGTTCGAGCGCGGCGGCCGTCGCTCCGGCCTCCGCCTTGGCCCGTAACCCCTTGGAGACAAGCAGGAAACGGCTGAGATCGAACGCGACGCCACCCACCGTGACCCCGGCCAACAGGAACAGTCCCGTGAGGATCAGGATTGTTCCCCGGCGATGGCGGAAACGTAGCTTCACATGCCATCTATCGGCGGAACCGGTGGCTGGCGTTAACCCGTATTTCTCCGCGGCGATCCGGGAAATCGGGCCATGCGGCCAGATCTCCGTCCTTCCGCTTGCCCACGATCTTGTATTCTGAAGGGCGTGGCAAAAGTCTCCCCTTTCCGGCCCTACCGGTACGCGCCTTCCGCCGGGCCCATTGAAAATCTGGTCACCCAGCCCTACGACAAGATCTACCCCGCGATGCAGGCACGATACCTCACCCTCAGCCCCTACAACCTGGTGCGTGTCATCCTCGGCGAGCGCCAGGAGTCCGACTCCCCGGCCGGCAACGTCTATACCAGGAGCGCGGCCCATTTCAACGATTGGATCGCCGCCGGAATCCTGGTGAAAGAGGACGCGCCCTCGTTTTACGCCTACTTCCAGGATTTCACCGATCCCGACTCCGGCGAAACACTGAGCCGGAAGGGGTTCATCGGCCTCGGCCAAGTGGAGGAATACTCCGCCGGAATCGTCCACCGGCACGAGCAAACCCTGTCCGGTCCGAAGAAAGACCGGCTCGAAGTGCTTCGCCACACACACGCCCACTTCGGCCAGATCTTCATGCTTTATCCCGATCCCGCCGGATCCATCGACGCGCTCCTCGACCAAGCCGCCTCCGCCCCTCCCACCGTCTCCCTCGTTGACGAGTACGGGGCCACCCACCGCCTGTGGCGGATCTCCGACCCCGTCGCCGCGGCCCGTATCCAGGAATCGATGGCGGACAAAAAGCTGGTCATCGCCGACGGCCACCACCGCTACGAAACCGCGCTGGCCTACTCCAAGGAGTCCCCGTTGGCCGATGCCCGGCGGGTCATGATGACGTTCGTCAACATGCATTCGCCCGGACTCCGGATTCTCGCCACGCACCGATTGGTAAAGAATCTCGACTCGTTCTCTCCCGCCGCGCTGCCCGCCAAACTCGCCGCGCTCGGCGAGTTGACCAGCCGGACCGCCGCCGAGGTCAAGGCGGCGATGTCCGTCGCGGTTCCAGGCCGCATACGCATCGGAGTCGTCACCGGCGAGTCGTCCTGGGTGCTCGATGCGCCGCGCCTTGCCGGCGGCCTGGACGTCGCGTTTCTGCACTCGCGGATATTGGACGAGTCGCTCGGAATCGGCGAGGACGCCGTCCGCGAACAGAAGTACCTCGACTACGTTCGCGGCATCGACGCCGCCGTGGACCGCGTGCAGGCGGGAATGGCTCAGGTGGGATTCCTACTCCAACCGACGAAGATCGAAGAGGTGGCGGAAGTGTCGTTCGGAGGCGGCGTCATGCCGCAGAAGTCGACCGACTTCTATCCCAAGCTCCTGTCTGGCATGACGATCTTCCGGCTCGAGGAGTAGATCGACACCCGCAAAAGAGCCAGAGATCGGGTGAGAATTTTCCGGTCCTCAACGCACTTATTCAATAGAAGGCAACGGCAACTCTCCGGCGGCCTCCACCCGCCGGGACCCTCTCTCGTCTTCCTCCGAGAGAACGGGAGCCCGAAACGACCGCTTACACCGGATCGGGCTCCCGCGTTGATCCCGCAAGCCTACCGTTTCTTCCACTCCGCGAATTTGCGCCGGAACTTGTCGAGCTTCGGCGCCACCACGAACATGCAATACCCCTGGTTCGCGTTTCCGCGATAGTAGTCCTGGTGGTAGTCTTCCGCCTTGTAAAACGTCGAAGTGGGTTCCACACGTGTCACCACCCGGCCGGGCAGTTCGCCGCTCGCGTCGAGTTCCCGGATCATCCGGAGCGCCCCGTCCCGTTGCGCGTCGCTGTGATGGAAGATCGCCGAGCGATATTGCGAGCCCACGTCGTTCCCCTGCCGGTCGAGCGTAGTAGGGTCGTGGATCGCGAAGAACACCGCGAGAATCCGCTCGAAAGGAGCCATCTCCGGATCGAACGTGACTTGGATCACTTCGGCGTGCCCGGTCGTCCCGGAGCACACGGCGCGATAGGTGGGGTCGTCCACATGGCCGCCCATGTAGCCGGATTCCACGCGTTCGACGCCGGCCATCTCCTGGTAGACCGCTTCCAGGCACCAGAAGCAGCCTCCGCCAAGCGTCGCCGTCTCGAGTTTCGCCACATTCACCTCTTTCGGAACGCGAACAACCCCAGTTGGTGCGGCTCGTTCTCCGACGCGACCGGCTCCCAAGGGATGCGCTCGCCCGTGAACCACACCGGACCGCTCCACATCCGCCACAGATCGCGCCGTTCGAGCGTGGCCCCCATGGCCGCCCACTTTTCGATCTCCCGCGCGGTGGACGAACGGCACTTGTACGGCACGGAATGGCCCTTGGCGGCGTCCGGGCGAACGTAGACATCGAGGTCGAACAGGCGATCGTTGTAGGGCGTGGTGACGATCCCCAGTCCGCCGGGCTCGCTCAGCGTCAGCATGTTGCGGAACGCCGACTCGTGGTCCTCAATATGCTCGATGACGCTGATGCAGGTTACCGCGCCGAACTGGCCCCGGAATCCGTCAGGCTTGGTGATGTCGACATCCTCCACCCGCCAGTGGCGGTTGGTCATTCCGGCCGGCCAGTAGTCGCGGACGTTGTCGATGGCGGTGACCAGGAATCCGCAATGCCGCAGCAGGCTCGGCCACGCGGCTTGCCCCGTGCCGACGTCGAGCACCCGTCGCGGGCGTCCGGCGGCAAGCATGCCGAGTGCGAACGCGTACTCCACCGGACGTTCGTTGTGGTGCTGGAAAACCTGGCTCTCCGCCTCCGACGCGCATATCGAGTTCATGTACTGGCGGCCGCCCCAGTGAGCCACGGCCCTGAGTGGATTCATCGTTGACCGGCTTTGGACCATGATCTCACACGGCCCGCGCGGGCGGCTCAGCGGATCCTCTCCGCGGGCATTTCCGAGCGGATGATGGGATTGACGGGCATGCGGCCGGGCTCGCCGTCCGCCGCGCGAATGAGCCGGGCGAGTTCGGCGCGAAGCTCGATGACGCGCGCCTGCTGCGACGGGTCGCCGATGAGGTTGCGGGTTTCCCCGGGATCCACGCGAAGGTGGTAGAGCTCCGCCAGTTCCGTGTCCGGGTGGCCCTCGCCGTTCGGGTAGTGGATGTACTTCCACTCGTCCGTGCGAACGCCGCGCACGTTCGGCGTATAGGGGAACTCGCTCTCGAAATCGTACTCATAGCACCAGGACTCGCGCCACGCGCGCTCGTGGCCCTCCGCGATGCCACGCCAGGACCTCCCGTGCGTCTTCGTCAGCGGCCGCGCTCCGCAAAAGTCCAGGATCGTGGGCGCCAGATCGATGTTGAGCGCCATCTGTTCGCGCACAGCCGGTTGCTTGATACGCTCCGGATAGCGCGCCAGCAGGGGGACGCGAATGCTCTCCTCCCACATCACGCGCTTGTCCACCGCGCCGTGTTCGCCGAGCAGGCAGCCGTTGTCGGCCAGGAACAGGAAGAGCGTGTTGTCCAGTTCGCCGGAACGCTGGAGAGTCCGGTAGATCTCGCCCACGCTATCGTCGATCGACGGGATGGTCGCCAGATAAGTGCGGACGAACTTGCCGTAGTCGTTGTTGCCGTAGAGCGGGCCGCCGATGCCGTGCCAGGTGCGCAGCCGCTTGCGCACCCAGTCGCCCTTGCCCTCGCCGGTGTCGTCCACGGTGGCGGGAGGCTTGATGGGCGCGGTGTCGAACAGGTGAGCATACTTGGGCTCTGGCACGTTGGCCGAATGCGGCGCCTTGTGGCCGACGATCGCGCAGAACGGCGCTTTCCGTTCGCCGATCCATTTCGCCGCGGCCTCGGTGACCACGTGCGTGTAGTAACCGGGGATCTTCTCCCGCCGCCCGTCGATGTTGAACTCGGTGTCGTTGTACAGACCCTGGCCGCGATGGCTCATCCACTTGTCGAATCCGGGGCGGGGATTGTCGTTGTTCTCGCCCATGTGCCACTTGCCGAAGTAGGCGGTCTGGTAGCCCTCTTCGCGAAGCCGCCGCGGATAGCTCTCGAGCGCCTCCGGGTACTCGGTAAAGTTGTTCTTGACGCCATGGGAGTGCGCGTAGAGCCCGCTGAGCAGGCTCGCGCGGCTGGGGGAACACAGCGACGTGGTCGCGAACGCGTTCGCGAAGCGGATGCCCTCGCTCGCCAACCGGTCCATGTGTGGAGTCTTCAGGAATGGATGGCCGGCGCAACTCATGCAGTCCCATCGCTGATCGTCGGTCAGGATCGCCACAACGTTGGGACGGCTGTCGCGGCGCGCGCACGAAGTGATGGCAGCGGCGGTTCCGGCTACGAATCGGCGGCGGTTCATGGTCTATCCATGATATGCGCCCAGTCCGCGGGCGGCGAAAATGAGCGGATAGAGATCCTCGAAGCACCAGAGTTTGGCGAAGTGGAATCCCACCGGCGAGGCGGGCGTCGACTGCCCGGCGCCGCGGCGGTGCGATCCACCTTCGACAATACGATCGTCACGCGAGCCGTGCCGTAGGTGGGATTCTCGTCGTCCGCGCCTTCCCGCATCCCACGATGCCGGGTGGTTGGGCCATAATCGATCCATGCTCATGGAAGACGGAGCGGAACTGGTCGAAGCGGCGGTCGAGTCGCTGCGGGGGCAAAAGGAGGCCCTCAATCTGCCGGACTTCACCATCGTCTCGATGCCGCGGTTCCGGGAGGTCGCACGGGCGGCGAAATTGACGCGCGCCGACAAGGAAGTCATTTGTGAGCAGGCAATTCTCGTGGTGGACCAGTTCTACGCGCACCTCCCGTTCAAGCGCGCGCGCTACGCGTTCGATCCCGTGCAGCGGCTTCGGCTGCTGCACGCTCAGATTCCGCGCGGCGATGACGACTTGCGGTTTCACTCCGCGCTTCTCCGCGTGTTCGCCGACATGCGCGACGCTCACACCTTCTATGGACTGCCGGCTCCCTACGGTGGAGCCACGGCGTTTCTGCCCTTCTTCATGAAATGCTACGAGGAGGAGGGCCGCCGCCGCTTTGTGGTCACCAATGTCCTGACAGGCCTCGCGCACCCGGCGTTCAAACCCGGCGTGGAGGTGACCGGCTGGAACGGCATGGCTGTCTCCAGCGCCGTCGAACGTCTTGCGGAGAGCGTTGCCGCCGGCAACAGAGCCTCGCGGTTTCTCCGCGGCCTGATGCAGATGACGATCCGCCCGCTGAGCTACACTCTGCCGCCGGATGAAGAGGCTGTCTTCGTGCAATACACGCCGGACGACGGCGCCGGGGATCGAGTCCTCGCCTTGCCCTGGAACGTGGCTACCGGCATGACTGGAGGTCTGCTCCAGGCGAGGGCATCCGGAATCTGCGAGCCGGTGGCCGGCCACAACGCCGCGCGGCACGTTCTTTGGGGTCAGCGGGAATGGGAGGAGCAGGCCGAGCTTCAGATCGCGGAGGCCGAAGCCGCCGCCACGCGGCTGCGCGTGCGTGTCTACTCATGCCCTCAGGCCGTGCCGCGGCGGCTTCGGGAAGACGGCCGCCTGTTTTCCAAGGTCCCCGCCATTTTCGATTTCCAGCACCCGTCCGGCGTGTTCCTCCAGGGATCGATCGCGCCGAACGAACTGTGTGGCGTCTTCGAAGGGGCCGCCAAGCGTTTCGGCTATGTTCGAATCAAGAGCTTCGCTCCGCCGCCGGACACGATCTTCACCGAGTTCCGGCGCATTCTCGACGTGATGAACGAGTGCGCGCCGGACGGCCTGATCGTCGATGTGCGCGGCAACCCGGGTGGAAGCATCAAGGGCGCCGAGCGTCTGCTGCAGTTACTCACGCCCAAGACGATTACACCGGCCGCGTTCCACTTCGCCAATACGCCCACCATTCAGGAGATTCTCGACAGGCTGGCGGCGGACAACCTGGACGACATGATGCTCAAGGCCGAGTTCGACGAGTGGATCGGAGATGGATTCGAAGCCCTGGCGAGCGGCAAGCCGGTCACCGACGGACATCCGCTCACCTCCCATCGCTCCGCCAACGACACCGGGCAGGTCTATCAGAGTCCGGTCGCGCTGCTGATCGACGCGGCATCCTACAGCGCCACCGATATCTTCGCGGCGGGCTTTCAGGATCACGGCATCGGGATCATCATCGGCGTGGACGACAACACCGGCGGCGGCGGCGGCAGCCGCTGGCTCCACCACGACGACCTGCTCGAGAAACTGAGGGGAATCCCGGATTTGCCGCTGAAAAAGCTGCCCGCCGGCGCGGTCCTCGGGTTCGCCCATCTTCGCGCGTCCCGCGCCGGCAATCGCGCCGGCGACTCGCTCGAAGACGTCGGCGTCACGTGCAACAAGCGCTGGAGCCTCACCAAGAAGGACCTCATGGACTTCGGCAGCGATCTGGTGGGTTTCGCCTGCGCCCAACTGGCCGCGTTGCCGGTCCGCCGGCTGGAGATCCTGAGCGCGGGGATCGAGCCGGACGGCCTCCGCGTGACGGTCCGCGCGACGAATCTCGACCGCTTGGTTTGCTACCTGGACGAGCAACTCCGGTTCGTCGTCAATGCGAACGTAAGCTCGTTCACGATCCCTCTCGACGATGCCGAACGTGGGTCGAAAGCGCTTTCCATCCGGGGCATGGCGCGGAAAGACGGCAAACTCGAAGCCGCCGCGGCTTGCCGCCGGCCGCTGACCGGGGGGGCGATGCGTGCCTCCCCTGAACACGAGCGGCCGGAATGATCGGCGAGACCGTATCGCATTACCGGATCGTGTCGCGCGCCGGGCGCGGCGGCATGGGAGTGGTGTATGTGGCCGAGGATACGCGCCTGAAGCGGAAGGTGGCGCTGAAGTTCCTGTCCGCCGATTCGATCGAGGAACAGGACAAGGCGCGGTTCCTGCACGAAGCGCAAACCGCGGCCCGCCTGTCGCACCCCAACATCTGCCCGATCTACGAGGTGGACGAGGCGGATGGCCGGCTCTTTTTCGCCATGGCGTATTTGGAAGGCCAGACGCTTTCGCGCCTCGCCGCCTCCGGGCCGCTTCCCGTGCCGCTGGCGCTGGACCTCGCCATCCAAATCGCGGAGGGTCTCGAGGAAGCCCACGCCAATGGAGTCGTTCACCGCGACATCAAGAGCGCCAACATTTTAGTAAATGCGCGAAACCACGCCTACATCCTCGATTTCGGGATCGCGCTTTCGAGCGGAGTCTCGCGTCTCACGATGCCGGGCGGCGTTCTCGGGACGCCCGGCTACATGTCGCCGGAGCAGGCGGCGGGGAGGGATTTGGATGGCCGCACCGACATCTGGTCTCTCGGCGCGGTGTTGTTCGAAATGCTCTCCGGCAAACGTCCTTTCGAGCGCGACCGCGACCTGTCCGTCGTCTACGCCATTCTCAACGACGCGGCGCCTTCGCTCCTGACTCTGCGCCCCGAACTGCCGCCGGAACTGGCGCGAGCGGTCAACCGGGCGCTCGCCAAACGTCTGGAGGAAAGATGGCGGACCGCGCGCCAGTTCGCGGACGAGCTGCGGCGGATTCGCGACGGAGGCTACGCGAGAGCCGAAGAGACTCCCACCGTCACGGCGCTCGATGCCGCGGCGGCGTCCATTACCCCGGAGGCCCGTCCGAATCGCCGCCGCATGTCCGCGGCCCTGGCCGCCGCCGCCGCGCTCGTGGCGGCCGCCGTATGGTTTTGGACTTCGCACGCGGGCGGCGACAGTGGGGTGAAGCATCTCGCGGTGCTGCCGTTCGAAGTGACCGGCCCTGCCAGCGAATCCATGCGCGCCATTTCGGATGGCTTGGTGGAGACGTTGACGTCGACCCTCGGGCAGGCCGAGGAGTTCGAACGGAAACTGCTCATCGTGCCGGCGAGCGAGATCCGGTCGCGCAAGATCTCGAGCGCGGAGGAGGCGCGGCGCATCTACGGCGTCAACCTGGTGATGTCGGGCAACGCACAGTGGCTGGGAGAGGCGGTGCAGTTCAACATCAACCTGATCGACGTGGTCACGATGCGTCAACTCGGGGCCAGAAGCTTCGATTTCGACGCGCGCAACCCCATCGAAGTTCGCAACGCCGCCGTGGGCCACGTGTGGAGTCTGCTGAACGTGCAACTCTCCGCCGCGGCCAAGCGGGGGCAGGAAAGCGGTACATCCACGCCGGCCGCTTACACCGAATTCCTGAAGGCCCGGGGATATCTCGCGCGCTACGACGTGCCGGGCAATCTGGATCGCGCGGTCGAGGGCTTCGAAAACGTCACGCGGCTCGATCCGCGCTACGCCCTGGCATTCGCCCTACTGGGCGAAGCGTATTGGCGAAGGGCGCTCGCCTCCAGCGACAAGCAGTGGGCTGGCAGGGCCATCGAGGCTGCCAGCCAGGCCGTGAAGCTGGATCCCAAGCTGGCGATCGCGCACGCCAAGCTGGGCGAAATCTACTCGCGAAGCGGCCGCCGGGAGGAGGCAGCCGCCGAGTTGCGGACCGCGCTCCGTCTGGAGCCGGGCAGCGCCGAAGCTCATCGTGGCTTGGCCGGCGTCTACGTCAACATGGGGCGCTTCCAGGAGGCCGAGCAGTCCCTGTTGCACGTTACCCGGAGCCGGCCCACCGACTGGTACGCGTTTCTGATGTTGGGAGTCTTCTATTGGGACCGGCATCGATACCAGCTCGCCGAAGCCGCCTTCCAGCGGGCCGCGCAACTGACGCCGGAGAACGACATCGTTCATCGCAACATGGCGGGCCTGTTCGTGACCACCGGAAGGTACCGGAAGGCTCAGGCCGAGAGCCAGAAGGCCGTCACACTGAAGCCCTCGGCCCGCGCTTACAGCACTCTCGGCCTGGCCTACTACTTCGATCGCCGTTATCCGGAGGCGGCGGCGGCGCTCGAGACGTCGGTCGATCTCGACTCCGGCTATTATGTTGGCTGGGGCAATCTCGGCAGCGCCTATCGTTGGGCGCCGGGAGGCCAAGCCAAGGCGCGAGCGGCCTTGAGCCGCGCCGTGGAACTGGCGCGGAAACGGCTCGACATCACGCCGGACGATTACAATGTCAGGGCCAACCTGGCCGAATACCGGGCGAAGCTCGGCGAGCCGGATCAGGCGCTGGCCGAGATCGCGCTCATTCCGGAAGCCAGCCGCGCAACCTACTGGGCGAACATAGCGCTGGCCTACAAGCTATCCGGGCGGCGGCAACCGGCGATCGACATCGTGGCGGCGGCTCTTTCCGGCTCCGCTCAACCGCATGAGGTGCGGGACGAACCGGATCTCGCGGATCTCATGACCGAGCCAGCGATCCTACGCGCGGCCAAGCTACGCGGCAACTAGCCGTCGCCGCCCTTGTCGAGGTCGGTGCCTTGATTGTCCTTGAGGGCTTGGAGCAGCAATCCAACAGCCGCCTTGACTGGAACCGCGGCCTGTTCGGGGGCCAAGGTCAGGGCCGTTTGCAGCAGTTCGATCGCATCGCGAACTTCTTGCGTCATGCGGGGAGTGTACCAGATTCCGCAACCGCCCCGGCTCTTCGGATGGCGATAATGGAGATTGGCCCCCCGCCCATGCGGATCTTCGAACGGACTCTTCCCACAGCCGCCGCCAACCTCGCGTTGGACGACGAACTGCTCCATGCGGGCGGGAACGCACTGCGGTTCTGGGAATCGCCGGAGACCGCGATCGTGTTGGGGAGATCGCAGGACGCCGCGGCGGAGATCGCGCCCGGCGCGGATGTTCCCTGGTTGCGGCGTTCCACCGGCGGCGGAGCGGTGGCGATCGGCCCCGGCTGCCTGCAGTTCTCCTTCGTGCTGCGGATCGAGGACTACCCGATGCTGCGCGACGTGCGGTCGAGCTATTGCGAGATCCTCGGCTCCTTGGCCGCGGCGTTGGGCGAAGGTGTGACGATCGAGGGGACCTCCGATCTCGCCTGGAAGGGCCGGAAGTTTTCCGGCAACGCCCAGCGGCGGAACCGCGACGCGATCCTGCACCACGGCACCATCCTGTATGCGTTTCCGCTGGCGGCGCTCGACCGCTGCCTGCGCGAGCCGTTGCGCCGGCCCGTCTACCGGGGAGCGCGCTCGCACGGGGAGTTTGTCGCGAATTTGCCGTTGCCCCGCGCGGAGATCGTGGCGCGGATCTCGGCCGCCGCTGCCAGCGCGGATTTCCCGTCTGGCCCGGCCTGCGCCGTCCGGTAGGGCGGCCGGTGAGCGGCGAGGAACGCGGCGTGTTCGTGCCGCGGGTCCACGGCGTAGCGTCGCTTCCATGGCGGGATCGAAGCACAGCGCCAGGGCTCTCTTGCGGTATCGTAGCGTAGAGATGGCAAATCGAGTCGCCGTATTTGGCGCGTCAGGGCAGTTGGGTACGGAACTGGTGAGTTTGTACCGGGGGCGGGGAAGCGAGATCCTCGCCATGACCCGCGCGGAGGTGGATATCACCGATCCCGCGGTGGTCGAGTCGAGGCTGGCTACGTTCGATCCCGACGTAGTGATCAACTGCGCCGCCTACAACATGGTGGACGTCGCCGAGAAGGAACCGCTCGCGGCGTTCCAGGTGAACGGGCTGGCCGTGCGGAACATCGCGCTGGCGTGCCGGCAGATCGACGCAAAGCTGGTGCACTACTCCACCGACTACGTGTTCGACGGCGCGTCGTCGCGTCCTTACCGGGAGGACGACCCCACGCACCCGCTGGGCGCCTACGGTGTGTCGAAGCTGGCGGGCGAGTTCTACGCCCGCGCCTACCTCGACAATCCGCTGGTGATCCGCACCTCCGGCGTGTTCGGACCGGCGGGCATGAAAACCGCGCGGGGCAACTTCATCGAGACGATGCTGCGTCTGTGCGGGTCCGGCCAGCCGATCCGCGTGGTGCAGGACTACGTCGGCGCCCCGGCGTACGCTCCGGCGCTGGCCGCCCGCACGCTCGATTTGCTCGACGTGGACGCGAGTGGCGTCTTCCACATCGGCGGCGGGGATCCGACCACCTGGTTCGATTTCGCGGGGCTGATCTTCCGCGAGGCGGGCCTTTCGCCCGAACTGCGCGCGTCGAGCGAGCGGGAGTACCGCACCCCGGCGCGGCGTCCGAAGTATTCGGTGCTTTCGAACGCGAAAATGGAGGCCGCGGGGGTGGCCCCGATGCCTCCGCTGGTCGACGCGGTTCGCGAGTACCTGGCGCTCCGGAACGTGGCGTCGCGCGCGTGAGCCGGCTATAATGGAGGACGGTTCGGGCGCGTAGCTCAGTTGGTTAGAGCGCCTGCTTCACACGCAGGAGGTCCACGGTTCGAGTCCGTGCGCGCCCACCACTCAAGTTCTTGATTCCAAAGAACAGCCGTTCGGCCCCACGCAAGGAAATCGCCTCCAAAACGCCTCGACTGTGCACGAACTGTGCAAAAACTCCTTCGGAGCGCTCCCACTGTGCCAGAATTCCGGTGCTCACGACTTCTTCTCGTTCGCACTCCGGTTGAGACTGTCCAGCGCTTCCCGCTTCATCTGTAGTTTCATCTGGGAGTACTTCTTGAAGACCTTGGCGTCGCCCTGCCTCAGAAGTTGTGTCACCCACTCGTCGGCAACGCCACCGGCGCTCAGGCGCGTTGCGAACGTCGAGCGGAGATCGTAGATCCGAAAGTACGGCACGCCCGCGCTGCGAAGCGTGCGTCTCCAAACCGCCTTGAAGCTACCCTGGTGACCGTCGCGCTTCTCCGAGGGGAATAGCCAATCGCCAGGGCCGGCCACCTCGATCTGATGGCGAAACGCTTCGGTGGCGAGGTCGGTCAGTGGAACTTCGGCCACACCGTTGGGCGTCTTGGAGTCGGGTATCCAGACAACCCGGTTGTTCAAGTCGACCTGGCTCTTCTTAATGCACGCCAGTTCCTTGTACACCCTCAGGCCGGTCTCGGTGATGATCCTGATTACGTTGCGGAGGTACACGGGCGCCTTCGCCTCGATCAGCTGCTGCTCACTCCAGGTCATGTAGTGGGGCCGGAACAATCCCTTGAGCCGCACGGGTGTTCGGCGACAATTAGATCTCCTGGCTGACGACAATTAAAACTCCCGCTCGGCGACAAGAGGTGTGATGATCGAGAATCGCGCTTCTCTGGCGCTTCGGCATGGTCACAGACGAGCAGGTGAGGAGGTTGAGGAAGTT
>SXGS01393929.1_pt1 | contig 15418 bp, 25 predicted proteins | sample 3174681 | NCBI WGS metagenome assembly SXGS01 (sample SAMN11356861, study PRJNA531348) | freshwater metagenome | isolation source: freshwater sample F1-80 | place: China: Fuxian Lake, Yuxi | collected 2017-12-25 | reverse complement strand
AGCGCCCGCACTCCAGTGGCTGCAGCTACTAGTCAACGCTGACGCTCCAGCATCGCGTCGGCGTCCCACGCGCGCACGGCGGCACCGGCGCCGCCTGGCAGCCACACTCCGCCGTACTGCTCAAGCTGTCCTGAATGGTGTAGGCCGCGTCCAGGGCCGCCAGTTGCTGCTGGAGCAAGCCAGGCGCCAGCACTGGGCTGACGCCTATCGGGTTGGATTCAGCCGGGTCCCAAAGGTAATGGCCAAAGACTAGGTGAGCATTGGCTACGCCAGGACTGAGCTGCAGATTCCAGCGGGCGTACCACGCCGTCGCCCACGCGCAGCCAGCAGTAGCCGCCGGGCAACCAGCGTGGTTCGATAGCACGTAGTCCACCTTCGTCAGGATCGCGGCCGTGGCAACAAGCGTGGCGCTGATCAGTGTCTGCGGCGGGCTCAGCGCCGCCAGTGCTATCACCAGCTGCGCCTGGTCGTATTGCGCGTCCATCGGCGTCCCTGGCCCCAGCACCCAGTCGTACAAGTACTCAGTGTCGGCTGAGCGCGGCAGCGCATGGTCAAGCGTGCAGGGCACTACCTTGGGGCATGAATTCCCCGCGATGCTGAGTAGCCCTGGGCCGCCAGCTGAGAACGTGACGGCTGACGGTAGCGCCGCGATCAATCCCGGAGTTGTGACGCACGAGTACTCCGGGCAGCAGCAGCCGCTGCTAAGGATCGCGGCCCCAGCCATCAGCAGGCCACGCTGACCGGACACACCACATGAGTACGGAATACCCATGCGCCGCTGATCCAGTCAGCCCATACGGGAATGAGTGTTTGGGCACTAGCCAGCACGGTTGCCGCCGTGCCAGACGCTGGTATGTCTGCGTATACCCAAACGTTTGTTGCGGTCCCGGCCGGGAACGCTCCACTAGCCGGGGCGCTGAATTGGAACGCGGTGATTTTGTCGCCCCCCGTGCACGTGCAGATGGCTGATCCACTCGCGCCTGGCGTGGATGTGTCCATCCACCATTCACCAGCTACCAGCCAGGCGCGCGTCCTGAACCCCGCTGGTAGTGCCCCGCTGGCGGCGCCCAGCCCGACGTCGGCCAGGTTGCGCGCCGGAATCTCCAGTTCCTCCACTGTCCACGCGTCAAGCCCGTTGGTCCACGGTGCCAGCCTTGCACGCTTCACGCTGTAGAGCCGGTCATCAGCAGCTGGCACGCTGCTGCTGACTATCTGCACCAGTGTTGTGCTGGCGTGCAGTAGCTCGCTTCCAGCAAGCTCGCCCAGCGATTCCACCGCGCCGACCGCCGCGCCAATGCGCTTCCACCGGTCCGGCGTCAACTTCCCCAGTCCGCGCGTGATTGGTGGCCAGTCTGTCAAGGCGCCGTACTCCAGTCGAATTCCACCACCGTCAGGCCGACGGCGTCAGCAGCGTCAACCCAACCCACTTCGGCCAGGCTGCTGGTCGCTGGGTCCCACGCGGCCAGCTGCAGGCGCCCCTGGGCTGCAGTTATCAATGCTGGCGCGCCGCGCCGCATCAACACCGTATCGGTCTTGCAGCTGCTCAGCAGCACGACGGCGCACACGGTCAGCCAGGGCGTCAGTGCCGCCCAGCTGGCGCACTTGGCGCGGCCCGCGCCAGTGCTCCAGCCACGCGGCCAGTAGCCCGTGCAACACTTCACGTAGCCAGCTCACTTGCCTGGCTTGGCATCAGCTGCGGCGACTAGCCCAGCTCCAGCCATCACTGCCGCGATTACGGCACCCCACTCCGGCGTTGTGGCGTCGTTGCCGTCGAACATTGCGCCTAGCGCGGTGGCAATTGCCACCACAATGGCGCATACCCCAGCCGTCGTTGTCTTCCAATTCCGTTTCATCGCTAACGCTCCAGCCGGGTCAACCGGCGCTGTATATCCACCAAAACCTGCTCCTGGCGCGCCGTGTTGATCGCGCCAGTAGCCACCGCGGACGATAGTTCCCGTGCCGTTTCTGCCACCTGCGCCAACTGCATATCGCGCCGCCCACCTTCCCACAGTATCGCCGCCAGGCACGCCACAATGGCGATTAGCTGCAGGACCGGCAGCGCTTGGCGCGCCTTGTGATTCACAGCTGTATCCCCAGGCTGCTGAACGCGACGAACTCGCGGAATGGCTGGCGCCACGTCACGTTCAGGGCCGCCAGTGGTCGCCCGGCCGCCGCGGCGGTGATCGGCAGCACAATCCCATTATCGTCCACATACCCCATGTAGGGTTCGTGCGTGGCTGGGTCGGTGTTGGCGACCTGGCGCATATGTCCATCGGCGTCCCACGCAATTCGATGCTCAACGCTGTATAGGTCCGGCGCGGTTTTCGCAACGCGGCAACTGACGTACAGCAGGTACCCCGTAGTCATCGCCTGCCAGGTATCGCTGTTGCGCTTCCCGATGGCCGCGAGCCACGTACTAGTCAGCAGGCTTTCTCCAGTCAGGACATTCCGCACGCTGAGCATTGCCGAGCGCCCAACCTGGCTAACGCTCTTGCCCCCGTCATCAATCGGCTTGCCGCCAATGTCCTGGCCGGGCATCGGCAGCGCCAACATGATAGGCGCGTAATCGTAGGGCCCGGCGCGCCAGGCTGGCAGCGGTTCCCCCCGCCCGTCAGTCTCCCACGCCACGAACCCCGGTTGTCCTTCTTCTGGCTGCGTAGTGGCGCTGCCAGCCGCGTAGTTGAGTTCCACGCGCCACGCGCGCGCGGAACCAACGGCGCAGCTGGCATCGAGCATCGTGATCGAGTACCCGCGTAAGTACAGGTTCCCCGAGCCGCCGCCTGGCCACGGGTCGCCCAGTGGGGGAATCACCGCCACGGCACCGGCCTCAGTGACGCACGCGCCAGCCGTCGCGCCGCGAACAAGCACTACACGCGTAGCAGACTCCTTACCGTCGGCCAGCGAGTAGCGGTAGCCATCAGCCACTTCTGTCACAACGGGACTAGGCAAGGGCGCCCCCCGCTGACTGTTGGCGTAGCAGCCGCATTTCGTCCAGCTGCTGCTTGGCTGTTGTGACTGCCTGCTGCTGCAGCAGTAGGCCCCGGTCCATGCTGACCACCATGGGCCCGATGGCAGTACTCACGTTCCCCTGGGCCTCGGCTTGGCGCGCCGCGCCAGCGCCAGGATCGGCCGCCGCCGCGGCCGCCGCGGCGTCCGGCGCTACGCCAGCGCCTAGCGCGTCACGCACAGCTTGTATTGCGTCAACGACTGGATTCACAGTGCCCATATGCCCGGCCCCGCCTAGGTTGTTGCCCCACGTGGCCAGCTGTTGCTGCGCCGCGTCAAGCCACGCCAACAGTTTGCTGCTGGCGCCTACGCCATTCTCCCCAGCCTTCCGCAGCCCCAGCCCCTGGTCGGTGATCCAGTCAGCTATTGGCGTGCCCTGGGCAGTCTGCATCTTCAGCTGCGTTGCCCTTAGTGCCGCCTCAGCGTCAACTGCCCATTGCGGTGCCGCCGCCGCGGCAACGCCACGCGCCAGCTCACCTTCGTCACCGGCGTCCGTTTCAAAGCGTCCAGTACCCCAGCCAACGTTGGCGATTTTCTCCCAGGTAGCCCCAGCCTCATGGGCTGTACCAGCCGCGACCCCAGCCTTTTCCCCTATCCACCCGACAACCCTAGCCATGCTGCCAGTCACCGCGGCAGCCATTTCCCGCATCGGAGTTTCCAGCCTGGCCATGCCCTCACCCATGACGCTGACCAGGTCGCCAGCGGTGCGCGCCAGCCAGTCAACTACGTTGTCCATCATCGGCGCCAAGACCTGCACGATTGACGCCATGCCCCTGACCAGCTCGCTGGCACCGAGACTCAGCGCACCCACGGCGCCCTTCCAGTCACCAGCGATGATGCCCAGCACGGCGCCGATGACGCCATCAATCACCAAAAGCGCCTGCTGGATTGTTGCCAGCACAGTGTCAGCTGCCACGACTAGGTGAGTCCTCACCCAGTCCAGGGCTGGGCCTAGGTAGCCAGCGATCATTGCCGCCAGTCCCTCAGTTCCAGCAAACAGCCCTTGCCATGTTTTCACCAGCGCTAGCAGCTGTGGCGCGACCTGGTCCAGCACCGACTGCAGTAGCCCCGATTCCTTCCCAGCTCCGGCTTGCGCGCGCACTCCAGCCAGGGGGCCGGTATCCGCCTGTAGGTGCCCTAGCACACGGGCCAGTATGAATCCCACCAGCCCACCACCGGCGAACGCGACGCCGGGCGAAAGCACAGACGTAATTTTCTCCAGCACCCCGCCCACCGCACTGAGTAGGCCGCTCACGGCGCCCTTGATGCCCGACCACACTTTCCCCGCCAGTGAACCGATGGCGCCAAACACTGACTGCACCAGGCTCAGGGCAGCCCTCAGTGGGACCGCCAGCAGCGCAAACACCCCGCGTAGCGCACTGGCTGCGAGCCTCACGGCGCCGACGGCGGCGGCCAGTCCAGCCGCCAGCCCGATGGCCACCTTCATCGGCGCCGGTAGCGCCAAGAATGAATGCACCATGGCGCCAACGCCCGCGGTCATGGTGTCCAGCGTCCCAGCCATGCGGCCGCGAGCGGCGGACGCGAACGCGTCCACAGATTCCACGCCAGCCTGGCCAGTGGCGCGCATCGCCGCCGCCAGCCGTTCGACGTCGGCCACTTCGAACTTGGCGCGTCCGAGTTCCTGGACGCGCGCCACCAGTGCGCCAAAGACGCTGGGCTTGGCGGCCTCTTGCATCCGCTGCAGCTGCTGGACCACCGGGCCCAGGTCCACGCCGAGCGGCCGCGCAATGCGCTGCCGCATAGCCTCAGCCTGGCTCAGCGCCTGGCTGGTGTCCAGCGCTGTGGTAATCCGCAGCTCAGCCACCACCCACCGCCATGAATCTGCGCTTTAGCTCCGCAACGGAAATAGGCTCCGCGGGTTCCGCGGCACGCGCCCACGGCGGCAAAAAGTCCTGCAGCTCGACGCGGGCCCCCTGGCTGCGCGCGACGGTGCAAGCAACTATCGCTGCGCGTAGGTCCGCGGGTTGGCAGCCCCACGGCTCGACCGCCGCGTAATCCAGCCAGCTGGCGTATTCGCTGCTACTCATGCTCGCGGTCAACTCCTGCACAGTCCGGCCCAGTGCCAGCGCCAGCCGATGCTGGAAACGCTCTTCCGGGCTTAGGCTTTTGGGGCCGGGCTCAGCCCGGCCCACTCCTGGCACGCCACAAACAGTTCATCCATTAGCGCAGCGGGCAGCTGCTGCAGTGCTGGATCGTCATCGGCCCATAGCCGTCGGCCACCGTCATCCACCACCAGCAGCGCTACCAGCTGCGCCTGGATCGCTGGTAGATCACACGTCGCCGGGTCAGCTCCACCGTGCGCCTGGACATAGCGCAGATAGCCGAACCGTTCGGCCAGGCTAATCGTCCGTAGTGTCACACTCCCGCCGAGGGCGTCAATGCTCACTTCCCGGCGCGGCCAGGCCCGGCCGTCAATCTCGGCGCGCGTCAAGCTCATGGCTTAGCCCCACGTCACCAGGCCGGTCACCTTCATCACGACGTCCGCGGTAATCACCTGGTCCATCTCCAGCCCAGGGTTCCAGTCTCGGACGAATGCCGAAAAAGCCAGGATAGGGGTAGCGGTTCCGGTACCAGCCTCGTCCGCACTAATGACAATTGCCGACGCTGTAGTAGACGCCTTGGCTGCGTTGAGAACGGCGATATTCCCCGTACTCGCGGTGGGGTCCCACATGATGGTTAGCGTCAACTCGCCGCCATCGATGACGCTACTGGCGCCAAACTCCTTGGCCGCAGTCGCACTCATCGGCGTGACGTCGTACGTTGAGCGTGTGGTGCTGGGGCCCTTCATGTTCTTCACTTGTCCGATGGCGGTTCCCCCCAGCGTGATTGTTGCGCCGGTTGTTGGAATGTGGGTAGGCATTGACTATCTCCGCATGATGGATAGGTATTCAAGGCGGACGCGCGTGGCGGCCCTATCACTGCCGTCCACCGCGTCCATGGGAATGCTGTCTTCAGCGTGCGCCAGCTGGCGCAGTTGGGAAAAGTGCCAGCCCCCCGCGGTTCCAGCGCCAAGCGATTCAACCACGGCCCCGAGCTGGTCGGCCAAGGTGCTGGCGCTGGCGTAGGTCGTAGCCCAACAATCCAGCTGCACGTGCACCGCCGCGGAGTCCGTATCTGCGGCGAGCACGCCTGTAGGCGTCGTGCTCACCACTTCGTAGGTGATGCACGGCAGCGCTGCTCCGCTGCTACGCCGTTGTGGGTAGATACGGTCAGCCACCAGCGCCTGGAGTGTTTCATCCGTGCTCAGCGAGCTGTAGAGCCAGGTGCCTAGACCTATCACCGCTTCACCCCGATCAGCCACTGCCGCACGCGTTGCAATGCGGGCCGCAAGAACGGCCGCGGCGCCACGGGCCCAGCGCTGCCGCGGTGAACCACTTCGCCAGCCGCACTCCAGCGCAGCGAGTGCCGCCCAGCCTTCGCGGTAACACGCGGCCGCCCGTACTCCACTAGCCAGCCGTGCGCGCCAGCGGCCTCTAGCACCAGGAAGATTCCACGATCATCCACCCCGGTCCGAATTGCGCCCGGCACACGCGTCAGTCCACGCGCTTGCGCGCCAGCCACCGCGTCAGCCTTTAGCCTGGCAGCGGCTTCGTGCAGCAGCTTGCCATACTCCATGGCCAGTTGGTCCTTGACCGCGCGCATATACCAGCTCATGCCCGTTCCCTCACCAGCAGCTGCTGCTGGCGTGAATCGTCCAGGACTTCCATGACCTGGTACGTCACGGATTCCAGCGTGACCCACGTATCTACGCCGACGTTGGGCTGCCGGTCTATGACTATGCGGCGTGTGGCTAGTGGCTCGCGGCCATCGGCCAACGCTTGGGCCGCGCGCGCCAGTGGCTCGCTGGCAGCCCACACGGTGGCGGACCACGTGGCGCCGCCTGGGATCACAGCGCCGTAGGCATCACGCGCGGCCGCGTAGTTGGCCAGCGTGGCGCGGTAACGCATCTCGCCAGCTCCGCGCATCATGCGATTACGCTCCGCGCCATTGACTGGCGCAGCCAGTCGGCGGCAGTGTCGGTTGCGGCGCCCCTACCCTCGGGATCATCGCCGCGGAACCGGTAGCGGTTAGCGAGCGTGCGTAGTAGCCACGCCTTATGTAGTGGCTGGACTGCCGAGTAGCCAGCGGTCCACGTGACCAGGGCGTATTCGTCCCCGGCTATCGAACCGGCGTCGAACTCCACTACGTGCCCCCCTGGTGTCGGCACCAGGCGCCAGTCAGCGCCGTCCATGGCCGCCGCGGCGCCGGTTTCCGCGTCCACCAGGCTGACGCTAACGACGCTGACAACTGGCTGCCGCGCCGGGCTCCACTCGCCGTAAAAGCCGCGTCGCGTGTGGTCGGAGTATGTGGCGACCAGCATCGGCAACCCCGTCCACGCTTCCCAGTTCAATTCACACTCGCGCACCAGCGCGGGTATCAGTGCATCGTCCGCTGTGGTGTCCACGCGTAGCCACGCCTTGGCGTCAGTGAGGCTAACGCTGGCGGTGGCTGGTGCAGTGAGTAGTGTCAGCATGAGGGTTCACCAGGGGGCTGGCTGGGCTCGCAGCTCCAGCCAGCCCCTGGTGCCAAAGGGAGGGGGTCAGATGGTGTAGATGGCACCGGCGCCGGGCTCGATGATTCGGCCGTCGGTCCTGGCGAAACTGCGGAACGTCACGTAGCCAGTGCTTCCCGAGCTGTACGGGTCCACTTGCCAGGTGAAGCCCGCGCGGTCCGCGATCCGGTACCCAACGCCCAAGTCTCCGCAGAAAATCTTGGTGCTGGGCGCGTACTCGCTGACGTAGACGGGACGGCCGCAGATAAGTGCCGCAGCTCCGTGCACCGCCACATTGTTCATGCTGGTGCTCAAGAGCCACTGCCCAGTTGTGTCCTTGTTGTTGGCCAGTGTGCCGAAGTTCGCCGCGGACATAACCCACACTGCAGTTGACTGGTAGGCAGCTGGCAGATTCCCGTAGAAGAACGTAACCAGGTCGCTCACGGTGAGCGTGCCATCGCCAGCAGCCGGGTTGGTATCCCAGGTGCCGTTGAAGACTCCCATGGGCTTGCCTGTGCCATTGCCCGCCACAAAACCTTCTTCCTGCAGTCGGCCATGGGCCCGGCCGTGTTCGGTCATCAACTCAGCTTCCACGCTGATGACGGAATCCTGCACCAGCTCCACGCTGACAGAAGTCTGCACGGTGCTCTTGTAGGCGCTGAACGAAACGGCAGTAGTGTCCAGGTCCGACGCGTTGAAGCTGGCAGCCTCAGCGGTCCAGGCAGCAGCGTTACGCGTGCTCAACCGGTTCACGTTGGTGCTGGTGGGGTAGGTGACTACGCTGCACAGGCCGCGCATGACGCCAGCCAGGTCGCGCGCCTTGACCAGCTCGGCAGCCACCGTTGTCTGCACGACGTCGGGGAGTGTGGTGGTGCCACTCGCGCCAATGGTCATTGTGCGCGCCTCCATGGCGCGGATCATGCCGCGGAAGGCGTCATCACCGTTGACCGGCGCGACGGCCGCGGCACCGGCGTCTACGCGCCGCCCAATGTCGGCGCGTGCTGCGCCGCGTGCCTGGTCCAGCTGGGCCTTGACGGCCTCACGCTGCTCCAATAGCGCGTAGCCAGCTGCTTCATCTCCAACGCTCACGTCGTTGAAACGCTTGTCAATGTCGGCCAACTGGGCCGAAAGGTCCTTCAATGTCGCCATGATTGTCTCCGCAGTAGTTGCCGCCAGTGACGTAGGCGCATGGCTACTAGGCGGCTAGCAGCAGCGTGGGAAAGGGACCGCAGCACCGCAGACGTATCCGGGTAGGCCGGGTCATGCACCAATGAAATCTCAATCAGTTCCGCAGCGTGGATTGTGCGCTCCGCGCCGTGCCACGTATCCCGCTCAACGCGGAATCCGAACGAAAGCTGGTCCAGGATTCCGTCCTCAACCATTGTCCGCGCATCGCGGCCGTCGTTAGTGTCCGGCAGATCAGCCTTGAAGCGCAGCCCCGTGCCGTCCTCAGCCAGCTCTAGCGTCCCGGCGCGCACGGTGGCCAACGGCCGCGAACGGTCGTGTTCCCACAGTAGCGCCTGGCTCCGCGTGGCCAGCGAGCTGGTGAAAGCGCCTGGCGCCACCAGCTCAGTGAAGCTCTTGCCATTGCCGAGGGGCAGCGCCAGGCTGCGAGAATTCCACACGACGGCGTACCCTTCGATGGCGCGTGCGTCCAGCTGCACGCTGCGCGTTTCCAGGTCAGCCATCGGCTGGGCCCTCCGGTGCTGGCGCAGTGTCTAGGCGCAGCGTGGGCACGTCGAGCCCCGCGAGTGGCGGCAACCCGAATTGCGCGCGCGCCTCATTGCGCGTCGCAATGCCGCCAGCAACCAGGCTAGTCCACACCGCCGACGATTCACTGGCTGAGCTGCGGAGTAGCTGCGCCGTCGGCAGCTGCACGGTACCTACAGCTGGCGCGAGCTTGCGCGTCAACTCACTAGCCCACACTGCCGCCCACGCGGTCAAGCAGGAATCCACGTACAGCCTGTAAGCCTCGTAAACACTGCTGAGCGTTCCACCATCGACACTGAATAGCAGCTGGCCAGGCACGCCGAACGCGCGGCCAATTTCGGCCACGCTGAACCGGCGTGAGTCCAGCCACGCCGATTGAGCGAACGGGTCAGACACTTTTTCCACCTTGATCCCCTCACTGAGTACCAGCGGGCGAGCAAGGTTCCGCGCGCCCAAGTGCGCGCGCACGTATGCCTCAGAGAGTGAAGCTTTGGCTTCCGGCGCCATCGATGCAGGATGCACCAGCGCGATTTTCCCCAGCCCCGCGTTCTTCATTGCTTCCACCCCAGTGACGTCCTGAGTGGTCGCCAGCTCTGCCGCGGTGCGGCAACGTTGCAGTGGAGCCACCCCCCATAGTGGGTTGTCAGCGTTTGGCCGCGCGCGAATATGCAGCAGGTCCGCGTAGTCAATCGGTTCACCGTCTAGCCGCCAGCTGGCGCCGGTTGGTGCTGGCAACATGGCCACGCGCGTCGGCTGCAGATAGCGCCAGCCAATCAACTCGTCCATGGAATCGCGCAGTAGGTAGGCGAACCCATTCCCGGTTGTTAGCGCGTCAGCCTGCAGTTGGCGCCTGAGCTCAAACCCCGAGTGCATCGGGCTGCCCTGGCTGAGCACTTCCACCGCTGCAGACTGCAGCAGCTCGCTGCCGCGGCGGAGCTCAATAGGCAGCCGCGCGCAGTCGCCAGCGATTAGGTCTATGCAGCGTGCAGCGGTTGCAGTTGATTCTGCTGGGGGCACACTGCCCCCAGCTGGCACCATATCCAGCCAGCTAGTGGAAGTAGCTGAACGGCGTTCCGTGCCGAGCCAACGTGATAGCCAGCCCATACCCCAGCAGCATGGTCATTTTGCCCAAGATTCAAGCCCGTAATCAACACACCACCGCCGCACCAGGGGAATAGTCCCCAGCTGCCCGGTGCCGACTGGCCAACCCCACCAACATGGTCAATGCCATCACCGGGTCGGCCAACCCATGGCCAACGTGCTTCACGGGCCTAGCTAGCCCCGACGGGCTGACCACCGCACGAGTCTGCTGGAGCGCCACTTCCAGCACCGGGTCAGCCACCAGCCGCAACTGACGCCGGCGGAACATGTCCAACGCGAGCGCCCAGTAGGGCGCCATGTGCGTGATTGTCTGCGGCACCCGCTCCACCGGCCAGCCAGCACGCTGCAGCCACTCGCGTTCGATGTCAGCTGCCTGGCGGCATACTGGGTCAACGCCGACGGCAGCCAGCCGGAACCGGCCAGCGAGCTCCTGCAGCGCCTGAGTGATTAGCCCGAAGTCTATTGCTCGCTGGCCAGCTGGCTGCACAGCGCCGGACGCCAGCCAGTCCAGGATCGGCAGCCCGCGCGCCTTGCCGATTTCGGCGGCCTTGTCAGTGGCTGGCAAAAAGTGCTTCATGCCGACCAGCAACGTTTCCCCCTGCCATACGCCCCAGGACAAGCTGGCTAGGTCGATTGTCTCTTGCAGCCCACCAGCAGCCATATCCAGGGCCACTACGGCTTCGCGGCCAGCGAGCTCACGCCAGTCAATCGACGGAACCGCGCACGCGCGGTAATCGGCCAGGTCCAGCAGCTGCACGCTTTCCACCTGGGCTAGACATAGGTGCTGTTCCAGGAACTCTTGCCGCCGTTCCCCGCCTAGCTGGTACAGCGTCCGGTACTGCTGGCGTAGCGAGTGCTCCGGCAGGATCGAGCCCATGCCTGGGTTGGCCTTTCGCCAGGTTGCGGGTCGCCCTGGGTCATCGTCCGGGCTGGCCGCCCACAGTAGTGCGGTCCAGTGCTCCGGCAGCTGGTCGCCAGCTAGGGCCTCAAGGGCACGGCGACGGTATGCCTGGTACGGGCTGCGATGATTCCTCGGGTCCGGCGTGCAGGCCGTCACCAGCTGCGCGTCAGGTCGCTTGCCGAGGCTGCTTACCAACGCATCCATGCCCTGGTCATGGCAGCGGGAAGCCTCATCCAACACCACTAGCGACGGGGTCAGCCCTTGCAGCGTCGGTACTCGGCTGGCCATCGGCTGGATCGTGCTGTCCCCGCGGTGACTGCTGCGGAAGCCATGATCCCAGCCTGCAGCTGCAGCGCCAAAATGCAGGCAAGGACGCCAGGACTCTTCCGCCTGGCGGTAGGCCGTTGCGACAAAACGAACGTCCTCAGCTCGGCCGGACAACTCGCAGCGTGCGACGGCGTAAGCCGCGAGCAATTCAGTTTTCCCATTTCCGCGGCCCAGCTCAATTAGCGCCAAACTTGTGGCGGGTTCGCCGCCGCGGCGGCGGCCGACCAGCTCCGTCAAAATCCACAGTTGAAAATCTTGCAGCTGCAGCGGTTCGCCAGCCGAGGCGCCCTTGCTCCGTGAGTACGTGGAAATTTTTTCCACGTATTGGCCGAGCAACGCAAAATCAATTGACACTTCAGCGCTGCCGGAAATTTCTTTCAGCGTGCGCGCTGCTGCGCGTCCGCAAAAACTTTCCGGCGAAATTTTCCGCAGGAATTTCCGCAGCCGCGCGCGCAGCGCCGCGGAATCTGAGTTTTTCCGACCTACCCGCGTGCGGTGGGGGTTCTGGGGGACCGGCCTAGGGGGGGTCCCAGGGGGGCTAACGACGCTGGTGGATTTTCTCATGGCACTCGGCACAGACTGCCAGCAGGTTGCGCGGGTCCAAGCGCTGCGCGAACGCGTGTTGAAGTTCATGCACATGGTGCACTTGCTCGCTCAAGCGCAGACCACACTGCTGGCACAGGGGATTAGCCTGGCGGACGCGGCGACGCTCACGTTGCCAGGCCGAGCTGCCGCGGAACTTCACAGCTTCGGCCAGCCTGGCGTGGGGCAGCGGCAGCCTGGACGCTGACTGCCGTGCCCCAGCCAGGCCGGGCTTGGAGGAAGGTAAGCCCACTAGTCGAACTCCGGCTGATCGGTGCCGTGCGGATGTCGCCGGTGATATAGCCGCTCCAAGGTCGGCAGTCGCAGTAGTACGCACCAGCCGCCGCGGTCCTCGCGCATGATGACCAGGCCAGGCTTTCCGGTATCGCCCTCCAGCTTCTCCAGCCACCTGATGATGGCGATGGCGCGGCGCCCCTTCACTTCTACGGCATAACCGTCCAGCGGTGGGTGCGTTTCTAGGTCAATCGCACCATCCACGCCATTCCGCGCGGATCGCTCAAAGAGGCAGCCGAACGCGCCGGTTAGCGCGGCGGCGGCCTCACGCTCAAGCCTGGCGCCCTTAGCCCGCTGCAGTGCGCCCATGCCCCCCCACTTCCCGGCGTTCCGCTGTCATTGCGCCTCACCGCCGTATCCGGCGCCCGACTGGAATGCGTGCGAGCGGATCGCCGCGAGCCTGGCCGCGGTGGCCAATGCTCCGGCTTCCGTCAGCTGGCATCGCCGTATCTCGTACTCCAACTCCCACTGGTCCCTGGTCAGCCCCAAGCTGTAACGGTCATTCCGCTGGGTAATCCCCTCGGCGTCGCGATAGCAGCCGGGATCATTGCGCACCCACTCGACCAGTTTGGCGCGCTCCAGCTGCGCTAGGTCCGCCGCCGTCGCGCGCTTCCCAACGAACCTGGTCAACGCCTCGTAGTGCTCGGTCATGCGGCCCCCTTCCGAAACTCACCAGCAGCAGCCAGGGCAGCAGCGCAGCCAGCTGCCTGGCTGACTGCTGGGAACAAACTCCGCAGTTCAACCCCCCCGATCATCGGGGGGGTAGGGGGGGCTTGACACTCCGTAATCCCACCGGTACGCTGCCCCGCGCTTCGCTGCGCGGCACCGGGCAGCGTAACGGTTCCAGGGGAAGGGGTTGTAAGGGGAAGGGGAATCCGAGAGCTCACCGCGTACAGCAGCAACCGCGTGTATTCCTCAGCCTCCAGCGGTTCCGATGGAACCGCCAACCCGCGCGCCTGCGCGCGCGCGTCAGCCTCAGCAGCCTCCACCGCAGTTAGTGCCCGGATCGTCCGGCACGCTTGGGCTCGCTCCGCAGCTGCAATTGGTCGCCATTCCTCCAGACTCGGTAGCGGGTTCTGTAGGCCACGCTGGGGCTGCCCAGCAGCCTTGCCGCCGAGCGCGCCGTAGCGCTCCAGGATACGCGCTAAGTCCGGCTTCGCCCAACGGTGCGCGGCGTAGCAGGCTCTGCACGCCTGCTCCAGTTTCGACGGGTCCAGCAGCGCGAAGCGCTCTAGTACTGCATCAGCCTGGGCGCTCGTCGGCGTCCACTCCGGCCACAGCCCCAATAGCAGCGGCATTGGCCAACGGTCAGAAGGGGATAGTGTCGCCACCGCTGGCCCCCTTTCCGTGATCCAGTTGACTAGTCGGGTCAGCAAGGTCGATCCGTGCCACGTTGCCCTTGGCGTTGAGGATCACGTAGACCATCTGCCCGACCATACTGGCCGCCGCGGCACCTACGTCGGCGTCGAAGCTGCTCTTCCACTCGCTGGCGCCCGATGCGTCCTGCAGCTTCATTCCATACTTCACCCATGCCCGGCCGTTCGTCACGCCGGGCTTCTCGTTCACCGCGACCAGCTGCAGCTGGTCCACCGCCTCGGCCGTCGGCGCGACGGGGTCCGCCTTGATCCGTTTTGCCGGTGCAGCTGGCGCCGCGATGTGTTCCGCCTCCGGCATCTCCTCAAAGGGCGTGGACTCCACGCCAGCCAACAGAGCTGCCGCCCAGCCTATGCACTGGCGCAGTGCGCGGCCCTGGGCGCGAGTCTGCGCCATCGCCATCCTGGCGAATTGGTCCGCCTTACCCCACCGCGGTTCGGTGTCGGCCACCATCGCCAGCCCCCCCGCCACCACAGCCCCGTCGCGCAGTACCTCGCACTCCGCTATCCAGCACCATCCAACCCCGTCAATGTTCTGCCTCGTGCAGCTCTTCGTCCTGGTCATCAGCCCGGCACTAGCACCGATCAGCGCCAGCCCCGCGACCTGTAGATACTGCTTCCCGTTGATCGGCGTGATGAACCGCTTCGCCGCGTCAGTCACAGCTGGGCGTAGCAGCTCCTTCCGTTCCTGGTAGATAGCGATTTCAGACGTCATGTATGTCCCTTTGGTAGTCGCCCCCTGGCCCCAGCCGCACCAGCGGCGGCGCCGGGTCCTGATTCATGCCCGTGTAGCCCCGCACGGCGCGGAGCAATACAGCCTTGATCGTGCGCCCCTCAAACTTCGCCTGACGGCGTAGCAGCTTCAGCGTTTCGCGGTCCGCCGAAATGCTCACTTGCCCCCTTTTGGGGCCGGGTTTCAGGGCTTTCGGACCAGTCTGTATGTTATGTAAAGCGGGCACTGCCACAATCTATCGGGCCCCGCCACCATTTTCCACCACTTTTCTGGTGGTCGCCCCCAATGGCTTGGGCCTACTGGCATTAGCGCACTGGCAAAAATTCACGGCAGCATACTGTGTCCCGGCATTCCATCGCCAGTCAGTCTCCAGCTGGTCTAGCTCAGCACGGCTAGCGACCATCCACGGCCGCGATCCGATCTTGTAGCACCAGCACCGCCGGGCCGCGTCCATGCGATCCAGCGCTTCGCGCGGATCGTGCAGCATGGTCAGACTCTAGCGGCAATATGGCGTTGAGCAACTGGCGGCGCCGAGCACAGCCACAATCGGCCACTGTGGCGGCCGCGGCAATGCCCGGCGCCACAGTGGCAACCGCCGCGTGGATGACGTCACCGACGCCACGCGGTGGGCCCTGGTACTGGCTGCAGGACCGGCAACAGCCCTTGCTGGGTCGCCCACCAAAGAGCCCGAGCGCGCAAGCGCCCGCACTCCAGTGGCTGCAGCTACTAGTCAACGCTGACGCTCCAGCATCGCGTCGGCGTCCCACGCGCGCACGGCGGCACCGGCGCCGCCTGGCAGCCACACTCCGCCGTACTGCTCAAGCTGTCCTGAATGGTGT
>SXGS01418610.1_pt1 | contig 15423 bp, 12 predicted proteins | sample 3174681 | NCBI WGS metagenome assembly SXGS01 (sample SAMN11356861, study PRJNA531348) | freshwater metagenome | isolation source: freshwater sample F1-80 | place: China: Fuxian Lake, Yuxi | collected 2017-12-25 | reverse complement strand
GGCCGGCGCAACCAAGGCCGGCGCAACCAAGGCCGGCGCAACCAAGGCCGGCGCAACCAAAGCCGGCGCTGCCAAGCCGGGCACTAACAAGCCTCTTGGCAAGAAGTCCGCTGCGGCCGTCCTCAAGCCTGCCAAGCCGCAGTCGAGGAAGACGCCGGGGGCCGCATCGTCGCGCGCCAATCCGGCGAGTGCGACGACGCGCGCGGCGAAGCTGCAGGCCATCCGCGAGGCCGCGGCCGTGCCGCCAGCCGCGACTGGCAGCGATAGCTCCGAAGAAGATCGGCGCAATTTCGGGCTCCGCGGCGCGGCCCCGTGGGTCGCGCGTCATGCGGCCAAGCACGCCGAGGAGCTGCGGCGACGCAACCTCGAGCCGCCGCCCCCGGGCAGCGCGCGCGCGACGCTGCGCACGCCGAAAGAGGCGGAACAGATCAAGAGCCGGATCGCGCAGCTCTATCAGCTCACGGGGCAGATCAACGGGCTCCGCAAGAAGCTCGACAAGTCGTTCTTCGAGATCGGGGAGCTCTTGTCGAAGGTGCAGCTCGAAGGGCTCTTCGAGGCCAAGGGCTACAGCACCTTGGAGTCGTTCATCGATCGCGAGCTCGAGCTTCCGCGCGCGACCGCGCTCAAGCTCATTCGCCTGGTCCACACGTTTGACCGCGACGCGGCGCTCGACTATCCGCTCGACCGGTTGCTCGTGGCGCTATCGGCGCTCGACGGCGAAGCGGTCCAGCCGGCGCCGTCGCAGGCGCAAGTCTCGAGCCGTACTTTCTCTCCACCGGGGCTGCCGCCGAAGCCGCCACTCCGCTGGGACTGAGCGAACCGCGAGCCCGCTCGCGGCCGCGACTCCCCTGCCCGGCCCGTTCCCTCGCTCGCCCGTTTCCCTCGCTCGCCGATTCCCCGTGCCCATGCGCTTCGTCGACGAAGTCCTCATCGACGTTCTTGCGGGCGCCGGCGGGCGCGGCTGCATCGCGTTTCGGCGGGAGAAGTTCGTTCCGTTCGGCGGGCCGTCGGGCGGCGACGGTGGCCGCGGCGGGGACGTCGCAGTCCAAGGGGACGAGGGGCTGAGCACGTTGCTCGACCTCACCTACAACCGGAAGGTCGAGGCCGAGCGCGGGGAGCACGGCCTCGGCAAGGACTGCTACGGCCGCTCGGGAGCTGACCGCGTGGTCCGCGTCCCGGTAGGCACGCAGATCTTCGACGCGACGACCGACGAGCTCGTCTGCGACGTGACCTCCCACGAACAGCTCATCGTGGTCGCGAAGGGCGGCCTCGGCGGGCGCGGCAACATTCACTTCGCGACCTCGACCGATCGCGCTCCGCGGCGCGCCGACTCCGGGCTGCCCGGAGAACGGCGCTCGCTGCGCTTCGAGCTCAAGGTCCTCGCGGACGTCGGGTTGCTCGGCTTTCCGAACGTCGGCAAGAGCACGTTCGTCGCCACGGTGAGCGCGGCACGCCCCAAGATCGCCGATTATCCATTCACGACGCTCACCCCGCAGCTCGGCGTCGTCGAGTACGGCGGCGGCAGACGGCACGGCGGGGCGAGCTTCGTCATCGCCGACATTCCCGGCCTCGTCCGCGGCGCGTCCGAAGGGCATGGGCTCGGCCATCGCTTCTTGCGCCACGTCGAGCGGACGCGCGGACTCTTGCATCTCGTCACGCTGGATCCGGCGGAAGACCGCGAGCCGCTTGCGGACTATCGGGCGCTCCGGCACGAGCTCGCGGCCTTCGATCCCGAGCTCGCGAAGCGGCCCGAGCTCGTCGCGCTGTCGAAGGCGGACGATCCGAGCGTGCGCGAGGCCTACCCCGGGCTCAAGGAGGCGTTCGCGCGCGAGGTCGGGGTCGAGCTGCGACTCGTGAGCGCCGCCACGCGCGCCGGCGTGACCGAGCTCGTCAACGAGCTCGCCGGGCTCGTCGAGGCAGCGCGCAAGGGCCACGACGAAGAAGCGTAGGGCGTTGCACTCCGCTCGCCGCGCGCTCTCGCGGCATGCTCTCGCCTTGAGCGGAGCTTCGCGCCACATTAAGCTCGGCCCGTGGCGCTGAAGATCGGCCAGGACCATGCGCGATTTCGGCACATCGTCCGAGGCCGCATCCGGCAGAACCTTCGCAAGTTCATCAGCAAGGGCGAGCTGATCGGGCGCAAGGGCAAGGATCTCGTCTCGATCCCGGTGCCGCAGATCGACATCCCGCGCTTCAAATTCAGCGATCAGCAGAGCGGCGGCGTAGCGCAAGGCGACGGCGACGTGGGCGATCCGCTCGGCCAAGGGCAAGAGGGGCCCGGCAAAGGCAAGGCAGGCCAGGGCGAAGGCGACCACATGCTCGAGGTCGAGGTGACGATCGACGAGCTCGCCGAGATCCTCGGCGAAGAGCTCGAGCTGCCCGCCATCCAGCCCAAGGGCGAGAGCCACATCAACCAGAAGGCCCACAAATTCACCGGGATCCGGCGAGTCGGCCCCGAGTCGCTCAGGCATTTCAAGCGCACCTACCGTGAGGCACTCAAGCGCCAGATCATCAGCGGCACCTTCGACGCCGCGCGCCCGGTCATCGTGCCGACGCCGCACGACAAGCGCTTCCGCTCGTGGAACGTCACGAGCGAGCCCGTCGCGAACGCGGTCATCATCTACATGATGGATGTCTCTGGCTCGATGGGCGACGAGCAGAAAGATCTCGTGCGTATCGAGTCCTTCTGGCTCGATGCCTGGCTGACGCGCCAGTACAAGGGGCTCGAGTCGCGATTCATCATCCACGACTCCGTCGCGCGGGAGGTCGACCGCGACACCTTCTTCAAGACGCGCGAATCCGGCGGCACGATGATCTCGAGCGCCTACAAGCTCTGCAAGAGCATCATCGAGGCCGACTATCCCCCGAGCGAGTGGAACATCTATCCCTTCCACTTCTCCGACGGAGACAACTGGTCAATGGACGACACGCTTCAGTGTGTCGAGCTGATGAAGCAGTTCCTGATCCCGTGGTCCAACATGTTCGCCTACGGTCAAGTCGAGAGCCCCTACGGCTCGGGGCAGTTCATCAAAGATCTCGGCGAGCACTTCAAGGGTCACGACAAGGTCGTGATGTCGGAAATCCCGAACAAGGACGCGATCGTCCAGAGCATCAAGGACTTTCTCGGCAAGGGCCGATGACGCGATTGAACCGATGACGCGACCGAGCCGATGACGCGACCGAGCCGATGACGACGCGATTGAACCGATGACGCGATTGAACCGATGACCCAATTCGCTCTGAAGACGCGCCTGCCGGGCTATCTCCGGACCGAGCAAGAGCGCATCGAGAAGGCCGCCCGCGACTACGGGCTCGACTTCTTTCCGACGGTCTTCGAGATGGCGTCGTACGACCAGATGAACGAGCTGGCCTCGTTTTCGGGCTTTCCGACGCGCTACCCGCACTGGCGCTTCGGGATGGAGTACGAGCGCCTCAGCAAGAGCAGCGAATATGGCCTGTCACGGATCTACGAGATGGTCATCAACAACAACCCCTCGTACGCCTATTTGCTCGAGGGCAACTCGCTCACGGACCAGCGCCTCGTCATGGGGCACGTCCTCGGGCACGTCGACTTCTTCAAGAACAACTTCGCGTTTCGCGCCACCGACGAAGAGAAAGAGGGCCAGGTCATCGACGCCGCGCCGAAGGGGGCGGGCTATTCGCCGACGCGGCGCTGGGTCGATCGCTTCGCCAACCACGGCTCGCGCGTGTCGCGGCACATCGCGCGCTTCGGCATGGACAAGGTCGAAGGCTTCATCGACCACTGCCTGTCGCTCGAGAACCTGATCGATCCGTGGGGTCCATTCCGCGGGCGCATGGCCCTTGATCCCAATGGGGGCCTCGGCGGCAAGGACAAAGAGCAGCAGCCCGTAGAGGTCCCGCGGCTCGCCGCGAAGGACTACATGGACAAGTTCATCAACCCCGAGTCGTACCTCGAGGCACAGAAGAAGAAGCTCGACGAAGAGCGCACCAAGAAGAAGGGCTTTCCGGCCGAGGCCGAGCGCGACGTGATGCGCTTCATGCTCGCCCACGCGCCGCTCGAGACTTGGGAGCGCGACGTCCTGTCGGTGATTCGCACCGAGGCGTACTACTTCGTGCCGCAGATGCAGACGAAGATCATGAACGAGGGCTGGGCCAGCTACTGGCACTCTCGACTCATGACCGAGAAGATCCTCACCGCGGCGGAGATCGTCGACTACGCCGATCGCAACGCGGGCGTCCTCGCCACCCAACCGGGGCAGCTCAATCCCTACAAGCTCGGCGTCGAGCTGTACCGGCACGTCGAGCAACGGTGGAACAAGGGCCAGTTCGGCCGCGAGTGGGAGAGCTGCGAGCGCCTCGACGACCAGCGCAACTGGGACATGCAGCTCGGGCTCGGGCGGGAAAAGGTCTTCCAGGTTCGGGCGCTCTACAACGACGTGACCTTCATCGACGAGTTTCTCACGCCGGACTTCGTGGCGAGTCAGAAGCTCTACACCTTTGGCTACTCAGGCAAGAGCGGCAGCTTCGAGATCGAGAGTAGGCAGTTCAAAGCGATCAAAGAGAAGCTCCTCTTTCAGCTGACCAATTTCGGCAATCCGATCATCTCGGTCGTCGACGCCAACTTTCAGAATCGCGGGGAGCTGTTGCTCAAGCACGAGCACCACGGCGTCGACCTGCAAAAGGACTATGCCTCGGCCGCGCTCGAGGCGCTCGTGCGTTGCTGGAAGCGGCCCTGCGCCGTCGCTACGCGCGCCGACAAGAAGCCGGTCCTCTTGCGCTACGACGGCTCCGAGCACTCCGAGCAGCCCTACAAGATCTGACCGCATGGGGATGCTGGCGCCCGGGAATTGGCGAGAGAGCCGCAGCGGCGCGCCGCAACGAAGAGGCTCGCGCGGCGTCGCGACGGATCTCCTGCTCGGGCTCGCGCTCTCGTCGCTTGGCGGGCTCGGGTGCGGGCACGCGCTCGGCGACCGCCCCGGCCAGAGCGGCGCGGCAGCGGGCGCGGATGTTCGGCAGCGTCATGGCGGCACGAGCGTGACGGGCGGCTCCGAGGCGAAGAGCTCGCGCCGACTCGCGCGCGGGGACGGCTCGCCGCTCGACGCCGAGCTCGCTCGTGGCGATGCCGCGTTCGCGGACGGCGACTACCGCACGGCAAGGCTGGCCTACCAAGCGGCGCTCGCGCAACACGCGGGGGATCCCGCGGCCACGGTCGGGATCGTGCGCGCGACGCTCGGCGAGGCCGAGGTTCCGGAGGGCGTGAACGCGGCGCCCGGCGATCCGACGCTCGTCGCGATGGCGGACCGCCTCGGCGCGCTGCTCCTGGCGGCGCCCGAATACGAGCCGGCGCAGCTCGAGCTCGGCCGCATCTTCCTCGTCTTGGGAGAGGTGGCCCGCGCGAAGGAGCCCGTCCTCGCGGCGGTGAGGCTCGAGCCGAACGATCCCGAGGCGCAGTCGACGCTCGGCATCGTGAGTCTACTGACCGGAGAGCGCGAGGCCGCCGTCGTCGCGCTGAAGCGCGCGAGCGTGCTCGAGCCGGGCGATGCACAGCGCTTCACGAACCTCGCGACGGCCGAGCTCCAGGCCGGTCTGCTCGCGGACGCGATCGCGAGCTACCGCAAGGCGGCGAAGCTCGCGCCGGACGACGGCAGCGTCCGCACGAGCCTCGGCACCGCGCTGCTCCAGGCGGGCGACGTCACCGAGGCGCTGCCCGAGCTCGAGGCCGCGGTCCGCCTCGATCCGACGCGCGCGGCCGCCCACAACAACCTCGGGTTCGCGCGGCAACGAGAGGGCACGCTCGAGCTTGCCATCGCGGCGTACCGGACGGCGCTCGCGCTCGATGCGACGCTCGGCAGCGCGTGGATCAACCTGGGGACGGCGCTCGCCAAACAGGGCGCTCTCGGCGAGGCGCGCACCGCCGTGACCCGGGCGCTCGCGCTCGATCCCGAGGATCCGCGGGCCCGCGAGGTGATGGGCGAGCTCGACCAGCTCGAGCGAACCCCGAAGTGATCCCGGCGCGCGACCGCGCTGCTTGACGGCTCCTGTGCATGCGAATATTTCGCATACGAAATAACCGTGACTGCCACGCGACCGAAGCACAAAGAGGTGCTCGACGGCATCGTCGAGACGATCATCTACCTCTACACGGAGTCGCGCCGCCTCACGAAGGAGCGGGCCCGCGATTTTGGCCTGACGGGGCCGCAGCTCGCGGTCATCAAGATGCTCGACCAGCTCGGGAGCCTGTCGCTCTCGTCCTTGTCCGAGCGGATCCGCGCGCAAAACAGCACCGTCACCGGCATCGTCGATCGCATGGTGCGAGAGGAGCTCGTGCTGCGCGAGTGCTCGGAGCACGACCGGCGCATCGTGCTCATTCGGCTGACGCCGAAGGGGCAGAAGCTCGCGCGGCAGATCCCGGTCGAGCCGATGGAGATCTTTCGGCAGTCGCTCGCGAGCCTTCCCAGGAAGGACGCGGAGGAGTTATTTCGCGTGCTCGATTCGGTGCAGGCGCGGGTGCGCCTGGCCATCGACGAGCGCGAACGGGAGGTACGAGAAGAGCCATGGACGTGACGTTTACCGGTAGTCCCCGACGCTCCGCGACGCGCGACCCCGACGTGTGCGTCGTGACGTGCGCCTTGACGGGCGTGCTCGCGAACCGCAAGCAGTGCGCGGCGATCCCGTATACGCCACGGGAGATCGCGGAAGAGGCGCGGCGGGCGTACGACGCCGGAGCGAGCGTCGTGCACATCCACGCGCGGCGCGACGACGGCAGCCCCACGTTCAGCCCGGAGACGTTCGCGGAGATCAAGCGCGAGATCCGCGAGCGGTGCCCCGTCGTCCTGAATTTCTCGACCGGCACCATCGCCGCCGACGTGAGCGAGCAGTGCCGCTACCTCGAAGAGTGCCGGCCCGAGATCGGCGCGCTCAACATGGGCACGATGAACTACTCGAAGTACTCGCGCTCCAAGAAGGAGTTCGTCTTCGACATGGTGTTCCCGAACACCTACGAGAAGATTATCGCGCTCCTGCGCGCGATGAACACGGCCGGCGTGAAGCCCGAGCTCGAGTGCTTCGACACCGGGCACACCCAGGGCGTGTGGCCGCTCGTCGACATGGGGCTCTTGAAGGCGCCGCTCCAGTTCTCCTTCATCGTCGGGGTCCTCGGCGGGATCCCGCCCGAGGTGGAGTCGCTCCAGCTACAGACGAAGATCATGCCGGCCGGCTCGGAGTGGGAGTGCATCGCGATCAGCCACGGGCACTGGCGGATGGTCGCGTCGGCCGCGGTGCTCGGCGGCAACGTTCGCACCGGGCTCGAGGATCACCTCTACCTGCCGAGCGGCGAGATGGCGACCAGCAACGGGGCGCTCGTCGAACAGGCGGTCGCGCTCGTGCGGGGCGTCGGGCGAAGGCCGGCCACCGTCGACGAGGCTCGCGCGATCCTGAGCCTGGGAGCCAGCTGACCAGGATGGCACGGCAATACGCGCTCCTCGCCGTCACGGCGGAGAACGAGCACGGCGCGCTCACGATCACGTTGTCGAACCCCGCGCGCAAGAACGCGCTCGGCGCGCGGATGGTGAACGAGCTCTTGTATGCGCTCGACGACGCCATGGCGGACGACGCGGTTCGCAGCATCGTCGTCACGGGCGCGGGCAGTGCGTTCTGCGCGGGCGGCGATCTCTCGCAGCTCGCCTCTGATGGGGATCCCCTGCCTTTCAAGGGCGATTTCGCGGCGCTGCTCGCCCGGATCCTCGACGCGAACAAGCCCATCATCGCGCGCGTGAACGGCCACGCGATGGGCGGCGGGCTCGGTCTCGTCGCCGCGTCGCACTTCGCCATCGCCGCGAGCGACGCCAAGCTCGGCACGCCCGAAATCGACGTGGGCCTCTTCCCGATGATGCTCATGGCCGTCTTGAGACGGCACGTCCCCGAGCGCCGGCTCACCGCGATGATGTTGCTCGGTCAGCGGCTCGACGCAGAAGAGGCCCTCGGCCTCGGCCTGGTCGGACGAGTCGTGCCCGCGAGCGAGCTCGACCTTGCGGTCGGCGAGCTCACGCGCGCGCTCGGCGAGAAGAGCCCCGTCGCCGTGAAGCTCGGCCTCGAGGCGATGGCGCAGTCGCGCGAGCTTGGCCTCGAAGCCGCGCTGCCCTTCTTGCGCGACAAGCTCGGCGAGTGCCTCGCGACCGAGGACGCGCGCGAGGGCCTGGCTGCGTTCGTCGAGAAGCGCAAGCCCGTGTGGCGCGGGCGGTAGCGCGGCGCATCGTCGCTACTGCGACGCTGAAGCCCCCCTCCCCAACCCTCCCCCGCCGCGCGGATGGACGGAGCCAGAGCGCTACTTCGGCGGCTCGGGTGCGGGCTCGCTCTTCGTCGGCACGGCCACGGGTGGGGCCTCGTAGAACGCGCGCGGACCGCGGTGGATGCGGACGAGCGTCGCGTCGTCGTCGACGTCGTGCGTCCCGCGCACGCTGCCCGGATCGCGGGTCGAGACGACTCCGGTCAGGGCGACGATGCCGTACTCGGCGCCGACCTCGTCCGCCTCGAGCGTGGGGACGACCGCGTAGAGCCCGGGGCGCTTGAACGCCTCGGCGGGGCAGAGCTCGGCCAGACGCACCGGCACGTGAGCGTGCTTGCCGTGATGCAGGAGCTGGAAGAGGTCGCGCGCCACGTGGTGGCCGCTCGACGCGCGTGGACACGAGAACGCGCCGTCCGGCCCGACGACGGAGAACGAGAGCTGTCGCGCGCGAAGGGCCACGTAGATCGGCCGCTCACCGACGTTGTGAGCCTGGACCGAGAAGGTGATCCCCCCGCGCTCGGCGGCGTCGGCCATGCCGTCGGTCGGGAGCGGCATGGCCGCGGCGAGCTCGTCCTTCGGCCGTGGCGCCGGGGTCGCTGCGGGCGCGCTCGGGGCGTCGCCGGACACGGACTGCGCATCGGGCAGGGAGGGCAATGCCACGCCCTGCGAGGCGCGCGGCACGTAGCGCATCGCCTCGTCGGCGGACGTTGGTGACGCGGATCCGCCGGAAAACGCAGCAAATTCTTGCGGCGCCGCGTGGCTCAAGCGGATCGCTGCGCCGTCGATGCGCTTTTGCGGGCGATAGCGACGCGGCAGGCTCGAGCCATCGGCGACGAAGGGCGCGGCCTCCATCCTCGAGCCGCGGCGCCCCGCGTCCGCGCGCGGAACGAAGCCGTAGCTCGGCGCGAGCACGAGGTTCGGCCGCAAGAGCGCCGCGTCCTCGCCGAAGCACAAGAGCCGCGGATCGAACGCCTCCACGTACGCCTCACCCGGCGCGAGGATGAGCTCGCGCCCGAACGGCGCCTCGTGCTCGAGTCCGAAGGTGCGCGGCCCGTCGCAGCGGGCGGTGACGCGCTTCGTCGACCGCGCGGCGCGCTTCGAGCCCACGGCGTTGAGCGTCGATGCGGGCACCTGCGATGGCGATGCTGCCGATGCCGATGCTGCCGATGCCGAGCCTCTCGAGGCCGGCGCGTCGCCAGCCGACGTCTCGAGCGCGAGCGCGAAGCTCAAGAGGCGCACGTCGGCGATGAGCAACACGTTGCCGTCGCCCTCGTTGTCGATGCGCAGCAGCCACTGCCCGCCCGCTGAGGGAGCGACCACGCGCAGGCGCAGCGACGGCGGCGGCAGGCTCGAGTCCTCTCGCTCGTGCGCGCTCGCGGGACGCCCGGCCAAGGCCGACGACCCGAGGAGGGCGACGACGACGAGGGCGCGCTGGGCGAGCCGGCGCGCCTTGGAGCCGCAGGCGGGAGCTCGGCCAGGTACGCTCGAAGGCGAGCAGGCGCTGAGCTCCCGGACGCGCGCGCTGGCGCCAGAATTCCGTGCGGCGCGGGCCCCTTGGACGACTACCGTCATGCCGACCGGTTACCCCATGCGCGGCCTGTATGCCATCGTCGATGTCGACACCCTCGACAGGGTAGGCCTAGAGCTCGAGCCGTTCGTCGAGGCCGTGCTCGAGGCACGCCCGGTCGCGGTGCAGCTGCGCGACAAGTCGAGCGGGGCGCGCGCGATGCTCGACCGGCTCGAGCGCCTGCTGCCGCTGTGTCGCGCCGCCGCCGTGCCGCTCTTCGCCAACGACCGCGCGGATCTCGCGGCGCTGGCGGGGGTGAACGGTGTTCACGTCGGGCAGCACGATCTGCCCGTGGAGCTCGCGCGGGCGGTCGGGGCGCGGCTCGGGATCGCGCTGTCGGTCGGGGTCTCGGCTCACGACGAAGCGGAGCTCGACCGCGCGCTCGGCATGCGGCCCGACTACATCGCGCTCGGGCCCGTGTTCGACACCTTGAGCAAGCGGCTGCCGGAGCCGACGATCGGCCTTACGGGACTCGCGAAGCTCGTGGCCCGCGCCGCCCCGAGCGGCCTGCCCCTCGTCGCGATCGGGGGACTCGACGCGACGAGGCTGCGGCTCGTCGGTCCGATCGTGGGTTGCGCGGCCGTGATCGGCGCGCTCGTGCCCGAAGAGAAGTCGTACTCCGAGGTGACGCGACGGGCGCGGGGGCTCTCCGCGGCGCTCTCCGGGTAGCGCCGTAGCTTCGCTCGATCAGTAGGACAGCTCGCGCACGTCCGCGTCCACGAGCAAGCGCTCGACCAACCGCTCGTGGCTCGCGTGCGGGCCATTGGCGCGAACGGTGATCGTCAAGTCGCCACCCTTGCGCCCGGGCTGCAGCTCGAAGACTCGGAGGCCGACCTCGCGCAGCAGGGCCTCGACCTGCTTCGGTCGCGCGGCGTCGAGCGGATACACGAGCCGATACGTGCGCGCCTCGCGGAGGGCGTCGATGCGCGCCTCGATGAAGGGAAACAGCCAGAGCACGAGCAGGATCGTCGCGGCGCCGACCAGCGAGACCCCGTAGTACCCGGCGCCGATCCCCATCCCGAGCGCCGCCGTGAGCCAGATCATCGCCGAGGTCGTTAGGCCGGTCACCGTGCCGCCCTCGCGCATGATGACGCCCGCGCCGAGAAAGCCGACGCCGCTCACGACCTGGGCCGCGATGCGCGCGCCGTTGCGATCCGGGGCACCGATGTCGATCGAGAGCATCGTGAACAGCGCGGCGCCGACGCAGATGAGCACCAGCGTGCGAAACCCAGCCACCTTGTCGCGGTACTCGCGCTCGGCGCCGATGGCTCCGCCGACGCCGACGGCGAGGCCGATCTTGACGAGGTCCGAGAGCTCGATGCTCATCCGAGGTGGCGCGAAGCTTCTCCCTTCGCGCCGCCGCGGGCCAAGTTGGCTAGGAGACCGCGAGCTCAGCGTCGCGCGACCACCACCGGCGGCTTCGATCCGGGACGCACCTGGCGCCCGGTGCGCAGCGACGCGACGAGGCTCACGAGCACGAGGTTCGCTACGCCATTGCGCTCGACGGCGTCGATGGCCTCGAGCACGAGCCCGTGCCGAATCGCCGCGACCTCGGCGCGGCGCGGATCTTCGGAGACGAGCTGCCGTGCGCTGCGGGCGAAGCTCTGCCCGACGGCGAGGAGGCCCGCCGCGAGCTCCCGGCGCTCGAGGTCGAGACCCTCCGCAAACTTCACGGCGGCGCCGAGATCCGCGGCTCGCACGCACTCGAGCAGCGAAGACACGAACGCCTCGCGCGCCCCGCTCGCCTCGGGGATCGTGGCCTCGAGCGCACGGCTCGCGCTGCCGTCGGCGACGTCGACTGCGCCACGGATGCGCCCCTCGTCGACGCCGCGCGCGCGCAAGATCGTCGTCAGGACGTCGTCGGAGAGCGGGCTGAAGCGGATCGGCAACGTGCGCGAGCGGATGGTGTCGAGGAGCGTCTCCGGCTGCGCCGTCAGGAGCACGAAGTGGGTAGTGGGGCGCGGCTCTTCGAGCGTCTTCAAGAGCGCGTTCGCCGCCGCGACGCCGAGCTCATCGGCTGCGCGCACGATGAAGAGCTGTGCCCGGCCCTCGTGAGGCGAGTACGCGACGCGCGACAAGACGACGCGGCGCACCTGCTCGATCGAGATCTCGCTCAGCTCCTTCTTGCCGCCGATGAGGTCGGGCGGATAGACGCCGCGCCCCACGAGGACGACGTCGGGATGCAAGGGCACGATCGGCTCGGCCTCGGTCATCGCTAGCGCGCGCCGGCACGCCTCGCAGCGGCCGCAGCCGAGGGTCACGCCGGCGGTGCACACCAGCGCTTGCGCGAGCGCCATGGCGGCGAGCTCTTTGCCGACGCCCTCGGGTCCCTCGAAGCGGTACGCGTGATGCACCTGCCGCCGCTCGAGCGCGCGCGTCAGCGTCTCGACCGCCGCCGGCTGTCCGTGTACGACGTCGAATGGCACCGCGGGGTCGTACCGTGCAAGGCTTTGCGAGACCAGCCGAGAATCGCGCCCGCGCGAGCCTCGCGCCGACGCTGCCGCCCCAATTCCCATGAGCGCCCACGAAAAACACTACGCGTCCCTCTTCGCGCGACGTCCTGGCCGGTTGCGGGGGGCAGCGGCCCTCATCTCGGCCGTCGCCTCGACGGCGTGCAGCGAGCCCGCGAGCGCTCCTCTCGACGCGGGCTCCACGGTCGTCGACACGGGTCACCCGCCCGACCAGGGACCGCCGAAGCAGGTCGTCGGCGGCTTCTCGATCGCGGTGCCCGCTGAGGTGCTCGCGTCGGGGGACGAGACCCACCCTTGCTACATCTTCCCGCTCGAGCTCGAGGGTCCCTCGCGCATCGTCGGCGGCGGCAAGCTCGTCGTCGGGGCCGGCATGCACCACGGAAACATCACGGCGCGGCCGAAGACCGGCGAGGGAATTCGCCCCTGCCCGGCAGAAGCCGGCGGCGCACTTCAAGGCGAGGCGGTCGATGTGGCCAAGGGCGGCGCGGTGCTCTTCGGCTCGTCGACTCAGTTCGTCGGTGAAGAGTGGACGAGCTTCCCGGAAGGCATGGGCTACCGCATCAAAGAGGGCTTCGAGATCGTCGCGCGCATGCATTTCCTCAACACGAGCTCGAGTCCCGTGACCGTGAGCCCCCAGTACGAGTGGTTCACGATCGACGAGGCCAGCGTCACGGAGGAGCTCGGGCCCTTCGCGTGGGCGCTCGGCGGCTTCGCCATTCCGCCGCTGAGCACTCACACGGCGCAGGCGTCGTGCGCGCTGCTCGGGCCCATGCAGGTCGTCAACGTGTTGCCCCACATGCACGCGCTCGGGACCAACTTCTTCGCCGAGCACGAGGGCGGCCCGCACGACGGCGAGCGCTTCCTCGACTCGGCGGGCTACGACCCCGACAACGGCGTCATGACCCAATACACGCCCGCGGTCGATCTCGCCGAGACGGAGCGCTTCGTCTTCGGCTGCACGTGGAAGAACACCTTCGACAAGGAGATCGTCGAGGGCACGGGCGACAACGAGATGTGCATTCTGTTCGGCTATGGCTACCCGCCGGAGCATGCCTATTCGGCGACCGCGAACCCGCAAGGGTGCGTCGCCGTGGCGCCGCCGTAGCTCGTTCTCGGCCCGAATGCCGTTCGCGGCCTGGTCCGAATGCCCGGCCGCCTTCGTACGGAAAAGTAGCGGGCCGAGACTAGTTGCCAATTCGTTCGACGACGAGCACCGGGCGCGCCTCGGCGTCGGCGCGGTCCAGATCGATCGTGACGACGATGCACCAGTCGTCGTGGCCCTCGGGGTCACAGAGCGTCTGGCGCACGCGCCACGAGGTCGGCGATGCCTTGTCGAGGTCGAGCATCCGCGTGCCTCGGGCGCGCACGTCGGCGAGCAGCGCCTCGTGGTCGCCGTAATAGGGCGCCATCGTCGCAAGGAGGAGCTCTGGCGTCCACGCAGGCTCTCCCGCGGGCGCCTCGATCCGCGACGCGGCGAGACCGTAGTCGCGCGCGGCGAGGGCCCGGACGACGCCGAACATCGCGTTCCTCACGAGCACGGTGAAGGCGCGCTCGTTGGCGGTGAGCCCGCGCTCGGGCGCCACGGCGACGGGTAGGGTCGCCGGGGTTGGGCGCGCGGCGCAGCTCGGATCGCGGAGCTTCTCCCACTCCTCGAGCAGGCTCGCGTCGACGCCCCGCGCGATCGACTCGAAGGAGTCGATCATGAGCTCCACCTCGGGCGTCACGAGACTCTCGGGGACGCTCCGGACGAGCGCCTTGTAGACGTCCGACACGTAGCGGAGCAAGAGGCCCTCGTGGCGCTCGAGGCCATACTCCACGATGTAGCCATTGAAGTCGTGGCAGTTCTCGTAGAGCTCGCGCGCCACTCCCTTCGGGCGGACATTGTCCCCCTTCGCCCATGGGTGCTTGGCCGAGAAGCCGTCGAACGTGCCATAAATGAAGGCGCTATTCGGCTTTGGCCAAGAGAGCCCCTCGAGGCGAGACATGCGCTCGTCGTATTCGACTCCCTCTGCCTTCCAGGCCGCGATCGCGTCGCGCTTGATGCGGTCGAGCTGCTTCTCGAGGATGGGGCGCGGCTCTTCGAGGATCGCCTCGACCACGGCGAGCACGTCGAGCGGGTAGCTCTCGAGCTCCGGCTCGAGGACGCGCACCGTCTCGTAGAGGTAGAGCGAGAGCGCGTGGTGGAGCGAGAAGTCCTCCTGCAAGTCGACGTTCACACGCAGCCGTCTCAGGGTGGGCCGGGCTTCGTCCGGCACGAGCTCGACGATCCCGGCATCGACCAGCGAGCGCAGCATCTGCACCGCCTCGCGGCCGATCCGCTTCTTCATCGCCACGGGCTCGTGGCACGAGCGCACGAGCGCCTTCATCGCCGCGCACCCGCCCTCTTGGCGACCGAGCACCTCGAGCAGCATCCCGTGGCTGACAGCGAAGCGCGACGTGAGCGGCTCGGGCGAGCCTTCAACCAAGCGGTCGAACGTCTCCCGCGTGTAGTGGGCATAGCCGCGCTCGGGCGGCTTCTGCTTCACGAACTTCTTCTTCTTGCCATCGGGGCTCGCCGACGCCTTGCGCTCGAGCCGCAGGTTCTCGATCGCGTGCTCGGGGGCCTGAGCGACCACGCTGCCCTGCTCGTCAAAGCCCTTGCGACCGGCGCGGCCGCACAGCTGGTGAAAGTCGCGCACCGAGAGGATCCGCGTCGAGGCGCCGTCGTACTTGCAGAGCTGCGTCAGCAAGACGGTGCGAATGGGGATGTTGACGCCGACGCCGAGCGTGTCCGTGCCGCTGATGATGTCGAGCAGGCCCTGCTGCGCGAGCCGCTCGACGAGCCGCCGATACTTCGGGAGCATGCCGCCGTGGTGCACGCCAATGCCGTGCCGCAGGAAGCGCTGGAGGAGCTTGCCGTACGGCGTGTCGAAGCGGTGGCCAATCAAGGCGGCGCTGATGGCCTGCTTTTTTGCGCGGCTCGTGACATTGAGGCTCGTGAGGTTCTGTGCCTGGTCGTGGCACGCCCGCTGCGTGAAGCTGACGACGTAGACCGGCGCCTTCTCCTGCTCGAGCAGCAGCTGAATGGTCTCTTGCAGCGGCGTCTCCGCATATTGGTAATCGAGCGGCACCGGACGCACGCG
>SXGS01271927.1_pt1 | contig 15423 bp, 10 predicted proteins | sample 3174681 | NCBI WGS metagenome assembly SXGS01 (sample SAMN11356861, study PRJNA531348) | freshwater metagenome | isolation source: freshwater sample F1-80 | place: China: Fuxian Lake, Yuxi | collected 2017-12-25 | reverse complement strand
TCTGCCAACCAATTCGTGAATGGTGGACTGACCTTCAATGCGAATAGCGGCAACGTTACACTCGGTGCGGCCAACCTCGGCGCCACCGGGAGCTTGTCGGTGACCGCACGCAACGGCTCAATTCTCGGCGGTGCAGCACTAGATGGCGGCGGTGCCATCAGTCTGTCAGCGGGGCAATCCGTCGCGGGCGGGGCCGTGGCCGTTACGGTGGGCGACATTGGTTTGGTGAACCAGCCTTCCAGTTTGTCGATTGCTTCAGGCAACAATGGCTTCTCAACCAACCGCGTCGGAACGGTCACCACCGGCAACATTGAAGCCGGTGGTGTTTCAGTCACCAGCGCCAATGGCAGCATGACTTTGGGCTAAATCGGCGCGGTTGCCCGGGCAGGTGCTGTGGCGCTGGTTTCCAATCCGATAGGCGCCAATCATGGCGCGGTGCAAACGGGGAATGTCACCGCCGCCAGTTTGAATATCAGCAACTTTGGCAATAACGTTACCACCGGCAACATCGACACCACCGCCGGTGTCATCGTGACTTCGCAGAAGACCGTTACGCTGGGCGATGTGAACGCCACGTCGCTATCCATAGCCACGCAGTCCTGCGCCATCTGCGATCAACCACTGATCACCACCGGGGCGATTTCCGGCGTGCAGACTTTGGGCCTGTTTGGCGAAGCGGTCACCATCAACGGTTCGATTACCGGCGACCCTGCCGGTACGGGCACGCTGTCCATCCGCGCGGGCGATGCTTTCTTTGGCGGCACCGGCATACTGAACATCACCGGCGGCTCGGTCAAGGCGGGCGACGGCAGCACCATCGACTTGAGGGCATTTGCCGCCACGCCGTTCAAGTTCACAACGCTAAACGCGGGCGCCACTGGCGCGGTCGGCGTCAACGCCAGCGGCGGCATCCAGCAGATAGCACCGGGCGGCATCACGGCAAAAACCGTCAATCTGATAGCCGAAAACGCTGCTGCCCCCATCAATCAGGTGGGCGGCGACGGCCTGTTGGATTTGGCCGGTACTCAGGCGCTGACGGTCAATGCCGGCGGACCCGTGGCACTGGACGCCAATGGCAGCACACTGAGCGCGCTATCCATTACCAAAACTGCCACGCCGGGTGCGGCCGCGTTTAACTTGTCCAACCTCGGTGGCGGACAAGCCATATCGTTGACTGGCGGCGCTGACTTGGCGCTAACCGTAAACAGCGCAGCAACGCCGCTCAACTTCACGCTGAACTATACCGCCGGCAAGGCCGCACTGGCTGGCGCTGGCATCACCACCGGCGGTGGCAATGTCAACCTCTCGGTAAGCGGCTTGCTGGACGCGACGGTTGGCGGCATTAACACCAGCGGCGGCAATGTCATTGTGAATTCTGCGGGATTCAATGCCACCGGCGGCGGCATAACCACCGGCGGCGCCACCGGCGGCGGCTCCGTCCAGGTATCGTCCAATGGCCTGTTGACCACGGGCGCGATCAACACCACACCCACCGGCACCGGCGTGGGCGGCCCGATAACGCTTACGACAAACAACGGCGGAATACTGGTCAATGGCAACCTGACCACCGGCACGGGCGGTGGCGCAATCGCTTTAAGCTCCTCTGGTGCCGGAGCCGCGATAACCACCAGCGGCGGTGCAACTATTACGTCGGATACATCAGTCTCGGTCTCGGCTACCAATGCGGACATCGGCACTGGCGTCGCGCCCTTGTTGATTACCTCGCCGCAATCCACGCTCACCGCAACCGGCATTGCAGGTGGCGGCAATGTTTTTGCCACGCTGACCAACACCAAATCGTTGACGTTGTCTGGTGATACTGGCTTTAACGTGGCTTCGAATACGGCATTTGATTCTGTCAATGTCGCCACGCGCGGCAAGGGTGCTGGCACGATGACGTTGACCGCTCCAGGTCAAACCTACACCTTTGCGCGCCCCGCCACTGATGCTTTCGGTGGCGCAGTGATCAATACGTTCCAGGTAGTCACGGCTGCCGCTCCGACGGCCAATGCGGCGTTTACGGCGCTCGACGGCGATCTGTTGGTCGGTGGTGCGGGCACCAATATCGCTGCAACAACGCTGACGTTGGGCGCCAACAGCACGGGCGACGTTAAACTTCAGGGGACAGCGGCGAATCCCTTGACCTTGAACAACACCACGCAGAATCTCGGCAGTACCACCACACGCGATGTGCTGATACGCGGTAACGTCGCGCTGACCGGAACCACGCAAAACATCACCGCAAACCGCAATATTACTGCGCAAGCGGAACAAGGATCCATCGCCATCACGGGCACGGATCAGAGCATTCTGACCAACGGTTTCACCAGCGGCACCTTACTGTTCAAGGGCGGCGCTGCTGCAAATGAGACAGTCACGGTATCAGCGTCCAACACACAGTTGATACAGTCGCCAGACAACACGGCGGGATCAGGTGTGCGCATCGAAGGCGGCGACGGCGCGGGATCATCCGCCATCGTGCTGTATACCGGCACGGGGCAGCAAACTGTTCAGGCGGGCGGCAACGTTTCAGTTCGCGGCGGCTTGGGCGCCAATTCGCTAGGCGAAATCAGAACCGCCACCGGCAGCCAGTTCATTGTGTCAACGACCAACATGGATGTGACTGCAGGTAGCGGCTCCGGTGCGGCGGCACGTATTATAAATACTGGCACCGCCAATCAGCAGGTGGGCGAGGCGCGCCGTTCGTTCTCGTTTTTCTTTCCCTATCAAACCGACAACATCACTGTTGCGGCTGGGCCGGATGCCGTTGCGGAGATTATCGCCGGGGGGGCGCAGCAAATCTTTGTGTCTGGCGGTAAGCTGGAGGTGCTCGGCGGCACTGGTGCCAACACGTTTGCGCGCATCGAGAACGGCGCGGCCACGCAACAAATCGGTTGCGTTGCCTCATCTGGCAGCTGTCTTTCAGCCATCGGCATCCTCAATCTGCTCGCGGGCACGGGCGCGGGGGCGACTTCGCGCATCGTCAGTGCAGGACAGCAAAACGTATCCGTGAACTCTGCAATCAATCTAACTGGCAGTGCCGCTGCGAGTGCGTCAGCGTCACTGACTGGCGCTGGGCAAACCATCAGCAGCTTCGCAAATCTGACGCTGACCGCAGGCGCGGGCAACGGCGCTGATGTGCTGGTGCAATCCAGCGCCGGGCAAAGCGGGCAGTTCAGCAGTATTACGTTGACGGGCGGGGGCGGCGCGGGCGCAACAGCTATCGCGCAGATGAATGCTGCCGGCCCGCAATCGATCAGCGGCAGCACGACCAAACTGACAGGCGGTGCTGGCGCCAATTCCTACGCGCAATTGGCGTCGACAGGCGCAAACCAGTCGCTCAACTACAACACCTTGAGCATGGCCGGCGGGCTTGGCGCGGGATCATTTACGCAAATCGTAGCGGCCACCAACCAAAACGTCAGCGGCGGCAACATGACGCTCACAGGTGGTGGTACACCCTTGGCCCCGGTTGCGAATACGTCTGCACTGATACAAGGTAACTCGCAGGTAATTTCCGCCGGCAATCTCACATTGAATGGCGGCAACGGCGCGGCAAGCGGCGGATCGGATGCGGTGCTGCGCAATCTTTCTGGCAATCAATCGGTTAACGCGAGTAGCGTGACGCTGAATGGCGGTGCACAATTCTCCACCACCGGCATCCTGAACGTAAGCGGGGGTACGCAGTCGGTATCGGGCAGCAATGGCATTCTGCTGACCACGATAGCCGGAGCCAATAACAACACTTCAGTGCTTATACAAAACGCGGCCGCCTCCAAACAGACGCTGACAGCGACCAATGGTGGCATCGGCGTCATCAATCAGGGCGCCGGTGCGGTATCGGTGACCTCGGTAGGCACTCAGCAACTGACCTCGCGCTTTGTTGAAGTCAGCACCACGGCGGGTTCCACCGGCGATGCAATATTGTCCGCTACAGCCAATCAATGGATACGTACCACTGACGGTTCGGTGACTCGAGCAGCACCGTTTAACACCACCAAGCAAAGCATGCTGGTCTCGGCGCTCGGTACGGGCAAGGCCAACATTGAATCCGGCGCGTCGCAACTGATTCAGCTCGATTACCCGGATCAATTCCAGGCTGTGCGCGATGGCGCGTTGACCATCGGCGGCACGACTGCGGCGGGCACGTCTCGCATCGGCGCGGTTGACCAAACGCTGTTTGTTAAATCGATGACCGTGCAAACGGGTACCAGTGGCCGTTCGGAGCTTAAAGCCTCGAATAAACAAGTAGTTAGCGTATTAAACGGCAATCTGAATGTGCTGGGCGGCAGTGGCGCTAACACCCTCGCGCAAATTGATCCCGTGGATCAAACCCTGCTCGTTAATGGCAGCGTCAATGTGCAAGGTGGTTCGGGCGCCAATGCCTTGGCACAAATCGTCTCGACCGGCTTGCAAACGATCAGAACTACCAATGGCGGTATAGCTGCCATTGGTGGCGGCGGCAATGCGTTAATCAGCGCAACGGGCAATCAATCCTTGGATGCTACAGGCGCCTCCAGTGTGATAGGTGGCGCGGCTGCGGCACGAATTGCGACGGCAGCCAACCAGGTCTTCAGTTTCGGTAGCCTGAATATGATGGGCGGCACGGGCGCGGGTTCGGTAGCCGAAATCACTGCTGGCGGCACCCAAACTTTGACTGGCGGGAATCTGGTGATGATAGGTGGCGGATCGGCAGCATCTCCTGTTACCAATGCCTCGGTGTTAATCGCAGGCAATTCGCAAACCATTTCGGCGACCAATCTGGTGCTTACCGGCGGCAATGGCACGGGGGCCGGCACTTCAGAAGTCCTGATCCGCAATTTGTCCGGCGATCAAAATATCGGCGCTAGCGGAATAACGCTGGACAGTGGGGCACAATTTTCCACCACGGACGTTTTCAACCAGGGCGCTGGAGCGCAAACCATAGTCGGCGCGGGTGGAATATTCCTGAATACCGTTTCAGGCGCCAACAACAACACCTCTGTTCAGATCCAAAACTCGGCGGCAAGCCTGCAAACATTGCAGACCAGTGGCGGCGGATTGGGTCTGGTCAATCGCGGTGCGGGGCTGGTGTCGATCAACTCGGGCGGGGAGCAATCGGTAACCACACCATTTGTGGATATCGTCACGCGCGCCGGCAGTACCGGTGACTCGATTCTGTCGGCCACGGGCAATCAGACCATACACACCACCAACGGCACAGGTTCTTCGTCCGGCAGTCTGCGTGTTACGGCGTTCGGCTCCGGCAAGGCCAATATCGAGTCGGGAGCGAACCAGATACTGAACATCGACGTCCCCGAGCAGACGGTTTCGCCGCTGCTTGTCGATGGCCGTCTGACCGTCGGTGATACAGCCGCCTCCGGCCTGTCGCGTATCGGCGCAGTTAACCAGACGATTGCTGCGAAATCCGTGTTGGTGCAAACCGGGAACAGCGGCTCGCGTTCGGAAATCAAGTCGTCGGGCGTGCAAGCCATCCGCGTGCTGAACGGCAATCTGGATGTTCGTGGCGGCGCGGGCAGCAACACGCTGGCGCAAATCGATCCTACCGATCAAAACATCGTAGTCAATGGAGATATCAACATTGTGGGCGGCAGCGGTAACAACGCGGTCGCACAGGTGGTATCGGCCGGCGTGCAAAACATCACCGCGAATACCATCAATGTCACTGGCGGCTCCGGGCCTGGGTCGCTGGCAGCGATTACTGCCTTGGGTCTGCAAACCCTGAATGGCAATCTGGTATTGACGCCTAATATCGGTGGCGCAATGGTAACCGGCGGATCCCTGGCGTCGCTGGGTCTGACGAGCAGTGCGGGCAGCCTGAACACCGGCTCCGTGCTGTCCGTTCAGGACAATCAACTCTACATCATCGGCGCCGCCGAACCCGACGAACAAAGCGAAGACAATCCCATCCGAAGAGCGCCGATATGTTTCTAGATTTCATGAGAGCCTGCCGTGCGGTGCTGGCGGTAACGCTGCTGTCGGCGTCTGCCACGCTGTTTGCCGCGCCGGCGGGTCAGGTCGAGTTTGCACAAGGTCTGGCGAGTGCGCAGCAAAAGGGGCAAACGCCGCGCTTCTTGAACAAAGGCGATGCCCTGCAGGAAGGCGATGTGCTGAACACCGGTGCCAAGGGGTTGGCGATCATCGCGTTTCCCGACGGCACCAAAATGACATTGCGTCCCAACACCACTTTTGCGATTGAGCAGTACAATGCTGCGGCAGGGCAGGAAGCGATGGCAGTACGGCTGATCAAAGGCGGTCTGCGCGCGATTACGGGCGCCATCGGCCGTGCCAAGCCTGAGGCCGTGCGCATCAACACCGCGACTTCAACGGTTGGCATACGCGGCACGTCGTTCGATGCGCGCATCTGCGATAGTGACTGCGCACGCGAGGAACGCAGCGGCGCGAAGCCCAAGCCACCTGCTGCCGCGGACACGGTGGTGGCCCGCGTGGCGGTGATCACGGGTTCGGTCAGCGCGGTTGCCGGCAAACAGTCGCGCGTGCTGGTCAAAGGGTCAGCGCTTTATTCGGGCGAATCCATCCGCACCGAACGCAGTTCACACGTGGTACTGGTGTTTCGCGATGAAACCCGCGTTACCATCGCCAGCGAATCCGAATTTCTGCTGGAAAACGTGCGTCTGACGGGTGAAAAGGCCGACAGCGGCAGTTTCGTTGTACGCCTAGTCAAGGGTACGGCGCGCACCTTCACCGGCTTGTTTGCCAAACGCGATCCGCGAGGCTTCCAGTTTACCGCCGCCAGCTCCACCATCGGTATACGCGGCACGGGCTTTGACGTGCGCGTAGTGCAGGAGTGCATTGCCAAAAAATGTGCGGATTTCGTATACGCGCAATTGTGGGATGGTTCCGTCGCGCTGGATGCGGCCAACCAGTCACTGCTGATACCGCTGAACCGCTCAGCGGTGTTCAATGCCCTGCAAAACACTGTAGCGCTGCTCGATCAAACGCCCGCATTCTTCACCAACGAAACCGCACCGCGTCCCGATCAAGTGAAACTTGACGAAGATTATTTCGCCGCGCGTGATTTGAGCGGCACGCCCGCCGGGCTTTACGTCAACGTGCGCGACGGCCACGTGGTGTTGATCGGGCGCAGCAGCCGTGCCGTCGATCTGGGGCGTGGCGAAGCGGGCTTCCTTGCCGATGGCAGTGAAACGCCGTCACGCCTGACGCGCGTACCGCTATTCCTGGCCAACGATCCGATACCCGCACCGGAGAACTTCGACGAACGCATGTTGCGCTTGCTGGAAATACTGGGAGACAGTTCCGGCGGCCCGATCTGTGAAATGTAGGCGGACCGGGACAGGTGAAAGCGGTGAAAAAAATGCATAAAAAACAAGTACTTACCGGAACATTGCTGGCAGCCTTGGCCGGCGCTGGCTGGTGTCAGGCGCCCGCGGCAGCCACGGCTCCCGCTGCGGCTGATGCCCCGCTGCTCGACATCAAACGCTTTGTGATCGAAGGCGACAATCCGCTTTCCGAAAACGAAACGCAGGCGCTGCTTGCAAAACACCTGGGGCCGCACAACGATCTCGCGTCCATCGAAGCCGCCGCCAACACGCTGGAAAAAGCCATTCGTGATCGCGGCCAGGTGTTTCACCGCGTCATCGTGCCGGCACAACGGCCTGAATCCGGCGAATTAAAATTACGCGTGCTGAAATTCACGCTTGCCAACGCTTCGGTATCGGGCAATAAACACTTTTCGCGCGAAAACATTCTGCGCAGCTTGCCCGCGTTTGCGCCGGGCGGCTCGCCCGATATCCGAGATCTTGGCCGCCAGATCACGCTCGCCAACGAGCATCCGGCGAAGCGGCTTTCCGTGCAGTTCAAGGAAAGCACCAAGCCCGATCACATCGATGCCGATATCGTGTTACGCGACGTGCCCGCCGCACAAACTTTTATCGGGCTGACGGGTAGTACCCGCGATTTCGATAACGCGCTAAATCGCAACACCGGCTACACACGGCTTACCGTTGGCCATCAACGCAGCAATTTGTTCGACCGCGATCACGCGCTGACGCTGGCCTATACCACGTCGCCGGATCACTTGCATCGCGTCAGCCAGTACGGTGTGTTTTACTGGGCGCCGCTTTACCGCTTTAACACTGCGCTCAGCGCTTACTATACCAAGTCCGATGTCGATACCGGTACGGTGGGTGTGGGCGGCGTGAACTTCAACATCAGTGGCCGGGGTGAGTTTTTCGGCATTCGCGCCAACTACGCGCTGCCCAAGTTCCGCACCGTCGCCCAGAGCGTGTCGATAGCCATCGATTCACGGTTTTTTGAAAGCTCGGTCGGCATTGCGGGCGTTGCCGGGGCACCGGCTGCCGCAGCCGTTGCCTTGCCCATCAACACCGTCGGCAGCAGGCCGGTGTCGCTGCGCTACACCATGCGCATGGATCAGCAATGGGGCGGCGCTGGCGGCAATATCGAATACGTGACCAACGTCGGCGGCGGGCGCGCCAACGACGGGTTTTCGTATTCGACCGCGCGGACCTCGGCCGACACGCGCTGGAATCTCATCCGTATGAGTGCAGATGCGCAATACAATTTCACCAATCGCTGGTCGGTCACCGCTCGGGCACAGGGCCAATACACCAACGATTTTCTGATTCCTGGCGAACAATTCGGAGTTGGCGGCGTGGGTAGCGTGCGCGGCCTGAAAGACCGTGAAGCCACCGGGGATCGCGGTTATACCGCGAACGTTGAAGTGGTGTAGCCGGCGGTTTACGCCGGCATCGTGCCGTTTGCGTTTGCTGACTTCGGGCGCCGCATGCACATCACCCCGGTGGCTGGCATCACGCAAAACGACAACGTCACCAGCGCCGGTCTCGGTATGCATTGGAACTGGGAAAAAGGCCTTGACGTGTCGTTAAACTATGCCCACGTTCTCAACTGCCTTCAAGGCGGTACGCCGCGCGGGCACGACAAAGTGAATTTCTCACTGTTCTACCGGTTCTGATCCCGTACTGCTGCGGCGTTATTGCGGTTTGATGCCCGCCGCCTTGATTACGCGGCCCCACTTGTCGGTTTCCGCTTTGATGTAAGCCGTAAATTGCGCCGGCGTGTTGGCTACGATCTGCGCGCCTTCGTTTGCCATGTGTTTGGCGACATCGGGCGCGCGCAGCGCGCGCACGGCCTCCTGCGAAAGACGATCCTGCACGGCCTGCGGCGTACCGGCGGGCGCGAGAAAGCCGAACCACTGCGTCGCCTCGTAACCCTGTACGGTTTCGCCAATGGCGGGTACTTCCGGCAAATAGGGCGAGCGTGCAGCCGTGGTCACACCCAGGGCGCGCAGGCGGTTCGCGCGGATGTAGCTCATCGCCGTGGGCAGCGACGGAATCTGCGCAGAAATTTCCCCCGACAAATGCGCGATGACCGCGGCGCCAGAGCCTTTGTACGGCACATGAACCACATTCACCTTGGCGAGATGCTTGAAAAGCTCCAGCGACAGATGTGGACTGGTGCCGATGCCCGCTGAACCGACGTTGATTTCGCCCGGCTGCTTTTTGGCGAGGGTGATCAAATCCGTCACACTGCGCGCGGGTACAGAAGGATGCACCACCAGCGCGTTGGGCACGACAGCGATTTGCGTCAGCGGCGCCAGATCGCGTATCGCGTCATACGGCAGCTTCGAGTACATCCACAAGTTAAGCGCCAGCGTCGAAGGACACGCCAGCAGCGTGTAACCGTCCGGCGTGCTTTTCGCCACATGATCGATGCCGATGGTGGTGCCCGCGCCTGCGCGATTATCCACCACCACCTGCTGACCCAGATACTCCGTCAGCTTGTTGGCGAGCACGCGCGCCAGAATGTCTGTGCCGCCGCCGGGCGCGGAAGGCACCACCAGCCGGATGCTGCGCGCCGGGTAGTTTTGCGCCAGTGAGGGGGTTGCCGCAAGCAAGGCGGCAGTCAGCAGAAAATCTCTATAACTAATTGTTTTTATTGACATTTTTATTATCCCTACCGGCTCATCGCATGTCTGGCATTTTCACGGTACTTTGATGTTGGCGGACGCAAGAACGCGCGCGCATTGTAGATTTTGCCTTGATCCTGCACAACCAGAACCGCTGCTTACACCGTCCCGGCTCACACTGCGTTAGGTTGTTTGGCGCGCATGCCCCGCATGCCTACTCCGCCCGCATCCCCCGTTCGCGCACCACACTCGCCCAACGCTCGGATTCCTTACGTACGTGTGCGGCAAATTCTTCGGGTGTACTGGTGGTGATATGCAGCCCGCGTTCCGCGAAGTTTTTGGCGACTTCCGGCGTGGTCAGTGTTTTGCGCAGATTGTCGTTGAGCAGGGAGACCACGCGCGGGGGAGTTTTTGCCGGCGCGAGCGGGCCGAACCAGGTGACGAATTCATAGCCGGGCAAGCCGCTTTCGGCCACCGTGACCAGTTCAGGAAACGCCGACGAACGCCGCGAACTGGTAACGGCGATGGCGCGCAGGCGTTTCGCACGAACGAAGGTGGAAGTCTCGGCAATGTTGGTGAATGCAGCGCTGACTTCGCCACTCATCGCGGCGATCAGGCCCGGCCCGCCACCCTTGAAATGCACGGCGACGAGTTTGATCTTGCCCATGTGATTAAACAGTTCGCCGGCGATGTGCGGATTGGTGCCGATGCCTGCGGAAGCGTAGTTGATCTGTCCTGGCCGTGCCCTGGCCAGCGCCAGCAGCTCGTTGACGTTGTGTACCGGCATCGACGGATGCACCGTCACCAGCGACGGTGAATTGCAGATCATGCCGATCGCAGCAAAGTCGTTCGACGGGTGATACGGCGCGCGCGCCACCAAATGCGGATTGACCACGAACGGCAGCGTGACGTTCAGCAGCGTGTACCCGTCGGGTACGGCACGCGCCACCAGTTCACTGCCGATATTGCCCGACGCACCGGGGCGGTTGTCGATAATGATCTGCTGACCGAGATACTCGCTCATCTTGGGCGAAATCATGCGTGAAATCAGATCGAGGCTGCCGCCCGGCGCAAAGGCCACGACAAGGCGTATGGGCTTGGCAGGGTAGGCGTCAACTTGCGCGTGCACGCCGGCAGGCGCAAAAACCAATGAAACAAAAATAGCGATGTATTGTAAGTATTTGTTTTTATTCATTATTTTTCAACGTTTTTAAACAGCCCAAACAGAATCGACCGTGGTGCGTCGTGCTTGCGTGCACACGGTAACAGCGAAGGTGCGCTGTTTTCAAGCGCAGCGTAGCGGGGTGGCGCACAAAGTTACGGCGAGCGCTCACGCTATACTCGGTGGGCTATTCCAAACCTTAGAACTTGACCCTGCCATGGAAAACCCATCGATAGCCCAACCGCGCCTCGCGGCCACCGTTTTACTGCTACGAGATAGCGCTGACGGCATGGAAGTGTTCATGATCGTGCGTCATCAGAGCAGCGATTTTGCCAGTGGCGCGCTGGTGTTTCCCGGCGGGCGCGTGGATCCGGAAGATCACGATCTTGCTGCCGATGCCGGCGTGTTCGCGCCGCAACACGGTGTGAACGCCGAAGCGGCTGCGCTGCGCGTGGCGGCAATCCGCGAAACCTTTGAAGAATGCGGCGTGTTGCTGGCGCGCGCGCGCGGCGAATCGGCGCTGGTCAGTGCCGCACGGCTGCGCGACATTGAGGCCGCGCACCGCCCGGCGATGAAACGTGGCGAGCGCACCTTCGGCGCGCTACTCGCGGCGGAAAACCTAGCGCTCGCGCCTGAGGCGATGGTACATTTTGCCCACTGGATCACGCCGGTGCATGTGCCCAAGCGCTTTGACACGCATTTCTTTCTCGCCGCCGCGCCGTCCGATCAGATCGCGCTGCACGATGGGCACGAAGCGGTGGATTCGATCTGGATCGCACCCGAACGCGCGATTGCCGACACGCGCGCCGGTACTTACAAGCTGGTGTTCCCGACGGAAATGAATCTGAAAAAACTCGCCCGCCACGCGCAAGCCGCGTGGTCACCGTGGTGCCGGTACAGGAACGCGCGGGCGACGGCATGCGCGTGATGCGTCTGCCTCTGGAAGCCGATTACGGCGGCGAGTTGTTCAATGTCACCAATCCTTCGTCGTTTCCCAGCCGCTAAAGCCGCAACTGCCATCCACAATAACTCTACTCACAGGAGAACGCCATGCCGTTTTACAAGCTGGATGAACTGGAAAAGAAGAAGTCTGCGGTCAATAACAAGGTGGAGTCGGGCGCAGTGCCTGGCGAATTCATGAAATTCGGCATCGTCACCAAACCCGAAGGCGAAGGCCCGCCGTTGCACGAACACCCGAACGAAGAACAGTTCAGCGTGATCCTCGCCGGGCAAATGCACTTTGTACTGGGCGACGAAGACCGCGTGGTCGGCCCAGGCACGCTGATACACATTCCGCGCAACACGCGTCACCGCTCGCGTCCGGTCAACGGCCCGGCAACTTTCATCACGGTAAAAAGCCCTTGCGGCAACGGTGAACTGGCGCAGGATTACAACCTGCGGCCGGAAGCAAAAGAGATCGAAGCGTTGTATCCGGGCAAGACGCGCAACTGAGCTACACCATTTCGCGCGCGGCTCTACACAGGCGCTGCTGTTCGACAGACCCGCAGGCTGGGAGTGACGATGGCGCCCCAAACAGGGTGGCGCATCCGTCCGTGCCGCCTGCGCACGTGATGTGCGAGAGCGGGACGGATGGGCGATATTTACCCGCAGCAGGCTAGACGTTCATTTCCAGAATGTACATGCCGCCGGTGAAACGGTCGACGGTGTACACCAACCGGTTTTCGTCGACATAAACATCGTTGATCTGCACCGAACCTTTCGGTGACAGCGGCGGCGCGCCGGGCACGAAGTAGGCGACTTCCTGAGGCTGGAACGGATTGGCCATATCGTATACGCGCAGCCCGCCATTGAAGAAGGTGGCAAGTATCAGGTCGTCCGAGCGCCACGCCACATCCAGCGGATAGTTTTCGTAGAGGTTGTGCGAACCAAAGCGCCCACCGCGCTTGGTGAATACTTCTGCCGGTGGCAGCGGGAAGGTGGAAATCGGAACGAGGTTTTTCTCATCGGCCATGTTGACCACCCAGGTGAGCTTGGGCCAATCCTGACCGTCGTCGTAGGTGCACTCGTCGGTGACAATCATGACATCCTTCGAGAACAGCGGCATCGCGGTGTGCGTGAAGCCGTTCATCGGCGGCGAGTAGTTGTAGTTCGACACCAGCTTCGGCTTCGATTTATCACTGATGTCGAGAATAACGATGCCGCCGTCGAGGTAGCCGAGATACGCGCGGTCCGGGCGCTCCGGGTACCACTGCGTGTTGTGCGGACGGAAGCCGGAATCAAATTTGGGGTGGCGCTTCATCGGCGGCTCTTTGTCGGTGACGCTCTGGCCGGGGAACCACCAGCGACCTTCTTCCACCGGCTTCGACGGATTTTTAACGTTGATAATGCGGTAGAACTGATAATCCTTGTCCGGCACGCGCGGTGTGAAGTCGGCCGCGCCCGACGAGATGTGCATGTATTCGTTGTCCACGCACCACACGCAGTGCACGCCCAGTGAATGCGGGCCGGAGGCGTCGAAGTGCGAAACTTTCTTGGGATTTTCCGGCGTGCTGATGTCCCAGATATCCACGCCCGCGGGGGTGCCACCCGCCGCAATGCCACGAATCTGGTGAGCCACATAGAGCATGTCGCCGCACACTTCCAGCGAGTTGGAACGCATTTTGTGATGCGGCAACTCGGTTTGCAAAATCACCTTCGGGTTCTTCGGGTCGGTCACATCCACTGCCGTGAAATTCTTCGGCGGGCCTTCGTGGCCCAGCCACATGATGCGGCGGCCATCCTTGGTTTTTTGCATACCCATGCCTTCGCCCACACCACCGAAACCATCCAGCGTGTGATGCGAAATCAGCTTGAAATTGAGGGACAGGGTTTGCGACGGGTTAGTGCCCGCGCCGATTGCTTGTGCCATGATTTCTCCGTGGAATGATGCGGCGTTTAGATATAACTATTTGTTTTATAATGAATTTTAGCAAACACGGCATGCATCGGTGTGGCGCGGTACGCACGCGTCGAGTTTCCAAGGGCGCTATCGTAAACGTAACCGCGGTAACCTACAAATGGAATGGCTGCGAAGGCTGCTTGATCACGTTTGCACGACAGACTCTGTGCGCCCCCGTGCTAGAGTAATTTTGCCATTGTTAAGGAGAGGCAATGCCCACCCCAAAATCCGAAGTCGTATCGATGCTGGATTCCCTGCCAGACGACAGCGGATACGAGGACATTCAGTATCACCTTTATGTACTCGAATAGGTTAAGCGTGGCATTGAGCGGGCCAATGCCGAAGGCGCAATTACACATGCGAACGCCAAAGCTCGCCTCGAAAAATGGCTTGCCAGTTAAGACTGGTCGCCAGAAGCCCTCGAGGATATTGAGTCCATCGCAAGTTACATTGAGCGCGACTCTCCATGGTACGCCTAGGCCGTGGTTTCCAGAATCGTCGCAACGGCTGAATCCGTTCCCGAATTCCCTGAATTGGGTAGAGCGGTACCCGAAGTTGGCAATCCCGCCATTCGCGAGCGGTTCGTTTACAGCTATCGCGTTATCTATCGCATTGAAAGCGAACGAATCCTGATAATTGCGGTTATTCACGGAAGCCGGTTGTTATTGCCGCTCGCGGCCCGGATCGAATCAACTTAGCGTACTGGAGAAAAGTTCCATGTCTATCGATGGCCCTGGAATCGTAGAAAGTGATCTCGGGCATGACGTCTACAACGAGATACTGGACCTTTACGATGCGGGCGTCGAAGTCCCGGAGATACGCACACGGCTGGCGTCTAACTATGAAACTGAACCCATGAATGATATGGACAGGGAGATTTATCTGGCCACATCTGCCAAGGCATTTTGGGAGATCGGGCACTTGGACCCGCAATTGAGTGCTCTACTCGGTGACTTGGTGCGAAGTGGGACGAGTCATGCGCTTTGGGACACCGCCGCTGGCCCTGCTGACGCAAAAGCGCGAAAAGCAATCCTTGGCCGGCTCTTGAAACAGATTTCTATTCCCAGAAAATCGCCTCGTCCCCGGAAAAAGTACGCCAAGGTTGCAGCCAAGCTTTTCGAGATTGGCGATTGCCTTTCGCTGCAGGCTGATGGTCAAGTGCATTGCGGCGTAGTGTGCAAAATCCTTGAGTACCGAGGCCAGTGTGAATACGCGATCCTAGTGATGGAAGAATCCACAAACGTCAATGTTGAATCTTTTCTAGCTGGTAATTTTTACGGGCGGCGGATACCCAATTGGGGAGGAGGTTTTGCATATGGCCCCCACGTCATACAACCGGAGCACCGTATGTTAATCCGTAGCGGAAAACCTTTTGAGATTGTGGGGCACGTTGAACTGGATCCCGACAAGTTCATCTTGGGAAGTTTTGGTGGC
>SXGS01768846.1_pt1 | contig 15424 bp, 12 predicted proteins | sample 3174681 | NCBI WGS metagenome assembly SXGS01 (sample SAMN11356861, study PRJNA531348) | freshwater metagenome | isolation source: freshwater sample F1-80 | place: China: Fuxian Lake, Yuxi | collected 2017-12-25 | reverse complement strand
GCGCCCGGGACCATGCCGGCGGCGATGGCAGCGGCGCTCCCGCCCGACGAGCCGCCGGGCGCGCGTGAGGTGTCCCAGGGGTTGCGCGCGGGGAAAAAACCGCTGTTTTCGTTCGACGAGCCCATCGCCAGCTCGTCCATGTTCGTCTTGCCGACGAGCACGGCGCCGGCACCTCGCAGCCGGTCGACGACGTGCGCATCGTACGGCGGCTGCCAGGCATCGTGCGGGCGGCCACCGCGCTGCGGCTTGCGGCAGAGGATGCGCGAACCCGCGGTCGTCGGCTGGTCGCGCGTCGTCAGCGCGTCCTTGATCGCGAGCGGCACGCCGCAGAGCTTCCCGAGCGGCTCGCCGCGGCGGCGCATGTCGTCGACGCACCGCGCTGCAGCGCGCGCCGTGTCGTGAGCGACGCTCAAGAAAGCGCCGAAATTCTCGTCCAAGGCGTCGATCCGTGCGAGCGCCGCGTCGGTCAGCTCGAGCGCCGAGACTTCGCCGCGGGCGACGAGGCTCGCGAGCTCGGGGACGGGACGCGTCAAGAGCTCGTGCATCGTCAACCCTCGTCGACGAAGGCCGGGACCGCGAAGGCGCCGTCGGCGGTGGCCGGGGCTTGTGCCATGACGACATCGCGATCGAGCGACGGGAGAGGCTCGTCGGCGCGCGTCGGGAGGCCCGCGCGATTCGCGTGCGCGGTCGGCGAGACCCGGCCGACGTCGAGCTCCGCGAGCTGGTCGACGTACGCGACGATGCGGCCGAGGTCTGTCGCCAGTCGCTCGAGCTCGGCGTCGTCGACTTCGATGCGGGCGAGCTTCGCGATGCGCAAGACCTCGTCCTTCTCGATGCGTCGCCCGGTCATACGCGCGCGGATCTAGCACGGCCGGCGCCCTGCGCGGAACGACCCGGGCGGGCGCAGAACCTGGTATCTTGCGCGGCCAAGGTGCACTCATGACCGTTCATCGAATCCTTGGGCTCGGCTTCTTGGCCGTCGGCTTGGCCGCGGCGTGTTCGGCGACCTCGAAGAGCGAGCTCGAAGAGGGCTCGGGCTCGGGGCAGGGCGCGAACGGCACGACGTCGTCGACCGCTTCGCTCGGCGTCGGCGGCACCACGTCGAGCGGCTTCGGCGAAGAGTGCGGCAAGACGACCTTCGGCAACCAGGTGCCGGGCGCGCTGCTCGTCGTGTTCGACCAATCGGGCAGCATGGAGGATCCGCCGAGCATGGGCGGCACCTCGAAGTGGCACAGCTCGGTGCTCGCGATGAAGGCGATGGTCAACGCCGCGGATCCGGCGCTGGAGATCGGCCTCTTGCCGTTTCCGGCCGGCAAGTTCGATTCCTCGAAGCTCGCGCTGTGCTTGCTCAACGCCGCCGCGCCCGGCTGCCCGGAGCTCCTCGCCGACGCGGGGTGCAGCGACGTCTCGACGACGCCCGACGTGCCGATCGCTCCCCTCCAGCAGAACGCGCCGGCGCTCGTGTCTTGGCTGGACCAGAACAGCCCGAACGGCGGCACGCCGACGCTGTTCGCGCTCAAGCACGGCTACGACATCGTCCGCGACTACCCCGCGAAGGGGCAGCGGTTCGTCCTGCTCGTCACCGACGGCGAGCCGAACGTGGCGACGCCGGCGATGTTTCCGTTCCCCGCGATGTCGACGCTCTGCGGCAGCGAGGCCGACATCGAGAAGACCGCGCTCGACGCCTTCAACGGCACGCCGTCGGTCGCGACGTTCGTCATCGGCTCGCCCGGCAGCGAAGGTGGCAAAGACTTTCTCTCGCGCGTCGCGCAGAACGGCGGCACGGCGAAAGATCCCGCGTGCTCGCCCGCCGCGGGCAACTGCCACTACCAGATCGGCACCGCCGACTTCGAGAAGGAGCTCGCGGACGTCTTGTCGCAGATCGCGGGCGTCGTCTCCGACTGCATCTTCGACATGCCCGAAGGCGAGGACATCGATCCGAACCTCGTGAACGTCACCATCGAGACCGGCGACGGCCCGAAGCAAGTCTTCAAGGATCCGTCCCACGTCGACGGCTGGGACTATTCGGACGGCGCGCAATCGCAGATCAAGCTCTACGGTCCCGCGTGCGAGCTCTACAAGGCGCAAGAGGGCAACACGATCACGATCGTGCTCGGCTGCGAGACGATCCTGAAGTGACCGCGGCGCGTGCGTCACGGCTCGCCGTCGTCGTGGTCGCCGCAGCGATCGCGTGGGCAGCGGTGGCCCGTCGCGGGACAGCCTCGCGCGGAGCCGATCGTGACGTGGGCGTGGTGCGCGCGCTCGCCGACCGTGGGCTCGAGGCCGATCCCGGCGGTATCCTCTGGCTCGACACTCCGCCCTTCTCCGTGTGGCGCTCGCTCGGTCGCAGCGTGCCCTTCGTCGTTCGCGCGCGACCGGCGAGAGAGGAGCCGTTCGACATTTACCTCGGCGCGGCACGCCTCTCTCCCGAGGGTGCGCTGCTCGCGGTCGGTCGCACCTACAACGTGACGGAGACGAGCGCCGTCGACGAGCTGCGGCCCGTCGGCAACGGTGGGGCGTTCGCCTACGCCGAACAAACCGAGGGGCTCGGCTCGGCCGTGCGTCTCGTCGACTTGGCGGGCGAGCCTGCGAGCGGGCGCGCGGGGTGGTCGCGGCGCGCGCGCCTGCAGGCGGCGCTGACGCGGTTGCAAGACACGGGAAGGCTCGATGGATTGCGGCGCGCGACGTATCGCATCGCGTCGGTCCCCGCCGACTTGAGCGTCGCGATGAGTGCCGGCGTCCTTCGCATCCTCGCGGACGGCCGCACCGCCGAGATCGCGCTCGACCGACCGCTCGAGTGCCCGCCGTGGCTCGCCGTCGAATCACAGCCCGAGCCCGCGCCGGGCAACCTCACCACCTGGGGCGTCGATCGCGTTCGCGCAGAAATCGGCGACGAGGCGATGCAATACGTCAAGGCAGTCGCCTTCTCGCTGCTCGATGTCGTCCTGCGCCGCAAGGAGGAGCTCACCGGGGACACCGGCGCCGAGGGGATCGCCGAGGAGCTCGGCACGCAGTCGCTCGAGGCCGGCGAGCGTGCGGTCCCCGTGGATCCGGACATCGGCTTTCCACCGCCGCCGCTCGAGCCGTGGGTCACGCCGCCGCTGCCGGGAGAGGGAGCGTGGCAGGCCAAGAGCGACGACCCGTTCATCGCGAGCTTGCCCGGTCTCCCGCCCACGTTCGTCACGACCTTCATCCGCGCCGATCGGACGCGCAAGGCGACGCGCGTCTACGCCGTCTTGTGGGATCCGCGGCTCGTGCAGCTCAACATGATGGCGGGCGTCGCCGAGCCGAAGAGCGCGACCGGCGCCACCGGTCCGGGCCTCATCCCGCGCGAGCCGAGCGTCATGCGGCGCGTGGCCGCGGCGATGAACGCGGGATTTCAGGCGCTCCACGGGGAGTTCGGCATGATGGGCGACGGCGTGCTCTACCTGCCGCCGAAGCCGTACGGCGCTACGGTCGTCCAGACGACGGACGGCTCCACGCACTTCGGCACCTGGCCCGAAGATCCGCGGGTATCGCCCGACATCGTCTCGTACCGCCAGAACATGACGCCGCTCGTCCTCGACGGGCGCTTCAATCCGTACCGCCGCACGTGGTGGGGCGGCACCCCGTCCGACTGGGAAGACAAGACCCACACCGTTCGCACCGGGATTTGCCTCACGAAGGAGTCGTTCGTGGCCTACTTCTACGGCGCGGATCTCTCGCCCGAGGCCCTGGCGCAAGCCATGCTGCAAACGCGCTGCAGCTACGGTATCGCGCTCGACATGAACGCCGGGCACAGCGGGCTCGAGTTCTATCGCGTCGCACCGGAGAGCGAGCTGCCGGAGCTCGGGCGGCCGCTCGATCCCGACGCCGAGCGGGAGGGCGACGTGAACGACATGGACGGCTGGAAGTTCCGCGCGCGGCGCCTCATTCGCGGCATGGGGCTCATGAATTTTCCGCGCTACATCCGGCGCGAGGGACGCGACTTCTTCTACCTCACGGTGAGGCACGTGCTGCCCGGGAGTCCGATCCCCGTGCGCGGTGCGGCCGGCGCGCGCGAAGGCGACGGCACCTGGCAGGTGAAGGGGCTGCCGCAGCACGGCTTCCCGTATGCGCTCGCGCTCACGGAGCTCCCGCTCGAAAAGGGGCAGAGGCTGCGCGTGTTGCGGGTCGATCCGCGCATGCTCGCGCTGCGCGCTCCGGCGCCGGTCCCGCCCGCGACCGCGGTGACGACTGCCGCGCCGAGCGAGGCGGCCGCGGCCCAGCCACGCTCGAACGACCCCGTGGTGCTCGCGATGAACGTCGCGCCCAGCGCTGCCGGCGGCACCTCGCTCTGGTACTCGACGGGCGCCTTCTTCGTCGGCCCCGACGCTCCGGTCGAGGGGGCGCTGCGGCTCGCGACGGGCACGGCGGACGCGCGGGTGCGCGCGGCCTCGGGCGTCGAGGACGAGTCGGGCATGCTGGTGTACGTCGAGCTCGCGGACCCAGCAGCCGCCGTGCCCGCAGCAGAGCTCGCCCGCGTGCTCGCGAGCGTCGGCGTGGGCTCCTCGATCGCGTTCGCGGAGCCGCTCGAGCTCGCGCTCGGGGGCGACACGAGCCTCACCTTGGCGGCGCGTCGCCTGCCGGCGGCGGGCGATGCGGTCACGTTTTTTCGGAAGCCCGGGGCGGGCGGCGCCCGCATGTTCGAGGCGACCCCGGTCGTGCCGTTCGAGATCTGGTACCCGCTGCAGTCGCGGCGGATCCGCTATTTCAAGAAGGCGAAGGACGCCGATCCGTGAGCGGCACCGCACGGTTCGGTGCGCCGGCTCCTGACGACGCCGACGCGCCGCGCCATTGTCCTATTCTTCGGGTGAAAGTGTCGTTATCGTGACGGGCGACCCATCTGGGTCCACCGGACCCGAAGTACCCCACGGGATCGACCGAAGCGGCGAGCCATCGTTCTGCCAGTTCAGGAGTCTGCGAGCACCATGTCCGACGATCAGGGAAGCGACCTCGACGTCTTCGAGGGCCTGACCAACAAAAAGAAGAGCGTCCTGGCCCCGCCGCCCGAGCCTCCGGCGCCGTCGTCGTTGCCGCTTCCCGCGGCTCCGGCGGCGCTCGGCACGTTGCGAGGCGGCTTGAACGTGCCCGCGGGAAGTCCGCCCTCCGTGCGCCTCATGCCGCCCCCGCCCCCGAGCAAGCGGGCTCCCGCGGCGTCCGTGGAAGTGGCCGCGTCACCGAGCTCGCCGCCGCTTCCCGCGCCGTCGCTGCCGAAGCCGAAGCTGCCGCCGCCGCGCTCCGCTCCGCCGTCGAGCCCGTCCGAGCCGCCCGAGGTGGACGTGCCGGCGAATGCTGCCGCGGTCGCCTTCGACGTACCTGCCGCGGCGTCGCACCCGACACTCGACGAGCCCGAAGAGGGCACGCTTGCCCTCGAGAGCGGCTTCGTGCCAGCGCCCCCCGCGCTCCCGAGCGAGCTGGCTCCGGCGGCCGCAGAGCCGGCGCCGCCGGAGTCCTATCTCCCCGGTGCGCCGAGCGCCGACCTCGACTGGGACGACCACGACGAGTCGACGAGCGTGTTTGGCAAAGAGATCGCGGATGATCTCTTCGCCGGGCTCGGGGGCGGTGACCATTCTGCTGGCGCCGACGACACAGCGAAGCGCAGCGTCGGGATGGCCGCGGCGCTGCTCGCCGGCTCCGGGCGCAGTGCGTCCGTGCCGCCGCCCGCCGTGGCTCACGGCTACCCGGCGGCGCCCCCGCCGATGGAGAGCTGGCAGCAGCCGGCTCCCGCAAGCGGTTATGCGCCGCAGATCGGCCCGTACTACGACCCGATGGCCGGCATGCCGAAGATCCCGGCGCCCGCGCCCGTCCCCCGCGATCTCTCGCCCGCGGCAGGTTACGCTTCGCTGCCGATCCAGTCGGCGGCACCGGCCTACGCGCCGAGCGTGCCAGCGCCCAAGGCGAACGGCGCGAGCCGGGTCATCGCGATCCTCGCGGCGGTGCTCGTCATGGTTGTGGGTGCAGCCGGCTTCCTCTACCTCCGCGCGAGCGCGACGGGCACGGTGACGATCCGCGTCACGCACAACGGCGCACCCGTCGAAAAGGCAGACATCTTCGTCGACGGTCAGAAGAAGTGCGAGTTCACCCCGTGCCGGCTCGAGCTCGAGCCAGGCGCGCGGGAAGTACGCGTCGCGGCGGCGCTGCTCGCTGGGCTCTCGAAGCTCGAGGTCAAGGGCGGTTCCGACAGCGAGGTCGTCATCAGCCTCGGCACGAGCCCCGACACCGCGCCCACGCCCACGGCGCCGACCACCACGCCCTCGGGCGCGCCCGTCGCCGCGATGGCCTCATTGTCGCTGCGCACGAGCATGACCGAAACGGTCAAGGTGTTCGTCGGAGGCGTCGACAAGGGCACGCTGCCGCTCGAGCTCAAGGAGCTCGCTCCGGGCGAGCTGAAGCTCCGCTTCGAGACCACCGGCGACGGCTACGGCAAGCTCGACAAGACGGTGCAGCTCGAGGCCGGAAAGACCCTCACCCTCGACGACGTGAAGCTTCCGCTCAAGACCGTGGAGGTCACGTTCGAGCTCGCTTCGCGTGGCGCGACCGTGAAGCTCGTGCAAGAGGGCGGCTCGACCGAGTCGCTCACGTTCTTCGGCGACAAGCTCATCCGCAAGCTCGACACGACGAAATCTTTCAAGGTCGTCGCGACGTTGAAGGACCACAAGCCGTTCGAGCTCCCGGTCAAATTCGATGGGGGCGTCGCGAAGCAGAGCGTGCGCATCGAGCTGGAGAAGGGCGCTGTCGAGGTGGCCGCGGCGCCGACGACGGCGGACACCGGAACCGCCGCACCGCCGCCGGATGCGGGCGGGGCCGCCTTCGGTTTCATTAACGCGAACTCGCGTCCGCCCTCGAACGTGCTCATCGACGGAAAGCCACAGGGCTCGACACCGATCTCTGGCGTCAAGGTCTCGGCCGGCTCGCACACCGTCGTCTTCAAGCACAAGGATTTCGGCGTGCAGACCCGCAGCGCGAGCGTGGCGGCCGGAAAGACCGCCACCGTAACCGTCAAGTTCGACACCGAGAAGGGCGCGGCGTCGGACGACGGCGAGAAGAAAAAGAAAAAGAAGAAGAAGGACGACGACTGACCGGGTTGCTCGCGTAGCGCGGTCGCTCGGGCCGGATGCGAGAGCGCTGCTCGTGAGCGGCTACTCGATGCCCTCGTCGCCTTTCGAAGCGCGCGCGGCGAAGTCGCGCCAGCTCGTGGCGCAGTCGACCTCGTCACGCCCCGGGCCAGCGCAGCGCCGTGGCTGCGGCCTCGGCCCGAGCAGCAGCATCGTCGTGTCCGTGGCCCACGGCAGCTCCTCGGCGCGCAGCTTGTCGAACGTCGCGGCGCGGGCCAGCGAGCGGGCAGCGGCTTTCTCGCCGGCGAGCTTCCGCAGTCGCCCCTCGATGTCCTTCTTCAGGTCGGGATTTTCGGTCACGGCATAGCTGCGCTCGAGAAAACGAATCGCAGCATCCCGTTCGCCCGCATTGGCAAGTAGCGACGCGCCGCCAAGCGCCTGCCAGCCGGCGTTCTCCTCGTCGCCGCCGATCTCGCCGGCCTTGGCGAGGTACGCCGCGCCCTCGCGCCGCCAAGCTGGAATGAGCTCCGGTAGATCGTCGAAGTAGCTGCTCGGCGCGACGAAGCCCACGAACTGCCCGAGGTTCATCCAGATCTCGACGTCGAAGGGGCGGTGTTTAACGCCGCGCTCGAGCACTTCGCGGGTCTTCTTGACCTCGTCGATGGTGACTGCCACGGACTGGAGCGTCATGAGCGCGTCGACGAGGAGATACGGCGTGCGCCACGTCGGATCGAGCTCGTTGATGGTGTCGTAGAGGCGCGACAAATTGTCGAAGCGGCGCCGCTCGACGAGATGCAACCCCTGTGCGACGAGCACGTGGGCCCAGAGCACGTCCGCCGTCGCTGACCGGTAGCCGAGCGACAGGACGTTCATCACGCTCGGAGGCGGAAGGAGGTAGGCGTCGCTCTTCTCGCTCACGGAGTGGTGCACGCGGCAGAGCTCGGCGCGGACCGCGCCGACGAGGAGCGACGCGACCGCGATGAGCGCGACGACGCCTGCGCCCTGGCGCACGATCGGCCGCTTCACTCGACCTCCCGATCCACGAACATCCCCGGCACGACCCGCGCGGCTCCGTTCGCGCGGCGCTCACCGCGCACCTCGAATTTCGAGAGCACGTCGTCGCCGTCGAGATCGCCGTGCGCCGAGGCGACGAAGCGCGCCGCGCCGCTCTCGGCATCGACTCCGCTGTCGTACCGAAATGCAAACGCGTGCGGCGTCTCGAAGCGAAACCCGAGCGACCGCCAGGTGAGATGCTCCCACGCCCCTTCGGGGTCGCTCTCCGTGACGCCGCGAGGGACCGCGGCGGGCGTGAGCGGCGCAGACGGCGGAAACGAGAGCTCGTGCGGCCGCGCCTCGGCGTAAGCGAGCGAGCTCGTCACGAGGTGATCGAGCCCGTCGAGCGGCTCACTCAGCTTCGAGAAGCTCAGGTTGCGGACGAAGGTCGGCACCGCAATCGTGAATAGGCTGCCGCCAATCAGGACGGCCGCGGCTACGTCTCCGGCGCTCCATTTGCGAGCCAAGGCCACGCGAGCTTAGCGTTGCCGGCCGTTGGTTTCGCCGCAAATGGTGCCTCGTTGCCCCACAAAAAGCGAACGGCCCGCACTCCTCTCGGGGGCGGGCCGCAGCCGTGCGAGTGCCTCAGCGGCTCACTCGTACTCGTTCTCGATGTAGACCTGCGATGCCTTCTTGAGCGAGCCCGTGGTGCTGACCTCGCCGGTGACCGCAAAGATGCCGTAAGTCGCGCCGTCGGCGTCGAGATCTCCCTTCGCCGCCGCCTCGTAGCAGCCCGTCTTGCACACGGCAGGATTGCTGCTGGCGACGGCCCCATCCTTGGTATAGGAGTATTGGTAATAGTGCGGCTCCGAGAGGCTGAACTTCAGGCACTTCCAGCCCGCGGTTTGGGAGGTCGCGTCGTAGTCCGTGCCCTCTGCGGTCTTGGGCTGGTATTTGGTGCCCTTCGGGACGGCTGCCGGAATGGCCGAGCCCGACGTGCAGAGCGAGTGGGCGGCCTGCGCGGACACGGCGCCTTCGGCCAGGACCTCTGACGGCGCGTTTTCGCGCTCGTAGGCCGCGTTCGCGTTGCGCGAGATGGCGCCGATGGTGTTCTTTGCCTCGGAGGTCTTGGCGCTCGCGAGGTAGCGTCGCACGCCGTAGATGGCGAGCGCCGCGAGGACACCGATAATGGCCACGACGATCATTAGCTCCACCAGGGTGAAGCCGCGTTGTTTGCTAGTGAGTTTCATTTGAGTCGCTCCGCGATGCCGGTGGCCTGCGAGGGCGAGCCCGACGGCGATTGATGTTTGCAGGGTTTGGGTCTTTTGGGTTGTTCTGCCGGGCCCGTACGGTCTTGAAGCGGTACGGATGACGGCCATGCTTGTTGGTGTCGTACTAGCCGTTCACCACACACGACGCGAAGAACGATGCGTGTGCCGACCTCTCTCGAGGTCATTCGGCGTCGTTTTCGACGTAGATTTCTCCATTGAACGACGAGGAAACGAGAAGGGCAAAGGTCTTGCCGTCCTGGTCACTGTCCCCCGCCGCTTGGATTACGTACCACGGCTCGGTTGTGGGGCTTGGCCAAGTCGGTTTGGAGCTCGTGCTCGGAGCGGGCGGCGCCGTTCCGGGGCCACCCGCGTTCACCGCGAAGACGAACGCGGTCGGCGAATCCGTGACGACATTGAGCGTCATCCAGTCGTCGAATCTAGCGTGCGTCTTCTGCACCCAGTGGCGCTTCTTTCCGTCGGGCTTCGTTGCAGGGTAATACTGTTCGAGCGTCGTCGAACAGCTCAAATAGGAAAGGGTCTCGGCGCGGTAGGACTCTTCGGCGACGCGGATCCCGGCGATGATGGACTTGGCATCGCCGGTCCGTGCCGAGTTCATGTACTTGCGAAAGCCGGCCACCGCCAAGACCGCGAGCACGCCGATGATCGCCACGACGGCGAGCAGCTCGACGAGCGTGAAGCCGCGGTCACGGCGAGAACGGCACATGGCGCTCGGGTGGGAGGCGAGTCAGGGGCGGCAATCAGCGTTCAGCGCGCGCTAGCGGTCACTCGTATTCGTTCTCGATGTACACCTGCGAGGACTTCTTGAGCGAGCCGGTCGCGCTGATCTCGCCGGTGACCGCAAACACGCCGTAGGTCGCGCCGTCGGCGTCGAGGTCGCCCTTCGCCGCGGCCTCGTAGCAGCCCGTCTTGCACACGGCCGGATTGCTGCTGGCCACGGCGCCATCCTTGGTATACGAGTATTGGTAATAGTGCGGCTGGCTCATGACGAACTTCAGGCACTTCCAGCCCGCGGTTTGGGAGGCCGCGTCGTAGTCCGTGCCCTCGGCCGTCTTGGGTTGGTATTTGGTGCCCTTCGGAACGGTTGCCGGGACGGTTGTTGCCGAGGTGCAGAGCGCGTGGGCGGCCTGCGCGGACACGGCGCCTTCACTGAGCGTCTCGGACGGGGCGTTCTCCCGCTCGTAGGCGGCGTTCGCGTTGCGCGAGATGGCGCCGATCGTGTTCTTTGCCTCGGAGGTCTTGGCGCTCGCGAGGTAGCGTCGCACACCGTAGATTGCCAACGCGGCGAGCACGCCGATGATGGCGACGACGATCATCAGCTCTACGAGCGTGAAGCCGCGGGCGCGGCCGCGAAACTGTTTGGTCATGGTGCTTTCCCGGTCCCTTGCATCTGGTGAGGTGAGTGCGTTTTCGCCGGTGACCGTCGGCGGTGTTCCACCGCGGACGGTCGGCCGGCGCTCCGCCCGAGTGACGGCTACGATATGGGGTCCGCGGCGCTACTGCCAAGAACGTGCCATGATTTCCCAGCCGGTCCGTCCGTGGCTGAGGGCCGCACGCTGGCCCATTGAGCAGGGGGTTCGGGGCGGGTTTCTGCCGTGCGGAGACTCGCCGGGCTCGTCGCATGCGGGCGGAGGCACTTGGAGACTGACAACTTTCGTCACTTCGGGCGCCGCCTGGCTGCCCATTTGCGGCAGCCAGGAGCCGGCGGACGCTCACTCTCCCATGTTTTCGACCATGACCTCGCCGGGCGCGAACGACGAGACCATGTGGAGGCCGAGCTTGCCGTCCTTGTCGTGATCCGTGGAGCCGACGAGCACGAACCATGGGCCGGTCGGCGTCGGCCACGTCAGCGTCTTGTCGACGAAGGGCTGCGGCGGCGTCTCGCTCGCGGTGCCCGCCCGGACCGTGAACGACATGTACGTCGGACCGATGTCGACGCCGTAGTACGCCCAGCACTCGTGCTCGGAATGGCCGGCGTTTCGGAAGATGTGCTTCCGGTCGTTCGGCTTCAACGGGTAGTAGGAGTCGTTTGCCTTCGAACAGTTCAGGTACCCCTGTGTGCGCGCGTAATAGGCGTTCACCGCCGTCGCGACGCCGAGCAGGGACTGCTTCGTGTCCTCGTCCTTGCTACGGTCGATGATCCGCTGGTAGCCGGCCACGGCGAGCGCCGCGAGCACGCCGACGATGGCGATTACGGCGAGCAGCTCGACGAGCGTGAAGCCGCGCTGGGAAGCGCGCACGCGCGTGGAGCCGGGACGACGCCAAGTTGGCAGCGGTGCGAGGCGATGAGGCAGCACGGCGAAGCACCTCGTTCGGGGGGCGAGCGACAAGATACCGCCCGACGCATGCAAAGAACAGGCGAACGCTTACTCGACCGGCGGCGTTCGGGCCGTCAGCTGGCGCCGTCGTCGTCCGGCACCTCGATCTCCGTCTCCAGCTCGCCTTGGGCGTCGTCGTTGTCCATCCCGAGCTTCGCGAGCCGGTAGCGGAGCGAGCGGAACGTGACCCCGAGGAGCTTCGCCGCGGCCGTGCGCACGCCCCCGGCGCGCTCGAGCGCCTGCCCGATGAGGTGCCTCTCGGTGCGCTCGATGACCTGGTCGAGCTGGCAGCCCTCCGCGGGCAGCACGAGCGAAGCTGGGACCGCGGGCGTGTAGCGATCGACCAGGTCGTCGGGCAAGAGGTCGAGGTCGATCGTGGGGCCCGCGGCGAGCGCCACGGCGCGCTCCATGATGTTCTCGAGCTCGCGGACGTTCCCCGGAAAATCGTGGCAGTCGAGCGCGCGCAGCGCCGGCGCGGTGATCGAGCGGACGTCCTTGTTCAGCTCGGCAGCAAAGCGCACCAGCATCTGCTGCGCGAGGCGCCGAGCCTCACCCGCTCGCTCACGCAGCGGCGGGAGCTCGATGCGAATCACGTTGAGCCGATAATAGAGGTCCTTCCGGAACGTGCCGGCGGCGACGTCGAGCTCCACGTCGCGGTTGGTCGCCGCAAGCAAACGGACGTCGATCGGCACCTCGGTCGTGCCGCCGACGGGTCGCACGGTGCGCTCCTGGAGCACGCGCAGGAGCTTGACCTGCAGCGGCAGCGGCAGCTCGCCGACCTCGTCCAGCAACAACGTGCCGCCGGCGGCTCGGCGAAAGAGTCCGATAGTGGCGCTCGAGGCGCCGGTGAACGCGCCTCTCTCGTGGCCGAAGAGCTCGCTCTCCATGAGAGCCTCGGGCAACGCTCCGCAGTTGATGACGCAGAAGGCGCCGCTCGCACGGTCGCTCGCCTGGTGCAGCGCGCGGGCGACGCGCTCCTGGCCGGTGCCGCTCTCGCCGGTGATGAGGACCGTGGCGCGCGTCGACGCTGCCTTCTCGACGAGCGCGCCAACGCGCCGCATGGCATCGCAGTGACCGAAGAGATCGTCCGGCGCCGGTCTCACGGACGCGAGCTGCGCCTTGAGGCGACGGTTCTCCGCGACGATGGCGCTCTTCTCGACGGCCTTCTTCGCCAGCTCGACCAGCTCGACCGGCGAGAAGGGCTTGGTCACGAAGTCGTACGCGCCGAGCCGCATGGCCTCGATGGCCGACTCGACCGTGGAGAAGGCGGTGGCTACGATGACCTGCGTCTGGTCACTCTTGCCCCGCGCCGCCGCGAGCACGTCCATCCCCGACCCGTCCGGCATGACGAGATCGGTGATGACGAGCGGGAACGGCGGCCGCTGCTCGATCTCCGCGAGCGCGGCCGCGTAGCCGGAGGCCGCGACGACGCGGAAGCCGCAGCGCTTGAGCGCGATCTCGAGCACCGTGCGCAGGCCGGGCTCGTCGTCGACCACGAGCACGGTCGCGGCGGACGACCGCGGCGGCGACGATTTCGACGGCGTTGGATAGCGCATCCGACCTACGCCGAAGCTACTACGCGGGGCGCGAAGCGACTACTCGCGGCGCCCGTCGCGCGGCGCGGTTTGCACGGGAGCCGCGGGCGCGCCTACTCGGGGGAGGCGCTACTCGGGGGAGGCGCTACTCGGGGGAGGCGCTACTCGGGGGAGGCGCTACTCGGGGGAGGCGCTACTCGGGGGAAGCGCAGTGGTCGCTCGCGAGCAAGCCGCCGCTCGTCGGCGCCACGACGAAGAACGTGCCCTCGCTCAAGGTCGTCTCCACGATCTCCGTGACCTCGGCGAGGTCGCACTCCTCGGCCTCGAGCTGCAGGAAATAGCGACCGTCGTGGTTCGAGTCCTCGACCCCGACGATGACGCCGGTCGCGACGTTCCGCACGAGGACGACTGCGCCGGCGTGGCAGACGCCGCGCACGTCCCAGCGGCCGGCCTCGGCGCTCGGGCTCACCTCCAGCGGCGACTCGGGCGGCGGGAGCGGCAAGGTCGGGCTGACACAGCTCGCCATCGACGCCATGCACCCGAGCGTGAGCGCCGCGACCGCGAGCCAGCGAACCGCGCTCACCGAGGTGTTTCCGTTGCGACCTGACATGGCGAGCTAACTTCGGTCGGGCGATGCTGCACGGCGCGTGCCCGAGGCGCTGCGCCCGGAAACACCGCGATCTAGCTCTCCGCGCGTGCGGAGGGCGCCAACTCGCGTTGGCGATCGAGCGCGCTCAGCTGACACCACGGTTGTCAGTCGGCAAGACGCGCAGCGAGATGCGTTGGCCCGCGCCGCGCGCGCCGACCTTCGCAGACTCGCCGCGTGCAGGTCCTGCTCGGCGCGCAGTCGCCCTCGACAGAAAACCCGTCACCTCGCCCGCGAGATCGTAGTCGCTCGCCTGGGTGATCTTCACGCGCACGAGCTCTCCAGGCTTCGGGAGGCGCTCGAGACTCTCGGTGCCGGACAGATAGACGAGGCCGTCGATCTCGGGAGCCTGCCCACGGTGACGGCCGGCGAGCACCGCCTCGTGCTCCTCGCTCGCGCCCTCGACGAGCACGTCGAGCTCGCTGCCGACGAGGGCTTGGTTTTTCTTCTTGGCGATGCGCCGGCTCATGGTCATGAGCTTCTTGTAGCGGGTCGTGGCGACGCGTTGCTCGACCTTGGCCGCGAGGGTCGCGCTGTGGCTCGTCTCCTCGTCGGAGTAGCGAAACACGCCGACGCGATCGAACTCCGCCCAGGCGACGAACTCGCAGAGCTCGTCGAACTCGGTGTCGGTCTCACCGGGGTGGCCGACGATGAACGCCGTGCGAAAGACCAGGTCCTCGACCTTCGCGCGGAGATCGTCGACGACCTTGCGGAGCCGCGCGCCTCCGTGCCCACGCTTCATGCGCCGCAGCATCGCGTCGGCCGCGTGTTGCAGCGGCATGTCCACGTACGGAAGCACGCGCGGGTGCTCGGCGAGGAGCTCGACGAGCGGCTCGCTCAGCTTCTCCGGATAGAGGTAGAAGATGCGAACCCACGCGAGGCCCTTCACTTCGGCGACGGCATGGACGAGCTCGGCGAGCTCTCTGCTTTCGGCAGCGGGCAGATCGCGGCCGTACGCGATCGTGTCCTGCGAGACGAGGTTGACCTCCTTGACGCCGCGGGCGACGAGCTCTTCGACCTCGCGCACGACGTCCGGGATGCGGCGCGAGCGCTGCTTACCGCGGAGCGATGGGATGACGCAGAACGAGCAGCTGCGGTTGCAGCCCTCGGCGATCTTCACGTAGGCGCTGCCCGCGTGCGAAGAGAGCCGGCGCGGAGACTCGGCGGCGACGAGCCAGTCGGCGGGGTTGCCGACGAGCATGCGGTCGGCGTCGCCGCGCAAGACGCTCCCGAGCGCCAGCATGTCGCTCGAGCCCAGGAAGTGATCGACCTCGGGCAATCCCGCGGCCAGCTCGTCCGGGTGGCGCTGCGAGAGGCACCCGGCGACGACGAGGCGCGAGCAGCGTCCGGTCGCCTTGTGGTCGGCCATGGCGAGGATCGTGTCGACGGACTCTTTCTTCGCGGCGTCGATGAAGCCGCAGGTGTTCACGACGATGACGGCGGCGCCGTCGGGCGCGGCGACGTGCCGGTATCCCTCGCGCTCCGCGACGCCGAGCATCACCTCGGAGTCGACGCGGTTCTTCGGGCAGCCGAGGCTGATGAAGTGGATCGTCTTGTCGGTCATGAG
>SXGS01034874.1_pt1 | contig 15429 bp, 9 predicted proteins | sample 3174681 | NCBI WGS metagenome assembly SXGS01 (sample SAMN11356861, study PRJNA531348) | freshwater metagenome | isolation source: freshwater sample F1-80 | place: China: Fuxian Lake, Yuxi | collected 2017-12-25 | reverse complement strand
CGGGAAGGACTATGAATACTGGTCGGAAACCAGCGAAGCATTGATCCATGTCGGCATGATCGACGTCATGCTCAAGCGACTCACCGGTCGCCCACTCACCGAAGCCGCACGCAGACAGCTCGCCGCCTGACCCCAAACTCCTAACTTCCCGCACGCTCTCTGAGACAAATCAGACCGATGACCACCAGACGAGCAGAATTCATGACGAGGCTTTCTGATCCTGATTTCCAATAAAAAGCGGCGATCACTGCGAGGGAGGGCGAGGCTCCCGCCGAGCCGGGTCGGAGAGAACGCGTGATTCACACACCGGCTCGGCGGGAGCCTCGCCCTCCCAAACAATGGCAAGGTTTTCAATTGGGATCCCGATGAGGTGCGGTCTTGTCATTCGGCTCGCGCAGGAACGGTCGCATCATTTCCAGTTTCTTTGGCCCGATCCCTTTGACTCGTAGCAAGTCGTTCACGTTGCGGAACGGGCCGTTGGCCTCACGGTCGGCGATGATTTTCTGAGCGGTCGCCTCGCCAATCCCTTCGACCTGCGTCCACTCCACCCAACTCGACGAGTTGATGTCGATCCGAAAGTCGTACTTCCGAGCCGGCAGACGTTCGAGTTCAATCGGGTGCATTCCCCAACCGCCAAGTGTCGCCCAGTGATCGCCGCTGAGCATCAGAAACACCGCAACGAAGACGGCGATGAACTTCTGGTCGAGCTTGTTCAACCACAACCAACTCGCCGGAACGCTCTCTGCTTGAGCCAATTGCACAAACGGACTACCGAGCTTCTTCTCCGTGATCGCGCCGGCTTCGACAGCCGGCGTTACCGATGCGACGTCACTTGCCACCGCAGACGCAACCGGCGCTGCGATTGCTGACGACGCTGCTTCAATGGACGCGCCTTGCGTGGAATGGGACATGATTCAGGGCACTCGGAATCGACGATCTCGAATTCTTCCAAACCGCCAACTTTCTATCGCGATCCGACACGGATCAACAGCGTGGCCTACTCACCCACCAAATGGTTCTGCCCCCATCGTTCTGCCAAAACTTGCTGGCAGAATGATGAGGGCAGAATGATCGCACTTGAATTCATGGCGAGATCAATGCTGGAACAAGAACTCCTTCGAGTTCAGGATCGCCCACCCCACGTCTTCCAAGGCCAAGCGGCGGTCTTGCTGTGCGGCGATGTGTTTCTTGGCCGCATCAAGCTCGGCCTGAGTCGGCTTGCGCGACAACGCGGAGAGGTACAGCGTCGTGATGACCTCGTCGTCTGGCTTGTTCTCTTTCGCGAAGACCGCGATACGGCCGGTGTCGGCTCGGAGCTTTCCGTGAACCGTCGGGCCGTTGATCATTTGCAGGGCTTGCGACAGGTTCGACTCGTTCGAGCGTTCACACTGGCAGGCCATCTCGCGCTGAGGCTGGCCGAAGATCTTCAGGAAGTAGTGGTCGGTCGGCGGATCGGCTAGCGAGACGGCTCGCGTGCCGGCGGGCAGGCCAGCGAAAGTTTCCGGCACGTTCGTCACTTGGCAAATCGCGTCGAGCAGTTGCTCGGCGGAGAGCAGCCGCGTGTTCGAGTGCGAGTTGTAAATCTCGTCGTCTTTGTTGAAGTTGTTCTTGCGGCTGCTGAGCTGATAGGTGCGGCTCTTGAGGATTGTCTTTACGACAAACTTCTGGCTGAAGTTGTTCTTCACGAACTGCGCGGCCAGCTCATCCAGCAGCTTGGCATTCGACGGCGGGTTCGAGTCACGGAAGTCATCGACCGGCTCAACGATGCCTCGGCCGAGCAAGTGACCCCAGATGCGATTGACGGCGGCGCGAGCGAAGAACGGGTTGTCGCCCGAGGTCAGCCAGCCCGCGAAGACTTCGCGGCGATCCTGACCGGGTGCGTCATCAACGTCACCCTTGAGCAGCAGATGCACTTTCATTTGCTTGCCGGTGCGTGGCTGCGTGATCTCTCCGGTCGGCATCGGATAGACGATCTCCTCGTCGGCGGTGTCACCCTTCTGACGAGCGATCCGCGTGAAGGCGGCGGCGATGCCGTAGTAATTGTCTTGCGACCAACGCTCGAACGGATGGTTGTGGCACTTCGCACATTGAATGCGGATGCCAAGGAAGAGCTGCGCGGTCGTTTCGACGGCATCGTTCGGATCGCGGCTGGCTCGCCAGTAGTTCGCGGCGGGGTTCTCAAAAACGCTGCCGCTGGCGGTCAGCAATTCGCGAGCGAATTGATTGAACGGCTTGTCGGTGCGGATTCCATCGTAGACCCAGCGGCGGAACTTGTGCGTGCCGATGGCCGTGACCTTCTTGCTGTTCGATCGCAGGATGTCAGTCCACTTCAGCGTCCAAAAGTCGGCGAAGTCGTCGCTCTCGACGAGTGCATCGATCAACTGGGCTCGCTTGTCGGCAGCCGGGTTGTTGAGGTAGGCAGTCGATTCCTCGATGGTCGGCAAGCGGCCGGTCACATCAAGGTAAACTCGGCGGAGGAACTCTTCGTCGGAGCAAATGTCCGACGGCAGAATTTGAAGCTGCTGCAACTTCTCGAAGACGAGGTTGTCGACAAAGTTGTTCGGCTGCGGATTGTTCCAGGCAAAACCGGGGACGTCCTCCAGGAACGTGATGTAGCTGGTCGTCATCTTGTCGAGGATCCGGGCGAGGATCGCGGTCTCGCCTCGGCCACCCTTGGAGACCAAACCGGTCTCATTGACACTCGCGACTTGTTCGTTCGACGAGCTGAAGACGGTCAACGCGGTGATGTCTCGCACGCTGCCGTCAGAGTAGGTGCCCATCACGACGAGTTGCTGATCCTTCGCGGCCGGCTTGAAGATTCGCTTGTTCGGGAAGACTTCCATCTTCACGAGGTCCGGCACGCCGTCGGCGTCCATTCGCAGGCCTTCACCAATCCAACCATGCAACGCCTTGTGAGCGGCATCACCTTTCTTCAATCGGCGTCCGCCGCCGTGAGCAACTTCCATCAGCGGCTTTTTCAGCAACAGGCTCTCGTCCGGTTGGACGGTGTTGACGCGACGCTGCATGAACTCAGATCGCAACGTGAGCGTGTCGATGGTCGGATCGAACGCTCGCAGAGACAGGCGGAAGCCACCCTTGCCGGATGGCGAACCGTGACAGGCCCCCATGTTGCAACCGGCTTTGGTCAGTGCGGCGAGCGTGTCGTTCTTGAAGCTGACCGGAGACGGCATCGCCATCTCTTTGACGGTCACTTCCGTCGTAGCCTTGAGCGCGCCGAGCGTCGCGGTGATTTGAGCGGTTCCGTCGGCGACCGGCTTCGCGAGCGTCCCTTCGATCTTCACAACCGCCGGATTCGACGAGGCGAATTGCACCCCGGCGTTCGTCATGTCGCGGATGTCATCCGCGCTGAACGTTCCGCTGACGACAAGCTGCTGCTGGGCGCGATTGCCTCGCAGTTCAAACTTGCCGGGATCGAGCGAGATGGCTCCGGGATCGGCCGCGGTCGCCAATGTCGGAATAGCCGTGAGCAGGAGAGCAAACAGGATTTGAGGCGTCTTCATGTCATGGTCCTCGCTTGTTTGTGCTTTCATTTTTCGCCCTTCATTTTTCGCCAGCATTCAAGCAGAGCTGGCAAAAAATGGAGGGCGAAAGATCAGCAAGAATTATTCGACGGTCAGTGCGATGTTCGGTGAGGTGCCGGTCAGTTTGGCGGCACCGTTCATCGCGTCTCCTTTGACGTTGATATTGTTGACCGCTCCTTGAGCCGCATCGGCGGCGACGGTCAGGACGATTTCGGCTTCGGCAGCCCCTTCGGCGACAGTCGCCGCAGCGACGGTGACGCCTTTCGGGAGGTTTTGCAACGTCAGCGTGATCGGGCCTTTGAACGCTGGATTGCGGTCGATGGTCACTTTGCCCTTGAGAGTCCCGCCACGAGCGACCTTCTCGGCATCGAGTTTCACGGCGACTTCAAACGCCGATCGCAGACGCAACGTGATGCCGGGGGTCGGTTGCGTCGTGTTGACGTTGTTCTGATTGATCGCGCCCGTCAGCACGACGGTGAACTCGCCGAGCGGGGCTTGAGCATTCGCGGTGAAGACGACATCGATCTCGTTCGTTCCCTTGGCGATTGGCTTCACGGCGGCGGTGATGCCGGCGGGCAAGCCGGCCGGAGCAGCGGGAATGACGGCGATCGTGACCGCTTCATCGAACTTCTCTTGGCGAGCGACCTTGATCTTCACAGTCGCCGAGAGGTCTTTGCCGAAGACGATTTCAGCAGGCTCGGCCGTCAAGCTAATCGGCAGCTTTGGTGACACACCGACGGCAAACGAGTTGGTCAAATTCTGCGGCGGCCACGGCAGTCCCGCAAACAGGGTCGTCAGAGCCGGTGACACGGAGGCAACCGACGTCACGTCCGCATTGTTGATCTTGGCAGTGCCGACAATCTTGGCGAGCGAAACTTTGCCAGCGGCGGCTTCAGGCGTCGATCGCAACGTCAGCACCGCATTGTCGCGACCAGGGCCAATGAACGTCGGGCTGCTGGTGACTCCAGCCGGCAGGTCAATCGCAGAGACGTTGATCGTACCCGCGTAACCTTTTCGCACCGCCGTCACTGTGATCAAAGACGTCCCACCGGCAACAACATTGAGCGTGTCGGCCGACGCGGAGAGTGTGAATCCGGTTTGAACCGGAGTCGCGACGACGCGGTAGGCGTACTGAGTTCCCCCTTGGCGATGCAGGTCTTGCACGGCGAGCGTGTAGTCGCCGTCGTCCGGGAACGTGAAGTCGAACGTTGGGTCGATCGCTCCGAAGTCTTCCTTCGCGGCGAGTTGTCCCCCCGCCGCATTCAGCACTCGCATCATCAACGCTGCTGGCGAACCTTGCCGACGTGTGATGCCGATGAAGGTCATCGCTTGGCCCTTCTTGGCGGCGAAGACGAAGTGGTCGATGTCACCGATCTTGTCGAAGCGGCCGTTGATGCCTTGAGCGAGATCGGTTCGGTTCGGAGCTTTCGGATCGTCGTTCGGCTCGGTTTCGAGGAACTCATTGCGATCGCTGACGGCGATCTGAGCGAAGCCGCTGCTGACTCCGTTGGCTCGCTTGGCTCCGACCGACGCGAACTCAAACGCCGCATCGGCCGGGAAATTCACAGCGGTCGGTTGCACGCCATCGAGATGCAGTCCGGCGAAGTTCACATTGCCCGGAGCACCCTTCTTGACCGCCAGCGGATACGGCACCGTCACGCAGGGGAAGTCACCGATTCGCAATCGGAAGAAGTGATTGGCACTCCCCTGAAAGCGGATGTCGCGGACTTCGAGCAGGTACTCACCCGCGTCTTTGAACTGGTAGCAGAGCCTGCTGTCAGAACGGAGGCCAGGAACGTCGTCGCTGTAAGCCAACTCGCGCCCCTTCGCGTCGAGCAGCCGAATCATCGGATCGAGCGTCGAACCAATCCGCCGTGCGAGCAGATCGAACGTCACGAGTTGCCCAGCGGCTACCGTGAACTTGAAATAGTGCTGACTCAGGTTGCTGACCTGTCCATCGACAGCCGTCGGCAGCGTCAGTGCCTGAGCGCCCGTTGGCACACCATTGCCGGCCGCTTGAGCGACCGAGGGCAAGTCGTCGATCACAACCAGCCGAATCGGCGAGGTGCCGTTGGCGGTGGCGACTCGGACTCCGTAAATGCCGACCGGCACATCGCTGGGAACGGTCACGGCATAGACGCACTCGGCCGCGTTCATGCCGTTCATCGGCACATCCGGTTTGAGGACCGCCTGAGCCGTGAAACTGGTCCACAACTGCGTTGGCCCAACGAGAGCACCGCCGTGCAACTTGAGGTCGTTCGGCTGGCCCGGCTTCAATGCCAGCGGTGTCGTGTAGGTAATCGCTGGTGCCTGAGCCGAAACCTGACTCGCTACCGCGAGCAGGACAATGCTGGCCAGGAAACAAGGGACAAAATAACTTAGTTTCAACATGCACCTCACGCCTGGGGAAGGTAGGAGTCTCTGGCGTCACGTCCTGTCACGTCAGCGACCAACGGCGGGGGAGGACTCGTTCCGGTCGTATGGGAAGGCTTTGCTGGCTGGCCAATATAGAAGTGCCCTCCCCATTGGTCAAAGCGAAAGGGGGGCGACTTCCCGGACGCCGCCGGATTGTTCCGGTCGTGAGGGCTCGTTACCAAGGATTAGCAACCGGCGAGTGCTGCTTAATTTGCAGCCTCGATCTGCCCAACCACTTTGTCCTCACCCGCTCGGTAGATGAACCAGTCGTTGCCTGAACTGCCCTGCAACTTGTCGATCTCATCGGCAGAGGTATCGTCGTTGACGACGGGGAGCAAGTAGGACGTGCCATTGTGGGCGATGGCCTTCTGGGTGCCGGCACCGCGCAAGTTTGCCAGTCGGTCAGCGAAGCTGTTGGTGCTGTTCCATTCCTGCATGACTTGGCACCAGAACTCCTCGACGCCATAGATCATGCGGTCGTCCTTGGTCGTGTAGCCGGCGATCAGAACGTCGTCGTTGGAATTGCCAACAAGTTTGTCGGCTCCCTGGCCGCCGATCAGGATGTCGCGACCGCTACCGCCGGTGAGCTGATCGTTGCCGTCGCCGCCGATGAGCAGGCTGGCACCGCCACCACCGAAGATGCGGTCGTGGCCAGCGTCACCGTATGCCCAGACGGAATTCAAGATGCCGCCAGCGATTTGAATGTTGTCGTCACCCGCATCGCCCAAGACGATGATTCGACCGCTCGGAGTGGCAACGATCGCGATCGTGGCGTTGATCGTGATCCGCAGCGAGCCGGGAGTGGTTGCGAATTCGACAATGATCTTGTCACCAGCGTTGGTGCCGTTGATCAGGAGCGCGGTGCCTCCTTCGCAAGTATCGATCACGGTCGTGACGCTACCGGCTGCTGCTGGAACGACAATGACTGAAACAGTGGCAGTCGAAGTGCCGCCGTCACCGTCGCTGATGCTGTAGGTGAAAGAGTCTGTGCCAGAGAAGATTGTGGTTGGGATGTAAGTGAAGCTGCCATCGGCGGCCACCGTCACCGATCCATTGGCGGGTTGAGTGAAGCTCGTCACCGTCAGTGCGTCGCTGGCTCCGGCAGGATCGCTGTCGGCCAAAGCGTCGCTGATCACGTTGCCACTGACCGCGACACCCTGAGCGGTGCCGTAGGTGTTATTGGTCGCGGTCGGCGCAAGGTTGGTGACGGTAATGCTCGTGCTGGACGATGTGCTGCCGTCTTCATCGTCCGTCAACGTTACGCCGATCGTGAACACGTCACTGCCGGTGCCGGAAGGGTCGTCGAGATACTGGTGCGTGATGTCGAATGATCCACCCGACACGACGACTGTCTCAAGCACGCCATCGCCCCAGTTGATGCTCAGCGTGTGACCCTGCGTTCCCACGTCGTGGTACGTCCCTGTCAGATGAGACACTCCGTTCTCGCTCACCGAGGTCGCCGACAGGCTGTCGATCACCGGGTCCACGTTCGCGATCGAAGCGCCGAACAGGATTGAAACTGTATGGGAATAGGTGTTCGCGACAGCGGCGTCGGCAGCGCCGTCATTGTTGAAATCGCCCACGGCAACCGCCTGCGGCAAGTCGCCGACCGCGTAGACTTCGGCGGGCAGGAACGAGCCACTGCCAATGCTGCCCGTGGCACCTGTGCCGACCAGCACGCTCGCGCCGTGATTGCTCGTCCAAGACGCCTCATGGTTGGACGTCACGAGGTCTTGATGGCCGTCGCCGTTGAAGTCCCCCACGGCGACTGAGGTCGGTTTGCCACCGACCGAGAACAGCACGGCGGGCTTGAGCGTTCCATTGCCGTTCCCTTCGTGGACCGCCACCTTGCTAGCAAACGTGTATGCGACCGCCACATCCTGTTTTCCGTCCTCGTTAAAGTCGCCGATCGCCACCGAGTTCGGCAGGTAGATATCGACACCACCCGCGTAGCGCACGGGCGCTTGAAAGGTGCCATTGCCGCTGCCCGCTGTTCCGTTGCCCAAAAGCAAGCTGATCTTGTTGTCGGCCGGATCGGTCACGGCGAGGTCCTGGATGTGATCGGCATTGAAGTCGCCGACGGCCACGGCAAACGCGGTGTAGCCGACGGCGTAAACGGTACGGGGGCCGAACGCTCCATCGCCGTTGCCCAAGAGGATGCTCACGTTCGGACTGCCAAAGTGCGGCGCGTCGTAGTTCGCCACAGCCAAGTCGAGATTCGCGTCGCCGTTAAAGTCGCCGACCGCGATCGACGTCGGGTTCAACCCGGCGGCCACGAGCAATGGCGTCGCGAATGTGCCGTCGCCGTTGCCCAGGAGCAGTGTCGTCAAGTCAGCGCCGTCGTGGCTGCCAAACACATTGTCCCCGCGCCCGAATACGATGTCTTGGTGGTGGTCTCCGTTGAAGTCGCCAACGGCAACGGAAATTGCCGGGTTCGTCCCAAGACCGAACGATGTTGGCGCACCGAAGTCGCCCGTGCCGTCGCCTAGAAACACGCTCACGTCTTTGCCGTAGGTACGGTTGGCGTTGGCCGTCACGACGTCTTGGTTCCCATCTTCGTTGAAGTCACCGACTGCGACAGCATTTGGACTCGAAAACGAGACAGTGGGAATGGTGTTGACGGCGGTGAAAGTGGATGGGCACAGGCGGATTTCCAGCGCCTCGATGCGCGCGTGCCGCGCCTGACGGTTTGAACGACTCGATTGGCGGAGAACGGATGTCAGACGGCGAAGCCAGAGTTGTTGCAGCATCAGTTGAATCCTTGTTGGTAAGTTCGAGAAGTCGTAGCCAAATGGAGTCTCTACAACTGGCAGGCGAGGCCGAACCGCGCAACCGGACAGAGAATCTGCGAAGATCGGGCAAAGAATGTGAAAGTTTGCGTCGACGAGACACGCTATGCCTGAGTCCGCCAACGAAGTCACCGACCTCCAGCGCGTCATCGAGCGATTCGCTTCCGGAGACGATTCCGCCTTGAATGACCTGCTCGTGCGGACGTCAGATCGTTTTGAAAAGTTGACGCGCTCAATGCTCAGTGATTTCGGGCGAGTCCGCCGCTGGGAAGAAACCGCAGATATTGTCCAGAACGCTTCGGTTCGCCTCTTTCGAGCGTTCCAAACCACGCGGCCGACGGACATTCGCGGATTCTTCGCACTGGCGGCATTGCAGATTCGTCGCGAGTTGATCGACCTCGCCCGGCATTACTTCGGCCCGGAAGGCTTAGGAGCCAACTACGAATCACGATCCGACTGGTCTGACATCGCGAAGTCATCCAAGTCGTCGGCTCAGCAGGGAACAGAAACGTTCGATCCAAGCCGTCTCTCGACATGGAGCGAATTTCACAAGCTAGCTGGCGAACTTCCCGACGATGAGCGTGAAGTCTTTGACCTCATCTACTATCAGGGTCTCGAGCAGATCGCGGCGGCGGGACTGCTCGGCATTTCCGAACGCACCGTCAGGCGTCGCTGGCAATCCGCAAAAGAGATGCTGAATGAAGCGCTCGATGGCCGTTCGCCCGTGTAGGATGAGCACTCTTGCCCGGCCTGTTTTCATTCTCGCCCACGACTGACGGGCAAGAGCGCCCGTCCTGCGAAATCACATGCCGCAAACTCTGAATGACATCGTTGATCGATTGGCCGCAAGCGGACTGTTGTCGGTCGGCGAGATTGCCACGTTGTTGGCGAGTATCTCCCACGAACAGCCAAGCTCACCGGAGCAATTCGTCCAGACGTTGGTGACACGCGGCGCGCTGACCGCTTACCAAGCCGAGTGCATCCTCGGAGGCCGCATCGAACAACTGGTGTTGGGAAACTACGTGGTGCTCGACAAGCTGGGGCAGGGAGGCATGGGGCTGGTGCTGAAAGCTCGCCATCGCCGGATGGATCGAGTCGTCGCGATCAAGGTGCTCTCACCCGATGCCGTTCGTACTCCGCTGCTGGCCGAGCGGTTTCAGCGAGAAGTCCGCGCGGCGGCGAAACTCTCGCATCCCAACATCGTCACCGCCTTTGACGCTGATGAGCATCACGGCACGCACTTCCTCGTGATGGAATACGTCGAGGGACGCGACCTTTCTTCGATCGTCAAAGAGCATGGTCCGGTGTCCGTCCCAAGGGTGGTGAACTGTATCCTGCAAGCGGCAGTCGGATTGGAGTACGCGCACCAGCAGGGCATCATCCATCGCGACATCAAGCCGGGGAATTTGATTCTAGTCGTGGGGCAGGTTGGAAACCTGCCTGCTTCGAGTGCATCCGACGGGCAGGTTGGAAACCTGCCCCAGGTCAAAATCCTCGACATGGGCTTGGCTCGCATTGAAAGTGCCCCCGGAGTTGCTGCCGATCGTGAGTTGACCACGACCGGCTCGGTCCTGGGAACGATCGACTACATGTCCCCCGAACAGGCTCTCGACACCAAGCAGGCGGATGCGCGCAGTGACATCTACAGTTTGGGATGCTCGCTGTTTTATCTGCTCACCGGCCACACCCCGTACAACGGAAACACGGTGATGAAGCGGCTGCTTGCTCACCGCGACCAGCCGATTCCCGATTTGACGGCAGTGCGACGCGAAGTCCCCGCGGAGCTACAAGCCGTCTTCTCCAAGATGGTCGCCAAGCAGCCGGACGACCGTTTTCAATCGATGACCGACGTGGTCCGGATGCTCACGTCGATTCGTGCCGGACTCGGCGATTCGACGACCGAAGAACTCTTGTCGAGACATCCGGAGACCGCAGCGTCGGCAGAGTCCTCGACCAGTCACAAGTTCGACGCCGGCGCACTGTCGAGTTCGCAGTTGCCTCCGACAGTTTTGCTGTCCAAATCTGAGATTCCCCTCAAGACTCTCGTTAAGCAGCGCTCGTCCAAAGGCTGGATTGTTTCTGGAGTGGCGGTTGTTCTGGCATTGCTGGGAATCGGGATTTGGTTCTCGCGCGGCGACACGCCGCAAGAACCCCTGACTCAGAGGATCGCACCGGCCGAGAAGACACCTCCAACGCCGCTCTCCAAACCTGAAGAAGTCCTCGTCGATCACGACCGCCGCATCGCGGAGTGGGCCTTACGAGGGCACGGACATGTGCATCTGGACGGGCAGTCTCATGATTACTTTGAACTCGCGGAATTGCCGAAACAGAATTTCAAAACGACGTACATCTGGGTCGATGCGAATTCAGGACTAAATGATGACCGCTTGAAAGACATGCTCGGCCTGGACAGCCTGAAACGGTTAGCGTTGTACGACAACCACCGTGTGACAGATGCCGGAGTCGCCCATCTCAAAGGGTTGCCCAGCTTGGAACATCTCGACTTACGTGACACGCGAATGACCAATGACGGCCTCAAACAGCTCGCCGAGTTGAACCGCTTGGAGTTCCTCATATTGATGGGCCACGAATTCACGGACGAGGGGGTCGAGCATCTCAATGAATGCAAACGACTTCGCAGTCTGTCGCTGAGATTGCCGCAGTTGACCGACAAGGGCCTGCAAAAACTCCAAGGGTTGCTACCGCAATTGGCAATGCTTGGCATCACGGGCTCACAAGTGACCGACGCCGGATTGGTTCACTTGGCTGGGCTGCAACATTTGGAGCAACTGGGATTGGATGCAATCCCGATCTCCAACGACGGCCTGAAGCATCTCCAGCAATTGAAGAATCTCGTCGTTCTGAATCTTTCCCGGACGCCAATCACCGATGCCGGCTTGGTCCATCTACGAGGACTGACCAACCTCAAAGACCTCTCACTGGAAGAATCGAAGGTCACTGAGGCAGGCATCGCCGAGTTACAAACCGCATTGCCGAAATGCGTCATCCGATTTTAGTCGCCGATGCCCAAGTTCAACCGGTCGCGGATCACGCCAGCACTTCTTCGATCGGCAGGCCACCCTGAGCGATCTCGACCGGGCGGTTGTTGTGATCAGGGACTCGCATTTCAGGGTCGATACCGAGGCACCGATAAATCGTCGCGCACAGATCGGCTGGGCGAGCGGGTTTGTCCTTCACATACGCTGCTTGCGAATCGGAGGCTCCGTAAACGGTGCCGCCGCGAATGCCGGCTCCGGCCAAGAGCGAGCCGTAGCAGTTCGTCCAATGATCACGGCCCGCGTTGCCGTTCACGCGCGGAGTGCGGCCCATCTCGCTGGTGACGCAGATCAGCGTTTCGTCCAACATCCCGCGAGCCTGCAAGTCGGCCATCAACGCCGACATCGTTTGATCGAAGCCCGGCAGTTTGTTGTTCTTCAGGATGTGGAAGTTTTTCTGGTGAGTGTCCCAGGCGTCGTAATCGACGTTGACCGGCCCCCAGAACAAGTCCCACGTCACGTTGACGAAGCGCACGCCCTGCTCGATCAACCGCCGAGCGATCAGCGTCGAGTTGCCGAACAACGTGTTGCCGTAGCGATCGACCGTCTTCGGATCTTCGAGGCTCAGGTCGAACGCTGTGCGCAGCTTCGATGACGTCAGCACGTCGAACGCTCGCTGCTGATTGCGATCGAACGACGCGGTCGCGAGGGCTTGCTCGGCCTTCGCACGTTGGTCGTCGATCTGTTGCAGCAGTGACCGGCGCGAGTTCAAGCGATCGACCGTCATCCCGTCTTTCAAAACGCTGTTCGGCAGCAACGGTGCTCCACGCACGATCTGCGGATTGCCCGGCACCGGGGCGAATCCGTCCTTGTCGTAGTACGGCATCGACTCGGTCGTCAGCCCGTCAAACCGCTTGCCGAGGAATCCGCTGTACGGGCCGCTTCGGCGAAACGCTTGGCCCCAGCCGAGCCAGACCGGCATGTAAACGTAATCGGGCAATTTCTTCTGCCCCGCGCTGAGGTACTCGCAGATCGAACCCATACTCGGCGGATCGGTGTCGCGTGGGTGCTGGTCCGGCGGCATCAAGTCGTATCCGGTGTAGCACGGCAGACAGTTGTGGCACCCCGCCTTGTGATTGATCGACCGGATGAACGCCGTGCGATGCGCCCACTGAGCGAACTGTGGGAGGTGCTCGCAGACGTCGATACCAGGAACGTTGGTCGCGATCGGCCGGAACTCGCCGCGCGTTTCCGACGGACCTTCCGGCTTCAAGTCGTACATGTCCTGCGTCGCCGCGCCGCCGAGCAAAAAAACGAAAATGACATTCTTCGCCTTCGCATGTCCGACATGCCCGGCCTGCTCCGCCGCCAGCATCTGCGGCAGGCCGAAGCCACCGAGTGCGGACAAGGCTCCAGCTTTCAGCGTCTCGCGCCGAGTAATCCCATCGCAACAGCGTCGTGGACTTCCGAGCATCGTCAGCATGGTTAGAAACCCTCAAAGGCCGATGGAGAAAGCATCAGCCGCGGCTGATCGTAACTGTGTATCGGCAACAGGGCCAGCAAAAGTTCGGAGTTCAGCCTTTGGGGAGAGTCTTAATTTCAGAATGCGTGTAACGTTCGCCCGTCCATGAGTTGCACACGATTGTCTTGCGAGCGGTTGCGAAACCTAACACGACGCGCGAGCGAGTGTCCCAAACGTCGGACAAATCACCACTCGCTCGCGCGTCGTGCTGGTTCTGAAACTGCCCTACGATGGACTCCGTGCCAATTGTTGCGACGGCTTTGTGGTGCGGTCACAAGAAGAACAAGCCGATGGCGAAGATGAGGTACACCGCGACCAGCATGACTCCTTCCATCCAGTGGGATTCGCCGTCGTGAGTCAGGTTGCGGACAGTCAGCACGGTCATCGCCAGCGCGATCACTTCGAACTCGCTGAAGACGAGGTCCAAGCCCTTGCCGGTGAACAGCCCCACGAAGACCAGCACGGGTGCTACGAAGAGCGCGATTTGAGTGCTTGAACCGACCGTGATGCCGATCGCCAGGTCCATGTTGTCCTTGCGAGCGAACCGCACCGCGTTGATCAACTGCGCCAGGTTGCCGACCGTCGCCAGCAGGATCACTCCGGCGAAGACGTCCGACAGCTTCATCATCTTAGCCGTCTCTTCCACCGAACCGGTGAGCACTTCGCTGATGATCGCGATCGTGACCGTGACACCCGCCAGCACTCCGACGGATTTCTTCACACTCCAATGCGGGCCGATGTGGCCCGCGTCATCGGGCGTGTGTTCTCCCAGCAAGTGCTTGTGCGTGCGGAGCGAGAAAACAAGACTCAGCACATACACGATGAAGAGGATCGCGGCGATCTCCAGGCTGATCTCGCGACGCGGCGAGTCGCTGGAGTGAAAGAAAATCGCCGGCACGAGCAACGCCACCACGGCCAGAAACAACAGCCCCGAACCGAGCGACGCCGCCTCGCGATTGAAGCGTTGAACGTCCTTTCGCGTGCCCCCCGCGATCATCGACACGCCCAGCACGAACAACAGATTGCCCAGGATTGATCCCGCGATCGACGCCTTCACGATTTCATCCAGCCCCTTGAGCAGCGCCGAGATGGCAATGATCATCTCCGGCGCGTTCCCCAGCGAGGCACTCAACAGTCCCCCGACGTTCGGCCCCAAGACATGCGCAAGGCTCTCGGTCGCTTGCTCCATCAAGCTCGCCAGTGGGACGATGGACGCGGCCGACACCAGAAAGACAACCCACGGCGGAGCATGCCACCAGTCCAACGCGAGTGCCACCGGAACGCAGACCAGCATCCAATTCATTCGCGTGGACATCAGCAGGGAACTCCGGGGTGAAACTCGACGATGCTAACTCTGAGATGCGACGACATGGTATCCGTGCTGAGTCGGACTACAACAACGATACAATCCCCGCTGGACCGATCGTCGAGACTGGAAGCAACGTGGATGTTCAAAAAACCGGCGCGGAATTCTGATGGCGGACGGGGTCGTTTCGATTCGTCCACAACCTCGACCAGCATCCGCATCATCGGGCCAGTGAACGGCAGCCGGCCGGTGAGCCGTTCGTACAGAATGACTCCCAGGCTGTAAATGTCGCTGGCTGGGCCGACGTGCATCTCGCAACGGACTTGCTCTGGCGACATGTACGCGGGCGTGCCGAGGATCGTGCCTTCCTGAGTGATCCGGGATTCGGTGTCACTCGATTGATGAGCGAGTCCGAAGTCCATCACGATCGGTTCGCCGTCGGCATCGATCATGATGTTGGAGGGCTTCAGATCGCGATGCACGATCCCCCGCACGATGCGCGACGTCCAGTGCCAACGCGATCTTGTTGACGATCTCGGCGATCTGCCGACCCCCAGTGAGCGGCACGGCGCTAGCCGCCGGTTGGGGATCACCGGTGGCTAGCTCGAATTATTCACGGCTAGAGACAAAAGCGGCCTCCTCGCGCATCTAAGTGGTTGAATTGATTGCCACTTCAGACCACGCACGGAGGCCGCGATGAGTTTACAGACTGCTTGGAATTTTGCATTCGAGTTTGGGGATCGGCCGATTCAGGTCGAGGAGTCTCAGTCGCTGCTGTCCAGCGACGCGGGGTTGCTGATTTTTCGGCAGATGGATGAGCGGTTGCGGTACACCGAGCAGTTTGCCGGCGCGCTGTGGG
>SXGS01240593.1_pt1 | contig 15445 bp, 11 predicted proteins | sample 3174681 | NCBI WGS metagenome assembly SXGS01 (sample SAMN11356861, study PRJNA531348) | freshwater metagenome | isolation source: freshwater sample F1-80 | place: China: Fuxian Lake, Yuxi | collected 2017-12-25 | reverse complement strand
GCGATCAACCCTGGCAATTCCGGCGGAGCACTCGTCGATGCGGAAGGCCGCCTGGTAGGTATCAATACCGCCATTCTAAGCCAGAGTGGGGGCAACCAAGGCATCGGTTTCGCGGTTCCACTGAACCTGGCACGTTCCGTAATGGACGGTCTGATTAAGGACGGCCGCGTGGTTCGTGGCTTCATGGGTATCAACATTCAAGACCTCACTCCTGCATTGGCTAAGGAATTTGGTCTTGAAGTCACCCAAGGAGCCTTGGTCGCAGGCGTCACCCCCAAGAGTCCCGCGGCTAAATCCGGAATTCGAGATGGTGATGTGATCACTCAATACAATAGCAAGTCGATTAAAGACTCGCGCCATTTGAAGCTGCAAGTCGCCCAGACTCAACCTGGCAGTAGCGTGACTGTTACGATTCGACGCGAGGGTAAAGCCAAGTCCATTGAGGTGACGGTGAAGGAATTGCCAGGGGCTGAACTTACCTCTGCCCCGGGAACCTCCGACCCAGATCTCAGTCAGGACGCACTGCATGGCGTCGCAGTAACAGACCTGGACGCTGCAGCTCGACGGAAAATCCGTATCCCCGCCGAAGTGGAAGGGGCTTTGATCACTCAGGTAGATCCCAGTTCAGCAGCTTATGAAGCAGGATTGCGTGAGGGTGATTTGATCCTGGAAATCAACCGAAAGACGGTCACCAACTCTGAGGAGGCTGTGGCTCTCACCAGCAACCCCAAGGATAAGCGGACGTTGGTGCGACTCTGGAGCCGCGGAGCAACACGCTACGTCGTGGTCGATGAAACGCCTTTAGGTTAAGAGCCCATCCTTACATAGCTCTCTCAACTCCCGTTTCCGCGTGGCTTCATGCCTGCAGAAGCGGGAGTTTTAATTGAGAAGGATTGGTTTCGTTCTTTCCACTTAGGAACTCTACCCAAGACTCAAATCCCCAGTTATCATCCCAACGCCATGCGGGTGATTGTGATTGAAGATGATCGAAAGATTGCCTCGTTCGTCGTAAACGGACTGAGGCAGAACGGGTTCGCTGTGGATCATTGTGACGACGGGGAATCTGGTTTGGCCATGGCCTTATCGGTGGATTACGACGCAGCCATTGTCGACATCATGCTGCCAAAAATTGATGGCTTGACCATCGTTCAAACCCTTCGGCGTGAACGCAGAGAATTCCCGGTACTGTTACTCAGCGCCAAAACGACCGTGGATGATCGCGTGCGAGGGCTGCAAGCCGGTGGCGACGATTATCTCGTCAAGCCCTTCGCTTTCAGTGAACTATTGGCCCGTACGCAGGCCTTGATCCGACGAGCAACCAAGGCGACTGAGCCAACCCGACTTAGCGTGACCGATCTCACGCTTGATTTGATCACCCGGCAAGTCTCGCGTGCTGGCACATCCATTGAACTGCAACCCCGGGAATTCTCGCTGCTGGAATTCTTGATGCGTCATGCCGGCCGAGTGGTTACCAAGACCATGATTCTGGAGCACATCTGGGATTACGGCTTTGATCCACAAACCAATGTCGTGGACGTCTTGATTCATCGGGTGCGAACCAAGGTCGATAAGGATTTTCCCGTCAAATTGATTCGGACCATGCGTGGAGTGGGCTACATGCTGAAGTCTGGATCCAGCTAACGGAGGCACCCTGAAATGACACGGCGAATCGGCTTCCAGTTGAATCTGTGGTACGCTTTTACCTTCTGCGTCAGTGTCGCCGGTCTGTTTGCGGCATTATACTTTCTCCTCTCATTTGCCCTCCAACGCCAGGATCAAGAGATTGTCGAGTCCCGCCTTAAGGAACTGGTCATCCTCTACGACAACGGTGGCATTCCTGCCATTCGGCGCTGGGCTCAGCAGAGTCAGGATGCGCGCCGCGAGAAACGCTTCATCCGAGTGGTCAGCCGTTGGAATGAAGTGCTGGTCCTTAGCGCCCCAGAGGATTGGTTGGATTTCCAACCGCCAACCGTCGACTTCGGGCTGGCTCGCCAAATGGTTAATATTCGAGTGCCCCGCGATGAGCAACGAGACTTCACAGTCGCCGCTCTGGTGACCCGTGATCAATCGGTCCTCCAGGTTGGCCGTATTGCTACGAGTCGAGAGTTGGTTCTACAGCCATTCCGTAGGGCTTTCGTGCTGGTGGCCTTGCCCGCCTTCCTACTCGCCATGATTGGCGGAATGGTCGTAGCACAGCGGGCCGTCAAACCAATCCGTGAGATAGCCACCACCACGGAGTCGATCATCAATACGGGCAATCTGAGCGCTCGCGTCCCAACACGCGATCCGCGGTCGCAGTCGGAACTCGATCAACTAGCCCGCCTGTTTAACCGGTTGCTCGAAACTAATGAAGGCCTCATCCGGCAGATGCGCGAGTCATTAGACAATGTAGCCCACGATCTGAGAACCCCCTTGGCCCGCCTACGGGCATCGGCCGAACTGGCACTGAAAAACACTTCAGACACCGGAGGGCTCCGGGAAGCATTGGGCGATGCCGTGGAGGAATCGGAACGAGTTTTGACGATTCTCAAAACGCTGATGGATGTTGCTGAAGCAGAATCAGGGGCCATGCAACTTCAGCTCGCGCCAACGAGCATTTCCGACCTTATCCAGGAAGTCGTCGAAGTTTATCGGTTTATTGCCGATGAAAAGCACATTTCCATCCGCGAAACCTTTGGTCCCGACTGCGTCGCCACCGTGGATTCTATTCGAATTCGACAGGCGTTTGCCAATCTGTTGGACAATGCTGTGAAGTACACCCCCAACGGGGGGCGCATCGAGGTCGATTGCTTTAGAGATTCTCAGGGCGTCTCGGTTCGAATCCGGGACACCGGAATAGGCATTCCCCCCGATGAGTTGCCTAAAATATGGGACCGGCTCTATCGCGGCGACAAAAGCCGTTCTCAGAGGGGCTTAGGATTAGGGCTTAGCTTGGTGAAAGCCTTTGTCGCCGCCCACGGCGGCCGAATCCATGTCCACAGCGCCGCTGGCGTTGGATCGGAGTTCACGGTCGTTCTACCCACCCTCCAATTCCCCTCAAAACCAACTACTTGATTTGATTCGAGAAAATGCGGGCTTCGGTCTCAGTGATTCGCCCGTCTTTGTTGGTATCGGTCTGCGCCACGGCCTCGTTAAACGCGGCGTTTTCCCCTCGGACAACTCGCTGGCTGTGCCCGAATATTACCGGGATGCTCACCTCGGTCTTACTCTCCTGCCGATTTTTGTTTCGTGGCAAACGGCTGAGCGTTTCGTAGAAGAGCCGACCTGCCGTTTCGCTTTCGAACTCGACTGGCACTCGTGTCACGTCCTTATAGACGGTTTCTTCAGTGTGAATACAGCCAGCAGCCATTAGAGCCGCCGCCGTGCTTAGGAAGTAGGCAACTTGTTGAGTCATAATCATCGGCAACAGTGGACGAAAACTTGCATTCCAAATTCGGCCCGAGAATTCCATTGCCTAAAGTCAGATTAATCGATTCGGAACTGTTTGCACACGGCATTGTCCCGGAATTGAGCGATGTCTAACTGTCTGCGTTGCGGAGGGGGGCAGCACAACGGCTGCGGCTGTGGTATCGTGCAGGCTGCCCAGCTTGCTGCGAGCGACGGAGTGGCCGCAGCGCGCTTGAATCGAAATCAACCCCCCGTCCAAACGTCAAACCCCTCCCTTTAGTGGGGCTCCCGAATGAGGTTTACGTTACCTATCCGAACGTCCTCCACGGACTGCCACCCACCGCCGGGCCACTGGACATCCACACCGTCGATTGCCGCAGCGTAACCGAGACCTATCGTGATCGGCAATTCGCTCTGCGATAGATAGCTCTTGGTGGGCATCACCTGCCGTTCCATTACCCGGCCACCACTGCGAACGCGAATCCAGGTCCCAATGGCATCCCGATTGTTTCGCGTACCTATCAAACGAAATTTCACCCAAGTTCTGCCCGGGGACAAATCGTTTCGAAGAAGCACTGGTGGACCTGCCACCTGTGTCATGATCACGTCCAGGTCTCCGTCCCCATCAATATCGGCGCACGCACTTCCTCGACCGACGCGCGGTACAAACAAATCCGGCCCGCACTGGTCGACTCCCACCTCCAGGAACGTTTGTGCACCACCTGCATTCCAGAATAACTGTGCCGGTTGACGATACGTGACCCCTGCTTGAACCTTTTCAATCTCTTCATCGAGATGCCCATTGGCCGTCAGAACATCCAGGCGGCCATCCAGGTCGTAGTCGAAAAAGAACAATCCGAATTTGAGCAACAACCGACTGGCCGGCCCCAAACCTTCCGTCACCGCTTCGTCGGCAAAGTAGAGTCCACCACGACGGCTCCCTAATTGCGATACATACAGAGCATTCATTTCATTGGCAAAATTGCCAATCGCAATGCCCAACGCTTCATCATTGCGGAAGCGGGCGGCGTCGATTCCCATGGCGCCACGGGTTTGTCCGTAAGCATCAAAGGCAATGCCGGTTTGGGCTCCCACCTCGCGGAAGGTGCCATCGTGCCGATTAGTAAAGACAAAATTCTGAACGGTATCGTTCGCCAGTACCAAATCTATCCATCCATCTTGGTTCAGGTCTATAGGGGCCACAGCTAGGGTTTTCGCAATCGGAACTCCCGTCGCCGGATTCTTAACTTGCAACCCGCTACCAGCAGATACGTCGACAAATCGGGGAATTCCCGTGGTAGAATCATTTCGATACAAGTGTGGAAAGGTGCCTGGAAAATTCCACGGGCGACCATACGCTCGCCCCCCTCCAACGAGCTGATTATTGACCTCCAGGTCCAACTCCGGCGACCAACTCACATAGTTGCCGACAAAAAGGTCCAGGTCCCCATCCCGATCGTAGTCAAGCCAAGCGGCTGCCGTCGACCAATCCGTCGGTGCTCCGGCAATCCCCGCCGTCGAGGTCACGTCCCGAAACCGGCCCAACCCCTCGTTGTGGAACAATCGACATCCCCCAACTGCGGTTATGAACACGTCCACCAGTCCGTCGTTGTCGTAGTCGCCGCAAGCGACACCCATTCCATACAATGGAACATCAAATCCCGAACCAGTCGTCACTTCTTTAAAATGTCCTCTCCCATCGTTCTCGTAGAGTGCACATGTAGGAACAGTCGACCGCGATGTGGCGGAATCATTGGGCCAAGAGGATGAATTGATAAACAAAAGATCCGGATCGCCGTCTTGATCCATATCGAAGAACGCCACTCCGCCACCCATGGTTTCGGGAAGAAACTTACGACCGGTAGCACCATTAAAATGTTGAAACTGAATACCGGCGTCACGGGTTACATCGGAAAAATGCACCTGAGGCGCCGACGCAACCGCGTCGGGCCTGAAGTGGGAGGGCGCGGTCAGGGGAGTCTGGTGCGATTCTTCGTGACGGGAAGGGCGCGACAGCCACCACACCACTCCAGCGGTGATCAACCCCAGAATCGCGAGCACCACCAACGATCGACGGAGTGCTTCCGCAATGACGGCATCGTCTTCGGGCGTCGGGATATCCGGCGGAATGGGCATGGTTTAATACTTGGTCCTGAAAATTTCCAGGACCGCGGGCATCCTACCCGAACGATCCCCGCGTTGACGAGCACCACAATCAATGGCGATGATCCACCCGCATTTCCCGCGGACATACAAACCTCCGCGGCAACAATACACATCCTAATATCGCTATGAGCAGAAAAATTCGTTACGGCATGGTCGGTGGTGGGCGCGGCGCGTTCATCGGGGCGGTCCACCGAATCGCGGCCGCCATGGACCAACAGATTGACCTGGTTTGCGGCGCCTTTTCGTCAGATCCCGAAAAATCCAAAGCCAGTGGTGATGACTTTTTTTTGGCTCCAAATCGGTGCTACGGAAGTTTCCAGGAAATGATCTTGGCGGAAGCGGCGCTGCCGGCGGATCAGCGGATGGATTTTATCTCCATCGTGACGCCCAACCACGTTCACTTTCCCCCGGCCAAGTTGGCGTTGGAGACTGGTTTCCATGTGCTGAGTGACAAGCCGGCGACTTTCGACCTCGCCGAAGCCAAAGAGTTGGCGGCGTTGGTGAAAAAGAGTGGCCGCATCTATGGATTGACCCACAACTACACAGGGTATCCTTTGGTTAAAGAGGCTCGCGAACTGGTTAAAACCGGTAAGTTGGGAAAAGTTCGCAAAGTGGTCGTTGAATACCCACAAGGCTGGCTCGCCACACGCCTTGAAGCATCCGGCCAAAAGCAGGCGTCCTGGCGCACGGATCCCAAGAAGAGTGGTGCTGGAGGCTGCGTCGGCGATATCGGTACCCACGCTGAAAATCTCGCGGAATACATTTCCGGGCTCCAAATCTCGGAACTCGCCGCGGACGCCACGAGTTTTGTGAAGGGACGCAAGTTGGATGATGACGTGAACGTTTTGCTGCGTTTCAGGGGTGGAGCCAAAGGAGTGTTGCACAGCTCCCAAATCAGTGTTGGCGAGGAAAACAACCTCAATATCCGCGTCTACGGGGAACTCGGTGGCTTGGAGTGGCACCAAAATGAACCCAACACCCTGCTCGTCAAATGGCTCGACCAGCCAATGCAGGTTTATCGCACCGCCAATGGATACCTGAGCAGCGCCGCCAAAGGCGCGTCTCGAACTCCACCCGCTCATCCGGAGGGATATCTCGAGGCTTTCGCCAATATCTACAAGAACTTCGCGAACGCCATTCGTGCCCGAGAAGAGAAGCGCAAGTTGGCTAAGGATGATCCCGCCAATGACTTCCCGAAGATTGAAGATGGTGTCCGCGGAATGGCTTTCATTCAGGCTGTCGTAACGTCCTCCGGCAACAACGCCGCTTGGACGAAACTCGATGTCTAGTTGTCGGTAACCGCTATCCGTTGGGCAGCGGCGGATTCAAGAAATAGCATGGGTTTCAGAGGGAACGGCCGGTGGTTGCTCGAAGCAACCACCGGAAACCAGCGGCTGTGCTGGTCTGGGTCCGGGTCCGAACCAGCTCTAACCCTGCAAGCGAACTCAAGGTCTATCGGATGATCGTCACGCTTTCGGAGTCGGTTGCCGACGGGGAGCTTGGCTCATTTGGCCTGGTAGGACCATTTCGTTGTCTAAAGACCAGCGGATTCTGGCCAATTTCAATCAGGTCCCCGTCGTACAACACTTCCGGTCGAAGGAGTCGGCGGCGATTAAGAAACGTGCCATTTCGACTTCCTAAATCAACCAGAATGAAGCGGTTCCCCTCCTGCAACTGAACCTGAGCGTGCCGACGGGACACACGATCCGAAGGGATCACGACCTCATTAGCCGCAACGCGACCCAGGTTACATAAGCCCTTCACCGGCACACGTTCCCCATTGTCTCGCTCGAGGAATGCTTCAGGCCGATTGGCTTCAATCCAAGCGCTGTCAAAAACCGATTCGTAAATCCGGTTGCGGACCCGAATGCGACCATTCACTCGCTTCACAATACCGGCCAGATGCAGTTCATCGAGTAACGGACTCTGTTCATCATCGGGAACTTCCTCCCCCGATCGGATACGTCGGTATAGGTCCAAAACTTCCCCGAGGTCTTTTCGCGTCCTCAATATTCTTTCCCGAACGTAGAGCAAGTTGTCATCGCGCTCCCGAGCCGCTACCGAAAGGAATAGTTGTTGAACGAACCCATCCACCATAACCGGTTCCATTCGTTTCGAGGTCGTGCGGACGCATTCCAACACGGCCTGGCACACGCGTTGGGTCAAGTACGGATGACCGGATGTCCATTCGAAGATTCTTCGGAAGGTTGCCGCGGCGGAAGGAAGTTGAGGGTTCGTTACTGAACGTTCCACGGGGGGCTCGTTCCAGTCCGTTGTGGCGGCTTCCAAGCCAGCCACCAGGACCAGAGCGTCCTGTTCGGTGAAATCACACAGCTCAATTCGACGGCCAATGTTAAACGGAGTGATCCGGGGATCGCGAATCAGGTCTGCGGAGGTCGCCGCACCCAGGAGGCAAAAGGTTATCTTTCCAACCTCGGTATCCGTAGCTCGCCGGTTGTAGAATTCCAGGATGCCAGCAAAGAACTCGTCGGTGGAAAAACTTAGGCTCCGGACCGCATCGATTTCATCAACGAAGACAACCAAGTGTGGCATTGAAGTCTCCGACAAGCCACGGGCGGCCGCACGCTGACGGATTTTGGGAGACACCACCTGGGACAAGGATCCCATCAGTCGCTGCAGCGGGCCGACACTCCGGTTCTGCATCCAATAGTCTTCCAGTTCGTCTTCAAGCCGCAACTGGTTACCAATCCGTGCCACCATACCATCGTACCATTGCTCCGGGCTGACGATGAGTCCAATGGCAGTCAGGTCGAGAATCGCAGTTTCACACCCTTTGGCCCGAAGAGTCGCAGCGGCGCGGACCATCAGCGACGACTTGCCCATCTGACGTGAGGTGAGTACCGAACAGAATTCGCCTCGAAGCAGCGACTCGACAAGATCACGATCGGCCCGCCGTTCCACATAACAGGGAGAGTCCTGGCGCAGTGTGCCACCAGCGACGAAAAATGTGCTTCCAACTTGGTGCCCGAGCAGCATGGACATTGGCGTCACTCTAGGGGGATTTCGCAGACGAAACAAGGGAACTCCAACAGAACCTTTCGGCCGTGACATTTCCCTCGTGCGCCGGTCCAAACAATGTGCAAACTCTGGAGCCAACCGTGGAATCACCCGCTGAATCTCCCCCTCCGCTCTCGTCCGCGTCACCTCTCGCCGAGGTCCATCCGGAGTTCGCGGCGATTTACGAAGCCCACAACCGTCACGTGTTCTACCTAGCGCTTCGACTACTCGGCGACCAATCCCAGGCAGAAGATGCCACCCACGACGTCTTCCTGAAAGCCTACAGAAACTTGAACCGGTTTCGAGGCGACGCCGACATCCGCACCTGGCTGTATCGAATCACCCTGAATCATTGTTCGAATCTACGCCAAAGCTGGCATGCTAGAAACGTCCATGCCCAGTCGGATGAATCTGTATTCGAAAATGCGAGCGGGACGGTCGATAGCCCATTCCGAGTGCTGGAAATATCCGAATTGGGCGGACGAATCCAAAAATCCTTGGATTCACTACCAGCAGAGTATCGACTGCTGCTACTTCTCGTGGCCGACGAAGAAATGAGCTACGATCAAATCGCCGAACTTACCCAACAAACCGCAGACGCCGTTCGGGGTAAACTGCATCGAGCCCGAAAGGCCTTCGGAGCGGCATTCAAGAAGACTGCCTGATCTCTCCAAATCCCACCGCCATCGCCAACACCACTTTAACCCGAGCCTCGTTCATCCATGAATCCCCAGTCTCAACGCCTCCGCTCAGACTCCGCTCAAAGCAACCTGTCCTCGACAAAAAGCGCCTCGTTGGTGCATGAATTCCAGAGCGCTGAAGATTTGGTTCGGGCCGATGCCGCCGCCACCCAGGTTCCTGCGGTCATCGAACAACGCCTTGCCCAATCGATTTCCCAGGAACCTTCTGCAGCACCCAAGCCATGGTGGAAGCGTCTACTCGGTACCTGAAGCCAGTCCCTTCTTCAAATACGATGACCTGATCCATGTCGTTTGCCGCCGATCTTGAACTGCTGATCCGTGCCCGTTATCCATTAATCTACCTCCTCACCGGCGAGGAGTTGCGCGCACAGGAGATCGTCGCGGCGATTGCCAGTCATCGGCAAACAAAGTTGTACGAATGGACGTGCACGGGAGGCTTGGTCATGTCCGGAACCAGCGTCCAATCGAGACAGCGTAATCCCGCAACCAAAGACCCGATGGTCGCGCTCGAACAGGTCTTGGAGCAGATTGAGCCAGCCATTTTTCTTTTCAAGGATTTTCACCCGTTCTTGGTCAAAGGCCAGCACGCCATCATCCGGAAGCTGCGGGACATTGCCCTGAACCTGAAAAACAGTCACAAAACGTTGCTGTTTCTGTCACCTATCTTGGAACTGCCAGTAGAACTGGAGAAAGATACATCCGTCCTGAGCCTTCCCTTGCCCGTCCGTGCGGAATTGGATGCCTTGCTGGACCGCATTCTAGACGATGTGGCATCTCTCAAACAGATTGATGTCCAGCTCGATTCGATCGGACGCGACCGACTCTTGGATGCGGCCCTTGGCCTGACGCTTGGGGAGGCTGAAAATGTTTTCGCACGCATCTTCGTGAAACACTCGCGATTGAGTGGCGATCTCGTGAGTGAAATTTTTGCGGAAAAGCAGCAATTGATACGCAAGAACGGACTGTTGGAGTATTTCGGCGCCGGGGAAACGTTTGAGGACCTTGGAGGCCTCCGATCCTTAAAGCATTGGCTTCTTCAGCGGGCATGTGCATTCACCGCCGAGGCCCGCGAGTACGGTCTGCCTGCGCCCAAAGGGGTGCTTTTGCTCGGAGTCCAAGGATGTGGAAAAAGCCTCTGCGCCAAATCCGTCTCCGGTGCCTGGCAATTACCCCTCCTCCGATTCGATGTAGGCCGTATGTTCGGCAGTTTTGTCGGCTCTTCGGAAGAAAACGTCCGCCGCGCCATCGCCGTTGCCGAAGGCGTCGCTCCCGCGATCCTGTGGATTGATGAAATCGACAAAGCGTTCTCGGGTTCTCACGGTGGCGGCGCTTCGAATGGTGGGACCGCCGCCCGCGTTTTCGGCACTCTGCTGACCTGGTTAGCTGAAAAGGATTCGCCAGTGTTTGTGGTCGCCACCGCTAACGATATCGGACATCTGCCGCCAGAACTCCTCCGCAAAGGTCGATTCGATGAGATTTTCTTCGTGGATCTCCCTACCGAACCGGAACGGTTGGAAATCCTTGCAGTCCACTTGCGACGTCGAGGTCGAGTCGCCGAAACGTTTGATCTTCCGCAGTTAGCCCATGTTACCGAGGGCTTTAGTGGCGCCGAACTGGAGCAGGCCGTCATTAGTGCCATGTTCGATGCGTTCGCGGCTAGGAATGCCTTAGATACCGACCATATCTTGAGTGCCGTTGCGGCTACCGTGCCTCTCGCTCGTACCATGCACGAGCAGATCACGCATCTTCGCGATTGGGCGACCGGTCGGGCAAGGCTTGCGTGAGGCTGATTTCCAACAGACATGGCGCACGTGAACCCGAGCTCTACCAAGGTCAAGGCGGAACCGCCGACACGCGGACAACCCGTGTCGTGAGCGAACTCTGCCGGGAAGACCGACTTCCGAATCCTTGCCAGAGTTGCAGCGCAGTGTCTTCGCTGGCATACCGGGTTTGGTGAATGCGCCGACAGTGGGGATAGCCTGGCAAGAGGACTCCCGGAGCTGTCGATAATCGCTCCGGTCAACCGGCTGACTCCCATGGAGGGGCTCGTGATGGTGCTCATCAGGAAATTCGAATCACCGGCTGGAATCTGGCGTCGGATAGAGTGCGTTCAACTCGTCTGACATAGGAACGCTGCCATCGCCACCCTCAAACTCGATGAGTTCGAAAAAGACGCGACCTTCCCTAATGGAAACATTATGAGAGCCACAGAACCCTTCGACGCTCTTGTGTTTCAGCGCCGCCAGTTCCTCCAAACCATCGGCGGCATCACCGTCGGCTCGTTCGGCGCCATGCTGGCGCGGGCCGAGGACCTGCCGAAGAACGCCAATCCGCGGGCCGTCTTCGGCGATCCCGTCGAACCGGACTGGAAGGAGCGCGTGACCCTAACGGTCGGCCCGATGGACGCCGATCTGGTCGGAACCACAGATCGAGTTATCCAAGCCGCGATTGATTACGTGGCGCGGCGAGGCGGCGGTACGGTGCGCGTCTTGCCGGGCACCTATCGGCTGCGCAATTCGATCTTCCTTCAGTCAAAAGTCCGCCTCATCGGGAGCGGAACCGAAACGGTGTTGTTCAAGGAATCGTCCGCCGCCACCAAGATCATCGTCGATGGCGATCATTGGGACCAGGAAGTCACGCTGGCCGACGCCAAAGGCTTCCAGGTCGGCGACGGCGTACGGCTTGTGGCTAAAGACCCGCATGGCAAGGGCACGAACATCATTCAGCGAACGTTGATCGCGCAATCCGGCAATCGCTTTAAACTCGACCAGCGATTGACCGAACGATTCCACCTCTCAGGCGATCCTCGCATCGCCACCAACTTCGCGCTGCTGCAATGCACCGATCTGGCGGATGTCCTCATCGAAAACCTCACCGTCGATGGCAACAAGGAGCACAATGAAATGATCGACAAAGGAGCGTTTGACGATGGATCCATCCGGCTCGACCAATGCAACCGTGTCATCGTGCGCGGTGTCACCGTGCGCAATTTTTATTGCGACGGCATTGTCTGGGGCATCTCCCACGATGTTCTGGTCGAGAACTGCCACCTGTATGATGGAACGCGGCTGGCCTTGCACTCGGGGTCCGGTTCACAACGTTCCATTGTCCGGGGCAACCGTGTGCAACGCAGTGCCGAGGGGGTTTATTTTTGCTGGGGTGCACAACACGGGCTTTACGAAAAGAACGTGATCGAGGATTGCAACTACGGGATGACATTCGGCCACAGCGACTCGGACAATCTGATCCGCGACAACGACATCCGGCGCAGCGCCGAGGCGGGCATCTACTTCCGCGGCGGGAACAAGGCCTTCGCGCCGCACCGTAATCGTTTCGAGCAAAACCGCATTGTCGATAGCGGCGGGGACCAGGGGGTGGCCATCGACATCCAGGGGGAAACCGAAGCCGTGGCGTTGATCAAGAACGAAATCCGAGAGACCCGCGGGCAGGCGCGCCGCATTGGTATCCGCATTGGCACCGACGCCCGAAATATCCACAGCGACGGCAACCGTATCGAAGGTGTTTCGCAAACCATTTCAGATTTGCGTTCATTCCCAAAACCATGACCTGCCTGAGGCACACGTGCGCAGCCATGCTCAGCGAGGTTTTCACCTACTGGGTGGCGAATACCATCCCAAAGGACATGAACCTATGAGACGCTACTCCTGGATCACATCAAACTTGCCAGCACTGGCACTGTGGGCATTAGCAGGGTGGTCCGCATTCGCTGCGGAGGTGATTCGCCCGTCGGCGGAGTTCTTTGTGTCGCCGCATGGCAGCGATGACTGGTCGGGAACGATGTCCAAGCAAACGGGGAACGACGGGCCGTTCGCCACCATCGAGCGTGCCCGCGAAGCGGCACGAAAGTCGCGGGAGACCGAGCCTGGCACTTCGGTGCGCGTCATCCTTCGCGGAGGAATCTACCGCGTTGGGAAAACCATCAAATTTGGCCCTGCGGACTCCGGGACGAAGGAGTCTCCCGTCCTCTATGCCGCAGCCGCGGGAGAAACAGTTATCTTCACCGGCGGTCGCGAATTCAACCCCGCAGCCTTCAGGCCAGCCAGCGAGCCGTCCATCGTTGAGCGCTTGCCGGAAAGCGCCCGCGGCAGGGTGATGGAGGCGGACATGAAGGCGCTGGGCATCACCGATTACGGAATCATGCGACCCTGCGGCCAGGGGCGGCCCACGGTCAATCCCGCGATGGAGTTGTTCTGCAACGACCAGCCGCTGGGGCTCGCCCGTTGGCCGAATCGGGGCATGGTGAGGCGCGGCACGGTTCTCGATAAGGGCGGCGCACCCCGCTACGAGGACTTCAGCAATCGCGGCGGCACTTTCACCTTCGACTTCGACCGCCCCGCTAGCTGGACTCGCGCAAAAGACATCTGGCTCTCGGGTTACTTCGCACGCGGCTACGCGCCTGACACCATCGATGTGAAATCCATTGATCTGGAAAAACGGACCATCACGCTCGCTCGCCCTCATCGGTACGGTCTGGAAACAGTGGGCCCCACGCAGGAATACTTCGCGCTCAACCTGTTGGAGGAAATAGACTCGCCAGGTGAATGGTATCTCGACCGCATGAGCGGCCGGCTCCTTCTCTGGCCACCGGAAGAATTCTCCACGGCGAAGTTCGCTGTGTCCCTACTCGACGAGCCAATGATGGCGCTGGAGGGCGTCTCGCATCTGACATTTCGCGGACTCACTTTCGAGGTGTCGCGCGGCATGGGCATCTACATGGAGCGCGGCGAGGGGAATCTCATCTCCGGTTGCACCTTCCGCAACCTCGGCACCGTCGCCATCGCCATCGGCCAGGGCATCCAGGTGGGCCCCGACGGGCTGATCCTCTACAAACTGCAGAACGGTGCGGACCGTGGCGAGATGGTACCGTATGAACCGGCTTCGCGGGAGCTGAACAGCGCGCTCTATAACGACCCATCGTGGAACCGCCAGGCAGGCGAGAATCATCAAATCATCGGCTGCGATATCTACAACACCGGTGCGGGTGGCATCATCCTCGGCGGCGGGGACCGCAAAACGCTCACGCCCGGAAGCAACAGCGTGGTTAATTGCCACCTGCATCACACAGGCCGGCTCGACGGACGTGCACCGGGCATCTCCATCGACGGCGTGGGCAATCGTGTCGCGTACTGCCTGATCCATGACATCCCGCTCACAGCCATTGGGTTCGTCGGTAACGACCACCTCATCGAGCGGAACGAAATCCACAACGCCTGCCTACCCCCGGCGCACGATATGGGCGTCATCTACACCGGGCGAGACCCCAGCGCCCAAGGAACGGTCATTCGTGAAAATTTCTTCCATCACATGGGCAACCGCGAGACTGCGATTTACGCCATCTATCTCGATGACGGCGCCTGCGGGACAACGGTCGCCGGCAATGTGTTCTACAAAGTTCGGGGCGAGCGGGCGGTACATGGCTGGGGCCACAACCACCGCGTCACCAACAATCTTTTCATCGACACTCATGCCAACTTGCCTACGCCGCTGGACAACACCAAGTGGCCGGCTTACATGGCCGAACCTGTGCGCGTGTTGTGGTGCCGTCAGCGGTTGGATGTCCTCAAGCCGCCTTACTCCACCCGCTACCCGGAAATGGCTCGCCTCTTCGAGAAAGATCCGAAGCATCCCCGCCGCAACCTTGTGGAGAACAACCTCTCCGTCCGCTCCGGTGACTTTGGCGACATCGGTGATGGGAAAGCGAACCTCGTCACGACGGAAGACCCAGGCTTCGTGGACGCGGCCACCATGAACTTCTCGCTTAAGCCGAGTTCTGTGGTCTTTACCCGGCTGCCCGGTTTTCAGGAAATCCCTTTCAACCAAATCGGTCTTCGCCGCGATGAACATCGCGCGACAACACCTGTGCGGGAGGCACGGTAACTGCCAAGTCCATCCACAAGCCTGAAAAGCCACTCGAAGGGCTGCCGCCAGGCGCAAAGAACTCGCAGGTGCCCGTCGCGCTCTCAGGCGATGGGGAATGGCTCCTGTACGCCTTGCATCAGGATTTGCCTGACGAGAACGGTGTTACTACCTCAATGAGGTCTAGTCTGAACGTATGGCTTGTATAGCTTGCAGGATTCAGTTTAGACGACTCATAAAAACCCACTCGTACACCGGATTGATCGACACTTCGGAAACTCGCCATTCGACCACTG
>SXGS01418077.1_pt1 | contig 15449 bp, 15 predicted proteins | sample 3174681 | NCBI WGS metagenome assembly SXGS01 (sample SAMN11356861, study PRJNA531348) | freshwater metagenome | isolation source: freshwater sample F1-80 | place: China: Fuxian Lake, Yuxi | collected 2017-12-25 | reverse complement strand
TCAATCCTCTGCTCTACCAACTGAGCTACTCAGCCACTTCGGCGAAGGGGCTGCATTGAACTTTGTGACATGCTGTTTTGCAAGGGATATTTCCGGTCCATACGCTCTCAAATGGACTCGGAACACAGCTTGACGGACCCGACTCGTGCAACCGATCCTTCACCCGGATTCCCTCAGCCTATGAACCCGACGAATCTGAATCGCCGCGACTTTCTCAAGACCGCCAGCACTGCAACTCTGTCCGCACTCGCCGCAGGTTCTGCGCGTCCCATCTTCGGCGCCGAGGCCGCCGAAGAGAAAATCAAGTCCACCGCCGACACCGTCATCGTGCTCTGGATGGGCGGCGGCATGGCGCACACGGAGACCTTCGATCCGAAACGCTACACGCCGTTCGAGAAGGGCATCGCGTCGAACGACGTGCTCAGCACCTTCCCGCAGATCGACACGAAGGTGGATCACATCAAGTTCTCCAAAGGGCTGGAGCACCTTGCCAGCGTGATGGATCGCGGCACGCTCATCCGCAGCTACACGGCGGGCGATCTCGGGTTCATCCTCCATTCACGCCATCAATTCCACTGGCACACCGGCTATCAGCCGCCGCAGACCGTTGCGTGTCCGCACATCGGTGCGTTCATGGCGCGCACGCTGGGCCCGTTGAATCCGGCGGTGCCCGCGTTCATCAACATCGGCCAGCGCTTCGACAACGGCGAGGCGGAGGAGCTGAAGGCCTTCACGACGGCGGGCTTTCTCGGTAGCGAATACGGCCCGTTCAACATCCCGCTGCCCGACCAGGCCGCGAACAGCGTACGCCCGCCCGGCGGCATGACGCCCGCGCGCTTCGAGAACCGCGACAAGTTCTACCGCAAGCTGCTCGCCGAAAGTCCGGTGATGAAGCACGGCAGCGATTATCAGCGCGAATCGTTGCTGCGCTCCATGGACAACGCGCATCGTCTGCTCAGCTCCCCGGCGGCGAAAGCGTTCGACCTCTCGCTGGAGCCGAAGGAGAACCTCGCGAAATACACCGGCGGCATCACGGATCTCAGCAAAGTTTCCAAGGCCGGCCAGACGCGTGACGGTTCGTATGAGAAGAGCACCATCGGACGATTCGGCCTCGGCTGCCTGCTCGCGCGGCGCCTCGCGGAAGTGGGCGCGCGCTACATCGAGGTGACCACGGAATACATTCCGTTCCTCAACTGGGACACGCACGAGCACGGCCATGAGAAGCTGGTGAACATGAAGCAGGCCATCGACGCGCCCATCGCGCAACTCGTGCTCGACCTCGAGGAGCGTGGCCTGCTGAACCGAACGCTCATCGTGCTGGCCAGCGAATTCAGCCGCGACGCCATGCTGGAAGGCAAGCCGAGCAAGCCCATCCAGAACCAGGTGGATGTGCCGGACAAAATTCAGGACATCAAAAACTACGGCATGCACCGTCACTTCACAGACGCCGGGAGTGTGCTGCTCTTCGGCGGCGGGATGAAGCGCGGGCATGTCCACGGCGTCACGGCGGATGAACGTCCGTGCAAGACGATCAAGGACCGCGTGGTGATCGAGGATCTGCACGCGACGATGTACACCGCGATGGGCATCTCACCGAAGCTCGCCTACGACGTGGAGAAACGCCCCTTCTACGTCACGCGCGACGGGCACGGGAAGGCGATCCGGGAGTTGTTCGCGTAACGACGCTCATCTGACTTGCTGCTTGGCGATGCCACGCCGAACTTTAATAGACTCCAGTTGTCGCTCGGCTTGACCGCGAGCTTGAACGAGCCTGCAGTAAACAGCGAGCGTTTCGACCGTTTGTTCATCCTTTAGAGTGAACAAGGCCCAGCTTGCTGCTGTGTGCGTCTCACCATCAAATCCCCATGCGCTCATGTGCCCTCGCGTTGCTCCAAGTAAACTGGTGAGAGATGAAAAATTCGTGACCGCAGCGATCTGGGCGTCCGTGGGAAAACTCGGCCGGTAAGAGTGGAAAAACGTTTCGCCTTTGTCGCCGCAGCTCTTGCTGATTCGCCGCGTGCTCGGGATAAAATGTGGCTTCTCCGAGTACGTGAACCAGTCGAAATGCAATTCACGCTGAAGTTTCTCAAGCTCCGCTGATGCTCTACGAGCCAGTCTCTCACGTTGATAGGGATGTGAACCAATTGGAATCGTCAATCCGGGAAAATTCGTGATCACAGTTTCCCGGGTTTCTCCTGTCCAAGGAGGCTGCAAGCGGACCCGACACTGAGTATTTGTCGAAACCAGTTGTGAAAGCTGTGCAGAAGCCACTGTCGGCATGCAGCATGTGAGCAACACCAAACAAAGCGTCATCGGCGGGAGTATTCTTGAACTCATATACAGCAGGGTTATTCGCCCTTCCATGCCCAGAACGAAATCATCCACCTCTCCGTTTGACAAGGTGGAACGCCACGACGGGCATCTCACCGAAGCTGGCCTACGACGTGGAGAAACGTCCCTTCTACGTCACGCGCGACGGGCATGGGAAGGCGATCAGGGAGTTGTTCGCTTAAGGACGCTCACCAGCTTGCTGCCTGCCGACGCAGTATCCTTCGTCGTCTTTTTTCCATGAGGCAACGGGTGGGGATTTGCGAGGCATTCCATCACCCTGGTCGGTTGCATTTCGGTTTTGCCTTCCCCCGGGCCGCTCCTACTCTGGGCGGCATGACTACGTTCCCAGCTTTCTTTCCGCCGCAACGCACCCTCATGGGCCCCGGCCCCAGTGATGTCGCGCCGTCCGTCCTCAAGGCCATGTCGGCTCCGCTCCTCGGCCATCTCGATCCCGTGTTCGTGAAGATGATGGACGAGATCAAGGCCATGCTTCGCGACGTCTTCATTACGAAGAACGAGATGACCTTCCCCGTCAGCGGCACCGGCAGCGCGGGCATGGAGTTTTGCTTCGTGAACCTCATCGAGCCGGGCGACGAAGTGATCATCGGCGTCAACGGCGTCTTCGGCACGCGCATGTGCGACGTCGCGGAACGCTGCGGCGCGCGCGTCACCAAGGTCGAAGCGCCTTGGGGTCGCATCATCGAGGCGGGGCAAGTCGCCGACGCGCTCAAGAAAGGCACGAAACCCAAGCTCGTCGCCATCGTCCACGCCGAGACCAGCACCGGCGCGCTTACGCCCGTGGAAGAAATCTCAAAGCTCGCCCGTGACGCCGGCGCGCTCATGCTCCTCGACACCGTCACCTCGCTCGGCGGCTGTCCCTTGCGTCTCGACGACTGGGGCATCGACGCCGTTTACAGCGGCACGCAGAAATGCCTCAACTGCCCGCCCGGACTCTCGCCCGTTTCGCTCAGCCCGCGCGCTCTCGAAGTCGCGACGAAGCGCAAGACCAAGGTGCAAAGCTGGTATCTCGACGTGAACCTGCTCGCCAGCTACTGGGGCGAGCAACGCGTCTATCATCACACCGCGCCCATCTCCATGAACTACGCGTTGCACGAAGCCCTGCGCCTCGTGCTGGAGGAAGGCTTGGAAAACCGCTGGCGTCGCCACGAACAAAACCATCTCGCGCTCAAGGCCGGCTTGAAGGAACTCGGCCTCGGCATCGCGTCGCAGGAAGGGCATCAACTCTGGCAGCTCAACGCCGTGACCGTGCCCGAGGGCGCGGACGAAGCCGGTGTGCGCAAGCAACTCCTCACCGACTTCAACATCGAGATCGGTGCCGGCCTCGGCCCGATGAAGGGAAAGATCTGGCGCATCGGCCTGATGGGCGCAGCCTCGACACCCGAGAATGTGAAGAAGGTTTTGGGCGCGCTGAAGGTGTGCCTGAAGAAGTAGGAGCCGACGTGAGGAGGCTCTGATCAAATGAGCGCGGAACAAAAGCAACGTCGCGACCCGCTCAACCGCAGTTTCTACCTTCCCCGCCTGCCACGAGAACACTATCAGGGCGACGCGGTTGTTCACTGGACGCTCACCACGTTCGATCGTGTGGACGGCTGGTTGACGACCGAGTTTCATCTGCGTTTCCGTGAACTCCTGCTTCATACAGCCGCTCGCGAGGGGCTCATCTGCCCGGTTTACTGCCTCATGCCGGATCACCTTCACCCTGTCTGGATGGGCTTGCGTCTGGACACCGATCAACGTCACGGAATGGCGTTCCTGCGGACCCACCTTGAGCCGTTGCTCGCGCCCGCGAAGTTTCAGCACCAAGCGCAGGACCATGTCTTGCGCGCCGAGCAGCGCAGGCGGAACGCATTCGCCAAAGTTTGTTTCTACGTTGCCGCCAATCCTGTCCGGGCAGGGTTGGTGAAGACAGAAACAGACTGGCCGTTCATGGGCTGCATCGCTGTCGGCTATCCAAAGCTCCACTCTTTGGAGTCGGGCTACTGGCCGAAGTTTTGGAAACTCTACGAGAACCTTCGCCAGCCAGATGCTGGGAGCATCGTGCGCCCAGCGATTTAGTGAGTACCTCCTCACGTTGGCCCCACCACTTTACTCGTAGGAGCCGACGTGAGGAGGCTCAAATTAAAAATCCTCCGCCACGAAGCCTCGCACGAAGAATACAAATGAGCCTCGTGACCTCGGCTCCTACTCCTTGACGAGTGCGGCACGTCGGGACTGGTGGCATTCCCTCCTTGCCTCCGCCGGCGGGTTTCTGGATAAGAACTCCATGACCACGAACTCCTCTGTCTCCCGTCGCGCCTTTCTCAAGTCCACCGCAGCGACCGTCGTCGCCGCGCCGTTCCTCCTGCCGTCGCACGTTTGGTCCGCGCCGGTGAAGCCCAACGATCGTGTCACGCTCGGATTCATCGGCATGGGCACGCAGAATCGCGGGCTCATGGGCGGCTTCATGGGCCGCAAGGATACGCAGGTCGTCGCCGTGTGCGACGTGGACACGAACCGCCGCGACGCCGCCAAGGCGCGTGCCGAGGAACATTACGCGAAGCAGACTGGTGCGGGAACGTATAGCGGCTGCACCGCCTACAAGGATTTCCGCGCGATGCTCGTCCGCCGGGACATCGACGCCGTGGTCATCGCCACGCCGGACCACTGGCACGCTTTCATCTCCATCGCCGCTGCGAACGCCGGCAAAGACATCTATTGCGAGAAGCCGCTCTGCCAGTCCATCCACGAGGCGCGCGCGATGGTGAAGGCGGTGCGCCGGAACAAGCGCGTCTTCCAGACCGGATCGATGCAACGGTCGTCGAAGGAATTTCGCGTCGCGTGCGAACTTGTCCGCAACGGCGTCATCGGCAAGGTGCGGAATGTCGAGGTGCAGATTGGCGGGCCGGGCCGTCCGTGCGATCTGCCGGTCGAGGAAATGGAGCCGGGGCTGGACTGGGATCTGTGGCTCGGGCCCGCGCCGGATCGCGGCTATCATTCCGAACTCAGCCCGCGCGGGGTTCACAAGCACTACCCCAACTGGCGCAGCTACCGCGAGTACGGCGGCGGCATGGTCACGGACTGGGGCGCGCATCATTTCGACATCGCGCAGTGGGGCCTGGGCATGGATGAGAGCGGCCCGATGGAGATCCTTCCCGCCGACAAGCCGGACGCACAGGAAGGCGTGCGGCTGAAATACGCCGGCGACGTCGAGGTGCAGCACAAGTCCGGCAACGGCGTGTGGTTCCACGGCACGCAGGGAAAAATCTTCGTCAATCGCGGCAAGTTCGCCTTCTGGATGGGTGAACAGCAGAAGGCGAAGGAAACTTCCGAGTGCGAGGCCATCGCCAAGGAATACCTCGCCGACGCGAAGGTGAAGCTCTACGCGAGCAAGAATCATCTCGAAGATTTCCTGAGCTGCATGCGCACCCGGCAGCGGCCGATTTGCGACGTCGAAGTCGGCGCACGTACCGTCAGCACTTGTCATCTCGTCAACCTGGCCTATCAACACGGGCAGAAGCTGAAGTGGAACCCGAAAGCGGAGAAGTTCACCGGGGGCACCGGCAACAAGGCCTGGCTGAACGTGCCGCATCGTGATCCGTGGGCAGTGGCGTGATCGGACGGACGTGTCCGCCGTGATTCAAAACATCCTGCCCGCATGAAGGCCCCTTCGCTTCCGCTCGCCCGTTGGGCAACGTTCTTCGTCGCCGCCCTAGGGCTGCTTTCTCCTACGGTTCACGGTGCGCCGTTGCCGGCGGTGACGCCGGAGCTTCAATCCGCACTGGATGGCGCGACGAAGCGAACCTTCGAGAAGTTCTCCCGGCTCAAGCTCGCGAGCAATCAACTCGCGGTGACCGTGGTGGATCTTACGGATCGCGCGCGTCCGGCGCGTGCGAGTTACCGTGGCGATGAACAGATCTATCCCGCCAGTGTGGTGAAGATGTTTTACCTCGCCGCGGCGCATCATTGGCTGGAGGAAGGCCGGTTGACGGACACGCCGGAACTTCGCCGTGCGATGCGCGACATGATCGTCGAGTCTTACAACGAGGCCACGCACTACATTCTCGATCTGCTCACGGACACGACCAGCGGGCCTGAGCTGTCTGACGCGGAGATCGATCGGTGGTTCGAGAAGCGCAACGCGGTGAACCGCCACTTTGCCGCGCTCGGCTACGCGAACATCAACGCCAACAAGAAGCCGTGGTGCGAAGGCCCGTACGGACGTGAGAGCCAGTCTATCCGCCGCCACAAGCCTAATCGCAACATGCTCACCACCGACGCCACCGCGCGGTTGATGGCCGAGATCGCCACCGGCGAGTGCGTGAACGCTAAACGATCGGCAGAGATGCTCGAACTGATGAAGCGCAACCCCTATGCGCCGCTGGCCGACGGCGAACCGGACCAGGGAAATGCCTTCACGGGGCTGGGACTGCGCGGTCGGCCGGGAGCGAAGTTGTGGTCGAAGGCCGGATGGACCAGCCAGACCCGGCACGATGCGGCGCTCATCGAATTGCCGAACGGCGCGCGCTTTGTGCTCGTGACGTTCACAACGGACCACGCAAACGAGCGTGGGATCATCGAATCCGTGGCCGCCGAGATGGCCCGCCACTTCGCCCAGCGCGGGAGGTAAGGCAAAGAAAGGAGCAGGAGCCTGCCTATGTGCGGCGCGGTGTCCCAAAGACTCTTGGACTTGATTCTTGGAGCCCATTGTGTGAGCCTGACGCGCAATCAACCACTCAAGGAACACTATGAAGAAATTGATTCTCGCGTTTGTGCTCGCTGCTGCGACGTTCTCGGACGCACACGCCCAAGGCACCATCAATCCGCTCAACGGCACGCTTACCCGCATTCGGATTGATTCCAACTGCAATGGAATCCTTGATGACGAAGATCGAAATGTGACGGCTACGGACGGTCTGATCATCGGCGTGTTTTGGGGGGAAGCCGGGAGCGATCCGACTCATTTCGCGGGGCAGATGACTGTTGGTTCCACTGCAGGAATTCTAGTTGGCCTACCCAGTATCTTCGCTTTGGAAGGGGCTGGAGAGGCTGGCACGGTCGTCTCGTTACAGATGCGTGCGATTGGTGGCCTATACAGGATGCAGACGCCTGTCCGGCAGGTCGTTCTCGCTCCCGCTGCTGGTCCCGGGACCGTGGTTTGGCAGGGTTTCACCGGCACCAGTTCCAATCGATTTTATCCCCTCGTCTTCTACTGCCCCGAGCCCGGCACGATCGCGATTGGCGGTTTGGCGATTGGGTTGCTTCTGCTTCGCTCGCGAAAACGTCTCTGGCACCGCTGACAGGCGATAGCTGGCGGTTCGACTTGGGTTCACTGGCTGGAGCGGCTTACACATCGGACTTTCCGTTTTACGTTTCGCGACCTGCTCCTCACACTTCGCGCCCATGTCATGGAACGTTCTGATCACGGCGCGCACCCTCAACATTGAAGCGGTCGGCAAGCGCGCGTTGGATTTGCTAGGCGCGGCCGGCTGCAAACTGGTTCACCCGCCCAAGGCCGGCCCGTTGAGCGAGGCGGAACTGCTGCCGTTGCTGCCGGGGATGGACGCCGTGTTCGCCAGCATGGACAAGTTCACCGCCGCCGTGCTCGGCTCGAAGGAGGCCGCGAATCTCAAACTCATCTCCCGTTGGGGCGTGGGCTATGACGCCATCGATGTGCCGGCCGCCACAAAGCAAGGCGTGGTCATCGCCTACACGCCGGGGTTGTTGAACGACGCCGTCGCCGATTATGCGATGGCGCTGCTCTTCGCTGTCGCGCGTCGCGTGCATGAAGGCCACTCGTCGATGCGCGAAGGCAAATGGACTTCGCTCTGGGGCCAGGATGTCAGCGGCAAGACGCTCGGCATCATCGGCTGCGGGCGCATCGGCCAGGCGGTGGCGAAGCGCGCGAGCGGCTTCAACATGCGGTTGCTCGGTGCGGACACGCAGCCGAACGACGACGCCAGGAAGCTCGGCATCGAGTTCGTGCCGCTCGATCAGTTGCTCGCGGAATCGGACTACGTGTCGCTGCACTGCGCGCTGACGCCGGAGACGCGCGGGCTGATCAGCGAGGCACGCTTGCGCGCGATGAAACCGACGGCATACCTCATCAACACTGCGCGCGGGCCGGTGGTGGACGAGGCCGCGCTGGTGCGCGGGCTCAACGAGAAGTGGATCGCCGGTGCGGCCATCGACGCGTTCGTGGTCGAACCGCTGCCCGCCGATCATCCGCTGCGTTCCGCGCCGAACCTGTTGCTCACGCCGCATCAGGCGTCCTTCGGCACGGACACCGGCGCGCGTGTGAGCGAAGCTGCCGCCCGGGCGATTGTCGAGATGCAGGCGGGTCGAAAGCCGCGGTGGATCGTGAATCCCGAAGTGTTTGATTCGCCGAACCTGCGCGTGAAACTCACCTGAACCCGAGTTTATCTCATGAAAACAAATCCTGTCCGCTCCAAGCTCCAACGTGGTGAACCCAGTGTCGGCACGTGGCTGAACTTCCCGTGCCCGATGAGCGCGCAGTTGATGGCCCGTACGGGCTTCGACTGGCTGAACGTCGAGTTGGAACACGCGCCCACGAGCCTTGAAACCGCCTCGCAGATGTTCGCCATCATCGCCGCGACCGGTTGTGTGCCGCTCGTGCGCGTGCCGGTCGGCAGCGTGGAGAACATCAAGCGCGTGCTCGACTGTGGCGCGTGGGGCGTGGTCGTTCCGATGGTCAACAGCCGCGCGGAGGCCGAATTGGTCGTGAAGGCCGCGCGCTACCGGCCGGTGGGCGAACGCAGCATCGGCGGGCAGTTGCACTCGGCGAATTTCGCGACGGACTCCGCGACGTATTACGCGAAGGCCAACGAACAGATTCTCGTGGTCGTCATGGCCGAGCACGTGGATGCCATCGCGAATCTCGAACAGATTCTCAGTGTGGAAGGCATCGACGCCGTGTTCGTCGGGCCGAACGATCTTCATGCTTCGATGGGCCTTGCGCCGGCGTTCGAGAGCGCCGCGCCGCAGTTCAACGAGGCGTTGAAGAAGGTTCTTGCCCACGCCAAAGCGCGCGGCATCGCGGCGGGCATTCACGTGGCGGATGCCGCCCAGGCACAGCGGCGCATCGCCGAGGGCTGGCAGTTCATCGCGATCAGCAGCGAGGCGGGCCTGATGCTCGGCAAGGCGGCGGAAGTGGTGAAGACACTCGGGCTTGGCGGTGGCCAGGCGGCGGTGAAGTATTGACCATGAACATCGTTGTCCTCGACGGCCACACCTTGAACCCCGGCGACCTGGGCTGGGACGAATTAAAGGCGCTCGGCCCGTGCCAAATCTTTGACCGCACACCGCCGGCCGAAGTCGCCGCGCGCGCGGCGGACGCGGAAATTGCGGTGACCAACAAGGCGGTTCTGCACCGCGCGCAGATCGAGGCGATGCCGAAGTTGAAGTGCATCGCGGTCACCGCCACGGGCTACAACGTCGTGGACACGGAGGCGGCGAAGGAACGCGGCATCGTGGTCTGCAACGTGCCGACCTACGGCACGCGGTCGGTGGCGCAACACACCTTCGCGCTGCTTCTGGAGCTCACACAACACGTCGGGCATCACGCACAGACCGTGCGCGAAGGGCGTTGGGTGCGTTCGCCGGACTGGTGTTACTGGGACGGGCCGCTGGTCGAACTCGACGGGCTTACGATGGGCATCGTGGGCTACGGACGCATCGGACAGGCGACGGCGCGGTTGGCGGAAGCGTTCGGCATGCGCGTCATCACCATGACTTCGAGTTCCGGGAAGCCGCGTGATCCCGGCGTGACGGTCGTCAGCATGGAACAGCTCTTCAGTGAGAGCGATGTGGTGAGCCTGCATTGTCCGCTCACGCCGGAGACGAAGCACCTTGTAAACGCCGAGCGCCTCGCACGGATGAAGCCGACGGCGTTCCTGCTCAATACCAGCCGCGGCCCGCTCATTGACGAGGCAGCACTGGCGGCTGCCTTGAACTCCGGGCGCATCGCGGCGGCGGCGCTGGATGTTCTCTCCGCCGAACCGCCGCTGTCGGAGAACCCGCTGCTCTCGGCGAAGAACTGCCTCATCACGCCGCACAACGCGTGGGCGATGCGTGCGGCACGGGCGCGCCTGATGAAGACGACGGTCGAGAACGTGCGCGCGTTCCTCGCCGGCCGGCCGCAGAACGTGGTGAACGGGAAGTAGCGCGCGGGCGCACTCGTGATTGATGTGACGACCCCGCGCCGCTGGCTGCCCACCCCGACCAGTTCCGATCGCGTTCGATACAAAGTGGCGGGTTGACTCCGGGCTGCGCTCGGCTCAACTAGCGCCGGAATTCCAAGTCACACTATGAATCGAATCCGCCCGATGTTGCGACAAAGCCTTTCCTGTCTGGCAGTCTGGATCGCGTGCGCGGCGTGTGCCCTCTTCGCTCGCGCCGCAGAACCGTTTCTGTTTGTTCAACTCAGCGACACGCAGTTCGGCATGTTCACCGGCGACACGAATTTCATCCAGGAGACGGCGAACCACGAGTTCGCCGTGGCGACGATCAACCGGCTCAAGCCCGCATTCGTGGTGGTCACTGGCGATCTGGTGAACAAGCCCGGCGACGCGGCGCAGATTGCTGAATACCGGCGCATCAATTCCAAGATCGATCCGTCCATCCCCGTTTACGATGTCGCGGGCAATCACGATGTCGAGAACGTGCCGACGCCGCAGAGCATCGCGGCCTACACGAATCTCTTCGGGCCGGACTACTACTCGTTCCGTCGCGGCGATTTCGTGGGCATCGTACTCAATTCTTCCGTGATCCATTCGCCGCAGAAATCCGGCGAACATCTCGAAGCGCAGGAGCGCTGGATGATCGCCGAGCTCGAAAAGGCCCGCGAGTCGAAGGCGCGGCACGTCGTCGTCTTCCAGCATCACCCGTGGTGCGTCTCCTCGGCGACGGAGACGAACCAATACTTCAACATCCCGATCGAACGTCGCGCCCGTTACCTCGCGTTGTTTCAGAAGTACGGCGTGCGCTATACGTTCTGCGGCCACTACCATCGCAACGCCTTTGCGCGCGACGGGAAGCTGGAGATCGTCACGACCGGCCCCGTCGGCAAACCACTCGGGCGCGACCAGTCAGGGCTGCGCCTGGCGATCGTCCGCGAGGATCGCATCGAGCATCGCTATTTCGAGCTGGGCGGCTTGCCGAACCACATCGACGTCCGCGCGCCGTTGCCGGCTCCGGTGTCGAAGTAACCGCTGCGATGGAACTCCGCGCCTTCGCCGAGCAGGTATTGTTTGCCAGCAGCCTGGAGGAGAAGCTCTGCGCGCCGGACAACATCACCGATGAATCCCCCGGTGCCGCCATCGTGGTGCCAGCGATGCCGGGCCGGCCGGTGGGGTTGACCTTCAAGCAACAGGGCGGTTCACAGAACGAGTTTCCCGGCACTCGCGCGCTGGAGAAGGAATCCGAACGCGGGCGGCTGCTCCATTTTTTTGCCAACCACGAGTTGCTCGCCACGGAGTTGATGGCGCTGGTGCTCCTGCGGTTTCCCGATGCGCCACCGGCGTTTCGGCGCGGCGTGCTGCAGACATTGCGCGACGAGCAGGAACACACGCGGCTTTATCTGGAGCGCATGCGGGTGTGCGGCGTCGAGTTTGGCGACCTGCCGGTCAGCGGCTACTTCTGGCGCGCGATCTCCGGAATGGAATGCCCGATGGATTACGTGGCGGGCCTGAGCCTGACGTTCGAGCAGGCGAATCTCGATTTCGCGCAACACTTCGCCAGGACGTTCGCCGAGGTTGGCGACGCGGCGAGCGCGGGGCTGCTGGAGCAGATTCACCGAGACGAGATCGCGCACGTTGCCTACGGGCTGAAATGGTTCCGGCGTTGGAAGAATCCGACCGAGAGCGACTGGGACGCCTTTTGTCGGCAGTTGAAGTTTCCGCTCTCGCCGCAGCGTGCGAAGGGCGGGGCCTTGAATGTAGCTAGCCGTCGTGCCACAGGACTGGACGCGCAGTTCATCGCGGAGCTGGATGTCTTCACGCAATCGAAAGGCCGGACGCCGGGCGTGTATCTTTTCAATCCGTTCGCCGAAGGCCACCTCGCGCAGGGCCGCGCGTTCAATCCGGCGAAACACCAGCGCCAGCTCGCGCGCGATCTCGAAACGCTTCCGCAATTTCTCTGCCGGCCCGACGACGTGGTGCTGGTGGAACAACGGCCGTCCGTCGGGTTTCTCAGCGGACTGAAGCAGGCGGGACTGCCGCTGCCGGAGTTCCTGGAGTTGGGCGCAGACGACGCCGGGCTGGAGCAACTCGCGGAGCGCAAACTGGGCGGACTGCACCCGTGGGCGTGGAGCCCGGACAGTCTCGAACGGCTTGAGCCGCTGCGCGCGCGAGTGGCTGGTGGTGAGTCGGAGGCTGCGATGCCGCATTTCAGCGCCGCGTTCGCCGCGCTGTACTCCAAGGCGTGGAGCGCGGCCTTTCTCCGGCGGTTCATGGAAGCGGTTGAGTTGGGAGACTCCGAGTTTCTGTGCTCGTTGGAAGACATCGGCGTGTCGGTGAACTCGCTCGACGAGGCGCTGGCGGTCATCGCGGCGATCCGCAGCCGCGGACATCATCGGGTGGTGGTGAAGGAGTCGCTCGGGCTCGCAGGCAGCAACGCGATCCGGCTGTGGGAGCCGGACATTCTCGACGCGCAACGCCGTTGGATGGCGGGCGTGTTGGAGCGCGGCCACAAGCTGGTCATCGAGCCGTGGCTGGAGCGCGTGTGTGACTTTTCGATCCAGTTCGAGATGAAGTCAGAAGGCCTTTCGCTGGTCGGCTACACCGGCTTGATCAATGACGCGAGGGGACAGTTCCAGGCGAACTACGCCGAGTCCCGTTACACGCGGCGGTTGCCGGTCGCCGTGTTTGCCGCGCTGCCGAAGGTATTTCCGAAATCATTCGAGCTGCTGTACGACGGACTGCGAGAAGAGCTGGAGCCGGAACTTCACGCCGCTGGTTTTCGCGGGCCGCTGGGGGTTGATGCCTTTGCGTATCGCGATGGGGCCGGGCAGGCGCTGCTCAAGCCGGTGGTGGAGATCAACCCGCGTTATACGATGGGCCGCCTCACGCTGGAACTCATGAAACACGTTGCGCCAGGCTGTCACGGGACGTTCCGCCTAATCAATCACGCGCAGCTTGCGGCCATGGGCTTCGATTCCTTTGTCGCGTACGCGGAGCATCTGGGGCGTGAACGCCCGGTGCGATTGCAGGGTGAGCCGAGGGCGCGAATTTGCGACGGCGCGGTTTGCCTCACGGAACCAGTTCGCGCGCAAGTCTCCCTTGCGGTGTTCGATGTGACGCCTCCGGTGCGGAAGGGGTGATTGGACTGCATGTGCGGCACGGCGTATCAACAGTGCATGAAAACGATTCGCAAATCCGAAGACCGCGGTCACGCCGATCACGGCTGGCTCGACGCGCGTCACAGTTTCTCCTTCGCCGACTACTACGATCCGCGCTGGATGGGCTTCCGCACACTGCGCGTGTTGAACGACGACACCATCGCGGGCGGTGGTGGCTTCGGAACGCATCCGCATCGTGACATGGAGATTATCACCTACATCCTCAGCGGCGCGCTCGAACACAAGGACTCGATGGGCAACGGCCGCGTCATCCGCGCGGGCGAAGTGCAATACATGGCGGCCGGAACGGGCGTCCAACACAGCGAGTTCAACCACTCCGAGACCGAGCCGGCGCATCTGCTGCAAATCTGGATCGTGCCCGACCACAAGGGCGCGAAGCCGGCCTACGCCGAGCGTTCGTTCGCCCAGGCGCCGACGGGGCAACTGCACCTGGTCGCATCGAAGACGGGCCGCGAGGGCTCCATCGGCATCAACCAGGACGCGGACATGTATCTGGCGAAGCTGAACGCAGGCGACTTGGTCCGGCACAGCCTTGCGTCTGCCCGGCACGCCTGGGTTCAAGTGGCCGAGGGCGAAGTGACGCTCGACGGGCAGCCCCTGAAAGCGGGAGACGCCGCCGCGCTTTCCGACGAACCGGGCTTTGAGCTCCGCGCCAGCCAGTCGTCGCAAGTGCTCGTCTTTGAGTTGAACTGACCGCGAGCCTCGACTCCACTCACCAACATCAAACCATTCATGAAACATCTCCCCACCATTGCCGGTGCCCTGCTCGGACTCGCCTTCGTGGTCTTCGGCGCGAACTTCTTCCTTAACTTCATCCCGATGCCCAACGACCCGGCGCCCGCCGACGCGCCGCACAAGCTCTTCATGGGCGCGCTGTTTCCCACCGGCTACCTCGCCTTTGTGAAAGTGCTGGAGATCCTCGGCGGCGTGCTCGTCGCCGTGCCCCGGACGCGCAACCTCGGCCTGCTCGTCCTCGGCCCGATTATTGTGAACATCCTTTGCTTCCACATCTTTCTGCTGAAAGGCGCGATGTTGATCGACCCCGCCCTCATCACCATCACGACGCTCGCGTTGTTCCTGCTCTGGACCGAGCGCCGCGCTTTCGCCGGACTGCTCCAGCGGTGAAGCTCGTTGCAACTCTCGCCTCATGGGCGGACCCTGCCTGTCATGAAACAAGCGCGCCAATTCGTCGTGGTTTTGATGACCGCCCCGGACAAAAAATCCGCCCGTGCCATCGCGGAGGCTGCCTTGAACGCGCAGCTTGTGGCGTGCGCCAATTTGATTCCAGGAATCGAGTCTCATTACCGGTGGCAGGGCAGGGTGGAGTCGGCGGCCGAAGTGCTGGTTCTTTTCAAGACGCGGCGGAGTTCCGTGGGCGCGCTGGAGAAGCTGGTGCTCGGGAGTCACCCGTATGACACTCCCGCACTTGTGACGCTCGGCATTGAGGCGGGTTCCAAGCGCTACCTCGACTGGCTGGGCGGGACGACGTTGCGGAAGAGTCGTTAGCCCGGACGACGGAGTTGATCCGGAAGTCCTCACGCAAAGGGTTCAAGAACATGAGGGCCGAAACGCAGTGTCCCCAACCGCTCGTACGCTTCTTGTTCCGGCTTTGCGCCTTGGCATCTTTGCGCGAGCTCAATTCAGGTTTTCGCGTTTAGTTGGCCGATGAAGGCGGGTGCTGCTCTGTTGTTCTGTGCGTGTGCAACAGGAGGTCTGGCGCCAATCACCCGTGACCCAAGCGCCC
>SXGS01355913.1_pt1 | contig 15453 bp, 10 predicted proteins | sample 3174681 | NCBI WGS metagenome assembly SXGS01 (sample SAMN11356861, study PRJNA531348) | freshwater metagenome | isolation source: freshwater sample F1-80 | place: China: Fuxian Lake, Yuxi | collected 2017-12-25 | reverse complement strand
GTGCTCTCCAACAGGGTCGCTCCGGGAGTGGTGGACGACACGAGGCTCAAAGTTGCGATCGCCGCGAAGGCGACAATCGGAAGGGGATGACGCGGTAGCGTGAGTCGTCGATTCCACGCCTCAAGCGCGAGTCCGATACAAGCGAGCCCTCCCAGAGCCAGCGCAGGGGCTACCTCCTGATAGCCGGCAATGCTGGGCGCCAGAACGAGAATCAGAAGCAGGATGGCATCGGGAGCGAACACCACCGGAGCGTCGCCCGTGGCTTCGGGCCTCGTGGGGTGAACTGAGCCGGACGGCCTCCTGACGGGTGATGTCTGGGTCGCTACCGTGCGCCGCCGCGCCGCCATTTGGAAACCTTCCCCGCGAGCTTGATCATTTCATTGCGGAATAGCGTCAGCCCGGCGCGCGCGGCGAGACCGAGCGCCAGGACCACTCGCCCCGCCGGATTGCGTCCCAATCGCGTCGACCGAGAGAAGAAGCGATAGGCGCTCTCATGATGCATCACGATCATCCGACGCGGTCGGCGATCCGACGACCTCCCGACCTCGTGTATCACCGTGGGTTCCGGTACGTAGAGCACGTCCCATCCGGCCCGATGGGCGCGATACGACCAGTCCACGTCCTCGAAGTACATAAAGTAGCCTTCATCCAGGCCGCCGATCTGAGCGATCAGACTGCTTCGGGCCATGACGCATGCAGCCGATAGCCAGTCCACACGGCGCTCGGAGCCGTGATCCCACTCTCGCATCAGATAGTCGCGGGTGAAGCGGTTCTTTGGGGCCAGCCACTCCAGTGGGGTGTGGCGAAACAGGCCGGCGCCGAGAGTCGGAAACCGTCGGCACGAGTACTGCAGGCTTCCGTCAGGATTGAGGAGCCTGGGCCCAATCAAGCCCGCCTCGGGATGTGCGTCCGCTCGCCTGACGAGTTCGGTGAGCCAGCCGGGCCGGACCACGGTATCGCTATTCAGGAGCAGCACGTAGCGGCCGCGGGCCGCCCGAATTGCGATGTTGTTCCCTCCCGCAAAGCCCAGATTTGGTTTTTGTCGGATCAGGATCGCCTCCGGGAACTCCGCTTCCACCAGGTCGTCGCTTCCATCAAGGGACTCCTGGTCGACGACAATGACTTCAAAGGTGACCACCTCGGGTCTGAAGTCCACCACCGGCTGCCCGGCGGCATTCCAGGCGGCGAGCACATCGGGTGAGGTGGGTCGGTAGATGGAGTCGAGGCAGCGCTTCAGGTACCAGCGAGCGTTCCAACTGCAGATGCAGACGGAGACGTCCGTGAATCCCTGGAGCTCAGCCAAGGTGATCCTCCGATCCGGCGCAGCGTGCGTTCGAGCAGGTTTCCGTCGGCCGCGCCTTGTCTCCCAGCTTCATGCGGTGAATACCCATGGCTCGAGGCCCAGACGGGTGAACTGTTCCGAGGGGGCCTCTGCGCGTTGAAGGCACCGGCGAATGCCTTCCGCGCAGCGCTGTTCCAGGGTGTCGTCGCGGATAGGCGTCTGTTGAAATGGGTCTTGCTCCACGTCAAACAGTTGGTGCCTTCCGGTGTAGGTTGGCTCTCCCGGGAGGCTTCGCGGGGTCTCCCCGGTCACCGGAATCTTGTAGATTGGCATGTTGTAGGTGTGTCCGAAGTATCTCCCCATCTCCATCTTTTCGTTCAGGTCTCTTGGAAACCAGTGGTTCAACCCCCCGACCGGCATGGCGGTGTAAGCATGCAGGGGTCCGGCGTCCAGGTTCACCGGATTCCGGAAGTAGACGAGCCGACCATCGGTGTAGTTCGTCGCCTTACCAAAGTATCCGAAGATGCACTCCGATCTGAGTTCCCCACCCTCGAGGGCGCGGCAGAGAGACTGCCCGTGCAGATAGGGAGGGGGCGGCGCCCCGAAGTAGTCGAGAAACGTCGGCATCAGGTCAATGGTTTGGGTGAGGCGATCACAGCGGGATCCCGCGCCCGCGTGGCCCGGTTGTTTGACAATGAGCGGAATGCGAGTGATCTCGCTGAACATCGGCATGTAGTTCTTCATCCAGTAGCCGTGCTCTGCGAGCATGGTTCCGTGATCCGTGGTGAAGACGATCAAAGTCTCGTCCAGAATCCCCAACTCCTCGATCTTGGCGAGTACCTTGCCGGCCCAATGGTCCGTCATGGAAAGCAAGCCGGCGTAGCAGTTTCGGACGTGTCGGATTGCCTCCGGACTCTCACTGACGGTGGTGTAGTCTGGCCAGTCAAAGAGGGGACCGTCCCACGTGTCGCCGTAGAGTTCCCGCCAGCGTGGCGTGCACGTGAACGGTTCGTGGGGGTCGAACAACTCCACCTGCAGAAACCAGTCGTCGGAGCGGCCGTTTGCTTCGAGCCACTCGACGGCGGATGCACAGGTTCTGGGTCCCGAGTACTCCTCTTCCGCTTGCTGTCGGCTCCGGTTGTGCCAGTTCTGTTGGGAGAGTTTGCCGAGGTGTTCCGGCAAGGCGATACGGTCAATGAGTGACACCCAGGGATCGTGTTCTGTCCCCCGAAAGAACTCCCAGGTGTTGAAGGCAGTATGATAATTCTCACCCCCGAGTTCGAAGTAGTGGTCATGGTCGGTGAGAAGGTGAGTAAAGATGCCGCCTTCTCGGAGCAACCTCGGAAGCACGTCGTCGAAGGGTTCAATGGGTCCCCATCCCCGGTAAACAAAGTTGTACCGCCCGGTCATGAACTCCCGCCGCGCCGGCATGCACGGAAGTGACCCGACCCAGTGGTTGTCGAAAGTCACGCCGAGCGAAGCGAGCCGAGAGAGATTCGGGGTTTGGACCCAGTCATTCCCGTAGGCGGTGAGGAAGTCGCGGCGAACGGTATCCATCACAAGGAAGACGGCGCGCATCTCGGAACTCCGGACGTAGAGTGAACGGGGAGCGACCGTCCATTCCTCGGAGTTTGGGATGATCCCTGCGTCGGGCGCTGAAGTGAGACGAGGACAACGGATGATTCGCTGCGGACGGTTCGTGTGGAATTGGGTGCTGCTGCAGCTCGGCCGGTTGCGAGGCTGGTGGGGACGGCTCTTCACACAGAGAGCGGAGACATCTCGTCGGGTCGCCGAATTGGAGGAGCAGGTCGCCGCCCTCGCCGATCAGAATCGGCGGTTGCTCACGGATCGGCACAGCCTTCGAGCGCTGAGCGCGCTCTCGGAGCGCTCCCTGCTGGACTCGGAAGTCACCCACCAGATCGAGGAAGCGCTTCAGAACCCGGACACTCCGTGGCTCCGCGCCCCGCAACTGGCTTCGCTCTCGCAGCCGGCAACTCGGATTGGACGCGAGGTGGCGAACAGCATACAGAAGCGGATCGAACGGGCTTAACCTAGACTGGGGGATCGCGGCTGGAGGGCCGGAGGACTGGACATGGCTGGTGTAGTTCCGTTTTCGCGTGGTCTGATCGAACGGTATGTGCAGCACGAGGAACTGAAGTTCCTCAAGGACTCCGACGGCGACTATGTCATCCCGTACGGGTATTCCGACGGCCTCGGCTGCGCCCTGCGATTCTTGCTGATGGCCACCGGGCAGAACGAGGAAATCTATGCGGTGGTGGTCCATTCGGATCGGAGAATCCCTCGGGAAGACTGGGGAAAGGCGATCCTGCTCTGCAACACCTGGAATACAGAGAAGCGTTGGCCGAAGGCCTACCTGAAATACAACGAAGACGAGTCGACCGGGAGTATCATCCTCGAGGAGCAGATCGATCTGGAGGATGGCGTACATCCCGAGTTGTTCGACGCCTACACCCGGCGGGTGATGGCGTGCGCGGTCTCGTTCTGGGAATGGGCCCACGAGGAGCAGGGGCTCTGATCCTCTGCTCCTCGGGTGCGACTCGTGCGGAAGTGCGGGATCAGCGGCGAACGCTGAGGAAGACCGGATCGCCGGCGTGGCTCACCTTAACCACGAAGTTGATGGAGACCTGACCCAGCACCGCGATCGGCAACCGTTCGATCGGCGCCACGGTTGCTGCTGCCCGCAGCACAATTCTGCCCCGGGTGTCGGTGGGTCCCAGCAGGGTCTTGCTTTGACTTTCATCCAGGGTGACGCCCTTCGGCAATGGGTCGCCGAACTTGCCGCCCAGGTGCCGCAGGTAGACATCCAGCACGACATTCTTGTTGTAGCCGTTTTGCCGGATCACTTCGACGTCGAGCGTGGCCGATTCGCCGGGTGTCAGCACCAGCTCCGTCGCCGACACCTTGACCAGGACATCCGACGGCCCCGTGACACTCGCGATGTGGGAGTCCACGGGAAAGGCTCGACGGCCCCCGCCCGGCAGGTAGGTCTCCTGCATCGGCCGTGCTACCCGGCGGAGCGTTTCCATCGCGCCGTTCTCCCCAGGGATCTCCGCCGTGCCGAGCACTCGGATTGCCCGGAAGTCGGGCTTCGCATCCGCGGGAGCCCGAAAAATGATGCAAGCCTGATCCATCCCTGCAGGAATCCGATCGGCAGTGACCGTGACTCCGGTCGGGAGGTTTTCCACCGACAGGCGAATGTCGCCGTTCAGGCCGTTGCGACGAGTGGATTGGACGTACATCGCATAGCCGCTGCCGGGTCCGATCAACGCCTTGTCATCGTCGCATTGAAGTGTAAAGTCCGGGCGACCATCGGTGGCCTCCAGATAGTACACATAGGGTGCTCCGCCCGCGCTGTGCAGATCCGTCACCTGCACGACGTAGTCGCCGTTGTCCGGACACGTCCAATCGAGGCGGCTGTCTTTCCCGAGAGTCGGGGCATCGTCGTTGACGCCGACCGACCGACCTCGCTCGTCCAGCACGTTCAGGATTGGATCCAGGCGGGAGCCGAACCGTCGGGCGAACACCTCGAAGGAGTAGATCCGACCCTTTACCCCTGCAAAGCGGTAGCAATCGACATCGCCGGCCTTCTCCATCCGACCGTTGATTCCCCGCGGGATCTCAAACGGAGTTGCCGATGCGGGGGTGTCGTTCTCTCCGGACTCGGCGAGTTGATCCAGATCACTCACGACAAACGGGACCGGATTCGATGGACCCGCATCGCTCGGAATCTGCATCCACGTGGCGCCGCGTACGCCGGTGGGCGCCTGCATGCGCGGCGCCCCCATCTTGCTCACGTTGAAACCGATCGGCTCCAGCGAGGTCATTTCGCCCCGTTTGCCTGCGAGAGGAAAGATGTTTGTGAGATACGGCTCGGAGGTGGAGGTAATCCGGTACGTCCAACCCGGGTTTCCGCTGAAGCGGACGTCGCGAACCAGCAGGTGATAGGTGCCCGCCCTGTCAAAGCGATGCGAAAGCAGCGGATCCGGTCCCCAGTAGTCTTGAGCTTCCGCCAACTCCCGACCTGTGGAGTCGAGGATGACCAGCATGGGATCGGAGTGGGCGCCGCCGCCGCCGGGATTCAGATCGTGGATCTTGTCCTGCAAGCGGGACGAGAGGCAGGAGAAGGTGATTTCCTGACCGGCTTCCGCCTGAAAGCTGAAGAAGTCCAGGTCTTCCGCAGCCTGTAGCTTCCCGTTCAGAGTGGCTGGAAACGTGACGGCATTTGCCTTCTCACGGCTGTTGTTGTCTTCCTTTTCCATTAGTTCCGGTTCACGGCCGATCACGAGCTGGCCGACTGTCGACACACCGCTCGGCGTGACCAGGCGGATTTCACGAGCCCCGAGAGCGGCGTCGGGCGCGGCGGTCACCTTGATGTCGAGGTAGGCCTGTGTCGCTGCCTTGTCGGCAGGAGCGGGCACCAGCTCGACCTTGACCCCTTCGCCGCTCACCCAGGCTGCATAGGCGGTGGCGATCCGACCCTGCCCAGTCACCCGAAGTTCCGCCGTCGAGCCGACTCGACACCCGTTCGGATAGACATTCAAGAGCATCGGGTACGAAGTCTGCGCGCGCACGCTTCCAATCGGAAACAGGGCGGTACCCGCCAGGAAACCCATTGAGACCGCCGTTCTCAGGCCGGAGGCAAGGGGCGATCTACACAAATCTATTGCAACGCGAGGCATAGCTCCCACTTCCCCTAGTGCTTGAAGATGAACTCTCGGGAGTTGAGCAGGGCCCACATCAGATCCTCAAGGCCCTCCTTGCGGGTGGGGGCGCTGGTGATGACCTTTTGTGCCTGCTGAGTTTCCACCGCCGACGGTGGTCTGCAAAAGGTCGACAGGTAGAACTCTCGGATCGTCTCCTCGTCCGAACGCTTCGCTGCGAGAGCCTTTGCTACCCGGCCGGTTCCGGACACAATCTTGTTTTGCACGAAGTCGCTGTTCATCAGATGGAGCGCCTGCGTCATGTTCGGTTCAACCGTTCGCTCGCACTCGCAGGTAATCTGCCGCTCAGGTCGGCCGAAGGTATCGAGGAAGTAGCTCTGCACTCCGGGATCGGGTAGCTGCACCGCCCGAAAGCCTGAAGGGAGATTTGGAAACTTCTCTACGGTACCCGTCGCGTGAGAGATCGCGTCGAGAAGTTCCTCCGCTCCCATTCGCTTGACGGCGTACTTGCTGTAGAAAAGTTCATCCTGCTTGTTCGCCTGGGTCGGAATGGACGATCGCTGGTAGATCGCGGAGCTGGTGATGGTCTTCAGCAGCTTCTTGATGTCGTAGCCGCTCTTAACGAAATCGGCGGCCAGCGCGTCGAGCAGAGCGGGGTTGGTGGGCGGATTGGTTACGCGGACATCATCCACCGGCTCGACGAGTCCACGACCCATCAGGTAGCTCCAGAAACGGTTGACGATGTTCCTGGCGAAGAATGGGTTCTCCGGTGCGGTAATCCAGGTCGCAAGGGAGCGCCGAACATCGACAGGGTCGACGGCTTCCGGACCGTCCAGCGGCTTTGCGGTCATCGCCTTGCCGGTACGGGGATTGTTCACCGTACCGGTCGGCCGGAGGTAAATCACGCTCTCCCGCCCGAAGATCCCGAACTCCTCGCTGTTCTTCTGTGCCACGCGGCCGAAGAAGGCGGCGAGTTGCCAGTAGTCGTTCTGGCTCCACTTTTCGAAGGGGTGCTGGTGGCACCGGGCGCACTGCATCCGAACCCCGAGGAAGACCTGGCTCGTCGTCTCGGCCTGGTCCGCGGGATTAGCAGACACGCGGTAGAAGTTGGCGGGTCCCGTCGTGTAAGTGCTGCCCTGTGCGGTGATCAGGTCTCTCGTGACGGCGTCGAACGGACGATTCTCCCTGAAAGCCGCCCGGAGCCAGTTGTACAAAGACCACATTCCCTGCTCGCCGAGCTTGGCGCGGTTATTCCTGAGGATGTCGCCCCACTTGAGCGTCCAGTAATCGGCGAACTCCCCACGGGCCATCAGCCGATCCACGAGAGCGCCACGGGCTTTCTCAGTGGTCCCGCCCCGCTCACGTTCCTTGCCGCACTCGTCCTGGAATGCCAGGATCTCTTCCTGGGTGGGGAGTTCCCCGATGAGGTCCAGATGAGCGCGTCGCATGAATTCGAAGTCGGTGCACTCCCCGGACGGGGCGATCCCCATCTCCCGCCATTTGCGGTTGCCAATCTCGTCGATGAAGTTCTTCGGTGCAAAGGAGTATGCGGGCGCCTGATCGCGGTAGGGCGCCACCACGTGCGCCACGGTTGCCAGGCCCCCGTACCTCACCATGACGCCGGACTGACCGCGGGACAGGATCGAGAGCTCACCGTCCGGCGACGTCGACACCACGGCGTCGTTCAGGGATCGGAACTGGGCCCTCGTGGTGACGTCCTGGCTGGTGCCGTCCGCGAAGTAGGCTGTCACTCCTAGCCGGGCGGATGCAGGAATCGCCCGGACGAGGGTCTTGCCGCCGACCTGTGGAAACTCCGCCGGGGTCGCGTGGTCGGTCCGCGCGGGCAGTCGCGTGAGCACGGATTGCGGGAAAACTTCGACCCGGTTGACGGCGGCCTCCTCGGCCTTGGGGCCGGGCGCGCCGTCTGCGATCCATCCCGCGAGGATCCGGTACTCGACCGAGTTGGCCTTGAAGCGCATCCCACCTGCATGAGGCACTGCAAGAGTAGCTTTCTTGAGCAGAAGGCTGTCTCCCGGCGATGTTCGCGTGATCCTTCGTCCGCCGGCGTCTCGGGTCAGGGTCAGGAAGTCGGGGTCCGGATCGTATCCCAGCAATGAGAGGCGAAATCCGCCTTTCCCCAGTTGGGCTCCGTGGCACGCGCCCTGGTTGCAGCCGGCCCGAGTCAGCGCCGGGATCACTTCGCGACGAAAGCTGTGAGGTCGGTCCTCAGGCTCGCGCACCGCCACGCGCACGGCATCGGTGAGCGATCCCACTCGAACGAGGATGGATCCGAGGCCGGTCCGAATGGCTTCAACACGACCGTCAGGCTGAACCGTGGCCACCTCTCGAGTCGTGGAACGGAAGTCTGCGAGCGCGGTGATATCGCGGTGAATCCCGTCGGAGAAGGCGCCGGTGACAATAAGTCGCTGTTGGGAGCGCGGCCCCGTCAGGCTGAACGTCCGCGGCCATGTCTGAAGGGAGACGAGTCGAGGCAACCGTTCCGGCCGGGCTGGAGGGCGAAGGGGGGCCGACCAGGCCGGAGCTGCCGCAATTGCGGCCAGAACCAGCGAAATCCGTTCAACCATGCTTCGCGCTCCTTCACGACCCGCCCACTCGGTGGTATCGACAGTGTCTTTGAGAGCCTGAGAGCGGAACTGGTTTCTCGGAATTCCCGGAAGCTCAGGCCGGCGGGTCCGGGATCTGCTCATGACGCCTTCGATATTCTTCCCGCACCGCACGGTGGAGACCCGCGGATCTCAAGCGAGCATCGTCTTCCGGGGTTCGAGACAACAGGCGAGGTACGCTCACCTTCACCCCATCGCGCACCGCAACCATCGTGAAGGTGCAGATGTTCGTGCGGCGGCATTCGCCCGTGGGGATGTCCTGACTCTCCACCTCAATCTCGACAGTCATGCTGGACGTGCCGACGTGAACGACTCGGGAAGTGAGGATCAGCAGCTCTCCCACGCGAACGGGGGCCCGAAACTCCACCCAATCGACGGCGACAGTGACGCAGTAGCAGCCTGCGAATTTGCAACTGCAGACGTATGCTGCCCGGTCGAGAAGCGCGAGAATGGCGCCGCCGTGAACATGGCCGGAGAAGTTTTCCAGCGCCGGCGTCATCAGTTCGGCCATCCTGACCACGGTCTCATCCACGTAGCGCGCTTCCATAGACATCCGCCATTCCTCCGCGACCCCTGGCATTCACAACCGTTCAGATTCCACGAGGAAAATCCCGGCGCGGTTCCCCGTCAGATATCACGGCGGCGGCGTCATGGTTCCTGCAAGGTGTCCGGACTGGACCCGGCTTTGCGCCACGGAGGAGTAACCGCAAGGGGCCGCCGGTGTCTCACCCAATCTTGCAGGGAGAGTTCTGTGAGGTTTTGAGGTTCTGGAGGCCGTGTGGTTCGCAGCGTAGCCCTCTTGGGTGGAGTCGCCCTGATGTGCGCAGCGGTTGCTCTCGCAGATGGGCCCCGGACGGTGACCGGTTCGGACTGGTGGGCGTTCCGCACGCCGAGGCGAAGCGCCGTACCGAAGGTCGGCCTGGATCGGGTTCGCTCGCCGATCGACGCGTTCATTGCCCGAGACCTCGCCACGCGCAAATTGAGCTTCGGCGCAGACGCGGATCGCCGAGCGTTCATTCGTCGGGTCTTCATCGACATGCTGGGAATGCCTCCCACGCCCGAAGAACTGGCAGCCTACCTTTCCGACTCCTCAACAAGCGCCACCGAATCTCTCGTGGATCGAGTGCTGGCGGATCCCCGCCACGGGGAGCGCTGGGGGCGACACTGGCTCGATACCGCCGGGTTTGCCGAGAGCGAGGGAGTCCTTCAGGAGGACCGGCCGCGGCCGAACTCCTGGCGGTACCGCGATTACGTGATTCGGAGCTTCAACGCCGATAAGCCCTACGATCGCTTCCTCCTCGAGCAGATTGCCGGCGATGAACTGGTCGACTATCGGACCGTGAAGGAGTGGACGCCGGAAGTTGTGGATGCCGTCGCGGCGACAGGGTTCCTGCGCAACTCCGTGGACGCAACTCGCGATGACTTCAACCAGCATCAGTACGGCGAGTATCTGTACCGAATGCTGCATGACACCCAGACCATCCTGGTTTCCAGCACCATGGGGATTACGGTTCAGTGCTCCCGGTGTCACGATCACAAGTACGAGCCGATCTCCCAGAAGGACTACTATCGGATTCAGGCGCTGCTCACCCCGGCGGTGCGGCCCAAAGGCGACCGGTTGCCCACGGCCCGACGCCAGATTGTGGCGGCCACGACCGAGGAGCAGAAGCGGGCCGAACAGGTCAACGCCGAGGTGGACAAAGCCGTTGCCGCAGTGGATGCCGAGCTCGCGTCGCTGACCGCACGGTACCGCTCCCAGCTTGTCGATGTGAGGAAGTCCGAAGTCGCGGAGCAGGACCTGCCTCTGCTGCGTGAAGCGCTTTTGCGGCCGGACTCGGCGAAAACCGCTGCGGATAAGGCGTTGCTGGCGCGCTACAAGGCGATTGCCGAGGCAACCCCAGCCGCGCTCGCCACCGCATTTCCGGAGTTCGCCCAGGATCAGAAGCGGCTGAAGTCCCGCCGCGGGCAGGAGTCGGCACGACGAATCTCGCTGGTGACCCTCCGCGCCTTCTACGACATGGATGCAACACCGCCGCCGACGCCTCTACTGACTCGCGGAGACTGGCTGCACCCCGCCGATCCGGTGGCCCCCGGAGTTCCCGAGGTCCTCACGGCGGCGGCGGGACCCCTTCCTGTAGTCGCCTCGTCGCCCGGGGCGGGGACTACGGGACTGCGCACCGCGTTCGCACGTTGGTTGACGCGTCCCGAGAATCCACTCACGGCCCGGGTAATGGTCAACCGCGTGTGGGCCCATCACTTCGGCCGGGGGATAGTGGAAACGGTCGACAATTTCGGGAAGTCCGGCGCCGCGCCCACGCACCCGGAACTTCTGGACTGGCTGGCGACCCGGTTCTCCTCGGCTGAGCACGCGGGCGGGATGGGTTGGCGGTTGAAACCGCTCCATCGGCTGATCTTGCTCTCGACGGTATACCGGCAATCCGCGGGGTCGCGTCCCGCCGCGCTCCGAGCCGATCGTGAGAATCGTCTCTATTGGCGTTATCCGTCACGGCGCCTGGATGCCGAGTCCCTGCGGGACTCGGTGCTCAAGGTATCCGGCTCGTTGGATTCCACCATGTTTGGCGAGTCCATCGGCTTGCAGACCCGTCCCACCGGGGAACATGCACCGCTTGCTGAGGAAGGCAGCGGCCGCCGAACGGTCTACCTGGCGGTCCGCCGAACGACGCCGATTTCCTTTCTGTCGGCCTTCGATGCGCCGGTCATGGAGACCAACTGCTCAAGACGGGCGCCGTCGGCTACGCCGACTCAGGCGCTCGCGCTGATGAACGGCGGGTTTGTGCACGCTCAGGCGCGACGGTTCGCCGAGCGCCTCCTCAAGGAAGTTCCGGGTGAAGTGCTCGCTCCCACCCGGATGCAGCGGGCCTACGAGTTGGCCTACTCCCGGCTTCCCTCGGTTTCGGAGCGGACCCAGGCCACCGACTTCCTTCGGAAGCAGGAAGCCCGACATCGGGCCGGCGGCACGTCCGCAACGGAAGCGGCTCTCGCGGCCTGGGCCGACTTCTGCCACGCTCTGTTCTCCTCGAACGAGTTCCTCTACACCGACTGAGGAACCCACTCTCGATGAACGAGACCGGCTCCCCGCAGCGAGGCGCCGGTCTCGTGTGGCCTATCGTCCGCTGAAGTGCTCGTCGTCGTTGGCGCCGAGGTGGTGCAGGTCAAACCGGGCGTAGGGGTCTATGGAACGGGTGGGTTGGGCCGACTTGACGTGGCCATCCGCGTAGAGGACGTTGGATCCGCCATTGTGGCGGAAGTGGACGACCGCATAGCGAAACGGCATGGTGCTGGAGGGAGGCCAGATTGAGGTGGTCTCCTTGATGTTGCCGAGTCGGGTGTCGTAATTCGCGGCATCGGCGAAAACCACGCACGAACTGGGCCTCGCGATGAGCGCTTCACTCACTCCAGATTGGCCGAAGCCGCTCGTGAGGTAGTTGACGTTATAGCCATAACCCGCGGTGGCTCCGTTGTAGTCCGTAAGGCCGCTGAAGCTGGGACACCGCTGCACGTCGTGGTTCTTCAGATACGGCTGCAGCAAGCCCTCGGACTTGAACACCTGCCAGGATGTGGTGCTCTGGTCGACTCGCCCGAACCAGTAAGTGGGGGAAAGATACCAGTGCTGGAAGTACTGTCCATCATAGTCTTGCACGTAGAGTTGAACTGCCGTGCCTAGCTGGCGCAGGTTGGACGTGCAGGTGCTCTTTCGAGCCATCTCTCTGGCTCGAGCGAACACGGGGAAGAGGATCGCTGCGAGGATAGAGATAATCGCTATCACTACGAGGAGTTCGATGAGGGTGAAGCCGTGGCTCTTCCCTTTGCGAGCGGACATGGGGGGTCTCTTTCTAGGTCCGAGGCAAGCCGCGTGTTCGACCGCCGTCCGCTGTCTCGAAGCCGCGTGAGCGGTCCCCGAAAAAACAATTGCGCCTCCCATTCGTGGCGAATGAGAGGCGCAAACGGTTAGCGGCGTACCCACGGAGTGAATCACGGACCGACCCACTGCCGGCGCCAGTTTCACCTCAGGTACGCGTGTCCGTCCGGCCCCTTTGTTCCGAAGGGGACATCGGTCGAATTACCCTCGATGCAGGTCTCCTGGCTTCCAGATCGTTACCGTTTCGCGCCTTCTCCCGGACACACCGGAATGGCAAACCGCGAACGGCTCCCTGGTTACAGTGGCGGCACCGCGCCGGCGTTTCACCGGCTTCCCTATTCTCCCCGACCCGACTCGGGGCACATCAAGGGCCACGCAAAGCTATGCAGTTGTCAACGCGAGGATTATACCGCGTGATCGCCGAGCGTCAACCGCACGGCGATCACGGTGGTGGAGTCACTTCAAGCTCTTCTCGGCCCGAAGCTTCCACGCCTCGTCGAAGTAATCCGCGGCGAGCACCTGGGGCCTGGCGTTGCCCTGGGGCTTCACCACCGCCCAATCCGGCAAGAGCGGCTTCAGAAGCACGTTGGAGCCTGCTATTTCGGGAGCCCCGAAGGTGTGGCCGGTGTTGATCACGACATAGCGGTTCCGGTTCAGCGGGTTGGGGTAGATGAACACCGGCACGGCGCCGTTGTCGAATTTCCGATCTCCGACCCGCACTCCGTCTCGTGACCAGCCGATCGGGAGTCGGCCCGCGATCCGGCTCAAGAGGCGGTTGGATCCGGGATCTCCGAACAGGATGAGATTGCTCTCGGCGAGGTCTTCATCGGTGACTTCGGAGTCGGCCTTCTCGCGAAGCTCCCCCCGAAATCCGTCCCGCCACTCCGCGCGGAAGCGAGCCAATTCCGAAATGCCGTATTGTGCGGCTTCCACGCTCCAGGGCTGGGCGGTGGGCCGAACCACCAGGAAGCGACTGGTGAAGGCGTCGTCGATCGGTCCTTGCAAACCACGCCGTTTCACCATGCCGGACGGGGGGGCGCTCGCGGTCTTCCATCGCTTCCCCTGTCGGCGCAGATGCACCTGACCTCCCGCGACTTCGATCCGCTCGCCATCCACCATGAGGTGACGAATGTTTCCTGGAAGCGGATCTACCGTGAGGGCAGACACGTTTTCAGTTCCGATCTGGGCGGAGTCGCCTCCCAGTTCCGCATTCACCCGCGCTCTGCTGTAGTGGGAGACCATCCCGTCGACGGTGATCCAGGCACACCGATTGTAGCGGGTGGTCCAGGTGGTGAAGCGAATGCTCTTCGGAAGCTGGGGACGAGTGTGCGTCTCCAACTGCCGCATGATTTCCTTCAGGCTGTCGGGATGGTAGCGGTGCTCGATCTGCGGACCCACGATGAGGTTGAAGGGAAGCCCCTCCTTTTCGGCGGCCTCTTTCATGTTCAATGACGCCTGGAGCTGAGGATCCAGCTCGCCACCGTAGGCGATGAAGGGGGTGTTGAAGAGGTTCTGGGCGTAGTCGATGGCGTCGTAAATGTGCCAGGCCGCTTCCTGGTAAGCGGGGATCGGATCGACGACCTTCGCATACTTGCGGGTCTCGCTGAATCCGGCGCCGGGACTCACGGCAGACCACTCCGTGGGGTAGTGCGCTCCAATGTGCCAGGCGCCGTGTCCCCCCATCGAAAACCCGCGGAGAACGATCCGCTGAGGATCGATCGGATACTGGCGGCGGACCGCGCGCAGAGCCTCAAACACGTCCGTTTCGCCGGCCCACCGCCACCCATTGTTGGCACGACCGAATGGATGAAGCTCGATGAATCCGAGCTCGGTCGGCCGAACTGTTGGGCTCGGGTTGGCCGGCGGCAGGCTCTGCTGCAGAAACGACACCTCGGTCGTGCCGCGACCGTGAAGCACCACATCCAGTCGCCATCGGGAACCGGAACTATTCCCCAGACTTTGGGGCAACACCACGGAGTAGGGTTGGGCAGTGTCATCGATCTCGCTGTAGTAGCCTCGGATTGTGCGTCCCGCTCGCGTGGTCCAGGGCGACAGCCCCTTCTGAAGCTGCCGGGCACGGGCGATGCCGACGTCGAGACCGCGGACGACGTTAGCCACCTGTGACGAGGCTGTGTAGAGCTTCAGCCGGTCCGCCATCGTGGCGATCTGTAAAAACACCTCGGCATCGGCCCAGGCGTCTCGACTACCGGGGCTGCCGCTCCGGCTCTTTCCTGCGTGCACCAACGCCCGAAGTTCTCCGGCACGCTGATCCACCGTCTGCCGTTCCGCAGCAGTGGGGGTATACGTGCTCGGCGCTGCCGGTCGAGGACGCTGTTGGGCAGCCACCGGCAGCGCCGCCAGAGTGAGAGCCACATAGAGGCGAAACGATCGATTCATTGCACGGTTTCCGAAAAGTCGACTCGGCTCCGGAGGTCGCGGAGCTGCGGTGCTTCACATTCTCTTCATTCTGGCGTGGTAGGAATGAGAAGATGTGGTGAGAGTGGAACCCGATGCGAATTCTTTTGGTGGAGGACGAGCGGCCGATTGCCGCCGTGGTCAAGCGAGGTCTCGAGGAGTCTCGCTGGACGGTGGATGTAGCGCACGACGGAGAGTCGGGCCTCCAGGCTGGACTGACCGCAGACTACTCGGTCATCATTCTGGACCTCATGCTTCCTCGGAGAGACGGATGGAGCGTGTGCCGGGCACTCAGAGATGCCCGTGTCGCCACACCGATTCTTATGCTCACTGCGCGGGATGCCGTGGAGGATCGAATTCGAGGACTTGAAACCGGCGCCGATGACTACTTGCCGAAACCCTTCGACTTCGGCGAACTAAAGGCCCGCGTCATGGCGCTTCACCGGCGGGATCAGGTGCACAAGGGGCGCTGCATCCGCATCGCCGACCTGGAACTGGATACCGCCGCCGGCGTCGTGACCCGTGGTGGCTCCGTCATCAGCCTCACGCCACGAGAGTTTTCTCTGCTCC
>SXGS01671515.1_pt1 | contig 15454 bp, 10 predicted proteins | sample 3174681 | NCBI WGS metagenome assembly SXGS01 (sample SAMN11356861, study PRJNA531348) | freshwater metagenome | isolation source: freshwater sample F1-80 | place: China: Fuxian Lake, Yuxi | collected 2017-12-25 | reverse complement strand
CGTTCCGGACCGCCATAACTGCACGAACACGCACATCAGGTGTAGAATATCCACAACCATCCATGCCCCTTTACCTCCTGCCAAACTTGCAGCTGTCGTCAGCTGCTTATTGTAGCAGAACCTTTGCGGTAGGCCATAATACCTTAAGCAATCCCATTTGGCAACCGTTGGAGGCTTTTCAATCCATTTCGGATGCCGATTGTAGGATGATGATGCGTGTGCAGCTGGCAGCCTTTCGAATGATTCAACGGGCGGCCCGGAACGATTCAGGCAATTTCCAAAAAGAGCCCTTGACACGATACCTGTTCATATGTATACTGGACAAAGGTTCCGTATTTCCCCCTTTTTGGAGTCAAATCGATGCAGCGTTCTGCCACTTCTGACCAAGTCATGGCGGCCTTGGCCTCCCCCTTTGAAAACCACGAAATTCATTACAAACCGGCTGTGGTTTCCGGAAACCGGGCCCTTGCGATTCCCTATGTCGATGCCCGGGCCATCCAGGACAGGCTTGATTTGGTCCTTGGCCTTTCCCATTGGAAAGATGAATATGAATGTCTTGCCGACGGCTCGGTGATTTGCCGCCTAAGCATTCGCGTGGACGAGGAATGGATTGTAAAGGTGGATGTGGGGGGGCCTAGTGATCAACCCGACGAAGGGGACCGTCGCAAGGCAGCCTTTTCCGATGCCCTAAAACGGGCGGCGGTGAAATTCGGCATTGGTCGCTATCTTTACAGGCAAACTCCCCAATGGCTGGATTTTGATCCTGTGCGCAAACAATTTGTCCGTCCTTCCGCGCATCCACCTGCTTCCCCCTCTCAGGCCATTTCTTATGGCCCAAGGCGGGAAATGGGGCCCAAACAGGATGTCCCCCGAAACGGAGCGGTTCGGGTCTGACCAGCAATCTTCAAGGGTCCCATCCATGGGATTGCCATTGGCTTTGGCCCCAATGCCGAGGGGAAAGGCCAAGGTGTTTTCTGCCCCGGCCAATGAAAGCCTTTTACTTGGCGGTAGCGATCGCCGCTTGTTTGGAATAGGTGGCCGGAGTTTGGGGAGGACCGGTTATTACCAAACCATGGGTAGCCACCACGGAGGCGACCTGCATTAAAAATTTGTCCCGGGCCACCAGGGCCGGATTGCCCCCCCAACCGGGCAACCAGGCAAAAATGATCAGGGAAGGACCGGTTCTTTCGGCACCACCAATTTCCACCCGGGGAGGTTTTCGCAATCTGGGACACAACACCCGAAGAATGGCGCTGATTTCATCGGTCATGGCAAGGGCGGATTCTTCGGAAGGTCTGGCGGAAAGGGGGAGGGAAAGGCGCTCGAAATGGCGATGGCGTCGGCCAAAGTTTTCCACGGCCCCTTCTATGACTTTGGAGTTTGGAATGGTAACCAGGGACCCCTTTTCGGTACGAACCCTTGTGGATCGGTAGCCCACCCGTTCAATGATTCCCTCCACTTTGTCAAGCATGACGCGATCGCCAATCCGGAAGGGTCTTTCCGAGGCCAAAAGAAGGGTGCCGAAATAGTTTTTGATGGCATCCTGGGCAGCTAGCGAGGCGCCCAGGGTGAGGATGCCGATGCCAGCGAGGATCCGTCCCAGGAGGTCTTCATCGCCCATGATTCGAATGAGGTAATAGCCAAATCCAAGCATGAGCATGGCTTTGATAAGCCCAAGCAAGGTTGGCAGGAGCAGGTCTTTGATGTTGCTGGATTCATCGGAGTCTTCCTGGTGCGACCAAAGGTCACGGCCAAGGTCCGCAATGCCAAAGCAGGTCCAGAGCAAAAGCAAAGCCCAAATGGCTTTGCAGATGGGAAGGAGGTTGATTTCAATTTGCATGGGCAGGTCCAGGCAGTCGATCCCGGCCAGCAAAATGGCGAAGCCAATGACAATGCGAATGGGGCCTAGCCTTTGAAAAACCTTGGAATGGTGGAGGTGCTTTTGGTAGCGGTTGACCAGGAAAAGGGCGAAGAGTTGAACGATCTTTGTGCCTAACCACCCGAAGAAATAAGCGGCGAAAAAGCAAAGCCCAAGGCCCAACCACTGCCACCGTTCCAGGCCAATGGTGATATCACCAATGGTCATGCTCCGCCAAAAAGGGCTCATCCAAAGGTGGATCCAAATGGAGGGGCACTCCCAAAAATCGGGCCCTTCCCGGAACCAATAGGCCACCCGGTCTTCCGCATTCGCCTCACGGGGATAGGCGTTTTGGATATCCTTCAAAACTTCATTGCCAATGACCTTGCGAAAAAGGCGTTCGATGCGGGGGAGGCTATCGGCCGAAAAGAGCCATTTATCCTTGTTGGGGCCCTCCAATACCCGGGCCAGTCTGAGAATTTCTCCCCGGTCATCACGAAAGGGAGCCCAACGCCTCCCATCTGGCTGGTTGGAGATCATCTGGATTATGTTAAGCCGTCTCGGGTTGGCCGTTTGGCCATTTGACCTGGGAGGAAGTTCGTGATCGAGGAGATAGCGCAGTTTCCAGGCAATCCGTGGAACAAGGGAAGAACGGGCCGCAATGGGAATGTCGGAACCATCAAGACACTCTGTGGCAACCTTGAGCTCGGCCGGGTTGAACTGGGCTTGGTACATCGCCCATTCAAAGGTGGCAAAGGTGCTTCTTGGGGAATCAAAATCGTGCTGTTTCTCCCGGGCGGTTTTCAGGCCTGGCGCCAACTTGGCAAACATGTCGGGCATCCTGATCAGGGTGTCAAAGTCAAACTTCCAGGAACCATCCTCGGTGCGCCTCAGGGTGATCTCGGCACCATTGGGTCCCTTTATTGTCTGGGGATCATCGTTCCAAAAATCCGATACGACGGTGCTGTCGAGGTCAACGCTTCTCAGGATGGCATCGAGTACAATGGATACCCTTGGAACCTTGACACTGATTCCCAGCCGCTTTCGGGCCGGCTCCAGATCCAGGCAGGCATCCAGGGTTTTGGTTGCCTTGTTGGTTACCCTAAGGCGTTCGACTTCCTTGAAAAAGGTTTCCAGGGCAGCCTTGGGAGATTCCAGGCCAAGGGGCAATCCTTCGGGCCGGAGTTTGGCGTCCGGGGTTTCCTCGCCATTCTTTGTTTTTTGAACGACCCGGTCTTCCCGGATGGCAGAGTCGTCCAGGGCAATTCCCAAGCGTACCCACCTGGGATCCGGAGGCAATTTCTTTATCGCCTCATAGATGGAGGGAATGGAAAGGACGGTAGTCCGGTCGAACACCCAGGCTTCTTTTCCTTCGGGCAGGAGGACACGATCCAAAGTAATCCTCCCGTGGGGGGAGGCGAAAATGGTTTGGCGCAAACCAACTGGTTCGTTGGAAAGCTCCGTGAGGAAAAGGAAGCCACACCTTTGGATAATGAAGGCCAATTTCCGGGCCAAGCCCGGGCCTTCCAAGGCCCACCGTCTTGAAGTGTGTCCGTTGGGATCCAGGCAAGTGGCGCCCTCGATGAAATCCTGTTTGACAAGGGCCGAACGGAAGGTTCTTGCAGTCGCCTCGGGGCTATTGCGCCCTTCCGCCATCCCTTTTATCGAGGTTACCTGGGTGGAACGGAGGGCCGTCAATTCGCGGCGCATCTCGGGAATATTAGAAACCGTTTCCACATCGAATTTCCAGCCATCCCCCGGGATTTCCTTGACGACAATGTGAAACCCCTTGTCTTTGAGGAGGACTGCGGTATTGCTGGTTGGTTTTTCCGATCCGACGATGTGGGCAATGCTGAAAAAGTCGAGGATTTCACCCAGGTTCACGGCATACAGGGCCAGTTGGTCGGCATTGCCCAGAAATCCCCTGTTATCAAGGCACTGGGCGGCAACGCCAATGAGTTCGGGTCGGTAATCGGCCCCTTCAATCGCAAAATAAAAGGTTTCGAGCAATTTGCGCGGGGTTTCCCTCGAAAAGACCATGTCGGTGTTCAAGGCCATGGTAATCTTGGGCGGACCATTCCCTTTTGGCAAGGTTTCCACCCGCGGGGGGGTACCCGATCCACCCACTCCCGGTGGGTTTGATTTGGGAACATTGGGGACCGGGTTCTGGGCGCTTACCAAGGCCAAAATACTGGGGAACAAACCTGCCAAGGCCAACAATCGAATTCTTCCCAAACCCATGGCCTGACTCCGGCAAAAGCAAACAAACATTTTCCCTGGAAGGAGCTTTGGGGCCCGTCCTGCCTCATTGGAACAAGTTTGCCTGTTCGCCGAAATACCGATTTGAGATAGAATGGAAATAGAGACCAGATCCCAAGAATAAGGTTGCTAGAATGTATCGTCGATTTTCTATCGGCTGCTTGGTTTTTGCTGCTTTGGTTTGCTCGATTTTGCCCACCGTCGAGGCTGAAGGAGAGGCCTACCGATCGCCCTATTCGGTCAAACTCCCCTGGTCTGCCGAGGAACTCATTCCCGACATCCTAAAAGGGGCTCGGGGAAACCCGCACCTGGAATCCGGGATTCCCTTCCGGGATTGGTATTCGCCCAACAATAAAAAAAAGATAGGTTCGTGGGGCCCCCATCCGAAGGCGTACGCCTTCCCCGAGGTTGCCCAAGGTAAATCCGACGATTGGCACCGGGCCAGGGTGATCGCCACAGCGTTAAGATTTCAGGGTTATTCCTATCGGCATCATCACATTCCCGACTGGGACCCTCCAGAGGGTTTCCACACCTCCGATTCTGGGAAAACCAAAACGGCAGGCAAGGGGCTCGACTGTTCCAACTTTACCTCATTTGCCTACAACCAGGGGATGGGTATTGGCCTAAACTCGGATATCCACAAGCAATCCGATGGGACCACGGCTCCGGTTCAGGGGGGAGGCCGAACCCTTTCCATCAAGAAAATCAAGGAACAGGGTTCGGTGGAAGCGTGGCAAAAAATCCTGAAACCGGCCGACTTGATTTATGTTCGAAGCAATGCCGGAAAAGTCTCCCATGTCATCCTGTGGTTGGGGGAATGGGGCCAATCAAGCGATGGAACGCCACTCATTCTGGATAGCCACGGAGCCGATGTGAAGGACGCAAATGGGGTAATGATCCCAGCGGGCATCCATATTCGCCCCTTCCGCCCGGGGTCCTGGTATGCCAAAAGTTCGGACCATGCCCATAGGATTCTGGGCGAGTAACCAACCCGTTATTCCTTGCCAAAGTCATCATCGACCCGGACGATCTTGCCATCAAAGAACTCTAATGCCCTTTTCACGACCGGGTTCGATTCTGCCCGGGCCATGGCTTCCCTTGCGGCGCTGACTTGTTGGCGGTCCACGGCCAGGATTGGCTTGGTAACCACGCTATCCGGAGTAGGGGAACCATCCTGTTCAAAGCGAATCGAACAGACCTCGCCTGTTACTGCAAAAAGGGCCTCTTCCACCCGTTTGATGCGTGGCCCATCGTTGCAATAGGACCATGAGTTTTCCTGACTTTTGCCAAAACTTAAAACAATGGCCCGTTCGCCCATTAGTTTTGGTGTGCCCCGCCTCAACTCGCGCTCATGGAGGCCCCCCACCTTGGCAAGGGCTTCCGCCCAAACGGAAACCAACGAACCGCGATCCAGGGCCAACTGCAACCGGGGTGGTGAAGGGGCAATGATTCCCTGGGGGGCATCGGGGGGAGAGTTTTCAGGAGTTTTCAGGTCGTTTTTTTTTAATGGACTTGAGGCTGTATAGCTCATGGCCGGGGTTGTCGGCCGGGGAGGTGGGGGGGCGGCCTGGGGGGAGCTTCCCGTACCCAGCCGCAAGGTGCCCTGACTGACTGCCTGGGCCAGTTGGCTCAAGGGAATCAAATCCTTGAGCTTGGCCAATCGGACCAGTGCTACTTCCACCAAAGAACGGGGCAGCGGGGACGATTTCAACTTTTGGCGGTTCGCCGCCAAAAGGTCCATCCCTGCGGTAATCTGGTCAAGGGTTAGCCCTTTGATTTGTTCAAGGATTTTGCCCTTGAGGGAAGGGCCGATGGTCAACCCGGGGGCCTGGTCCCCCATCAGGTGAATCGCCATAAGGTCTCGCCAATAGGCGATGAGCTGGTCCAGAAGCTCGACCAGTGGGAGGCCTTCCGAAACGCATTTTTCCACCAAACCAAGCAATCCGGGAATATCGTCTGAAAGTATGGCAGCGGCGATTTGGCCCATCCGTTCATCGTCTGCCGAACCCAAAAGCTGACGCACCGCTTCGGTGGTAAGGTCCCCACCGGAAAAAGCGAGGAGCTGATCGAGTAGTGACTGGGCATCGCGCATGGATCCTGCGGCACGGCGGGCAATGAGGCGAAGGGCGTCCTCATTGGCCTTCATTTTTTCCTTTTTGACGATGAGCACAAGGTGTGCGAGGATCTTGTCCTGGGCAATGCCCGCCAGATTGAAGCGTTGGCAGCGGCTGAGAATGGTGATCGGGATATCCTGGGGATCGGTGGTTGCGAAAAAAAACTTTACATGGGGAGGGGGTTCTTCAAGGGTTTTGAGCAAGGCGTTGAAAGCCTCCTCGGTCAGCATATGGACTTCGTCGATGATAAATATCTTGAATCTGGCGCGGCTGGGGAGGTATTGGACATTGGACCGGATTTCCCGGATGCGGTCGATTCCCCGGTTGGAGGCACCGTCGATCTCAAGGACATCGACATCTTCCCCCGAGGTGATGGCTTGGCAGAGTTCACAGGTGCCACAAGGGTCAGGAGTGGGGCCTTTGACACAGTTGAGTGCCCGGGCAAGAATGCGGGCGACGGAGGTTTTGCCCACCCCCCGGACACCAGTAAAAAGATACGCATGGGCGATTCGGCCCGATGCAACGGCGTTTTTCAGGGCACTGGCAATATGTTCCTGGCCGATTAAATCCTCAAAGCCGGCTGGCCGATAACGGCGGGCGATTACAGTGTAGTTGCCCGGTTGCTTTGCCAATGTTGGTAGCGCCCAAAAGACAAACGATCCAAAACCCAATAACACCCCAAACCCCGTTCAAGGTTTGGGGGCTTGACAAACGATCGCGGCGGAGCGCCGGAAGAGGATAATCCACTGCGCAAGGTACGGTCCCTTATGGCTGCTCCTTCCGGCCTGACCAGGTTCAAGACTTTCCTTCGCGTGGGTCCCCTCCCGGCGCTCCGACGCGGCCAAATGGCCCCGTCCGAGGCAGGCTGGGCAGCCAATTTATCAGGGCAATGGGGGAGTCTGCTCCGGCGGGGCCCCCACCTCTACCACCCGGAGAATCTCCACGGGGGTTTCGGGGGCATGGCTGCCGGGCGGTTCATCCTCCAAAATGATAAACGGCCTGAGACTTATCTTACGCACTACCTCCATTCCCTCCACCACTTTTCCGAAGAATGTGCGATCGTCCCCCTCGGCCCGGTTGGGCTGGATCGACAGGAAAAAGCGGGTGGCTCCGGAATCAGGTGACCCTTCCAGACAGGACCCCATCAGGCCTTCTCCATCAATGGTGGCAGGGCCTTTTTCCTGACGAAGCCAATAGCCTATGCTTCCCGATGGGTTTTTGCCCTCCCCCAAAGGGCACCCTCCCTCTATCCAGCTGACAACGGACCCTTTTTCCGTTTCCCTTTGTTGGATCCGGTCCATTCTGAGGCCATCGTAGTATCCAATTTGGGCCAAAGACAAGAAATTGCGAACATGATTGGGGGCCCAGTCGGGCCGAAGTTCCACCACGATTGCCCCCACCGAAGTTTCGATCCGGGCCCGGATGGGCCGAGGTTTCCCGGAGGAGTCTGTCAAAAGGACCTTGGGCCAAACTTCCTTCACCCTTTCCACCAATTGGTAGGTTGGTTTTTTGGTGAGGGTTCGATCAGCAGGTTTTTGGACCTCCTCCGGAGGGTCTTCGGCGGAACGGGTCGCTTGGTCGAACGGTTGACCCAAATCCAGGACCAGGGGAGGGGGCTTGGGTTGGCCGACCTGCTTTTGCGGCCCACAACCCAGTCCAAAAAGAATGAATCCAAGCAAAATGCGCCCCATGACAAGGCTCCCGTCCAAGCTGCGTGACAATGATTGGCCAAAGGTAGGCAGAAGCTGCAATCCCTATACTATTGGGCCTTTCGGACGAAGGGCAGGCTAACATAAAGCGAAGAATAAAGGGAATGGCGAGGATGCCTGGTGATAAAAGGGGACCGCCCCTTCTTTACTAAGCCCCCCTTATTGGAAAAGGAATGGCCTCTTTTCAGGTCCGTTCCGAATTGCTTTTTGAAGGAATGGGAGCAAATCGGGCAGATTTCTTTCCTATTTGGGATTTGTGTACCCGGAACAACTGGGGGCATCGAACAAACTGGCAAAAGGGAAAAGACAGGCAAGATCGATTGAAATAGCGCAATTAGGGCGAAACGGGTAATCGACGAAAGAGAGCGAATCGACAGAATCTGACTAATCTGGCTCTTTTTCTTAATCCTTATCTTGGATTTGCCGATGAAATGCTTGGCAAGGTCAAAAGATTTTGGAAAGACCCACCGCAAGGCATAAAAGCTGACCCGGTTTTCCTGATCCAAAGACCAAGCCATGCCGTCTTGATCGGTTCGAAGACCCCGGCAGGAAAGGATTCCTTGCTGTTCGAACTGTGGAAACGGTACCCGCCCGCCGTTTCAGACGATCACTTCCGGCCGCATGAAGCGTCCGGGGATTGGAAGACGGCGGTGAATTCGACCCCTGTCATCCCCAAAGGACAAGGAACGGATTCCCCCTAGCCTGCTACCCCCAGGGAGTTCTTGACTCATGAAAAAGGATGTTTTTACCACGGGCCAAGTTGCTCGCATCTGTAAGGTGGCTCCCCGCACCGTATCCAAATGGTTCGACTCCGGTCGCCTCCGCGGGTACCGGATTCCAGGAAGTCAGGATCGCCGGATTCCGCGCGATCACCTGATTCGATTCCTCAAAGATCATGACATGCCTTTGGGCGAGCTCGAAAAAGAGGGCTGGCACAAGGTCCTGGTTATCGGTGCGGAAAAACTCTTTATTGACCGGGTCAAAAACCTGATGCCCGAGACGGATGACTTCCGTTACGAGATCGCCAACAGCGGTTTCGAAGCGGGAATCCAGGCCGAAAGTTTTCACCCGGATACCATCATTGTTGACCTTGCCATGGGTCGCAGCGAAGGCCTCCAGATTGCCGTAAACCTTCGGAAGAATCCTGCCTATGCAGAGACCGTGATCATTGCGATGGCCTCTGAGGATGAAGCATCGCCTGAGAAACTCATCGAAGGATACGGCCTGAACGAAGTGTTCAAGAAACCCTTTGACACGGCTCTTCTTGCCGAACTGGTTCGCCGCAAAATTCTGGAAAAAGCCGACCACTAATCGGTTCATTAAAAATCAGAAAGCCAAGGCCATGGATCCGGATAGAGGAACCATGGCCTTGGTCATTTAACCCAGGGTACGCGGGTGGTGGTTTTTTTCGATTCTTTGGCCTGGTTTGGAACCAGGCGTGTGGTATTACTTGGGAATTGGGAGTATTTCGAGCTCCAAACGGCATATAGTCCCTAACAAGTTGCCTGATATTGACCGTTCCATGTCCGATTTTAATACTGGAGTTTGCAAGGGTTCGCGGATAGGCTGAAAGGTCTAAATCTTTTGGGTTCGCTTTCGCCCCCCTTGAGGGGCATTCCAACGCACTTCCCCGGTCCACAGAAGGTGGGTTACCTAACCGGAGCTTCAGTTATCCCCGTAGGGGTCCTTCACCCCCGTAAGCACTTCGCGGTCGCTGGAATAGGATTTGATCCTCCGGGCCAGGGCCGTGTAGCGTTGTCTTGATTGCATCCGCTCTGTTGCCAACATCAAAGCCCGGCGGTTGCCCACGACCACAACCAGTTTTTTCCCACGGGTGATGGCGGTGTAGACCAGGTTCCTTTGCAGCATGGGAAAATGTTGGGTGTGAAGGACAATCAAAACCGCCGGGTACTCGGATCCTTGGGATTTATGCACGGTCATGGCCCACGCCGGGGATAGTTCGTCCAGTTCCGAAGCTTCATACTCCACCACCCGCCCCTCAAACTCCACCGAAATTTGGGCATCCTTGGTGTCGATGGAAACAATGATTCCAAGGTCACCGTTGAACACATTTTTCTGGTAGTTGTTTTCCGTTTGAATGATCTTGTCCCCAACCCGCCACACCCAACCCAGCCTCTCCAGCTCGTCCTGCCCATTTGGTGGATTAAAGACATCCCTCAAGGCTACATTGAGGGCTTTTGAACCAAGATCATTCTTGTTCATGGGTGTCAGAACCTGAATGTCCCGGACCGGATTGAGCCCGAATTTTTTGGGAATCCGGTCCGTGGCCAGGGCGATGATGCGAGCTTGGATCTCCTCGGATGTTTGGGCTTCCACCAGGAAAAAATCCCCATCCGCCGTCGGGCTTGTCTCGGGAAGCATGCCCTCCAACAGCGAGTGGGCCGCCTGGACAATGCGGCTCTCGCGGGCCTGGCGAAAGATCTCGGTCAATCGGCCAACCGGCAGCACCCGCGATTCAATCAGGTCCGAAAGCACCGAGCCCGGACCCACCGAGGGGAGCTGGTCAACATCCCCCACAAATACTACCCTTGCTCCAAGCGGAACGGATTTAATCATGGCATCCATCAGCGGCAAATCCACCATCGAAGTCTCGTCGATGAGGAACAAGTCCCCATTCAACGGGTCCGTGTGGTTTTTGCGAAAAGTGCCAATGGCGGGATCAAATTCCAGAATCCGATGCAAAGTTTTTGCGGGCAACCCGGTCGCTTCGGATAGCCGTCTTGAGGCTCTGCCCGTGGGTGCTCCCAGGACGACACGCCAGCCCATTCGGCGTGAAAGTTCCACGATTGCCCGAACCAAAGTCGTCTTGCCCACCCCCGGGCCACCGGTGATCACCACCACCGGATTCTCGGCGACTAGCTTCAAGGCTATCATCTGGCCCGAGGCAAGGCTCAGACCGGTTCGCCCCTCGATTTCGGCCAAAGCCAGGTCGCTCAATTCCACCTTGCGAACAGGCTGGGCCTGGAGTCTTACCAACCGTTTGGCAAGGTCCTCCTCGGCGGTGTGCAACTCCTTGAGGTAGATCCAGGGTTCGTGCCCGGTAGTGTCCCGGATCAGGGATCCATCCAACAAACATTCCTTGAGGGCGGGAATCAGGGTTACCTCGGGAACCTGAGTGGTGCCTGAGGTTTGGCCAATGAGCTGTTCTTCCGGAAAGCCGGTGTGACCTTCACCCGTTAGTTCAAGCAGTGTGTGACGAAGGGCGGCCCGGGCCCTTAGGGGAGAATCCTCGGGAATCCCCAAACTGCGGGCGACCGAATCGGCGGTAAGAAAACCAATGCCCTGGATGTCGGTGGCAAGGCGATAGGGGTTGTCCCGGATCAACCGGAGGGCATCCTCGCCATAGGTCTTGTGGATGCGCATGGCCCGGGCGGGGCCAAGTCCATGTTCCTGCAAAAAGACCACAAGTTCCCGAACTGTTTTCATCTGGATCCAACTGTCACGGATCAAACCAATGCGATCCTTGCTCAGGCCTTTGATCTGTCGTAAATGCGATGGGCTTTGGTCCAGGATTTCAAGGGTTTTGTCCCCAAAGGCATCGACGATCCGTTTGGCAAATCCGGGTCCAAGCCCTTTGATCATGCCACTTCCCAGAAATCGTTCGATGGCTTGGGCCGAGGTGGGAGGCAGGCAAGTGATATGGTCTGCTTTGAATTGACGACCGTGGCGGGGATCAACCGTCCAGGTTCCCCGGGCACGAAGTTTTTCCCCCGGACAAACCGTCCCTGCAACCCCGACCACCACGACGGGTTCCTTTTCCCTGGGGAGAATCACCCGTAACACGGCGTAACCATTGGCGGGGTTGTGGAAGGTGACCCGGTCTACCATCCCATCAATCTGTTCTTGTCCAAGTTCCATAGGCGAGTATTCTAGCCCAAGTTATGCGGTTGGAGGGGTTTTTTACGATTTTTTGGCCTATTTTGGAACCAGGATTTCGGTTTTTCATGGAGTTTTGGAGTATGTCGAGTTCAAAACGCCATATTGTTCCGACCATGTTACCTGGTATTTGCCGCTCTTTGTGCCATTTTAACGAAAAAGCATGCAAGGATTTGCTGGTACTTTGGCCTTATTCCATACCATCATCGCCGGGTTGAACCCTGAAAGCCCTTGGGAGTTCGACGGCAAAGGTGGGACTCTAACCCTCAAAGTGGGGTTTTTCGTTCCCAACCATAACAGGCGGATTTAAATATTCCCCGGTAAAACCCGGGTTTTCATGGTTCCAACCGCATAATTTGGGTAAAAGGCGAAGCGCGATCGAACCAACCATTGGGCATCTCAAAAGGGATCATCGAATGGAAAGGAATTTTTGCCTGAAAAATCAGGAGACAGGGTGAATGCCCTGATGAGTGCAATTGGTTACAACTTCAACAAGTTGTTGAGGGCTTTGGCCTGCCTGTTGTTTTTCATCCTCAGAGGGGGTCACCATACCGGGGAACGACAAATTTGGATTTTCAGGGCTCTATGGCATGGCCAAATCACGACGGCATGCCCCCTCCCAAGTCAAAAATCATTTGGGAGGGTTTTTCAGGGACGACTAATCCAATCACAAATGGCTGACGATGCAGGAAGAGTTGTGGCTCTACGACAAAAGTGCTGCGATAGGGTAATCCAAGCTGAGCTCTTTGCCGGAGAAATCCCGACACTCCCCTGCATAAGGCGTACTGCCACTATTCGTCATAGGCATCACCCAGGCTTTGAAAGTCCTCATTTAGCCAATACCAATGCGCACCATTTCCCTCCACCAACTGCTCAAGCAGTCGCTCAAAGCTCGTTGCTACAATCTGACACTCTCCCGCAATGCCATGGCGATCCCAAAAGCTATCGTAGCAACGACCAAACCGGGCCCTGTTTAGATCGATGGTAATGTATTGTTCGCCAGCCTTAGCAATTACGAACCAGTCGTAACTAATGTCGTCCGGAGCATTCTCGCCAACTATTACAGGATTTGCCCGAATGAATCCATCTTGTGAAACAAGGGTGATTGTGTAATCAGCCCCAATAAAAAGTTTTGCTCCACCACAAAGCTTATAAAACTCTTCAACATCAGTCGGGAGAAGCATACCAACGGTTGGAATTCCTGCGGGTGGGCTAACCTGGCAGTCATTGCGGCTTCTTAATTGCCCGATAAGTTCCTTGATCGTCATCTATTTGCCCCGGTAAATGTACTTGTGGAATGCCCGATAGTATTCACGCAGGGCTGCCTGTGGTACATCGGCGGCGGCAAACATGCGTTCTGTCAACCGCTGCATTTCCTGTGGAGAAACCTTTGACCAATCAAGTCGCCCACCAACCCTCTTTCCGGTTTGCTCAAGTAGCCAGTGTCGAAAGACTGCTTGTGTGGCTGCATGCTGTGATTCCGAGAGTGCGATAGTAGGTGTTGTGGTCCCTCGGCTGATGTAGTTGTCGATGTTGTGATTTGCCCAAACATCCAAAACACCATGGTGATTTTGAAACGGGGGATTGCTTGGTCGGTAATCAACGATGTCGAAATTCTTGACTGCACTTTTTGGAGCAACCCCAGCCATTCCATTTTCAATTTCTTCAATGCAATTACTATTGTGCACCAACACCCCCGTTTTTCCAACAGCATAGGTGTGAATCTCAGCGATTTCCAGATTGAAGACTTTTTCCGCGTAGGGGACGGTTTCCACCTCCTCAACCGAAACCTCTTTCCCATTCACCAGCAAAAGTTGGTCACCGATTTGGACATGGCCCGCTTCCACCCATCGACCTGGAAGCGAAATCATCCTCGGCAGTTCAAGCATTTCCTCGGGTAACGGGCGGGTTTCCAGGTCCTTGCCCCGAATCACCCAAAACGGGTGACCAAAAGTGGACTCTATCTGGTCATCCGCAGTGATGATGGTGGTTTTAAAGCCTCGGTAATCCGATTGAAATGTGTTTAATACCGGCGTTGGCAACCAACTCCCCGATTTCAAGTCATACGCCAAAACCTTGTAACCAACCTGGATCTGATCGATTGGATGAGGGCCAAAAGTTGTCGTAACCAAAGTCCCTTTGACAAAACAACCTGGGAAACCTTTATCTTGACAAGCCTTAAGGACACTGTTTTCAGCTTCGGTTACCCCCTTGCTTACATCGGTTAATTTCGCAGCCTGGCTTGGATTGACCGGAACAACATTTCCAACCTTTCCAAGTTTCCTGGCAAATTTGGCCGCAGTTACCCCTGCACCCATCCAAGGTACCATGGCGGCAGCACTCATTGCCGCTTCGGTATAATTTCCCCGGTAGGCATGAATGCCAGCATTAATCCCATCCGCGACTTCCCCAACAACGGGCACCATTCCAACTACATCAAGACTCGTTTGAAAACAATCCACCACAAATTTCCATCTGGACTGATCCACATCGGGTCTCAAATTACCATTGATCACCGAAGCATTAATCTGCTGAAACATACCCGTCAAACCTGGCGCCACAAAATTGGCACCAGGCTTGTTAGCATATTGAGAGGCGTAATACGATTGATTTACAGCGGATTGCCTGTACGCGTTGTAGATCCGGTCTACTTTGTTTTGAGCATCCGGGGGATAATTTCCCACATTGGGTGCCGGTAAATTGAGGAGTTGGGTGGGCCCACTTGGTGCCGTTTGGCCATTCTGGTTACTCCCATACATCCCGGTAATTCCGGTCAGTGCGGCGGTCCCATACAGCGTCGTGATGTTGAACCCGGTTTGGGTCATACCTGAAAAAGGCTGGCCCATGGTCCCCGAAACCGTAGTGAAGTTGGTGGTGCTGTTGCCTGACTCCAGCTTGCTTCCGTACCACAATCCCGAATTTCCTCCCCGGGTTTCAATCGTTTGGGTAAACCCTACCGTGTGGGAGTTCGTGGTCGAACCCAGAGCGAAACCTGATCCTGTATTGTTGGTGTTGGTGTTTTTGGTCTGGTAGACATCAATCCCAGCGTAATAGACGGAACCGTTTTGAACCCTCCCCGACAGGTTGGCTCGGGAATTCTTCGTTTCACTTTCCAGATTACCAAAAGTCGCGCCGCTGGATCCATCCGCTGCCCGCCAGGTTCCTGTGTCATGCTTGCCGGATTGGGATTGGCTGGTGTGACCCAACTCAAACACAAAATCCAAAGGCGAACCCGATTGGGTCAAGTGGTAATCGTATCCACCCGATGAGGTTACCGACGATTGATCCTGACCCAGTTGGATAATCTGGGAACTGGTGGAACCATCGGGGTTATTGGTGATGATCGGATCGGAATTTTTCGGGAGGTTGACCGTTTGGTTGTAGACCCAGGCGTCATGCACCTCATGGTCAACCGTGAAGTTGTGCCCTGTTTCGGTCCAGGCATCGTTTGACCAGAGGGATTGGATCGACTCGGTATCCTGGATCCGGTAGCGGGTCCGCTCTTCCAGATGGTAGTCCCCGGTTTGGCCTGTTTCCGCCACATCCAATTTCCCATCGGCAATGAGTTGTGATTGCCCGGCATAATGGATGGAGGTTGCCGTGGAAGCGGTGGTGGT